>Ga0065711_1015409_pt1 | contig 12287 bp, 9 predicted proteins | sample Hoacrofraction12_FD_59098 | JGI IMG/M metagenome (GOLD analysis project Ga0065711, IMG submission 59098) | Hoatzin crop microbial communities from Cojedes, Venezuela - Epithelial fraction 12 v2 (version 2) | ecosystem: Host-associated > Birds > Digestive system > Esophagus > Crop | place... | reverse complement strand
AAAAAAAAAAAAAAAAAAAAAAAAAAGCAGGTCTACCTATGCTGTTAGGCCTCATCTAAGGCATTACTAAGTGTGACAACATATTTGTTTAAATTGATGGTGCTACTGTGTGGTCTTCTTTGATAATTCTTAAACGCCCCTCCCCCTGCCTCCTCTGCACCCCTAAATAGGTGGTGGGATTTTTGGGGATATGTGTAACAGCCTACTACTGAGCCCAGGACAGTTTCCAGATGGGAGTTTAGTAAACTGAAATGTCTCATTAATCCAATTAAAAGCTCAGTAATATATGAGAGAATATTTTTATTCAGGAATCTAAATGCCATACACAAATATGGTGTCTTGGATTCTAATATATCTCTTGACCTATTCAGTTGCTTTCTAGACCGCTTTCTTCCTGAAGAGCGAATATTCTTCTGCATGAAACCACTAAACTGCAAACTGAAATAAAACCTCAAGGGAGAATATAACCATATTAACTTCCCAGTTTCTGTATATGTGGATTTGCAGGCTTAAATTTCTGGTTTTGTAAAGATTTGGGGTCTCTTTTTTTTAAAAATTTGCTATGAACATGCACATGACTCTTACATTGAACAAAATGCTCTTTCTGACCACAAATATCTAACATCTTAGTTGTTACATTTCAGAAATGCTGTTGGACTTGATGATTCTCAGTCTTGATAGGATATATGTTTAGATGTTCCTGAACTGATCTGGCATATAGTATAAACCGGATGACCTTTGTGGCTTGGACACACCTAGGGTAATGCAGTTCTAAAACAATAGGTTTGCACAACGGTATTTGCTCTTTGTATGGGTAGGAACAATAGCAAAGAGCAGTGTCCGTGCAGGCCGAGGCCTTATGCTAAGTGTGGCTCTTGCTTCACAGTCTTCTGCAGTTAAGCCCATGTCTACAACCCCTCTTTTCCTCTGATGTTGTTTTCCATCCCAGAGCTGATGTCTGATGTTCGGGATGGGAAAAACACCGTGGCACTGTATTGCAGCTGTGGGTGTTCTGTTCCTCAGGCAATCTCTGTAAGACACTTCCTTTAGTTGAGTCTCACCTCTAGGTTTTCTTTGCCATCGTGAGACCCAGTGTGCCATCTGCATCCTCTGATATATATGATGCAGTAGTACATTATGCATGGAAGTAAAAAAAATAAAACCCTGCTTCTGATGCAGCAGCATCATTAAAATTAAATGGAGCTGCTGAAGTGTCTAATAAATTAGAAATTAATTAGCTGGAATAATAGCTTCATTGCTCCTAATAATTTTTTTTTAGTTCTAGGTTATCAGCACAAAGGCTTTTTTTCTGTTTGCATGTTACTATTTATAAGTAACTTTCTATAATTTAATTTCAGCTTACTAGTGCAACTACGACATTTCAAGGATTTAGATGCTGAGGAGCACATAAAAGAATTTGCAGCAAAGTTATTTTTAATACCCAGCCCGCCACCAGGACCACTCCACTTGGTAATTACTGATGCTGAATTTCATAATTACTTGAACATTTTGTCTTCTAAAGCACTAAGATGTTTTCTGTAATTTCTGTAATCTGTCAGGTCAGAGATTGTACTTGCTGATATAAAACTGATGTCAGTACCTGTGCTTTGAAAATACGGCTATGCATTATTAGTACATAAAATAACGGGGTGACCAGGGTGCAGGCTTGAGCACTGGCATTCCAGTTGGTCACGTTGTTGCATCTTTAATACTGTTCTGGGAAGGATTTGGCTCATGCCAGCTATTTACTCTCCAGGATGATGCCTGGATATGTCTGGGGACAGCATGCTCTAGCTTTTGGTTTCTAGAGGGGCAACCCACATAATCTCTGCTACAAGTGGGTGACAGCTCCAGCCTGTAACTACTCTGTAAGAATGGAAGCTTCCCTTCTGCCTGAACGGTATGGCATTGCTGTCTCATTGAATAAACATGTATGAACTCCAGTAAATCATGTAACTATCACTCGACCAGAGTGTGGGAGTTCCATATCTGGTGTCTGATATCAAGATATGTGGCCTGACATGGATGCTCATGGCTGTCATCCTGGTTGTGTGATGGGTGGACGTGCAGCTGTGTGACTGACAAGTAGTGCAGTCTCTGCGAGAGAGAAAAGGCCAAGGAAATCAGTTGCTGGAACAACACATACAGCTCTGGACCTGTTCTCCTCTTTGTCCGAATGAGTCTGGGGAAGCAGAACAGTGTGTAGTGGATTAAATGTTCTGGTGAGTGGATTAAATGTTCTGGATTGGCTGTTGCCTGGATAAGACCTAGCTGAGAGGAGCAGCTCACATAAACATTTGTATTTGGTGTAGAAGCTAGGATGTGTGGGCTGTATTTTCTTCTTTATAACCATTCCCAAGTCAAGCTAGATGTTAGCTGAGTCAGTGATTTTGGCACACTGTCTCTTTTGGCTGCTGAAATGGCTCCTAGGGAAGCAGTGCTTCAGCCATGGGCTTCCCCTGAGCTGCTTTCCTTGACCCTGGGATGGGGGTTTAGGAGCAGAGCTAAAAATAGCATAGCTGGAAAATTGAATGATGGCTAAACCAGCTTCTAATTGTCTGAATGATTGGCTAAACCACCTGGGGGTTGGGCCAGATGAGCTCTAAAGGTCCCTTCCAACCCAAAGTGTTCTATGATTCTACGATTCCAAATGCTGAAATATGGAGCACGTGCAGGATCTGGCCTTCCCGAAGTTTGAGCTGGAGTATTTGGAACACTGAAAGAGCTCACTTGTTTTGTCTTGTTCTGTCTTCTTAATCTGAGCACCTGTGCTCAGTTATTTTGTTTGTATTTTTTGTTTCCTGTTTGAATGTTATAAATACTTTTGATTTCCCAGTTGTATCTACAAATACAAATTCCGTTATTTTGTTATGCTTATAACAAAGCAAGTTTAATTCTATTAAAAGAATATGTCTATATATTTTTAAAGCTTTATTGCCTAAACAACCTATGAGAATGAAAGGAGACAAAGTCTATTTTAATATTTCCCTCTCTTTCTATTTCAGTTTTCTGCGGTATTGAAATATCTGTCTTCTTGCTCTCAATACTGTTAATATTTTGTATTTGGAACTAAAATCCCAAATTAAATGTGTTGTGGGAACGTTTTCATTAAGAAGTAAATGGAAAACCTCTGTTATTACAGGTATTTAATATGAAACCACTTCAAATAATAATTCCTTCACGAGAAGATCCAGACAGTCCAATTATTGACTTGGATCTTCATCTTCCATTGCTGTGTTTCAAGCCAGAGCAGGTGCTGCAGGTAAAACTAACTGATACTTTAAAAGATATTAGAGATTGACAGTAGTGGTAATTTGTGGTTTAGAAAAAATCAAGATGTTCAGTTACCCAAAAAGCATTATAAACCCAGGAATCCAAAATAGGGTTAGTTCTGCGTATCAGAAATAAGGCACAATAAAATGTACTTCTTATTAAGTTATTTTGTTACTTGTAGACCAGGTTAGGTTAAGTCATATTGGATTGCTTTCTCCTGTGGTTTAGCAACAGGTGCTAAATTTTTTAAGAATATATTTTAAATACCCAAGCCGATTGAGAGATTTTATTTTGAATTCTCATTCCGTGCATTTCTACAAGATTAATAAGAACCTGTTTCATGTGTAAGAAACGGACCTGTAGGATGGATTGGTAACAGTTGGCACTCTCATAAATGAAGTGTAAATGGTGTAGAAAGACAAGAAAATACAATGTGCACATTATGAATAAAACTTCCAACTGAGACGGTCTAGTCTGTTCTATTCTAAATCCTTGATGGTCCTCTGCAACTGGGGTGTCTTGAGCATTGGAGTTTTATGTGTTAACACCTCTGCGAAATGTCCCATGTGTGCCATTAGTCTTCTTGGCTTGAATTCATCCTACCAAACCTGAAGCATCTGAGTTTGGTGCTTCGATGCCCTTGGGTCCGTTTCGATCGGAAGAAAAGGGTGGAGACCTCCAGACAGCTTCCTGAATTGCTCTGTGAAAGCGCTGCTGTCCAGTGGCACTCAAGGAACCTAACTTGCTATCATCTGGTTTAGATATTTGGCTGAGATGTCCAAAACCTAGATGGTCTTTGTGTTCACGGTCAACGACAAGTTTGCTTTTATTCTTCATCTGGGTACTTTGTACAGGCATTTTATGGTCTAATACTGTGAAAGAAAGGTGACGGGTGTTCTTAGTAATTCCAGCTAAATTCTAACCTCGTTGACAGTGGTGGGAAAACTCTCATTGACTTCCACTGTCACTTAAATTTTCTCTCCTTTTCTGTTTTCTTCTCTTCTTAGTTTTGTAAGAATCCTGAAGTGAACTTTATTTGAATTTATAAATATGTGAGGTAGCTATTAAAAAACAGGACTTGTGAGGCTGAGTTTCACAAGCAGCTGAAGTATTTGTGCATATCTAGTATCTTCTAGATATAACGCTTTGTAAACATTTAGCATTTTGTTTTTTTCCAGATTATGACCTGTATTTTGACTGAGCAGAGAATAGTGTTCTTCTCTTCTGACTGGGCTCTGCTGACACTCGTTGCTGAATGCTTCATGTTGTACCTTCATCCTCTTCAGTGGCAACACACGTTTGTGCCTATTCTGTCTCGTCACATGCTGGATTTTGTAATGGCCCCAACATCTTTTCTTATGGGATGTCATGTTGATCATTTTGAAGAAGTAAGCATGGTATGTTTTAGACTGTTACCACTTACGCTGTTCACTGTCAGTGTGTTTGTCCCCTTACTTCTTTGAGATGCATCTAGAAACTTGCTTTTGTTATTTATTTGTGTGAGAAGTGAAGAAATTAAAAGTAGTGGAACATATGGATGTGACCACTGGGTTATTGAAAAAACTTATTGTTATATCCCTTTCCTTTTTTATTTGCAGGATAATATCCTGATTTTTGTGAGCTCACGTTTCATTTGGGGAAAAATTCTACTTACCTGTTGTTTGTATTATGTGAAAAGTTTCCCTTCAGATCAGTGAGGTTATTTTTTGCTTGTAGTTGTGTGGGGTGAATTAGGTGCCTTTTTCAGGCAGGCATCTGGGTTAAGAATTGAGCATGCAGTTGAAAATACTCTAATGATGCTGCTGTTCCCTATGATGGAGTTAAGTATTTAATAAAGTAAGAAAGAAAAAGCAATGTAAAGAATATAATCTCACAATTTTTCTGAGGGTTTTTTCTCTTCTTTTTTCACCAAGCCTCTTTCAATGGCTAATGTTAATCTTGGTTACTCAAAAAGATGTAAGAAAAAAATCAGCTTTGTAAGGCAGGGTTAACGTGAATATAATTTTTTGAGAGTGTCGCATAGGTTTTCTGTAAGGAAAACTGTGTGTTACATTAGATTATTCCATCTGATCATAAGACAAAGTGAAACTGGACCATCCAGTCAAGTCCAAAATGAGCAAAGAATTAAGCTAACACAGGCAATTGTTTAAATTGGTTTTTTTTTTTAATTAGCAGTAAATGATGTCACTATCAGGAATAAGTGCAGATTAGAAAACACACTTTGATATAATTTGAAGGATTTTATTTGTTTATATATACTGTGTTACAGTCTGATCTTTAAGGTTATGAAAATTGCAAGGTGAGAGATCAGCATGGACTTTACCTCCATGTGACTTTTTGTTCATTAGCGTCTGTTTCCATGTTTGAGATTCTAATATATAAACACTCCCTCTCCCAGTCACCCCACAGGGTAAGTACAGGAGTAAATGCTGTAAATAGGCTTTTAGGGAGCTTCTTTGCGTACATATATATGGTTTTGTACATATCTTCATATCTGTACCTTTTCCAGGATAAGCTTAGAGATTCAGTATTAATTTAGTACTGTATGAAGAGAATATTAGATTACCAGATGTTTGTGTATGGAGATTAATATCTATTCATTTAAAGGAATTTATTTTTCTTGAAAGTAATTGTGTAGTTATCCATATGATCTTCTGGTTGGGAGGGGAAAAAATCAGCCATTTTCTGGTTTGTCATCTTGCTGAAATAATTCTTTGCCTGAGAACTATTATAAAGAAATAAATGTGAACTATATAAAGAAGTAAATGTTTTCACAGTATAGGTATATTTACAGTCATTTTGTTTACTTTTGTTTTAAAGGAAACTGAAGACTTAATTCTAATTAATATTGATAATGGAGATATTACACATTCAAAAATGGCTGAAGAGGAACCTGAAATTCCAGATGTTCCAGCAGAAGCAGCAGAAACTTTCATAAAAAGGTGAAAAGATGTTGAAGTTGTGTTTATCATAGTGCATAAATCATGCTTGACCCTCTAAGTTTTTTGTTTTGTATGATTTATTATTATTTCATTCATATAAAACCCATTGTATTTGATAAGGAGAAATTGAAAATTTCAATTAATTAATATACAGGTAACTTTAACCAGTTGTAACCGTGTTATTTTGCAACACCTGGAATGCTTGTTTCTTTTTTATTACTGAAACGGATTATTCTCTGAACTTTACTGCTCTTTGCAAAGACGACTGAGTGCACTGTCATTCACATGTAGGACTAGTAGGACTTCCAGGAATCTCCTTAGCTTGTCAACACTTGCAAATCAATCTTGCACTTTCTGTAGCTGTAAGATGCGTGAGGCCTCAATGACTTTTTCTTTAAAAGGTATGAAAGAAGTCATTTGCGTTAGGATTTAACTCGATGATTTTCTACTCTGTGTAGAGTGGAGAGCCTTCAGCTGCATTATGATCTAGAGCTCTGCCATCTCCGAGCCAGCACAGATCTCAGTGAACTCCAAATGCGTAGAAGGGCTTGGCAACAGAAACTGAATACAGAAGTTCAGCAAACGACTTTGCAGTTGATTGTTAATATCTTCAGGTGAGTGAACAAAGTATTTTTTTTATTGTAAGAGCATATGGTACTGGTTAAGACGCTTCCATTGTCACTGAATATATTCTGATTTTGTATTACTTTATAGATGTTTCGTAAATCTCTGAAGTTTTATGAGGGAATGTGAGAAGGAGGTCCTGCTAGCCTGCTGGAGTATCAGTAATTAATGTATTCGGGTACATACACATTGCTAGGACACCTTAGATAAAACTGTTCTAATTTTGGACTTGTATGGCTTTTATATGAAGTTTCCAGGAAGAGAAGTGCAGTCCTCATATTGTGTAATTCAAAAAAGCTTAAGGCGCAGTAGCGATATCAATTTCTAAATGGGCACGGTCTTTGTCACTCTTGTTAGAGGAAAATGAATTTGAACTGGGACAGGGTAGAAGAGCTGAAAAAAGGATTGGGAGTTCAGACCACCTGGGTGCGTGTTGGTTAACTGAACAGATGCTGAGAATGGATGAGATGCCTGGAGAGTGCAACCACAAGAGAATGAAGGAGGGCAAGGAGCTGNTTAAGCTGGAGGACAGAGTATTGGCACAAGAAGTGGTGATACTTCTTGTGGGTGTGGTTGGGACTGACATGTTAATAAGGTGTGGAGTAGGTTTTGGGTTTTTTCTTCTAGAAAAAGATCCAGCTATGCTAATTTTTCTTTTTCGTAATCTAATGTAATGTGTTGATAGCCACAGCTGCTTTATCTTATCGCTCTGGGTACTGGTTGTGAATTCTACTATTATTTGCTTGTATTTGGGGAGGGAATGAAAGCGTGATAGGTGATTCGTAAAAAAAAGTGCAGCAAATGGATGGCTGGTTTGCCTATGCTGCGTTTCTTTTTTCGTAGATACTAACATAGTTGCACGTGAAAATGAAACTGCCTAGCTGGCATTTCTGAAGGATCTGATTATATGGGCGGGGGTCTGCAGACAGCTGTGCAGATAACCATCCCCAGCTATTTCTTGCTGGAGATAGTGTTCCCCTTCGCATCAGCTACCTAATTGCTCACATGAATGCTCCCCAGAAGGTGCTGGGTTAATTTGTATCGTCCAAATACCAGTTCCCTGTTAACCTGCTGGCTTCTGTTGGACCAGCTTAGGGAGTGTTCCTCTTCCTCCGAGTGGCTGGGCCCTCCAGGAGGGGACAATAGCTGCTGGGTGTGGGGGATAGAACAGGCTTTACAGCAAGCTGGATATGGAAACTGAAATGCATTTACAACCTGCTGTGCCACTGCTGTGGGATTTGGTGGATTTCAGTGTTTGGCAACAATATGTTCCAGATAAAGATGAGGAGAAATGCATTTTGCTGCTGACAGCTTGAACTCTTCAACGCACTAAACGCTTGGCTACAAAAAATGAACAGATGCTGTGCTCTCTAAGAGATAATACGTTGTGCAACGAGGTTGATTCTTCTCTTGCTTTCTTTCTCCTTTCCTTCAAACTTTTTTCTTCTTTTTTTTTCAGCCTTGTTTCTTCTGTCTTCTAATGCTATATCTACCAGCGTCCAGGAGTGAAGTAAAGCAGATCTCCAATGCAATTGTGCTGCCAGTTGCTACTGTCTTCAGTGAAGCACTGTAGTATTTTTGTGTGCGTGGAGGTTCCATGTTTAAAGCAAACAATGCTAAATTATGTAGAATTATACAGAACTGTATACTTTTACCAACCGTCTCTTGTGTGGCTAGATAAACTGGTAATGTGCTTTTATCACTGATTTATGAAAGACAAGCAATGTATAGACCTGTCAGTTCTCTGCATGGGTATGAGATTCCCCTCTTGTGCTTACATTCAAGTTTTAGCTCACCAAATTATATTTCCTTCATTCACATATTTTAATGGGAATTTCTTATTCCTCAGTACCCAGGAAGAGTAGGTGAAATAAGATGTAATGATGAAAGGAGCCCTGATTTTAGCCACTTGCACGTATCTAGCTTAATTAACTTATCATTTCTTACTCACAGACTTCAGAGAACAGCTTTTTTTTTCTGAAAAATTCCCACTTTCTGCTCATGAAACAACTTTTTCTGGCTCACATTTCGGGCACAGAAGTTGCTATTGATGCCTGGTTTTCCAGGAACAGTACAGGGCCTCTGCTGCCTGCAGTGACCATGCATAGACTAAAATATGCATCAGTTGTTTTTGGTTTAACACAATTTCCAGTTATTGCTGGCTTTATGAGCAGCGTTAGAGAGTGCAACAGAAAATTATGTAACTTATAATATTTCACATGCATGTTACAGATGCAGTGTAATGGGACAGTGTGAGGTCAGATCGCATCTTTCAGATTCCCTATGCAGATAGGTACCACTTGTCTTTTTAGTGCTCCAAATGGGTTGTATGTGATTCAGGAGCTGTATATGTAAATGTAATTCCAGAATTGGAGCATAAGCCATGACTCAGATATATAGATTCTCCTCCATGATTTACTAAAATTGATCCCACAGACTCGAAGTGAATTTGCAGATTTGAAATGGCAGTGGCAGCAGGTAGCCTGTCCTACTTCTGTAAGGAGTTTGCATTCTTTTTCTGTGATTCAGTAACTCACGCTTGTTCGTTAAAACTGAGTTTGCCTTCTGGTGCTGCAGCATAATTCTATTTTGCCTTCTCATGCTGCAGCATATTTCTATTTTGCCTTCTGATACTGCAGCGTATTTCTAGTAGTACCAGTGGGCTGCTGCTATGGCAAAAGTGCAGTTTGCTTACAAACCGTCAAGCACATTTATCTATTTATTTATTTTTGTCTCCAGGGAAGTAAAAGACCATCTAAATTATGAACATAGAGTATTCAACAGTGAAGAATTTCTGAAAACAAGGGCAATCGGAGACCAGCCATTTTACAAAAAGGTAAATTCAGTGTTAAACATGTTGTGATTCTCAGTTACTAAAGTGCATTTTAGTATTAATGTCAAAAATTAATAGAGTGGTCACAGTTTTCTGTGTGGTGTTGTTGAGCCACCAGCTTTTCACATCATGCTTTACCAAATTTATTTTATTTACTGTAAACAGATAAAACAGTAGATGGCGTTTTGGAGAGCAAGATACTATGTAATTCCAGAGCAAATTAAATGTAATTCCTCAGGGGTGAGATTAACCTGTGGCAGATGGTCAGTAAAGCTACGTCTAAACTGTATTTTAAGCACAGGCACCTATCCAAACTGTTTGGACTGAAGCCCATTTGTAGACTTGAGTTTTCAGCAAGCCTGTGAGCGCAGCAGAAGGGAGCTCAGATGACACAAATCAAAGTACTTGCTTTATCTGCAACCTGAGGAACAGGGCAAGGAGCTGACGATGCCTGCTTGGCTCCAGGCCACGAGCCCGTCTCCTGCAATGGGTCACAGCGAACGCATGCTGCTGACTCTGAGCACGAGTGGCAGTGGTGTCCTTAGGGCAGCAGTGTGACGGGGCATGTGGGACGTAGGTTGATTTAGCTCACATGTGCTTTACCAGGTGGTATAACCATAGCTGATTTACTATGTGCTGGTGAAGCCTGTGAAGTAATACTCAAATAGCACATCGCCTTGGGCCAGGCTCAGTAGTGCTGGAGGCTGAAGGACAATCTGAAATCCTCACTTAGTTTTTCTTAGACCTCCTTCTAACTCAGCTTATTAGACACTTATCTGGGTTGGAAACAAGTCCTGAGTCCCTTTTGCACATGCCCTGATGAGCTTGACCCTTCTGTTAGCGTAAACTTGATCTGCTGAAGCTCGGAAATGACTCAGTTTTCACCCAGTGCATGCAGTGAACCAGGTTTTTGTGAAGGATGCAGACGGTTTTCCTCTGGAGCACAGACAGTGCTGGTGCCTGAGTGTGCCTTTTATGTAATGACTTTGTATATCTTGAGAAAATGGGGTGGGTTTAATTTCCTCGTTAAAAGGAGAGTGTCTTTGTCACCAGGCTGTAGGATTTAGAGGAGTTCTCCATGCCTTTGATGTGGGACTGTCACGGACCATCAAAGATTGGAGGTCGTCTGGGCGAGAAGGAAGGAGAAAGGAAGGGGGAACAGAAGGAAAGGAGCAGGGAGAGCAAGAGATTAAGAGTATGCAGGTTCCTGTGAGAGTGTCTTGCAGTGTTAGGGTACTATGCCCAGAAGTGGGAAGGTTACATCAAACTGTTTGCACCTGGTTAAATTAATATTTGCCTTCACAGAATTAAACTAGACTGTTGTGTCTGCGAGAAACAGAATTTACGTGTTTTGAGCGTTTGTGTCTAGCCACGTGCAGTGTTCTACAGGAATTCGGTCTTGACACAGCAAGCCAAAATCCAAAGTTGTAAACTCTTGTGATTTTTTTTTTTTTTTTTGAGTGTCGTGATTATTAACCAGATTAAAAGTTTACGTTAGTTAAATGAAAAAGTAGTTGTTTGGAAGACTGTTACCCTGAAATGGGAGCGTCTATGGTCAATAACTGGTTTCTGAAGGGATGCAAGACGTGTTTCTCAGCTGCTTTCACCCTTTGGTGCAGTTTACGTAGTAGTTTTCAACAGAGACTGTATTGAGTAGTTTCTTATTCCAACCAACTGTAAGACATGTTGTGCTGTTATTTAAGGGTCTCAAAAGTAAAACGTTATGGAGTTCTGTCTTCCATTTTTGTGGTGATACTGTAGCTTGTTTAGGAAACCTGTGGGTCAAAGCAAAGCTTTAACAAGGACATCTGCCATGTATCTGGGCATCTGCCATTTTACATTTGCTTTTAATTTTGTTCATGGGTGCATATGAAAGTTACAGAGGTTTTCTTTGCCACTAGCATTTGGTGGATGGATCTCTGGAGTAACAGTTTTACATCTGGCAAAGAGATCAGTTCTGGGCTCCCCAGTTCAAGAAAGATGAGGAGCTACTGGAGAGAGTCCAGCGGAGGGCTACGAGGATGATGAGGGGACTGGAGCATCTGTCCTGTGAGGAAAGCCTGAGGGAGCTGGGCTTGTTCAGCCTGGAGAAGAGAAGGCTGTGAGGGAACCTTATAAATGCTTATAAATATCTTAAGGGTGGGTGTCAGGAGGATGGGGCCAGACTCTTTTCAGTGGCGCCCAGTGACAGGACAAGGGGCAACGGGCACAAACTGAAGCATAGGAAGTCACAGAGACCCACAGAGGTCCCTTCCAACCCCTAATATTCTGTGATTCTGTGATCTCTTCATTAACATCAACAGGCCGTGGTTGATAACATCATTTTTGTTTCCTGTTTTGTTTCGTACTTCAAACATACGATAAGAAAATCATAGAACCATAGGTTGGAAAAGACCTCTAAGATCGTCTAGTCCAACAATCCACCCAACACCACCAGGCCTACTAAACCATATCCAGAAGTGCCACATCTACACATTTTTTGAACACCTCCAGGGATGGGGACTCCACCACTTCCCTGGGCAGCCTGTCCCTATGCTTCACAACTCTTTCAGTAAAGAAATTTTTCCTAATATCCAATCTAAACCTCCCCTGGCGCAACTTGAGGCCATTGCCTC
>Ga0065711_1047522_pt1 | contig 12288 bp, 19 predicted proteins | sample Hoacrofraction12_FD_59098 | JGI IMG/M metagenome (GOLD analysis project Ga0065711, IMG submission 59098) | Hoatzin crop microbial communities from Cojedes, Venezuela - Epithelial fraction 12 v2 (version 2) | ecosystem: Host-associated > Birds > Digestive system > Esophagus > Crop | place... | reverse complement strand
CGGGGGACCCCAGGACTCTGGCCGCAGGGCGCGGGGCTCGGTCCTCCCCCGGCCCTTCGCTCCCCCAGGGCCCGGTGCTCGTGGGCCCGGGTCCGCCCCCGGTACCGGTTGCCCCCGTGACGCCGCCAGGCCCCGCCCCTCACCGCCCGGGACGCCACCGCCCCTCCAGCACGCGCCTCCCGGTCCCATCCCGGCCGCCGCCGCCGCTTCTATCCCGCCCCTCCTCCCCGCCGACCAATCGCGAGGCGGGAGAGCGCCTTGCTTAGCATAACCCCGCCCCTCCACCGCGGCGCTTCGCCCCGCCCTCGCCCCGGCAGCCAATGGCGGCACGCCGTTACCACTACGGCTGTCCGGAAACGAGCGGTACCATAGAGAGTCAGGGAGGGAGAGGCCGCTCCGTGGCCTCCCGCGCCACCGCTCTCTGTGGCGAAGCCTCCGCGGTACCCAGCCTGCCTGGGGCTCCATCGCTGCGGCTGCTAATTGCGTGGGCCGCTTTATTGCCACGAGCCGTTAACTGCGGAGGTCTCCCGCGGGAATCCGGCGCTCAGACTTCTTTTAACCATCCCCCTGCACAGCCAGCCGCCCGTCGCCGGGAGAAACCCGCAGCATCCCCCCAGTAAAGGATAAAACATCAGTGCCGGAGGCAGGGGATAAACGCTGCTGCCAGGCTTCTGCCCAGCCCCCCCCACGGCCCCGGCTTTATTTCCTCCTTAATCGCCATCCCTCGGCTCGTTTAGAATGCGACTGCTCACGCCTCCCGCGCAGGAGCATCCCAACTTTCTTCAGCTCCTGCGCCACACGCCAGGCAGGGAAATCGTCTCAGCGGGCCCGGGAGATGCTTAAGGGTTGTACAGATGCCAAGGCGTGCAGGCGAGCGCTAACAGGGCTTTTTAAAAGCAAATAAGACCGAGAGGAGTTTACAGCTAGAAGCCGGTTTTAATAAGGGTCATAAAACCCACACGGTTTGGAAAATTGGATCATGGCTTTCCGCAAAGGCACGCTGAGAACGGCAGCTGGCCGTACGCCTCCGCCTGCGCCCGCTCCTTCAGGGCGTTTGCAGCGAGGACCGGGATTTCCGACGGCTTTACAGCCTGTGCTCCGAGACCCCAGACTCAGCTCAACACAGCAATTACCACGCGTTGCCCGGAGAGGCGAGGCTGGAGGAACAGTTCCAAATATCATCCACAAAAAGAGCTGAGTTTGAATTTGGGGCATTGCTCAAGGCAGAAACTTGGGGGGGTTCTGAGCACAGGTCCCCCAAAATCTCCCTTTTCCCCATTAACCTCCGCTGTATCTGCCACTTCTGACAGGGAATAATCCACACCTTTCCCAAATCACAAGTCATCTCTCGCTGGCTGAAGGACCTGTGAACACTGCCTTTGGACAGCACATAGCCATGAAATCCAGCTGTGGAAAGGGCTGCTGCTCCCACCAATGCTTAGAAACCTTTTGGGCCTGACCTTGGCCACAGGGGAGGAGAAAAAGCATTTTGTGCCCACCCCGCTCCCTCCGAACGGGACACGTGAGGCTGAGTTTCCCCCATCTGAACCAAAAGCACCACTAACGCCTGCCCACTGTGCCCTTCCCTCACTGAGGCCGGGAGCACCGGTAATCCGGCACATTTAGCATAATTTATCTGTGATGCTCAATTAAGAAACTAATCACTGGGGCAGGAGGGCAGCTCTGGGGAGGGTCTCTGCCACCCCGGAGCCCCGGGTCAATGCAGGAGCACTGGGACAGTTTGGACCAGGCAACCCCCCCTCAGCTCCTTCCCCACCTACAGACCCAGAGTAACCCACACTCAAAGGGCAGGAATTTGCCCTTTGGATGTTTCACAATGTCCTGGATCGATAAAGCCACGTGGGGCCAGCCAGAGGTGACATGGCGATGCCACAGCCCAGGGCATCAGCATCCCCCGGGGCCCCAGCCCAGCATGAACCAGTAATTCCCTATTTCTGATGCCGAAGGGGTCACACTGGATGGATCCAGGGCCAGCCCCCCTTCCCCACCAGGCTGGATCTGCTACACAGGGATGCGCCGTGGCCATCCCGACGCCGGCCCCACGGTGCAGCAGCCCCACAGGGACACTTCTCCAGTGGGTCTGAGGATGTCCCTGCACTTGGGGCAGGAGAGCAGGGTTCCTGATGCCCACGGGAGGGCAAACACCACGGGCTGCCCGCTGCAAGCCTCACCCTGCCACAGCCCAGGACCAGGGCAGAGCATCCCTGTGCCTCAGGACACATTTGCAATGTGGAGCCTTACAAATCCCAGTTGTGGGGCTAGGGGGGTCCAGCCCTGGTGGGGGGACAGCACAAACCAGGGAGAGAAACCCTGGGCTCAGCGCAAAGCCGAGCAAAGCCCAGAGCCAGCATTGACTCCCACACTGGTCCCAGTTGCCTTTTCTGCTGCCAGCTCCCCACTGTGACGCTGGGCTGGACTTTGTCATCGATCTTGCAGGTCTGAGACAGGAGAGCACACCGGGAAAGCCAGGGACGTTGCCCCGGAGGGGGCTGGAACCAGCCACGTGAGCATCCCACCCGCTGGCAGCGGCTCGGTGGGCTGAGTTCACCCTCCCTAGCCAGGGAAAGTCTCCCAAGCCCTGGAGAGCTGCCTGCCTCCGGGGAGCGAGTCTCCTGCTCAGCAATGCAATAGCAATGGCCAGGTCTGGGGGCACCTCCGGCACCCCGATGCCGTACCCCACAGGGGACGAGGGTCTTTCCCCCAGCCCTTCCTCGGGCACCGCGGGGTACTGGTATGACTTGCTCCAGCAACAAAACCCGGTAATAAAGAAGAGCCACTTCAAAGTGTTAAGGCTGAATTTGCCAAATCATTGTTTCTAGAAGGGACGGATTTACCCCAAAGTCAGCCAAAGCGCAGGCAGCAGTGACACAGCCCCCTCCCACGATCAACCCTCTCCCGGAGCCCCCGACCACACATTTGGGGCCCCCTCCTATGAAGCCCGGTGGCTCTCAGCTGGCAACCGGCTCCGGATGCCCCGGACACGGTGCCGCATCCCCCCGGTCCCGATGCAGGGAGGCCCCAGCCAGCAGATGAGGGTTTCCTCTCGCCAAGCGTGAAAGCAGAGTGGATAAAACTAAGCCCTGGCTGGGAATAACTCGTGGGGGGACCCCCCTTTTCCATCCCTGGTGTTGCACTTCCCGGATCTCCTCCTGCCCTTACTCCGTGCATCATTATCTAGCCAAAAGCAAGACATCAGGGAGAGACGTTTCCTACGCGATGACTTTATGGAGGCGTGTGTCTGCGTAGCCCCGATCCTCCTAAAGCCATCCCTGCTGCAAGTCCCCTCGGGAAGCAGCCCCCCGAGTCCCGGGGCCCCGTCCTCACTGGATGCCCACCAGCTCCGTTATGGGAGGAGCGTGGACCATCAGCTCCTCGTATCTCTGCAGGAAGAGCCGGAGCCTGGAGGTGTAGGTGTCCTCGTTGTAAGGCAGCTTCTTCTGCTTCAGGTACTGGGAGACGACGGGTTTGATCTGCAAAGGGAAATGCAGGGTCATCTCCTAGTGGGATGTCCCAGCATTTGTACAAGGATCCCAGCCTGAGGCGTTGTCAAGCTCCCTACAAGGTGCCCAGAAGCCCCATCTCACACACCCAAAACGGGGCTGGCGACAGCAGCACCAACTACAACATCTGTACCATGAAAATTAAGAGGAAGGAGGTTTCCAGCTGCAGCAGCACAGGGAGTTCACCCCAGCAAAGCTCCCCTGCAGGGCTCCAGAACAGGGGAGATGCCCTAACGAGGCTTTTAACACGGGCCAGCCACACATGCTCATCCCTTGCACTCGAAGTTATCCCAGTGTGCCCACACAGCTGGCACGGTGGCAGGGCTGGGAGGCTGCCACCGGCTTAACTACCCCCTCCCTGCAACATGCCTTTGAGGGAGGCAGGTCCTACCAGCCCCATGAACTTGGGCAAAGTTGGACCCAAAACTCACTGGTGCTCCTGGCTCCCTCCGTTACCATTACTTCATTTTTCCACCAATTTCAGACTAAAAAGAAGTGCTTGGCATTAAATGAGCAGAGATCCCACATTGAAGGGCAGCGCACAGACCTGGCTTGGGATCCTCTCAAGCTAGAGCAGCGCTTGGAGCCCACGTGTTGAACACACCCCACACCTCAGAGAGACAAGTAAGGGCACGAGCATAATTACAGGGAGATTTGCTTGGACGCCGTCTGAAACGAATGCCAGACTGCGCGGCGCTGGAGATGATTTTCCAGGGAAAGAGTCGAGAGGATCCCGGACTGCCAGGAGGCTGCTGCAGGCTGGAATTCGGATGGGGAAAGGAGTAGGGAGTGGAAACTGGAGGAGAAACAGGAGTGGGGATGGAGGGAGGTGGGTTAGGGGCTGTTGCAAGGCAGTGAGAGGTCTCTAGTGTGTAGGGAGCAGCACAGAGGTCTGGTGGCAGAGAGAAGAAGGGGCTTGCAGCAGAATGGTGGGGAGATGGATGGTCTCGTCCCTGTGTCACCTCCCAACACGCTTGTCCACCCCACGGGGCCGTCTCACCTTCAGGCACATGTTGTCGGAGAGGCTGGGGAAGAGGTGATGCTCCACGTGGCAGCTGATGAGCGAGTGGCCGAAGGACCAGTCGAGCAGGGCGTTGCGGGGCAGGTTGAGGACGCCCAGGCTCATGAGGTGGATCCGCTTGGGTTTCCGATCGGCCGCAAACATGGGGAGGCCGATGTGCTGCGGGACAGGGAGGTGGGGACCCCGTGGCACCCACTGCCCACCCGGTCCCTTCCCGGCAGACCACGCCATGACTCTGGCCACACGAGACCATACAGGCATTGGCCAGGCTGAGCTGCGTTTTGCAGTTTGGCTGCCAACCCCAGCACTGGTTTTGTCCCTAATGTCACTCCACCCTGCTCTCATCAGTCCATGGAGCCACCCAGGCTCTGTCCCCCCACCCCACCCACACTGTGCCACCAGCCTCTCGACGTCCCAGGACCTGCAACACCAACTCCACATGCATGCATAAACACACCAACCCCCCTGGTCCTGCAAGCCGCCACCAAGGACATCATCCTCCAGCCCTTCGCACCCATCTGCCCTAACGTTCTCCCAGGGCCACCACTGCCCACCCCAGCACCACCAGCCTGACCTCCCCATGACAACATCGGCACGAGGGAGGTGACAACTGAGGCCACTCGCCTGAAGATGCCTCAAGCTCCACCCAGCAGCATCAGGGCTATGTCACCAGGGTGCTGGGTGGTGGCTGGCATGTCTCCAGCACCATCGTGACATCTCGGAGCTTCCGATCTCTACCTGGAATATGTTGACGTGGATGTAGGGATGGGCCAGGAGGGAGCGGGTGAGCAGCATGCAGAGCAGGGCGGACCACGGCGACTGGAAGCCCGAGACGTGGAGCAGCAGCCAGTAATGGCAGTAAAGACCCAGAAACATGCAGCAGAGGGTCCGGAGAGCTGCTTTCCACTCCACGTTCCTCAACAAATCTGTGCGAGGAAGAAGAGGCAGCACATGGGAAAGGTGCTGATGCTTCCCCACCACTGCTGCTTCAGCCGCCAGGCTACCTGGCACACTGATAAACCTACTGCCCATCCCAGTCCATCCCGTTCTTCACCTCCATTTCTCCGCTGTCCAGGTTGCCCAAACCCCCCCAGCCTTGCTGACCAGCTGGTTTTTGGGGCTGGGGCCCAGACCCCCCCCAGGACAGCACCCTGGCAGCGGGTCCAGCTGTGCATCATCACAGGGGGATTCGGCTGCATCTGCCGTTCTCACAACTCCCGAGCTTTTGGCATTGCCCAGAGCTGTGTGCTCAGCCCGATGGGCTGGGCTTCCTCAGCCTCTTACGATTTTCCAGGCTCTTCTCCCCGATCTTCTCCTGGCACCGTTATATTCCCTGAGCCACAGCCTTGTCTGCCCAAGCTCGCTGCGTCCCAGCCCCTGCGGACTCCCACGCCTCCACCTCGCACGCAGTCAGCAAAATCACCACGATGCTCTGACCAGCCAGGGACCTACACGCCACCCTGAACCCTTCCATGGCCAGGGGTCTGAATCAAAGGAGAGCAAATCTGGGGCACTTTGGGCTCACGATGGCTTTTGCCAGACCTTCCAACACTTGACCCAACACAGGAAAAACTGAAGCGTTTCTGAGCACCAGCAGAGAGGTGCTGCAGCAGATGCCTTCCCCAGAGCAGACGCAGCATCACCTGCCCTTGCTGCAGCCCTGTGTCACGCTGTGGGCTGGCATAGTTGATGTGATGCCTCCAGACGAAGCAGAACCCTTTGGGGGGCTGAGATCTGGACAGTAACAAGCTCACCGTACCCAACACCCCACCCCAAGGCAGCTGGGACACGTACCGAGAGCAACCAGCGGGGTTATGATGGGCACCGCGAGAGGTGCGATGAACATGTAGACGTAGCGGTTCAGGAAAGGAAGCTTCCAGGTGCTGGAGTCCCCCAGGCCGATGACATTGGTGTAGCCATGGTGGATCTTCACGTGGTTGTAGGTGGCCTGCTCAGCCGTGAATGCTGAGCAGAGCTGGGAGGGAAGAGAGAGGGAAGGCGATGCTAGTGGCCATGGCACCACGGTCCCAAGGGAGATGCTCTACACCCAGGGAGATGCTCTGCACCCCACAGGCTCCAAACCAGTCTGAAAATGGACAGTTTAGAGTTAAGCACTGGAAACCATTCCAACAGCCTTGTGGTCGTGGGGATCAACACAAAAACCCACAGTCCAGCACATCACAGGGGCAATCCCCAGCCCCTGCCCTGCTGCCCCCAGGCAAAGCCCCACAAGCAGGGATGTTCCTGGTGCTCCTTGCCGTAGCATCACTTTTCATTTAACTCTCCTGCATGTGGATCAGGAAGGGTTTGGGTCCATCTTGTTCTCTGGTGGCTGTTTCTAAAGGGTTTGTTGTGCTGGCAAGGTGCTGATGGGGCTTTTGGGGGGGTAGCCACCTGAATCCCCCGGCCCCACTCACCTCAATGAAGAAGATGGCCCACACTTTGCCCCAGGACTTGGACTCAGTCAAGGCGTTGTGGCTGGCCAAGTGGCTGCCCTTCACAGTCAGGGTGTGATGCACCACGCCGAGGGTGAGGACACCCACCAGGAAAGGGATGGCCTGGGCTGACCGCAGGCACAGGAACCCTGTGGAGAAACCAGCCAGGCAGGAGCTCGGCCACACACACGCGCTGCAGCCCTCCTTGCCTCCGAGCCGGGCTGGAGGTGTTGCTACACCCAAACAAGCCAGCCCCTGCCCTAAACCTGTTTTTCAGACGTAGTTACAGGTATTTAAACTGTCTGAGCTGGAAAGCTTCCCCCTGCACCGCCCTGCACAGCTGGACCAACCACCCTCGCCTTCACGGAGAAGGTTTGGCCACTTCCAGCCGCGATGGCACTGGGCACTGCTGGTGCCAGGTCCCATCCCGCCACTCTGGCTGGGATCCCACTGGTGACAAATAGGACTCTGCCAGGATTTCGGTGTTCCCAGAAGTTCAAAAGCAAGAGGAGGTACCAGCTGCAGCTTTTCAACCACGCTGCCGGAGCCCCATGCTCTCCTGTGTCCCCCTGCACCCACCACGGCCATCGTCACCAAAACCTTCAGGGTTTCCCTGTCCCGCCGTGGGGCACGGATGGGCCATGTCACTGCCTGCCCTGCCCTGTGCCCATCTACCCGGGCACCATCCCCTCACCCCAGGCTGTCCCCCAGGTACCACCATCACCCGCTGTGGGTTTCCAACAGGGTCCAGGTGCCCCACTGCACAAGGTGAAGGGGTCATGGTGGCTTTGTCACAGGCTTAATAGGCTGCTAATAGGCTTCCAGCGCAAATGAAGTTGTACCAGCAGTGCAAAAGCTGCAAGGAGGAGGTGAGACCCCCCCGGGCTCCCCTCGGCTGCGGTCTGGGGGGGCTGAGCAGAGTTACCTGCCGGGAGCAGGAGGAAGCTGCAGGCGAGGATGCTGATGTCCACGCCGTGCCGCTCCCACCAGCTGCTGCTCTTCACCACCTTCCGCACCAGCTCCGAGAGCTCGGCCATCAGGGCTTCCTCATGTTGCCCTGGCTCCTGCCGTCCTCGCTGCGGGGTCCCCCCAGGGGTCACGTCCCTGTCACCCAGCGCTGGCCCCGGCTCGCAGCCCTCCGCCATCGCCTCCGTCCTGCTGCCATCGAGCACTGGCATGCCCCAGGGTGGGGGATCCCCGGTCCCCCCAAGTCGGGGGGTACCGCTGACCTCGCCATTGACCCGCTGTCCCCTCCACCTCACCGGGTCCCCGTCCTCCAGCATCATCTTCGTGCCGAGCAGAGGTCACGCAGGGTAGGGGAGCACCCACGGCACCCCGATGTGCTGCAGACGGGCTTCCCAGCTCCCGCTGCCGCCAAAGGACATGGGAAGGGCAGGGATGGAAAAAAAATAAACAACCCGAGAAGACACAGCCAGCGGAGAAGGCAGCAGAGCCACGCAGCCACCCACCCCAGGGACACCCCGGCCACCGCAGCCCCCTACTCACGCCAGCCCCAGCGCGGCGGCTCTCCCGGCGTCGGGCGTTTCGGGGCGGCCGGCCAGCCCTGCACACCGGTGCTGTGCAGCAACGATTTGGAGAAGGGAGGAGCAGGGGAGGACGGGGAGGAGGGCGAATGCAGATTAGCAATGGCAATAATCCGCCTTGGTGGCCCATTTCGGGGAGCAGCCATCGCGGCGGGGCCGTGGGGAGGACGCTCGGCTGAGGGCACAGGGAGGCGAGGGCAGGCGGAGGAGGGAAAGAGCGGAAAAAAGATGGAGAGAGGCAGAAACGCTGGAGGCGAAGGAGCCGAGTGCCAGAAACGGCCCTGAGAAACCCAAGCGGAGCACCAGAGACAGGGATAGGGTTTCGCTTCTGCCAAGGACCGGGAGCAAATGCTGTCCATCCCGCGAGGGAGCCGTTTTGGGGAGAAAAATGGCTTTTCTCACAGCAAGAAGCAGGCTGTGGGAAGGAGGGGTCAGATCACGGCTGCGCAGCTGCCTGCCTGCTGCTGCCTGCCCAAACTGCTGCTGCGGAGCCGCTCAGCCCCCTCCTCTGTGCTGGGGGGACGCCGAGCCCAGGGGCACCCGCAGGGGACCTGGTCACCCCAGATCCGTGCCCAGCAGCCGTGACACCCAGCCCTAGTCCCTACAGGGTCCCTCTTCTCTTGTGGGCTGTTTTCAGGAATTTCATAAGAATTTTCTCCCTTTTCCATCGCTGCCTCCCAACTAATTGCCCAGCCACAGCACAGGCACCCTGAAAGCTTTGGGGATGCCCGTGCACAGACCGGCACCTCCGGAGCCCCATTTTTTTTACAGAGGAAGGCTAAAAACACAGCACTTCTCACTGGGGCGCTGGATTCCTTCTTGCTTTTTTATTTCTTCTGACCAAACACCGAATCAGCTCGACAGATCTACCAAAACCTTGACGAACACTGACCTCTAGCAAATCCATAGACAAGGCAGGTTTGCTATACCCGTTGCTGGGGTACCCCAGCCTCAAACTGGGACAGGCTCAGTGCCTCCAGTAACAGCACATCACTGCAGTGACCTGCAGGGAAGCAAACCTCACACCCAAGTTGCACCAAGCCCCAGGGAATTGTCATCGTACCTTGGGAAAAATTAATAAAAAATAAAAAATTAATAAAAAATAGAAAAATCACACCTACTGCAAAAGAGGCAGAGCTGAGGGCGCGTTAGAGACCTGCTGAGGTTTCATTTCTACTGCAAGAGCTTGTGTTAGGAAAGATCATTTCTAGAGCCAGGGGCACTAATGAACCAAAGCAGCGTCCGAAGCCCAGCGAGCTGCGGGGCTGGCAGCAGCCGGCCGGGTTGGTGATTCGTTCTGTAATGCAGCGCAGCTTTCATCACCCCCTCGTTAGCGAGGGAAGCCCGTGGCCGGGAGAGCACCCACGGGTGCTGATGGCCAGGGGGAGGTGGTGCCAGACCCAAAGGATGCATCAGGTGGGGCTGCTGGGGCTGCCCCTGAATGATGGCTTCGTTACCTTCATCACGCCTAGGATGTGACCGTGAGGGACAGCGGCAGGATGGTGACAGAGCCCTGCTCTGAGGGTGCCGGGCTGCCGTTCGGCGAGGCCAAAGGTGAGCGGTGGTGGAGCTGCCATTGCACAAGTGCAGCACGGTGCAGAACTGGTTATGTGGTGGCAGCTGAGGAGGAGGAGCAGGAGGAGGAGATGGGGATCAGCCCCATGTCCAGGACAAACACGAGCCATCAGGATCCCACCGCAGCTGGCGGCAAGCTCGCTGGTGTGCGCGGGCAGAGGCAGGCACGTGGCATTGCTCGGTCCTGTGCCGCTGCGGCGACCAGAGGCCACCTGGGAGAGGAGGAGAAGGAAAGGGGTTGAAAACCACTCGGGAGAGGCTGAGTTTTGGCTGCTGGGAGAGAGTGGCCAACCCGAAAGAGCCTCTCGCTTCGAGCTACAAAGGTGGGATTCGCGATGCCCGCGGGGGAGCAGCAGCCGTAAGGAGTCTGCAAAGCCGCAAGGAAAGCCAGCACATTTCGGGTTGCAGCCCTTAATCTGCTGCCGTGTTGCCTTGCAGAGCTCCATTTTCAAAAGCAATCTTTAAACCCCAATTTACACCTGATTTTCCACCATGCACAGGCCAAGCCACCCAATCCCGCTGACCTAGCTGGGATTTTAGGGATGAAAGCAAATGCTGCCTTTGACCCTTGCACCGTGGGCACAGACACCTCCAATTTAGCAGGGAAAACACATTAAAGACTCAGAAATCCTTCGGCGCAGCAGGGCTGCTGGAGGGATCAGCGTAATCCCCAGAGGAGCCAGCTCTTGCCGGCAGCTGCCGACCCCGCAGCCATCCCTCACCCCGGGCAGCACGGGGGTCCCACGAGCAGACCCCTGCCAGCCCTGAGAGAGCCCCGGGGTTCAGGTACCCACCGCTGCCCTCACCCAACCTCCAGCCCCTCTGTCCCCAAGCCTGAGCCCAGCACCATCTCACACCTGGAAAGGCGAAATCTGGCCCCCAGAGGGGTCCTCCTGGGTCACTACTCCCAAATGGGGGGAAAATGGGTCATTTTAGCGTGGCACAAGGGCACACATGCCAGGCTGGCAGGACCCAGCTCCCCGCTGATCCCCTCGTGACTTCCCCAGCCCATGGGGCAGAGCTCTCTGTGGCCCCTAAAGAAGCATTTTCCAGACCCAAACCCAGGAGCTGTTTGTAAATGCTGGAGCATTTCTACCTCAGGGCTGTGGAAGAGGCCAGAGCCCCCTTGGCAGCCCCCCCATACCTACAGCCACCTGCCCTGCGCACCCTCCTCCTCATCGTCCCCTGGGGAGGAAGGAGAAAGCTACAAGGGCTGGCCATGGGTCACCATCAGCTCCCCAAAACCACCTTCCCCTGGCATCACTGGGGCTGCAGAGATTCACTTTTTTAATACCTGGGTTTGGGTGGGGTTTCCCCCTCCTCTCTCAGGCCAAGCACATTTGGGTAATTAACTGAATGAGGGATTAATTACCACCATCCCCTCCCCAGCAGGGAGAGCTCAAGCACAGTCCCCTTTCCCTTTTGGGGTCTGGCAGAGCCGCAGGGTCCTCCAGAAGGAGAAACTGGGGGGGTTTAGCACCTCACTCCCCCTACCCCACGCCCGACCGCTGAGCGAGGATCTCCATCTGCAGCCAAAGCCCCACCACCCCCAGCACACCCCTGTCCCCCCAGATTTGGGCACAAGGGTGCTTGGCACGTCCCAGGCTCCATGGCCAGGCAGCTGTCACGGCTGCTGCCAAGCCAGGAGCTCAGCACCGGCACCCACGCACCCACCCACAGCAGGGCACGGGCCGGGGCACCCCAAACCCTTCCTCCCTGGGGCCGTGGGGTGAGGAAGGAGAGCAGAACGGGGCAGGCACCAGAGGGAGCGGCTGCTCCGCGCAAGGGCTGCTCTCGCTGCCGCTTGGCCAGAAGCCCAAGCCAGAAGCCCCTGGTGAGGCCCCATCTGCAGTGCTGTGTCCAGTTCTGGGCTCCCCAGCTCAAGAAAGATGAGGAGCTACTGGAGAGAGTCCAGCGGAGGGCTGCGAGGATGAGGAGGGGACTGGAGCATCTCTCCTGTGAGGAAAGGCTGAGGGAGCTGGGCTTGTTCAACCTGGAGAAGAGAAGGCTGCGAGGGGACCCAATAAATGCTTATAAATATCTGCAGGGTGGGGGTCAGGATGGGGACAGACTCTTTCCAGTGGTGCCCAGCAACAGGACAAGGGGCAATGGGCACAAACTGAAGCAGAGGAAGCTCCAGCTGAACCCGAGGAAGAACTTCTTCCCTCTGAGGGTGACGGAGCCCTGGCCCA
>Ga0065711_1047521_pt1 | contig 12288 bp, 5 predicted proteins | sample Hoacrofraction12_FD_59098 | JGI IMG/M metagenome (GOLD analysis project Ga0065711, IMG submission 59098) | Hoatzin crop microbial communities from Cojedes, Venezuela - Epithelial fraction 12 v2 (version 2) | ecosystem: Host-associated > Birds > Digestive system > Esophagus > Crop | place... | reverse complement strand
TCTCCAGTCCTCGGGCACCTCTCCTGTCCTCCAGGACCTCTTAAAGATGATGGAGAGTGGCTCAGCAATGACATCCGCCAGCTCCCTCAGCACTCGTGGGTGCATTCCATCCGGGCCCATGGATTTGTGGGCGTCCAGATCCCTTAAGCGATCCCTCATGCAGTCCTCTTCGACAGAGGGAAAGTCATCCTCTCTGCGGGCTTCTTCTCTCACCTCCTGGGCCTGGGATTCCTGAGGGCCTGCCTTGGCACTGAAGACTGAAGCAAAGAAGGTGTTCAGTAGCTCTGCCTTCTCTGCATCCTCCGTCACCAGGACAGCTTCCTTCTTCAGCAGCGGCCTCACATTGTCCTTAGCCTTCCTTACTCTAATAAACCTTTTATTCTCCTGTAAGTTCCCTGCAAGTTCTCTGTCATGAATTTGAAAAGCATCTAATAACACAGACTGCTCAAGTAACAGGTCCATCACTCTGTAATTATTTTCCCACCTAATAATCAGGTTGGTCTTTTTTTTTCTTCCTTTATTTTTTAATTTTTTCTTCCCTGGCTGGACCTTGATTTTTGTTTTGGAATACTTTGTCATTTTGAAAATGGAGCACACAAGTAAAAAATGAAGCCTTTATTTGCTTGGATGAGCAGACTCAGCTAAATAATAAATTAGGGCAATTTACTGACATGTTAATTAAGTAACTTAACTTAGCTAAACGTATTACTAACTTAAGGTCTGCCTTTGTAAAGCAGAACAACCTTCTACTTGGCAAGGAAAGCACATAGTTAAAACACAGTTCCAAGACAGGGAGTTTAACTACATTTTAATAGGATTATTCACTCATTCTATATAAACTCATCCAATGCAAATAAAATGTAGTTGGGGAAAAAGTGTTCTCAGACAATCTCATCAACCATATGCAGATCAATGGAAATACATGCTGGTAAAACTCTAGTTTTTTGGGGTTTTGTTGTTTTTTTTTTTGGCGAGTACGCAATGATTCGTCAGATAGCAAAAGCCACTAGGTGGCATTTGTGATTTATTAGGTTGGAAGTAATGGCTTATAAAGATTTCATCTAATCCTTGGTTTCAAGCGAACAAGACATTTAACATTCCAAGACATTAAACTCAAGAAATTCCCTCCATAATTAGATAAATGCATAGAATTTTCACTTGTGCTATATCATTTGGAAACCCAGTTTCTGAAATTTCCATTCAAATCCTAGACATTCTCAGGCATGTATTCCCTGACCCCATAGCACCAGTTTACACAAGTAATTACTTGTCTACAATTAAGCTGTAAATAATGCAATCACTCCATTCTTGTCCTGTCACTCTAGTCCCAACCACAACAAATAGGGCTAATCACATACTTATTCAAGTGTGTAATTATTCACAGTTAAACTTCTGTCACTTTCACCCTGTTTGGAAACAGTAGAACACAACCTGTAATTAGCCAACGTTGCTGCAGGCACTTTTACTTGGAAATACGCCATGGATTCAGCACCTATGTGAGCAAAGAGCTAAACACTTAGATCTAGGATCCTGCCATGGTTTCTTCCCATTGGGCTATTCTATTATCAGCCCTCAATAAGGCAGAGATCAATGAATTATTCTTGCATCAAATAAGCCTACTGAAAATCACTTTCGTCCCCTCTGTCACAGACTTTGTACACATTTATACCATGCTTGTATGCATGCACATATATGTATGAGTACATACACCAATCCGTATGTATCAATGTGTGTCTGGAGATGTATGAATCAATCATGTGCACACACCTGATTTTTATTTTCATTGAAATGTCAGTAAAAATTTTGGTATTCACAAAATACATTGATGGACAAAGTTTTTAGCAGGGCCTGTTGCAATAGGACAAGGGGTAATGGTTTTAAACTAAAAAAGGGCAGATTCAGGCTAGATATAAGAAGACATTTTTTACAGTGAGGGTGGTGAAACCTATGGAACAGGTTGTCATAGATGCCCCATCACTGGAAACTTTCTGTATAGGTCTGGAGTTGTCATTTCTTTTATATGATGTTTCCTTGGTTAGAATATGGGACTGTGAAAAAAGATCCTTCCTGCCTGAAATGCAACCTTTCAAAGCATTATATTCATCAAGCCACAGTTACACTACCAGGTACAAAAACCAGTGTATGTAGACATGCCACTAAAAAGACTAGCCATAAAGCAAATGGTTTTAAGTCATGCTCCAGTTTATTGTACTGAAATCTTCCATCTAAAATAATTGTCTCATAATAAATTGAGCGCATCACACATGTAACATCAAACCATGCATGTTCTCATTTCATACCAAGTCAGGCTCTGTCACATGTACTCAGCTTGAGCTACTCCTTACTCTGTCCCAGGGGCTGGTAAAGAACTACTCAGCCTGAACAAGAAGGCAGAATTTGTCCCATGGAGAAGACTGGAAAATTAGAAAGAACTCATTTGCCACCTGCCCTTAGCAGTAACTCCAGAAGCAGATGGAATATGAGATTAAAACCAGAACCTGCTTTTTGCTTTCTGGCATATAAACAGATCATTTAGAAGAGAGGCTCAGTGAGAACAGGCACAGAAAGTAATTGTCTGACTTGTTGTCAGTTTATCAAAGAAAGTGGACAGTTAATTTCTTCTTCCCCTTGCCCTGGTCCCTACTTCTTCCTCAATGTGGCTATGATGGCTACGGCTCATATTGTGACCATTCCCATGAACCAAAGTTTTTTTACACCCAGAAATCAGAGTGGGTTGACAAAAGACAACACAGATTGTAAATAAGCCTTCTTTGTGGGAAGACACTGGCTTTGAAATTCTTCATTAAATCCTTTAACAGATACATTGGTCAGTATCAGAGGTGAAATGGCTTCCTGTATGAGATCCTGTATATTCTGAGTCGAGCAGGTGTTTTTACTGGTGCATGTCAGTGGAAGGCGGGAAGGGGATTAACTAGAATACGTTTCAGTAGACACTGAATGCAAGCAACAAAAGGAGTCAGAAGAACAAGCTGTCAACCTACTTCTGTGATGTGAATAGTCAGAATCATATAATATGAATCTGAAAATCATGGAAGTTAATTATAAAATGCGCCTACTGGTCAATCTGTAGAAAGGAAAAGGCTGACGCTTACTGCCTAGTCCTTAACAGTGTCTGGCAAACAGGTTCAAACTTGTGGATTTCAATAAAATGTCTGAGTATCCAATTGTCATGGAAACAAGTCATACTAGATTGAATCTGTGGCACTTAGCTAGTTAGTTAGTTAGTTACTGTTGAATTACAGTGGTATGAAATTGCTGTAGTCTCAAGATACTTTTTTGAAATGGCAGTAGCTGCCTCCCAGTATAATGGCTCACTTGAATAGTCTATAACAGACAGAACAAAATGCTCAGTAAATGTTTCCAAGTTGACAGATATTCTGTTAGGGACCTATTATTTGCCATCAATATGATGCAGGGAGAATGCAGACATGCTGGCCTTTGTTTACTTTTTTAGCTGCCTGCTAAGACCATGACCTTTTGTTGCTGATGATACACATACATTGAACATTTGTTTAAACTGTCTTCCCTCCACTGATAAACACAACCCTCCAGACTACATTATGCAAATGACTTGCAAGGGAAAAAAAATAGAATTTCACATTTTCCTACCTAGCAATGTTTCCCACAGCTTTGTATTTATGACACTTTAAAAAATATGTAATCCTTGGAGGAAAGTGAGTGATTCATATAGTTATTGCATATAATTCTTCCATAACACCAGAAAATCTGTCAAACTGTCATTGCAAACTGTCATCTGAGAAGCTGCTCTTCAGAGTCTTAATTTCCCTTTCCTTCCCCCTCACACCCCACTAAGATTATTTACAAGATTCTGGCAATCACTTCTGAAATCAGCCATTGTCAGATGACTCAAAATTCGTAAACTGCATGAGAGGAGTCGGCTATAAAATATGCTGATAAGGACTTGGGTACATTGGTAATGAACCTACCCAGTTTCTTGTTATCATTTGAGGGTAGTATATGCTTCATCTCTCCTCTTTGATTGGGCAATCAAGGATTTGCCTGTGTGCTAAGTTTGTTTGCCAGGTAAGCCAGCTGCTGATTCCATTCTCTTTCCACAGTATATTAAACACAACCTCATGTCATCAGCAAGAACAGGAAATAAAGCGTGTTAAGGCTTTTTCTTCATTATTCACTATTTTGAATACAAAACAGAAATATATCTGAGCTACAATAAGTTATCAGCACTGCAAAATATATGTCATAAAAACACACTGTATTAACTAGCTTTTTGCTCTCTTCACCTACGTGTTTCATGCAGAAGGTGGTAACGAGCCTTTGTTCACATTTCATTTAAAAATTTTGCTTTCTTTTTGTTAACTGAAATGTGAGGTTTTGGTCCCCTGAAGCTCAACGTGATATTCAGCTTGCTTAAAAATCCACATTATTTTTCTGTCTAAAAGCATGTGAAACTGAACGAATGACATCATTATGGTTGCAATCCATCACACTGGAAATCAAGTCTAAGCAAATCAGCACTGTAGGCTACAAGCAATATGCTGAATGGCTCAACAACGTAAATGTTACACGTCTTCCAAATCCGCAGAGATTTGGAGTGACTTGTTAGAAGCTGTCATGAATTACAGAACTTCATTCTAAATCCAGAAGGTTGTCACAATATTTGAGGTTTTCTGCTGTAAAGTTTGCTATCTTAAAACCTCAGAAACACAGATATAATACATGTCAAAAGATAAGTCTTAATCTGACTACTGCTTTCTTAGCCCTGAATCCATTGAAAGAATTCACATGATCCAGAATATGGATGATATGGATGGTCCTGTACAACTGAAGCAAAAAATATTGGATAGCATTTCAGGACTAAGGAAATAAATCGTATAATGTGATTAAGCAGAAAATTTGGAAATCCCTAGCACAGCTGCACTTGTTGAATAGCATTTCAAGGTGAAGCTAAAATGTTAACTCACTTTAACCACCTGAAAGAACGTGTTCTACATCTTATCTTTTGCTCTTCATTTCTAGGAATGATGAGACACCTGCTCATTAGTCACTTGGAGCTGAGTAAGGTAAATCCACCCATTTTACACTTTTTGCAATATAAGAAATTCCACGGCAAAAGAAATTTTATCCCCTGCCATTAGTTTTAGGAACCAGATTTTCTAATCTTTATTTAAATTACCTGTGTGAGTCTGTTTCTACACAATCAAGTTCACCTCATAGATTAACCTACCAACAAAGAGCTCAACATTTGGTAATGTCTGGATGTTTGGATTTCAGCTTTTGGCATACATTATCTGGAGTTGTAGCTTGAAACTTGAGGAAGCTAGTTCACCTGTGACTAAGTCATTGAACTTCAGGTAATACTGAACATCCACAGAGGGATGTGATTTATAAGGGTTTGGGCCTCATACCTTTGCAGAGTGTTTGAAAAGTAGTCCAAATGATTTCAGTGGGTCTACTTAAAAAATAACATGTTTTTGCGTGGAAATAAGGATTTCAGAAACTGCATCAGAATCTCAAATGCTGGTCAGCCTAAGGTGATCACTAGAAGACAAGGGCTGGGAAAAAAAAATAGACAGGCAAAGGGAAGAAGGCGGCAATTCCTAAGTGATTGGAAACATTCTCTGAAGAACTCTGTCAAAGCAGGCTCTAAAGTATTGAGATTTTCTTAGGTAACAACTGTTGCTGAGTAATCCTGGAAAAAGGAAAAATGGCAACTCACCAATTTTAAACAAAAAATGACAGATTTGTTTGTTTTTTACGATATTTTGTGAAGTTCTTATCGATTGTTACTAGTGAAATAATATAACAGCACGTGTGAGGACATAAACTAACTTCACATTTGTATGTTTCCCATGACTATATATTTCCTATACCATATATATATATGCAGTGAATGTGTCACTTTTTAAAGCTGAACAAATAAAGTACTCACTGATTTATGTTATTTTATTGTAAAATTTATGGCTGGCATGCAAACTTTCAGTTCCTGTCTTTCTGCTATTCATTTTTGTATAATTATCCATTCAAATAGGCTCTCCTGAAATGCAGAAGACATTAAATGTTCTATCCACATTCATGCTAAATGAATTCATTCTGATTAATGTTACTCTAACGAATACAAAAGGAATTAATCACCATTAGAAAGATATTGAAATGTTTTACCCTGACTTTTTAAGCTTTAACTTACTGCTAGTCTGCATTATATTAGATATGAAGCCACAGTTAAACACTTAGATGCAAGAATTTGGGGAGTGTTAGGAGGAGTCTACATTTGAAACTAGACTGAGAATTTTGCTCCCATCTCTCTTTGAAAGTGATACTTATTATGCACGCTCTTTTGAGTTCTTAATTTGTTTTTAATTGGTTTATGTTTTCTAGTAGCTTTTAGCCACTCCCTTGAGTCAGAGGGCAGAAAGGAGCTATATATCTGCATAAGCTTGTTTGGATATATATAAGCTGGTATGAATAAAGTATTAAAATTCAGAGGTTACACAGCAGAAAAGAGAAGAGGATGGTTAGAGGAGATGTGGATAATGTGTGCTGCTTTGACTTATTCTTCCATAAGTAAAAGAGAGAAACTGATCAGTAATATGTCATAAAGTGTCACTACATCTTTTCAGCGAGCAATGCAAGTTAATGTTATTTCCTAAATCCTTAGCCAAGGTACCTTTGCCAATCATACGATGGTCAAGGACAAGTTTCTAAAAATTTAGATGTCTGTACAGTTGGTTTCATAACAAATTGCACATAGCTGTCCATTTATTTCCTTCTAATTTTTATCACTGCTACCCCCTGCTATTCTCTGACATCTCAGTACTAGATAATGTTGTGGCGTGCTGAAATCATAGAAACACAGTACCACAGAATAAGACAGGATGGGAGGGACCCTAACAGGTCCTGCCAAAGCTAGGCCAGCCATGAGGTCAGACCAAGTTGCTCAATGTTTTATCCAGTTGGGTACTGAAAACCTTCAAGGCTGGACATTTCACAACCTCTGTGGGCAATCTGCTACACTGCTCAACTGTCCTGATGAAGAAAAAGGTTTTCCTTACATCTCCTTGTTCCCCTGCCATAAACCACTGTGAAGAGACTGGCTCAGACTTCTCAACAACCTCCTCATAAGTATTGTCAGGCTGCTTTTAGATACCAACTGACACCTTCCCTTCTCCAGGCCAAACAAACCTAACTCTTCCACCTCTACTTTTGCTTTATCATTGTGCTTTCACCGATTTACCCTTCCTCAGTTACTGTTGTTGGCCATTAAACTTGCTGGCTTCAGGAAAATTGGATGAATGTCTCCAAGCATGGATTCTATTTTGGAGAATAAAGACAATTTGCGGCTGGGTTTGAACGTGTGCAGTAGTTTGCCTAGTCCTGCTCTGCTGATATTCTCATCTCAACTGAGTTACCTCTAAACAAAAAGCACAGACTTCTATAAATGAACAACAGGAAAGTCAGTGCTTATGCACCACCATATTTTTGAACACGCAAAGAGACTGTTCCTTCTTTCAGAAGTACTGTTGAAATTAAAAAACAATAGCCATTGTGTGGGCAGAGGTTGCAGTAACTATTGCAAAAAATGCATGAGAGGGAAAAGCCACGTCAGATGGAGGTTTTAACAGATGCTTTAATGGACTGTTCAGCTGCCTGTCTTGTGAAGACAATCTTTCCATCTGTTCTTATCCAGTTCAAGTTTCCTGGAAGGGACTGTATAAATCTGTCCTGCCAGAAAAGATTAGTCTTTGGATTTCAAGCTCCAGTAAAAAAGTTAATTCCTCAACCCTAGATTCAGAGTTTTGTTCTAGCTCTTCTCAACTTCATACTTCTGTTCATGAACTAGAAATCTATTGTGAAGTAGAGTTCTTTAATAGAATTACAGAATGAAATTATACAGTAAAGTTGAACAGATGAGGTAAACTTGTCATTTCAGAATGATGACAGTGGAATAATGGAAAAGAATAACTGTCATACGATCATAAGAAAAATGCGGAAGACTCCAGCATTTTGAGTAAACTGTTGCTTATTTTGAAAGCAAGATGAAGAGGGGATACTAGCAAAATTAAAATGTCTATGATCTGATCTGTGATAATTGTTTTGCACCTGAATAGTCGCAATAGTGACATCATGCTAGGTTTGTGCTTTCCATACAAAGTTCAAATAAAGACCTCCAGTCTGCTAGGCCTTGCTTACTCACCACAAGAGACGAAATGAGAGTACTGCTTTGAACTTCAGTTCTAGCATCTACTTAAATATTTTGCCATATAAGAATGTCCCAATAACCATATGATGCCTTCAACGTGTGATCTGTTCCATGTAACACCATCATCACGAGAAATAGTTGAATATCAATTTGTCTACAGCTTTGCTGAAAGGTTTATTGCACAGTGAGTGGTAATCACATTAGCTGCCTTTATCACTTGGACTGAACATTACTTCAACATAATACAATTTTATAGCTTTAAGAAATATTAAACAGAAATGAAGGCAACCAGCGCCTCACCAATGGGTTTACAATATTTCTTATCCCTGCTCAGCTACGGTGTCTATAATCAGAGAGAATATTATCTGCACTTCTTTAGAAAAAGCTGTTCATTTTAAACATTGTGTTATTCTGCTAAATATTTATCATCTATTCAGTTTGTTGAGAGAAGCAGAAACTGCTTTTGTCCTTAATCCTGATTTTAAATTTTTGTAATTTTTTTCTCATATATATCATAACAGAGCCACACATGCATACACACACACTTCTTCTGTAAGAGATTAAGAGGCAGAAAGGTCTCTTCACTATAAGCATACCACTGAAATTCATTATAAGATGAATAACTAATTTGCCTTGAGTCTTTTAAAAATCTCTGATTTTCCTCCAGGTATCTGAAGCAGCTTTGGTTTGTCTGGCTGGGAAAAATCAATAAATTAAATAAACAGCAAAAGGAATCTAATTCATCTTCTCACCCAAATCATCTCCCTGAAGTAAGGGAAAAGAACAATGCAAACAATAACAACTGTTCCTATTCTAAAGGGAGCTTCAATGAGTAATATTAAAAGTATATTTTCCTTGTTTCCACCCTCTGAGAGAAGCATGAAACTTGAAAATAAGAACCAAAGGCATTATTGAAACATTCCTCCTATACTTAATCCCTTATTCAATATAAATTTTATGCCAATCCCAGTAGAAATAATTACTAGTACTAGCCAGACTCTGAAATTGCTTTGTGCAAATAGTTCATACAAAGACATATATCTCGTGGTATCATTCCTGAGTAGTCCACTATTTGTTTCAGGACCATCCGCGTTCCTAAGCCTCCATTTACAGTTGTATTCAAGCTCGTCACTTGGTAAAGATCTGATCCAGAGCTCACTAGCACTGGTTAAAACAGAGAAGGAATCTAGAGTTTGCGCTAAGTCTCTCACCTTATTTTATCACCCTTAGCATTATGTCTTGTTGTTTTGGAACCTGGAGTGCCGTTGCAGCCACAAGCCCTAATTATTCAGGCTAAACATTTCCCGACTGACTTAGGACTTGGGCCCAGGGTCTGACACCATAGTAGTTGCCCAGGCTGAATCTTCATGCTAGATATCCTTAGAAGTCACTGTGAGTTGCGTGTGAGATGTAGGTGTAGGAATAGCCTCAAAGCCCTTGTATAATTCAGGTGAAGTTTTATGTTGTTTTTTTTTTTTCTCCATTAGCAAGTGTTTTACTGTAACTGGCTTCCAGGAAACAGACAAGGATTACACTTTTTTAGCGTTACATATATTCTTTTGCCTGCATAATTCACTGTTCCATGGTCCTTTTTTTATAAATGATTTGTATTTATAACTGATTTGCATTCTCCCAAGATAAAAAGATACACAGTGAAGTTATGCTAATGAAGGAAGAAAGGAGAAGAAATTCTATGGTAACTTTACCAAGCTGTTCATGACAATGGTATTGCTCCTTTATGTAATTTAACTTGTAGAGAATTGGCACCTGGCAATCAGCCACATGAGAGTCTATTTATTGAGAGACTGATACTTTTGCCTACCTTGTGGCTGTCCCAAAGGTTCCACCTGTATTTCCAGAATGTTAAAGACTCATAGAAGAAGAGTCAGAGATAAGTTCACAACCACACTGGAATGAAAAAATACACATTTTTGTTCAGGGCTTAATATTTGCTCTCTTTTAACAAAAACATGCGAACTTCCTGTCTCTTCACCACAGGATTTACGGTTTGCCTGCCTGTACATTTGTTTGATGGTATTCAAAGGTGTCAAATATTTTAAGTTCTTGTGTATAACCGTTACCTACTGAAGTAAAAATCATTCAGCATCTGTCAAGCACGTGCCTTTGTTTATTATTATATCCCATCTATGGTTGGTTGGAATTTTTCAGTCAGGTACTGTCTTAGCAATATCCTTCTACTTTTGGAGTTTATTTATTATGGTGAGCGAAAAATAACTGTTTTGAAACAGCCTCCTAAGAGTGGTGCATGGTTACAGAGAATTATCCTCATCTTTCCTGTAGATGAACCAGTGGAGGACATAAATTTAGTTGAATTTCCACTCTTTTTATATATATATATATATACAGATACATACACACACACACACACACACACACACTGCATTTCCTGTATGCATTTAACATTATTGTGTGCTTCTTTTCTGATGGTGCTTAAAGAAAACACATGGTCTCTAGGCTAAAATTTAACCTAAGAATTAGCATTAATTTATTGCTAGTTCCAGTTCAGATACTGGCTGCAGCAAAAGCATGTTGCAGTTTTCCTGTACCTCAGATTATCTAGGTAGGAACTAGAGGTGAAAGGCTGTTGAACTTGCCCCTTGGGGGTGTACAGAGACTTGTTATCTTCAGCATATAGGCAACAGATGCACACATTATTAACATTGGAACAAATCCAACTACTTAGATGCAAAGTATATTAGGAAATCTCTGATTTGGTGAATCTGGTGAACAATGGATACATTCCTTGAAGAATCTCTGCCTGGACACTGTCAGGAAAATGTGTGGTTAAGTGTTGCAACATCTATAACTTCCCTCTTCATAGTGCCAGAAATCAGCAGCTGAAAGCTGTGATTCACAGAAGACCACGATTCCGACCTGGTGTAATGGACTGCCTGCTCCCCTTTGGTCTCTGAAAGGGAGACGTGGTATGGCACTGAAGAGTTTGAGAGTTAATATATTTGCTACTTAAAAACCAATTTGGATGTTAAAAGGAGTCTTTATGTAATAGATTTCATTCATCTGTGCAACATAGTAAGCTTTGATTTAGGCAATCAAGATTTTCTTTATATTTAATTGTATACACTGTTTTTCATTCAGTCAATGAGTTGACAGCTTTTCATGTATTTTTAAAGTCTCACAAGTCGAAGATCTGAAGTGCTGTTAATTATCAATTAAATTTTCTCAGAGTAGATTGTAAAAAGTTCAAATGAACCCAATTAGGAAGAATATAGCTTCCTTCTGCACCTCTAGGCTCTATTATTTTAAAGTATATGATAGCACAGGAAAATAATCAAACTTTTCCTATCAATTATAAATGTGTTTCTAAAATGAGATGCTAAAAAAGTCAAAAATGCATAATTCAAAAGTGAAATTAATAGAAATACATGATTCTTTGTTTGGTTTTTTACTCTCTGCATGGTTAAACATTAATTTCACAAAAGAGATGACCTTGTTGATTTGTAGACCTTTTTTAGTCTGGGATATTTTTGGTTTAGAAATACTTCTACTACTGGAGTCTTGCTATAAATGCTGCATTTCTTTAAGCCAGTTATAATCATTGTAGTATAAATTGGGATGTTTATTTTGCTAGTTAAGTACCCAGGTGTCTCAGTTTCATAAGAACCTGCACAGTTTCCATTGTCCTATAACGTCTTCTCATTTACCTCACTTGGTCAATAACTTTCCACAGCATCATAAATGTGCTTGATGCTTCAGGGTACCCTGCTGACCTGAGTTTATTATCTCAACACATTATGCTACTGAAATAAGACAGTGGTATGAATTTCAAGAGAGGCTTAACAAAGTATTTTCTTTTTCCTGTGGTGTTCAAAGCAATGAAGAACATGCAGTGATGAGGAAAGCTACTTTGTCTTTGCCAGGAGACATGAGAGAGACATTTGTTAAAGACTGGATCAGACCAGTGTTTTGTCTGAAGGACCAAAAAACCTTCAGCTTAATAACAGGGAATGAGCCTAAACTATGCATGTAAAGTTGTCTCATTATAAATAAACACATTTACTCAGATTGATTCAGCACAACAAGGAGACATCTTGGCAGATGTGTCAACC
>Ga0065711_1047520_pt1 | contig 12288 bp, 11 predicted proteins | sample Hoacrofraction12_FD_59098 | JGI IMG/M metagenome (GOLD analysis project Ga0065711, IMG submission 59098) | Hoatzin crop microbial communities from Cojedes, Venezuela - Epithelial fraction 12 v2 (version 2) | ecosystem: Host-associated > Birds > Digestive system > Esophagus > Crop | place... | reverse complement strand
GGCTGGGACTCCTCAGCCTGGAAAAATGGTGGCTAATAGGAGGTATGAAAACAGTGGAGGATGGAGCAGAAATATCAGATGTGCTTGCCCTGCTCTTTCCGCCTTGACTTAGGCTTTTGGCCACCACTGGGAGACAGGATCTGGGCTTGGTAGGTGTTAACCTGACCTGGTAGATCTGCTCTCTTCTCCTGGTTGATGGTGAGCAAGGGACCAAATGGGTATGGTCATCTTAGACCAGATTAGCTGGGTCCAAGTCCTCGACCATACCTCCTCATCCTCTCTACAGGCTGAACCGAGAATTACTGCACCCATTTGAAAACATCCAGGAGTTTAATTTCTCCTCTGCAAATCATTTACAAAATTGCTTTCCCTTTCTCCGTGCTTCCACACCATCCTTCTCCACCTTTCTCTCCTTTCTGCTGGGAAAGATGCGCCCATTGCTTTGCCACCGGGGTATCATTCCCCACCTTCTCCCTGTTGACACTGATGGTGGGGGAAAATAATGTCTGCAGAAGCGGGTTTTTTTAATGGTGCCCCAGGAGCGTTGGGGTGGAAGCAGTACCCTGTGAGTCCAATGCCACTTTCCTCTTGGTGGCAGAAGAAGTGTTGCCAGTCCCAAGGTGGAACATCCCATGGACCGTTTGCTTAGCAGGTTATCTACAAGCTTAACTTACCCCTGCCCTCATAAAACCATGTGAAGCCTTTTCTCACAGTTGCAACCAAATGCTGGTTTGGTGGCAAGCAAAGTGAAAACCAGATGTAAGCAGGGTTAGGGCAGGAGGTTTTTTCTCCCTGGAGGTGCAGGCACAAAAGACAATACAACACCAGATTACGGGGTATCCCATTGGTCCATAAGCTGCTTTGCAAAGCTCAGGTGAGGAAAAAAAAAGCAATGAAAGCCTGTAATAGGAGGAAAGAAAAATTTCCAGTAAGGATAGGGCCACAGCCCATCAGATTTTGACAGGTGATGGTCATCTTCTGGCTGATGGGGGCAGTGGAGAAAGGTTTTGCATCAGTCGTGGGGTGCTGTAGGAAAAGCACAAGAGAACACCAAGGTATTGCAAGAAGGTTTGGGCTGGAGACAGGTCAGCAGAGACAGGGACATCAGGGATTTTTTTGGTGCTGTCTGACTTGGGTCCCTCTGGGTTTTCCGTTCCTGGAAAGATCATTTCTGATCACTGACACCAGAGGTCCTGCAGCCCCTGAGAGTGATCATAAACAGGAGCAAAATGGTCTTCCTTCTGGGCAGGTCTCCCCTCACGTCTGCTGGGTTGTTTATTTAGCCATCACAGGGCAGCTTGTAGGTTTTCATTAGATCTGGCCCTAATTACAGCTCTGTTGAGCCTTGTAGTGCTCTTTCTCCATCATCCAGTTCTCCATATCTTCCAGGTAGAAAAAAGCAAAACAGAGAAACAGGGAACATTTGTCACCCCTCTCGATTAGTCCAGGATAGAGAGGACATTTTTCCATCTGAGGACGGTTAATCCAAGCTGCACACACACTCTCACACCCACCACACAACCAGAAACATCTTCTCATCAAGTCCTCGGGATGTTGGCGCTTGCTCCCACGCTCCTGGCCCCACTTTCCAGCAATGCACCAGCTTGATGGAGGGTCCAAGGCACCACTTTTCTGAGGTTAGGAAGCCCTCCAGATGAGATGTCTTCAGGCAAAACAGACACCTGGTAAACATGGTATTAGCGGTGGATAGGATGGGGCAAGGGTGACGTAAGGAAATGGTGTCTGTGCTTGGCCGAGCGATGCTGGTCCATCAGAGCCCTCAAGGATGATGCTGTGAACACAACTGGGTTAGAGAAACACGTTCTGTTGCTGGAGGAGCCTCTTTGGGGGAGATATGGATATATCTCTTGCACCGTTTGGATGTATCGCAGCTGATCTGCCGGCACTTTCCAGTGCTCTCAGGACACTTCTGACCAAACACAAAGTGAAGAGGAAACCAAAACTGTGCCTCTTTCACCCTCCATCCATGCCCCAAAGCTTGCTGCCATGTCCTCCGTGCTGCCAGACCCTGTGAAAGGGCAGCTGCCCTCAGAACGCGAAGCCTTGTCCGTGGCCATCTCCGGCTCCACGAGCAAGACAGAGCACATAAAAAGCGCTCAGACAAAGTCGTTTGCAACCTCTGCATCCATTTCAAAGCATTATTTTCCTTTTGCAGAGGCTCTGGAGGGACGGGAGAAGCATTCAAAGCCCCAAGCTGGTTCTGAAGTCCAAAGCTGCGCAAACAAAAGGGTTCTTTTAATCTAATAGAGCAGAGCGCCCAGAAACCACTGAGAGCAACACCTCCCTGCAAATCAGGTCATTTAGCTAGCAAGTGAAAAATGGCTTCCCAAGGTTCAGAGCAGTAAGGCAGAAACCAAAGAGCATTTGAAGGAGGAGGGAAAGCCAAGCCCCGGCTTTGCCTTTCCTGCCCTCCCACTGGATCCCCCACCAGCCCGGCGGGCACCGAGGGAGACCGTGGAAATATTTCACTCTTTACACACTACTTCGAAACCTCAGAGCCACCCTTCCCACGGGGACTCAGGTCAGCTGCCACAATAAACTCCAAGTATTTTCCTAGCCGGCAAACAAAAAAAATGCGTGTATCTGTGTCTAGCTCTATAGCCAATATACATGAAACGATAAAGCCCCTGGCACATATCTTGCAAGAGCTAATTATAGGATTTGGAAGCTAACGTGATAATATTTTCTTTAGATGTGTGGTGCAGATGTAATTACTTCTCCGGAGATGCCAGCAGCAGATGACGCAAGATGCCCTTATGTAATCGGCTTTTATTATGCAGTTATGGAAATTTTCCCTCTCTGGCCCATCCTCTACTTTCCACTCAACGCCTTCTTTTCATTTTTCACCCTAAACTGTCTATGGCTTATTCAGAAGGCGATGGGGTGAGGTCAGTAGGCCAAACGGACAGTGAGCAGAAGGGCAGATTTGTAGAAAGCCCATTCCTGGGTTTCCCTATCCACCTCGTCCATAAAGGAGCAAAAGGAGTTAATGGTTTTACATCTGCTGTGTTGGCTTCCGCGCAGCTGGGAACAGGTCTCCGTCCACCTTTCTGCCTGATGGACAGGAACAGGGTCTCGTTGGAGCCAGGTCTCACCCCAGCCCTGGCATCTATTGTGGCTTGGACATCAGTGGACGCCAGGCAGCCATCTGCTCCATCCAGCATGCCGTGGAGGAGCACCTCAATGATCTGCTCCATCCAGCATGCCGTGGAGGATCACCTCAATGGTTCGCTGCCCCCTTCTCAAGAAGGAGGCTGTGATCAAACCGCAGAAGAAAGCCAGTTTGTCACTGCAAGGACAAAGGCTTGGTGAGACACAAACACTTCGGTTGCTCCGAAGGTTGCTCCAGTGTGCACAAAGGTATGCAAGTCATTTCTGCCAGAGCAAAATCACAGTGTGATTGCAGGTCTCCAGCCAAAAATGCTTCCAAACCAGAGTGATTTTTGCCTGCGGATCCTTTCTGAGCTTTTGAGTTTTACTGCTTCAAATTGTCTCTGTCCTACTGCCTTTCTCCTCTGGCTGGATGGACAACAGAGGTCAAAGACACAGGTGTCTCCAGGACACAGGCTTCCGCCGCCACCAGTGCTGGTCAAAGGGGCCACACTCCCCTGACATAACCAGCAAACCCCCCTTGACTGCAAATATTCAGGAGAAAAGATCAATAAACATCCTGAGGCATCACCCCGTACCTGCAGCACATATTCTGGCTGTGTACCCTTCTGCTCCTACCCTCTTCCATCCCACTTGCCTGGTCAAACCTGGGTGTTTTCTTGCTGTGTTTTAGGACTAATACATACAGGGAGAGGTGACTTCTAGCTCTGGGCCATCCCGCACCAACTGAGGTTGCAAAGCTGGGTCATGAAGAACTTTCCTCCTCATTTTCTCTGCAGAGCATCCAAGCCAGCACACGGCTTGAGGAGGACGAGCCTGGAGGTGAAGCAAGCCTGAATCCTTCGATGGCTGGGAAGCAGAACCCAGGCAGAGTTTAGAGAGCTGAGAAAGGGGGAATTGGCCATGCACAGTCTAAAGAAAAGAAAGCAAGAGAGCTGGGAGCGGAGACAAAACCACTGGTTCACCCTCTGGGAAAACTTGTTTCCAGACATGGTCCAGTGCCAGCGACTGCAGAGGAATTTGTCTTCAGGGCAGGGAATACCCACATTTCTCTGAGGACAAGGAAGCCATAGGGAAGGCAATAGCTGGGTGATGTATTTGTTGTACTCATGGCATTTATTAACTGCAAACTGTAAGCTCCCAATGGAACCCAGGGCCACCAGGTCATGGATTTAAATGGCTTTTCAGCCCACACCCACCTTCAGTTGGAACAACCCCTCCCTGAGGTCTGTGGACTGTGTCGGCTGGATCCCCATGGACTGAAAAGGGAATGTAGACATTGAGTCCTATACAGAGAGGCTTGGTAGGCACCACAGAGGTGCTTCAGGCTTCCTGCTTGGTCCTCCACCGCCCCTCCAGAAGCTCCATCTTCCCAGGGCTAGAGGACCCTCTTGCTTTTTTGTTTGATGAAGACACCTCATCTTGCCCAGAGAAGCTGGCCAGGATGGAGATGGAGTGGGTGGGCAGGGACAGAGAAGGTGGACTGGGCATCATGCGTACACACAACTGAGGTTCTAGCCCCAACATTCCTCCCTTTTAATGCTGAAAATACTCTTCCACCCCGAGCCAAGGTGGGCAATTTATTTTGCTCCAATTTATTTTTACGAGACCTGGCCTGCTGCTTTTTGACAGTGAATGGGGGGTTTGCTTCCTTCGTTCTGGGTAACCACCCAAGGCTGTTTAAGCAAGATTCTCCGGTCTAGAAAGTAGTTGGGAAACCTGATAATGCCTGACTTTCTCATGGAGTATTGCCCACAGCCTGTTGGAGATCTCACCAGCATTGCCACCATCACTGCTTCTCTTGGGGTTGCTTCGTCAATACGTGAAGAGAGAGCAGGGAAAAAGGCCAACCTTGTTCCCTCTCCTCTTTTTTTTTTCTTCAGCTCATAAATTTTAGATGAAGGTCTTTGCTGGCATTAAGGTGGTTTGAACACCTGTGAGAGAAAAAGGCTCCCTCCTCCCCCACGGAGGCTGTGTGGTTTGAAGGGTTGGTGAACAAAACCCCGCTCTACTCATCCCTCTTGTTTGCTGCAGGAAGGAAGGTGGTCATTTAATGTGCATTTCTTCAGTTACGATGAGCAGGCGCAGGACAGGAGTGCCATATGGTTAGGAGTAGCTTTTACGGAGCATCACATCTTCTCCCCCATGCAGCTCAGACCTGACCTACATAGCAAGGCCAAGCCACCATGCCAGAGCATCCCAGCGCACACGCCAGGCTTTCAGCACCCGCAGCTGGAGATGCAGGAACCTCTCCTGATTTACAGGAAGACTTGGGCAATGTACCAGGCTGTGGCTTGCCAGCGCTGCAGAGGCTTTGTCTGCCCTGTGTCAATACAGGAGGAGACAGCTTATACCAGCAGGGATGGTTTTGCCAGAATAGGAAAACATCTTTCAGGATGACATAAACCAGAGTCTTTTGGCTTGTTCGTGTTGCCTCAAGCTGAGCGGGCAGATGTTGTCGTGGATTGGAGAGAGAAAGTGTCCCCCGTTGCAGCAGCAGGCATCAACCCAGCTTTACAGTGCCAACCCAGCCTCGGGACCCCCCGCCAGCCCCCTACGGCAGCTTGGAGATGTGCATGAGATGGGGGAGCTGGCTCCATCCTTCCCGAGATGGAGGAGCCTCCGATGTCTGGGGGTGCTGCCTGGGGGCTGCTGGGTTTCTCTTGGCTGTTTGGGGACAAAGACTGGAATTGCTGCCGTGGCCACATGGGTGAAACCGGAGTGGGATGCGTTGTGTTTTGATGGGTACAGGGCTGACCCTGAGCCATCTGCCAGGGCTGAATGGGGAAAACCACAGCCATAATTTCTCACCTGAAAGGATTAAGCTGGGAGCTGGGAGTGATGGATGCTGTGCATGCCCTCAAGGTGAACCATGTGCAATGACAGCCTTCCCTGCTGTAGAACTGCGGGAGAAAGGATGAAGGGTGTAACCAGTTTCAAGAGCCCTTTGAAGGATGTATGTTTGAGTCCAGGTGGATGTTCAAAGCCTCTTCCCCGAGGGAGAAGGAGGCCAGTCCATCGTGGCTGGGTAGGGAAGGCTTTTTAGGTGGGTAGCCCCTAACCCTGTAATACCAGGCTGGAGGTTGCCTGGTTTGAGGGTCTCTGTAGAGCACTCGCTTTATATGAGCCTGAGTTCAGTCTCCAGCTCCCAAATGGTTTCTGCTTCCCACCCATGGCTCCACACAGCTCAAGGCTCAGACTTCCCCCAGACTGGTGAGCTGGACCTCATGCTCTCAGCCAGACTTTCCAGGTCCCCTCTGCCCAAACAGCCCTTTCATGAGGCTCCTGTTGATTCTGGCTGGCTGATGAGGGTGGAGAAAATATCTCCTGGAGTTCTGTCACCTCTGCTCCTGGCTGACCCCAGCACAGGAGCAGGTTAACAGCAACTGAGCTGAGTATTACAGTAGCTTTTGACCCATGTCAGGGGGCTACTTGGGACAGAGAAGTCCATGCAGGGTTGAGATAGCAGCTGCCGGTCCCACCAAAAGGGCACCGAAGACCTGCTGTCAGAGATGCTCTGATGGATGTGCCGCTCCCTGTCATCTACCCAGGGTCCCCACAAGACTAGCCACATTGCCAAACGTGTCTGGGAAAGAAAATCTCTTGCAAGTTGTGTTGATAACAATGACCTTGTCTAATTTAAACAATTAAGAACCCATCGTCAGACCCATGGTTCTCCAGCCAGAGTCTGCTATGGTGGGGAACAGGGACCACTACCTGGAGGCACCACAGGTGATCAGGTCTGGGTGCACAGTCCAACCGTGGCTGCCCAAAAAGGGCAGCACAGACATAGATAAAAACCCCCAAAGAGATAAAACCAAGTCTTAGTGGTTCTGTCCCATGGGGACAGGGAAATACAGTGGCCTGGATGCAGCTGGCTATGCAGGAGCCCCTGCACGATGGGGTGCTGGCTGTGAACCAGGGCATCTCTGTTGGCTCTCAGAGGTGGTGGAGGGGCTTTGGTGGAAGTGGGCTTGGTGGGTAGAGAGGTCTCAGCGACCGGAAACCAAGGTTAGAAATGGGAACTCAGAGTTCAAGAGTTTATGACTTGCCTGAGAGCACCAGAACGATCGGTTATCCTGGAGTTTCCAGAATTCTCCAAAGCCTCTTTCATCATGATTTATTCATCTGCGGGAAGCACTAAGACATAACACAACTCCCAAAGAGAGAATGAGCACAGCCTTAACCAGCTGTAATGTCAGGAAACTGCCTGCCTCCCGCGAGATCTGCTGAGCCTGGGGCACGCTGCATCTCCATGCTGTGCAGCCAAGGGCTCCTTTGCTTGGGCATCTTCACCAAGGATGAAGGCCCACATGCTGGTGAAGCTCCTGGATCAGCTCTGGTTAATGCAAGAGCTACCTCTGGGGCGGAAAGGGCTATCTACGCTGTGTAGCTATTTCCAAGGTGTGTGCCATGCATCCTGCTGCTGGGAATCTCTTCTAGCAATGTATAAACCAGCCTGTTTCTTGGAATTCTTTGCTTCTGAAGTCAAAGGGCAAAATTAAGAGCTTGAGTCCCTGCAGGAATCCATTTTGGTATAATTTACGCCTTTCCCATGCACCCCAGCAGTGCATTTTGCCGTGGTTTAAATGCATGCATAACCCATATTTGATTATTGTTGGGATTATTGCTGTTTTACTGTTCTTGCTGCTATTAGCCCACCGTTGACGATGCTATGTTTGCGAGGCTGCGACCAGTGACTCCTTTGATACGCAGACATCCTGCCAATAGAAAAGTCTCTTGAGCACATAAGTCTAAATTAGCGGCAGCTTTGTGTAGCTTTACTTCCCTCCTTGCACTCCCTTCACGACTGCAAATAACCCAATGTAAGTGCTGAGGCAGGCCAGCCCCTGACGGGAAGCCTGATTGCTCTCCTGCTGCAGCGCTGGCAGCCAGGGAGGGAGGAGAAGGAGCTCCATACCATCCTGTATCACCAGGGCTCTGCTCTGAAAGATGGGGCCTTTTGGACAGCAAATAATTATGGCAACAGAGGGAGGGCAGGATCCTAGTCTGGCTTCTGGGGTGATGGGCATCATCTCTCTTGTCCAAATGGGCTGAAACCATCTGGAAAATGCCAAAGTTAGGGGAGGACAGATGGACAGATGGATCATTTGATGCTTGCTTCCTCATCTGCAATAACCAGGGGAGAAAATGACTGCCCCTTTCCCTTTTCTCTGTGCTGAAACATGCCCAGGGGCTACAGCAGGACCGAATTCCTCCATAACTTTATTTTTCTGTTAATATGTGCACAGCTTTATCAGGGAGTTTGGGGTTGAGATGGGTCCGGGTCCGTGTTAGCACATGAAGAAAACATGTCCTTTCCGGGTCTCAGTCTGCTTCTCTTGTGCGCTTCAGTGAGATTTCAGATATCAATTAACCCAAATCACCTTGAAAAGAAAAGCTGAGGCTGTTTCAAAGTTACCGGGCTGGACTTGTGCTCTCTGCCCCTCTCTCCGTGGTGAGTGGGCTCCCAGTTCAGCCACGCTGGGAAGCATCCCCATCGGGATGGGAAAGTTGAGGAGCAGCGTCCTGGAAAGAACCCAAAATAACTATTTGAGCAAAAACAAGCTGGCATATCCCAAAGTCACCATTTGAGCAAAAACAAGCCATCAGACCCCAAAATCCCCATTTGAAGAAAACAACAGTCCGACCTCCAAATCCCCATTTAAACAAAAAGGAGTCGTCAGACCCAAAAATTCCTATTGGAGCAAAAATAGGCTGTTGGACCCACAAATCCTCATTTGAAAAAATAACAGGCAGTCAGACCCTCAAATCCCCATCTGAGCAAAACCCAGCTGTTGGACCCCAAAATCCCCATTTGAAAAGAAACAAGACATCTGACCCCAAACCCCCTATTTGAGCAAAACCAAGTCATCAGACCCCAAAATTCCTATTTGAAATAAAGACCAAATTTTTGGACCCCAAAATCCCTATTTTCAGCAAATCAAAGCTGTTGGACCCCAAAATCCCCGTTTAAAAAAAAAACAACCAAGTCATCAGACCCAAAACCCCTATTTCAGCAAAACCAAGTCACCAGACTCCAAAATCCCCGTTTGAGCAAAACCAAGCTGTCAGATTCCAAAAATCCCCATTTGAAAAAGCCCTAGCTATTGGACGTTCAAAACCCTGTCTGAGCAAAAACAAACTAACAGACCCCAAAATCCCCATTGGAAAAAAAAACAAGTCATTGGACCTCAAAATCCTCATTCGAACAAAAACAAGTCAATGGACCCCAAAATCTCTAATTGAAAAAAACCAATCCTTTGGACCCCAAAAATCCCTATTCGAGCAACACCAAGCACTCAGACCCTCAAATCCCTACTTGAGCGAAACCCACCCATCAGACCCCAAAATCCCCATTTGAGCAAAAACACGCTGTCAGACTCCAAAATTCCTATTTGAAAAAAAGACCCAGTTTTTAGACCCCAAAATCCCTATTTGAGCAAAACAAAGCTGTTGGACCCCAAAATCCCTATCTGAAAAAAAACCAAGCCGTCAGACCCCAAAACCCCCATTTGAGCAAAAGTCATCAGACCCCAAAATTCCTATCTGAACAAAAGACCCAGCTTTTGAACCCCAAAATCCCTATTTGACCAAAACAAAGCTGTTGGACCCCAAAATCCCCATTTGAAAAAAACCCAAGCCTTCAGACCCCAAAATCCCTATTTGAGCAAAACCAAGTCATCAGACTCCCAAGTCCCTTATTGAAGCAAACGGACCCGTTGGACCCCGAAGTCCCCGTTTGAGGATGCGGGGCTCATCTCCGCGCCGATGGGAAGAAAGAGTTAAGATCCCGCAGGCGTGGGCCAGCGGTGGCCAATCACGCCGAGCAAAGTGCAGCCCTTGGCCCCAGCCCAGCAGCAGGTTGCTCCCCACAGGTATTATTTTAGGGTTTTTCCCGGGTTCCCAAGCAGGGAGACGATGAGCATTGAGACCTGTGGAGGACAGGGAGCTGGAGGATGCACCCCTGGGCTGCTCAGGTAAATCTCGCGGGGTGCTGGCTTTCAGGGGGGGTCTTTCCTTTCCTCTCCTTCCCCCTCTCACTGGCTGTCTTTGTTTGAGCCCAGAAAGCGTCCGGGCAGGGGAACGACGGCTTTTCAGTGGATTAGCGTGGTGTTGAGCTGGTTGGACCCGCTGCAGGTGCTTTTTTGGGGTGGAACATACCCGCTGCACTGCGTTGGCACCGGGGGGGTCGTAGCAGAGAGGGGGTGCATGGAGGTGGGTTGCTCAGGGTGGGGAGAGCTGCTGTTTCCCCTCGCTGTAAACTCACTCTGGATCCAGCTGGCATCCACCAGCTCCGGGACCTTGCACCCCGATAGATTTTGGGGCACCACTCCAGTTAGCGGCACTAATGCCAGCAGTGGGGACAAGCCACCGTGGGGACAAGCCACCATGGGGGCTTGTTCTGAGCACAGTGTCCAGGGAGGAGCGAGCACGTTCCGGGCTGGCTCCATGCCCTTGAAATTCCTCAGGGCGAGTTAATGATAAATTGTGGCTGGGTCGGTGGCGTGGGCGGTGGGTGGGAGCCGGTGGCCAGCCCCCTCCTTGTCCTTCCTCCTGGGACGGAGGTTTGGGCAAGGTCTGGGGATGGCAGAGCCAGGCAGGGGTCATGGGGAAGGCTGCCTGGTACCTCTCCGGGGATGATGGCTCACCCCAAAGGGCAGGATCAGGCCTCTCCCTGGCAATGCACAGGTCAGGGCAGGGGTCTAAATCGCACAGGGGAGGTCTGGGGACAAGGCCGGGGGGGGAACGCCTGCTCCCACCACGAGGCATTCGGGGCCAAGGAGTGGATCTGTAGCAGGGGATCACATTGGGACCCCCAATATTTGGGAGGTGGGGCCAGATGAGGATGCTCAGGCAGGCACTGGGATGCCAGGCAAGGGATGTAGCTCCCCGTTGGGGGACGTCCAGGGGACAGCAGCATCGTGCCCGCATGCTGCAACGGGACGGGACCTCCCCCATACCCCCCACTGCAATAATCCACATCAGGCGGCACCACAGGCTCAACAGTCAGCAGCTCATCTCCAGCCACCTTGCCGAGAAAGCAGCTTCTTCATAAGGGGAAACTGAGTCACGCAGGGCTGGGATGACATCAAGTGGCCCAGCTTGCGGCGTGGAGCATCCCAGACCCTCAGCCCCACAGCCAGCACTGAGGCTGCTCCATCAAATTGCTCTTTCCCTATGCTGAGTGAATTCAGGGAGTTTTCCTTGTGCCACCACCTTGTGTGGTGTTTTCCAGGCAGTGGCTGTCACTGTGACTGTGCTGGGGACGATGACCAACCCACAGCCAGTGCTGAGCATCTTCTGGGGGAAGCCACAAGCGTAGGTGGGCACGGACGAGACCGTGTCCGAAGCCTTCCTGACAGACACGTGGGATTTGCCTTGGTGGTTTGGGGTGAAACCATCCTGCCCGCTGGCACCCTCTGCTCTTTGGGACGATGGGGACAGACATGCCACATAATGGGAAATCCCTCCTGTTGGCCCTTGGGTGCATCCTGGAGGATGCCAGCCTGGATCTGAAATCAGGGGTCATGATAGCAGCCTGGGAAAGGGGGAAAAATGTCCCTGAGGATGAGGACTGTGCCAGCAGCGCGGACCCATTGCCCCAGCCAGAGCAACACCAGTGGACAGACTGGGGTGGCTTGCCAAAAGCTCCATCCTCCATGGCAAGATAATTCATGGTGGAAGGGACCTTGGGGGTCTCCAAGCCACCTTGCCACTCAAGGCAGGCTCGGCTATGAGGCCAGACCCTGCTTGGTCTATTCAGGGCTCGAAAACCCCCAAGGATGGAGACCAAAAAACCTCCTTGGGACCCCATACAAATCGCAGAGCACCACATTACATCTCCACGTCACCCGCTGAGGTTTCTCTGGGGCTTTTCCCACCCCGCTGCTGCCTCCAGAGAAATTTTGATTTCTTTCCTTATTGGAGAAGCTCAAGACTGGTGCAGCCTGACACGTGCTTGGCCTTTTATTCCATACCTTTGTCTGTTCTTTTAGATCCAGAAGATACTGTGGATTAAAATTGTGAATGCCCTGAGATGAGGAGCTGTGGTGGCATCGGGCTTGGGACAGGCAGAGCAGCTCATTCTGGATGAGAACAGTAATGCCCAGATTGATTTATTGATTTTTTTTTTTTTTTTTTTTTTTTTTTTTT
>Ga0065711_1009339_pt1 | contig 12288 bp, 4 predicted proteins | sample Hoacrofraction12_FD_59098 | JGI IMG/M metagenome (GOLD analysis project Ga0065711, IMG submission 59098) | Hoatzin crop microbial communities from Cojedes, Venezuela - Epithelial fraction 12 v2 (version 2) | ecosystem: Host-associated > Birds > Digestive system > Esophagus > Crop | place... | reverse complement strand
GTTCCATGCCTAATGACTTAGCTGTTTAGGCTGAGCTTTGAAGAGCTTGCAAAACAAGTCGCGTCTACATGAAACTTTCTAATCTGCTCAAAGGTTGAGCAGTCAATAATTTTAGCCTCCACCTATTTGAACACATTGAAAAAGCTTTCCAAGCTAACTTGTGTAGTTTTGCATAATTTTTTTTAGTGTGCGGCTTCAAAGGCACAACCTGAGCAGCGGCCCCTTTGCTGTGGCACCGTGCCTCAGCAGGTGCCGGTGGCACTTAGCCGCCTCCGAGGCACCGTGCCATGACTTGCTTGCTGGGAAATTCTCTTATTTCTGCTGCAGTTGAAAGGGGTCTCTACGTCAGAACGTAAATTGTCTCTAGTTAATTATTTCATTAAAGAGCAATGTGGACAGCTAAGCATTATTGTTCCCATTTTACAATTGAAGAAATGAAGTTAGCAATGTCTTAGTGATACAGATGCAAGTGTTTAGTTGCATATCTGGACTCTCATGAGCATCGTAAATAAGACCAAAATCTGGCACGTTTCAGCTGTTCTGGTCACTGAAAACAGACTGCTAATGAAGATAAATTTATGCGTACTTGTTCTGAATGTGCAGTTGCGGCTCATCTCTGCAAGAATCAAATGTGAGGTCTGAATTCCGGCTACCGAATGCTCCAGAATAATTAGCAAGCCCAAAAAATGAATCCTAAACCGGGATACGGTAATACAGCTGGTGTCTGTTGTGGGAAACTCAGGTGCTGTAACAGAGATCTCTGCATTTAGGTCCTGCTGTTCCGTATGGTACTTTTTCTGGAGATGAGGACACACACTACAATCTGGTGGTATTTTTCAAAGATTTTTCTATGTTTTTTTTTCTTTTTTTACTTAAAAATTGATTTGTTGCAGAACACTTCTTTTAGCAAGATGTTTTCAAAACAGTGGGGGTACGTTACATGACTGGGTGCTTGTAAGGATTTCTTTATATTCCCAGACATTTTTTTGTTAAGTCTTGGCAATGTAGGGGTTTTAGCACTTATTTCAGTTAATTGGAGATGTCTGAATGGAACATCAAGGACACTTAGCTCTCAGGTGAGTCTGTGACTGCTCTTGGAGTATATGAGTTGTGGAAGAAAGAAATGGATTTCATTGGCTCTAGCTTTCATGAGAAGACTTATTAAAATACTGTATTTTGGCTCATCAAATCACCTTGCAGTGCAAAAGTGGAATCTAAATTACTGGTGCAAAATGAGACTGGTGTCAGCAATTTTTTTTTCTGATATACAATGTTTTTCCTTTTCTTTCGGACATGCCAAGCTTAAGTGGAGTGGCTTTGCCGAAATACCTACGTAGGGCGTGCTTATTGCTTCCTTCTCTTCTACAGATGGAGTAAACACAGGGTATCACAGGGATGCAAATGACTGTTTTCTCTTAAGGGTCATTGTCCACATAACATATCATTATTCCTTGCAACAGATGATTAGGTTATTGAAGTACTCAGGGAGTATGGTATTCGCGTAAGCTTTTAGGCACGTGTGAGCTTCAATGTTGTAATTAGAGAGTGGAGGGTTTCTTCGTTAGGTGACCTACCACCAGCCGTGGGGCCCTCAGAGGGCCTCGTAGGCAAATGTAAGCGCTGTCGATTTGTGGAGAGCCGAGCCCCTCGGAGAGACGCGTTTGTGAGATCCTGCGGGGAACCGAGGAAATCTGTTTCAAATACTGTGCCCTGCAGAGAGAGCTTTCACGTAGGCACTTGCTGCAGATCTCAGAGAAAATGCTGAACTTTTAAGTGCTCACCAGTGTGTGTCTCATCCAGCCCAAGGGAAATAATTGGAAAGTGTTTATAAAATATATCCTTGCCATCAGCATTCAGGAGGGGATAGGAGAAAAATGGAACCCTGTGTTGTGGCAACCGTACTCGGTATTGTAATAAAACAACTAAAGAAAGAGGATTTGTGTGATGTGCTGTAACTAGAAAGAGGATCAGGAGCTGCCACGTCTGCAGGCTTGTTGTGGAATGACTGAAGAATGTTTTTATTTCTTATTTTATTATCATTATGCTGATCCTTTAAAATATTCCTGGAGAAGAGTGGCTCACTGTTGGGAAGCCTTACAACTTTTCTGCAGTCAGTTTAGTATGAATGTAGGATGTTTATTTCACGTTATTGAAATGTTTATCATTTTATCTTTAAATCAGACACACCATGTATACATCTGCCTATGAAAATGTGACTTACAAATGGCATATAAAAATGTGATGACTGTTTTTAATAGCGAGGGTCACATTTGATTACAAAAATCTGCCAGTACTTTGTGACCAGCATAAGATGTTTTTCCTTTAGGGCAGTTGTGTTGTGCGGGGCTGATATAAATGAAAACTCTCATTCAGCTGTCATTTCCAGGCACTGAATAGAGATGCAAGCTCTAAATGTCAGCCTGGAAAGCAGGAGTGGGTAGCTAGAGGGTGCAGGGTTTGACCTATGCTGTTTTGTGGGGTGTTAGTGCCAGGAGTAGCATGAATCTCCTGTGCTCCTACACTTCAGATGTGACAGCCAAGCCAATTTCTACAGAGTCCCTCTAAAGCCGGCTTCTTGCTTCAGCTCCCCATGTGTGAATTAGGGGTAGCTCAAGGAAGCTGCAGGGTTTCACTGATGCAAAACAAGTACTTCTTCCCCTGAAACCTTCAGACTTCACAACTTTAGTAAAATTTTTCATGTAGCAATATTCACTCCTCTTCATGTTCCTGAAATAGAAATGATCACAGTCTGGTGCCCTTAGACCAGCTCTGCTGACCATGCTCGAAGTGGCTATGTTAATCACCATGATAAGGATGCATTTTATGAGGGAACAGAAAATATTTTTTCTTACTGTTTTTAGAAAGCCTTTCAAGACAGACTTATTCCTTTCAGATGCCTGTACTGTGTAATCTTGGATATTGTTGAGTATCGGATGGATCCGAAAAGGGGTGGCTGCACCCTCCCGGAACATCTGGAAGGCTTCTGTATCTGAAATGGGCAGATCTCCACCCTGCCAGCCGGAGTCTGTGCTGTAGAAGCATGATTTCCAATGCAAAGTAAAGCAAACTCAGACAAAAAAAAAAAAGTTACACAGCTTTCTACTTTCATCTTTGCATCATGTTTTTAGCCTAAATAAGACAGCTATGATTAAGTGTATGCAGATGAATGGTGGGGATTTTATTCTTTGGGTATTTGCTTCATCTACGGCCTAAGCAAAAAATGCTTGACAATAAAAACATCCAAAAGTACTAATTCTGTCTCCTAACTATTGAGTTTGGAGACCGGTTTGGTCCAACCCCATTAGCAAACCAGCAGTGGCTTAAGGCGAAGCAAATTAGATGGGAAAAGGCAATTTCTAAGTAAATATTTTTCAACTCCTCATACATCTGGGGGTTGGTATAGTAACCAGAATGGTCTTTCCAAGGAAGCAGAACCCCCTCTCGCCCTTGGGACAGTAGGCTGAGAAAGGGGTCAGGGCTGGTTCGGATGACATGAAGCATCTCTGGATTTGCTGGGGCCGCAGAGGCCCTGTGTGTCTTCCTCGGAGCTGTGTTTGCTTCACTGTTATGCTTTGTGTGAATAATGTTTGAAAGTATTGACAACTGAAGAGAAAGGGTTGTGATATATAAAAGGCATCATTTTACAAACTCAAGAAGATACATCTTACTATTTAATCATAGCCTCAAAATCACAGACCCAGATGTGTTTCTGGTTTTTTACTTCTTTGCTTCCTTTTCCAGACTTTCATACAATACCTTGTCAAGAAATTCTGGTTTATCTTGTTGTATGCAAAGGGGATGTTTTGTGGCTCCATCAAAGTGTTTAAAGAACACAGATTTGTCTTTCAGGATATTACCAATCAAATGCTTAATTTGGAGTAGTTGCTATCATTCAAGTCTTGGTATGAAGATGACATCAGAAGGTCAAGGTTTCACAGACATTTCTCTCCATGGACGACTTCTGTGTGTATGGGTTTTTTTGATTTGAAGATAGATGGCTGGATTTTGAAAACTGTTTAGTACATAGCAACTGCGAATGATCTCAAAAGGAAGATTTTTAAAGCTCTAAATGGGCACAGAGCAGCTGTAGCCTTTAGCAGCTTCAGGAGAGTTCGTTAAGCAAATGCGAAGGACTCTGCTAAGATAACCTGGTGCCTTGGGTAGGTGCCTGGCTGTCAGCTAACATGTTTTTTAATGTCGTGGTCAGAATAATATTCTCGAAATTAGTGAGGCTGTGCTTTGAGCATATTTGGAACTACAAACATATGATCCTTGTAAACATTTACCTATGTCATAGAAAGAAAAATCCACCTTCTTCGAAGAAAGCAGGGTGCAGATTAAGAAAAACCAAACCCCTTCTTTTCTTTGACATCTCTTTCAGGTGCGCTGTCATGGTGCTATTCTTTATCCAACTCCACATCAAATTAAAAGGAATTTATTTTAACGATTTCATTATATTTTTATTTTTTTTAGAATGGCTTTTATACCATTTATATTTTTGTTACTTCTTCAATCTCCTGGTGAATGCAGTGGCAATATTTTTTATACTAATAACATGGCATTAAGTTTGCCTAGCATAAACCAATGCCAGACTACTTACTGCCCTCTTATGCAAAGTACCGCACGTTCCCAGAGGCTTGGTTTGTGCATGTCTAAAAAAAGTGAATGTTGTGCTACAGTATCAACTGATATTTGGCTTTAATGTGTGCTCTTTTTGTCTCAAATGAAATACCGTTGCTTTTGCAGCACAAAAGGATGATGATCCTTTCCTACAGTCGCTTCCCATAACACTGGAATGTAAAACTCACTACCAGCTAACATACAAAGCAGCTGGCACTGAGCAGAACAGACACAAAAGATTGACCAGAATTCAAACCGCCACAAAATGAAATGAAAATAATCTCCTATCAGAAGCATCTTAGAAGTATAGTTTCTTTTGAACAATGAAAACTAGCATTTAAATTACATAACGGACCTGAACAGAACCACAGAGCGTAAGAGGGAAATATATAACTCTTAGGTCAGCCGAGCTCCTCTGAGCTTTTCTTTTCTAAAAGGAAAGGCAATGGCAGATGAATGCACTCAAATACTATAAAAATAATAATGCTTTCTGGTATTTAGTGCCTTTCATTGGAAGATCTCCAGGTGTTTCTCTTTAAATAATTATTATGCATTGAAATTAATTTTAATATCACATTAAGGGAGGCTTGATTATGTCCCTTTATAAGTGCTAGAAACAGGGTTGTATCCTTATTTATCCCAGGTTAGAAATGTGAAAAATGACACACCAGGCAATAAAATCAAGGTGTTGTAAGTAAAGCAATTGAATGTTTTCACTCTGGTACGTGAAAACAGGAGAAATTAATTTTCTTTCTCTTCAAGTTCAAAGACTACAAATATCACAGGCTGCCTGATCTTAGATTTATCTTGCCATGTCCCCAAAGCGCTGTTTGCCTTGCTGGCCGGTGAGCTCTTGCAGTGGGCTGCTCTTCTGCCCTTTCCTGCCTGGGGGGTGGTCTTCCTTTTGCAAAAGCTTAAATCTCTCAAAGAAAAGTCGTACATAAATTCATCTGAATATATACATCAGTGAGCTTGAAAAATGGCCATAATCTGGCTACCTGGTACCTTTTAAAATCATTAAACCATATAATAGGCTAAAGGAAATAAGAGCAAAATCAATTAGAAGTGAGGAAACTAGGTATTTTTTTCACCTCTGATTTTTAACAAGTGAAATTAATGGAAGATCAATAGTGCTGGCTAGGGTCAGCTTTACTTTAGGAAGGTAATATGTACAGTTCTCAACATGGTCTTCTACAGCACCTCAACCATGACCATCACTACCCTTTGATTCCAGTAGTGTATCAGTTGGAAGCAAAAAATGCCAATCATGCTGTCTTGTGCGCTGATGTATGAGGAAATCAATAATAACGGAATTTAGTCATCAAAGCATGTTACAAGGCAGTGTACAAACATTAATTAACCTTTAAAAATAGGGATCAAAAAGGTAATACTGTTCCTGTTCTAGAGCTTGGGATGACTGAAGATAAGCATGGCTGGGTTTTTCAAAATTTGCAAGGGTCCAGCGGAAGATGAGGGAATGGCAAGAATCCTGGGGTGCAATTTTGTGTGTAAGACATCGCTAGAAAACCTCAAATCGTCCCTAAAGGCATGGAACTTCCCCCCCTCGCCTACCCCAGCAGTTACCGTGGAGCAGTGCAAGCTGTAGATGGGTGCGGTGCTTTGGCTTTGCCCTGTTTGATGCAGGACCAGACCCCAGCTAGCTGTGCTAGGGGTGATGCATTTGAAAGGAGGTTTTGCTGGTAATGACAGGGAGGTTTAGGTCATTTTGTATACACGTTAACAGTCTGGATTTATGCTGGTGTCTGGTGCAAAAACATGGAGCTATAAATCCTGAACGAGAAGCTCTGCATGCCCATTGCAATGTATTTTTTTAAATTGTGGGTGTGGGTGTCACTCCGCATGCCTGTGGCATCGTCTCTTCTGGAACTGTGTGAACTCCTTCCTTTTTTCCTAGTATATAAAATAATATGTCTTTGACATATTGTAGGCTCTTTCATTAGATTTAATTTCTTCTCTTGTTTATTTTATTGCCCTGACTTAAGAAAAATACGATACCATGCTTGTCATTGCCTTAGGGTGTTTTTTCTGTATAAATATTATCTTTTTGATGATTCCGAGAATTCTGAGGAAAAAAATATTGATTTCTCTATGTCAAAAGGCTCTTCTGTATCTCGTAAATATTCTTTTTGTCAAGATTTAATAATTCGTTGTCCAAGCCAGTGCTTAAGTGGAATAGATTTATGATAATACAAACTTTCTTTGGTATTAAGATGATCAATTTTTCAAGTGAGGAGAAAAGGGAAGGTGTCAAGAGCAACAAATGATCAGATGTACTATGGTTCACTTGTAACCTCAGGTTCAGACAAGATGATTTTGAGGAAGAACTCATTGGGTAGATGTTAAAATGTGTATAGGGGAAGAGGTACTTCTGGTGTCTAGGGGAAATACCAATGCTCATCAGAGTCAACAGGTGTTGGATTAAAATGTTGGCAAGGTGGTTTTCCGCACTGATCTTAGATAGCATCCAGGAACATGAAAATTAGAGTCAATATTCAGATTTCAATTAAGCCTGAAAAACCCAATCCAGTGAGCTTAAAAAGCAGTGGGACAGGTTTCTGTGTTGCTCGCTGGGCTCTTGGCCAGCCTGCAGCCCCGCGCCCACGGGGCCGGGAGAGGCTTTCCGTGGTCTGGAACAGCGGTCCCTGTAATGAGGCAAAAGGAGCCCTGCTCCTTCCTAGAGGTAAGAGTAATTCAGTTTTAAAGTACTTCGTGTATCAATGAAATCACAGTGATTCCAGTTAAAGTAGATGAAAATGAGACAAAATACTCAATTTTACTAAGTGTGATAAAAGCCAGTTTGGGTCTGAGGAGATAAAGGCAACTGATACAGTATTAATCTTCTGGGGCTATTTGTGCCTATTGAAGAAAAACACTTGATAAATGATGACTACATGTGTATCACAGCCAAGACAAACCCAACAGCTTGTATAGGGTCACCTCTGATTGAAAAAGTTAAAAAAAAAAAAAACAAACCCACCTGGGTCTATTGCCTGCCTTCACTGATCTGCTTTATTAATGTGGTTTTTCATACGGGCTTTCTCTCTAAATGTAGGCTGAGTGTTGTTGCTGACTTTCTAACTACGAGGAATACAACTTAGGAATAAATGATTTCCTGATTTAATTACCTGGGCTTTGTTTTTAATTATATGCTTCTACTAATCAAACAGCAAATTATGTAAAATTGAGAACGGAAAAATAAACTTGCAGAATATTTTTCTTTGTGGTTCTGAAGAGTCGTCATGTTATGAAATCATACCTCATCCACGAACTGAGCTGGGAAGAGAAACTAGAATGTAGATATTTTTTTATGTGTGTGTTGATGTTTTGTATTTTAATGGGACTCAAACCTTGACTTGCTGCCTGACAAAAATGAGGGTTACATTTCTTTCTGCAGCAAAGTTTCAGACCAATGAGCCTTCTGGCAGGATGATCAAAGTTACATTTCAGCGATGGCGGTACAGATTGCCAGATTATATTGTATATAATTAGCATATGTTGTTCAAAATTCTTCTTGGTTATACCAGTGAGAAGCCAGAAGTACTCTCCTGAGATCAGTGTGTTTTCTCTGCTATTTACAGTGCTCAAATCAGTTCAGCTCATTGTGTGTTTTTATAATATGTTGTACACAACTGTGAATACATATTTGATTATAATAGAAATGTGATTAAATTTCAGCTTTGTTCACTTCACCTGCTTTTGTTCACTATGTCTCTGCTGAGATTTATTCCATCGTTCAAAACTCCTCAACTGGTTCAGATAGTTGCCAGAAAAATGAAAATAGCAAACAACAAACAAACAAAATCCCTTCTGCCAAGGCCTTGATTCCTTTGCCTCCTGCAAGCATGGGTTTCATCTCTGCCACTGTGGCGGGTTTATACCTCAGCTATTTCCATTCTCTGTAACAACAGAAATAGAGGCTCGCAGCCAAACTATAAGAAACAGCAAGGTCTTCAAATACTGGCTTTAATATGGTGGTCCTTTTATGTAACAGACAAATATGATCTCCTGTATTTTATGTCCAGTGGCTTGTTTTCCAAGAGGAAAATTTAAAATTATTCTGATAATTTTAACAACATTGTAGTCTCTCAGAAGAGGCTTTCTGTACCATACGTGGCAGTACTGGCGTGCCTGATCAACGTGCCCACGGGCTGCCCGGCGTGAATCTCAGCTTTGTTATTTATGAGTACCTCTGCAGTCCCAAACACCAAGCAGCTCTAAAATGATAAATAAAACTTTGCCGGCATTATTGTGCTGTCTTTACAAGTGAGAGGCAAGCTCTTGGGGTAAATCAGCACTGTTGCTTTAATGCCTGTTGGCATCAGCCGAAGTTCTCTTGCTGCGATTTTTCCTTCAGTGTTGCGTCCAGTTTTATGAAGTAAGCCTGTATTTATTATTATCTTCTCTCCTTGTTTGAAGCAGAAAAATACAAGATATCTTTTGTGAAAAAGAAGGGCAGATATGGGCATGGAACTTGCTTCTCTGTAGTGCCCTGAATTTGCAGGACATAGTTTTTCCTTTCTGTTGGGAACAATGTGCCAGCCACTGACTGGATCAATAAAAATTGATTTTTGAATAGTGAGTAGAAGCAAACAGTTGCATAAAAGAGGAAGTAATCTTATGCTGAAAGCAATTGGATAATACACATTTTACCAGTAACTGATGGGTGTGTAGAGATAAAAAATAAAGCAGGGCATTTACGACCTGGGGAAAAAAAAGGAAAAGCTAAATGAGGTTTTAATTCTGATTTGTGATATTTTTTATAACTGCTATAGAACAAAGTATCTAATTTTATTCTAAGCAGGGTGGTTCTGGTGTGGGTTTTTTTCATCTTTGCTGGCTTATTTCTGTTTAGTTGAGAGAAGTGTGCTAAGTAGACCCAAAAGGGCTTTCAAAGGATAGATTGCGATTGCTTTTGATTTTACAAAAAGGTTAATTATGGAGGTTGGGAAAATGTTGCTCCTTTAATGATAAGGGGCTACTCTACAGAAATGACTGAGCTAGTTTTCACGGTCATCTTAATTTTAAAATAAATGGCAAAACATCAGGCTCCTTGATCATGCTGAGCATTAAAAATGAAAGGTCTGACATGCATGAGAAATACCTAATGACCAGAAAATCTGGGATAGGTAACAGAGGAGGAGACCAACCAAAAAATAATTCATTAAAATTTCTATGTAACGTAATCTTTCTAAAAATTAATTAAAAAGATGTACAAAACAAAGTTGCAGAATTTTTGGCAGAGTTTATAGACTGTTAAATAAAAAAGAATTTGTAATAAACTGTAACTTAACCCCCTGTTTTTTATGCTTCTCTTCATGGATCTTATTCTGTGTTCAAGTCAATTAGATACTGCAGGATTTCAAAGGAGAACAGAACTTGAATCTTATTGTTGGCACACTGAAGTGGACGCGTTGTCACCATTTTTGCTTTAGTACTGGTCCTTAATACAAGTTTTCAAATAGAAATTATATATATTATAAAACATGTATTTCCTCCTGTTTTTGCACTAAGTGACTGGAAAAGGAAAAAGTCTATTCAAGGCTTTCAACATTTCTTTGCCAGGAATATGAACACCTGTAAATTACAGCGTTTACTAGAAAACACAAGAAAGACCATAACTGTCAAATTAAAGAATAGTTGCTTAAGAACACCATCCTTGAAAAAGTGTGGAGACCAATGGTGAGTAAACCTCTATAGGTACCAGAAATTCACATTCTGCTTATAGAAGTGTTCTTATATGTATTCATTGAGTCTAATAAAAATTACCCCAGGCTAGTGAACCTCTAAGAAATCTTGCACCAACCAGCTGTCTTCTGAGATTGTCCCAGCCAGGTGTCCTTGAGGATCGCCTCTGTGAGCAGCGCTGCGTACGGGTGGTTGGGATCCGGGGCTCTGCTGCTCGTAGGAATGGTTGGTGCTCTCCTGCCAAGCCAGTCCTGCCAGAATTTCACAGCAGAGGGAAATTCTCTAAGGCTTAGATGCAACTTCTTTGTGGTTTTTTTTTAGTACTTTCTGCATCTATTACCTTATAGCTTTTCACTACTGTCATTATTTTAAGTCATCTGTTAGACTCTGAGTTATATTTGAGGATTGAGCTAAGGTATCCCAGGCTGTAAGGAGTTTCAGTTTTGCATGTTCCACTCTGTCTTTGGAGTTGCAAGGATTTGCATTGAATTTTGAAGACAAACAGGTTTTCGTCCTATTCCGCCCTACGCTTTACTGACTTGAATGAATTGAAAAGCATCCTCCATCTGCCTGCTGTGCAAACGGAGTACCTGTCGGAAGTGACCAAGCAACAGTTTCATCAGTATTCCCAAGACACTTTGGTTTTAATTCTTCAAAATCCAATATCCAGTATTTAAAAAATTCATAATCCTAGCCTACTGCTGTTGATGAAAACATATGTTCAAGTAATGGAGAACCACTAATACAGTAGAAATTAGCAAAGGTAGATGTTTGGAAGTTATTACATTAATACATAATTCATAAAATTAATGAGTTTTGTATAAAAGTCAATATCTTGAGATACTTAGAAGGAAAACAGTCATTAGAAACATTATTAAAATTGAAATGAAGAAACATTTGGCTTTCCGTATTCATTTTTTATGCATGTCTGTCGCAGTTTTGAAATATATTTGTCTTACAAATCGTGATGACACAGGAAAAGTAGTCGTGGAAGTTTAGTGGTACTGGGGCAGTGGTGAAATATGGGATCTCAGGAGAGCGTTACCTATGTGAACTACTAATAGTTGCATATTTGTCTTCTGTTTGTTCCTTTACTGGTTCTTTAATAGAAGTGAAAAAGGCAGTATTTTTCCAGTGTTTGAGCAGGACTGACCCTCGCTTGGGGTGTGTCTGGGCTGGGTTGTAGTCCAGGTCAGCAGTGACGCTTGCATCACGCTAATTCCCAGTGCAGGCACAGACTGAGCTTGAAACTGTAGCAGGTACCACGAGGCTGTAGCTGTTCCTCAAAATTTCATCGGTATTACATAAATAAGTTTTAGCTTTTGCGCTGCAGTGGTTTCTTTTCTTGTTGGTAAGCGAAACCAAAATGAAGTAGAACATTGGCTGCCATAACCTACAACTAACGAGCAAAACTGTTGCTTGTTCCAAAGAGTTATTAGTGAGAGCTTGGCAGAGACAAAACGTGGGGATGATATGGCGTTACAGAAAATGCTGCTGGTGAAATAAGGTGGGGGAGTTGGTCAGAGAAGCTGATGCTTGTTGGGACAAGGGCAGGAGTGGTAGCTGCAGGAAGGGACCGGTAGGTGGATAGAAAGGGCCATTGCAAACCGAAATAGGTGGCAATGCAAACTGTGATAGGCAACGGAAAGCAAGCCAAAGACCTGGAGGAGGAGAGCATTTAGTAGGAAAACACTGTGCTGAGCAGTGGTGTTAGTAGCTTGTGAGTTTGTTGTTTATGCAAGAGAACTTTGGGTGCTGAGAGCAATAAAAATTACAGAGCATAGAAAATCAGAATTGAGGATATTGAGAGTCTGGAAAATTACGGGGATGAAAGAGACTGAAAGGAGGGATAGGGAGGACGAGCAGTTTGGGTGGACTGTGCTGGCAGTGAATAGATCAAGCCATTGGCTTGAGTTTTGCTTGGGGGAGTAAATGGAGAAAACCTCTGCGTTCCCGAGATCT
>Ga0065711_1047519_pt1 | contig 12289 bp, 5 predicted proteins | sample Hoacrofraction12_FD_59098 | JGI IMG/M metagenome (GOLD analysis project Ga0065711, IMG submission 59098) | Hoatzin crop microbial communities from Cojedes, Venezuela - Epithelial fraction 12 v2 (version 2) | ecosystem: Host-associated > Birds > Digestive system > Esophagus > Crop | place... | reverse complement strand
AAGAGTGTGGCCAGCAGGTCGAGGGAGGTTCTCCTTCCCCTCTACACTGCCCTAGTGAGGCCTCATCTGGAGTACTGTGTCCAGTTCTGGGCTCCCCAGTTCAAGAAAGATGAGGAACTACTGGAGAGAGTACAGCAGAAGGCTACGAGGTTGATGAGGGGACTGGAGCATCTCTCCTACAAGGAGAGGCTGAGGGAGCTGGGCTTGTTCAGCCTGAAGAAGAGAAGGCTGAGAAGGGACCTAATAAGTGCTTATAAATATCTCAAGGGTGGGTGTCAGGAGGATGGATCCAGACTCTTTCCAGTGGTGCCCAGTGACAGGACAAGGGGCAACAGGCACAAACTGAAGCACAGGAAGTTCCGTCTGAACATGAGGAAGAACTTCTTCCCTCTGAGGGTGATGGAGCACTGGAACAGGTTTCCCAGGGAGGTTGTGGATTCTCCTTCTCTGGAGATATTCAAGACCCACCTAGACGAGGTCCTGTGCAGCCTGCTGTAGGTGACCCTGCTTTGGCAGGGGGGTTGGACTAGATGGTCCTCAGAGATCCCTTCCAACCTCTACCATTCTTTGTGTTTAACACTGAAATGCTATTGGAGGGCAAATATAATTAATAGGAACGTGCTATAGTGACTGCAGTGGGTGAAAATATAAAAATCTTAAGGAACAATTAGTAATTGCCTCTGAGACGATTGGATAAGCAGCAGTAAATCTAGGTGGCAGTCTCTTCTCTATTGTCTCAAAACTGTTTTATCCCATTCCAGGATAAGCTATGGGTAATACATACTAATTGATCTTTCTGTTGAAATATTTCCAGTAATTAGAAAATTCTCCATAGTCTTTGGAGTTTTTCACACAGTTAGCTGTGCTAATGGTTAAAAATGTCAATTCTATATTTGTCTGGATCCATGTTCCAGTTACTGGTGCTTGTTAAAAGGGATTGAAGAACTCCCTTTTATTACGTTACTAATCCCCATGTAGCTACTTAACACATTAGATCAAATCACCTCTTAACCTTTTCTTTGCTAAGATAAATAGATTTAAATCCTGGAACTTTTCTCTAAGGCATGTTTACCAATCTTCTAATCGGTCTTGTGGCTCTTTTCCAAACCTCTTCTCATTCCTCAGCAGCTTTCTTTTATTGAAATACTAAGGCAGGACATGATCTTTCTGATTGTATTCCTAGAGCTGTCGTCAGACATTAGCTTTCCCCTCTTATTCAGATTTCCAGTTTAGGGATCTTATTTGTGCTTTTGATCACAACTGTATGTTGTACTTGATGATACTCAGTGATTACCCAAAACTTACCAGCTGTTGCATCCCAGGATAATTACCTGATTTAAATTCTCTAGCTGTATCAAAGTGCTTTTTTTTTTTTACTTGAACCTGATTAACCCCCAAGATTGCTCTTTATTGGTCCTTTTTATTAATTGTTACTTAAAGCTTTGTTTCACCTTTGAGCTTTATCACTCCTGATTTTGTTGCGGTCATCAACAAAAATACTAAAGACCGCATACGCAAGAATGGACGTTTGCAGATGTATACCTAACTAGCAGCAATTGTGCTTTAAGATTTGAGACCTCTCCACTTAAATTAAATAACAAACAACAGCATTTATTTTTGACATTCTAGTAGATAATAATGAAATTATTGGAGAACAATACCCAATTGATGTTAGTCAAGATCCATTTCCATAAAATCTGTCTAACGGGAAGCCATTATACTACTCTTTTAATTGTTCTTCTTTTTTTGTCCATGATCAGTGTCATGCTGACAGTCATATTATTCAGTGATTCTTGTTTACCCATTAAATCTTCATGATTTTTTTTTTTCCTGACTTCTAACTCTTAATGCCTTGTCGTCCCATTTAGTGTATGATGTAACACATTTATGGCTGAGATAATACTACTTGCATAGATTTTAGAAGGTTAGTATGAATGTGTGTACTGTTAAAAAAAAGACACATGGCTTTGAATTATTCCTCTTTCCTTTCCTGTACTAATATTACTAGAGAATACCTACAAAAAAAAGATGTTAACTTACAGAATTCCAGAGCTTTCAGCAGTCCTTCTTCCTTACCATATTGTGTTCATTTGAGTGCGATATAATGCAGATTCAATCCCTCCCTTTCTCTTTGCTATGCCCTTCATCTCTCCAGTTCAGCAACTTTTACTTCAAAAGATTTCCACTTTCTTCTGAAGTGCTTGCACTGTTTAATAGTAGCCCTAACAGACCAACACAACTGCAGTCAGTACTACATCTTTCCAGTTCTCTGTGCATAATAAAACCAGATATATTTCCCTGTATGTGTCAATCCTTCTTTCCATGCTTTTGTGTGATAACCTCAGCTTTAGTTAAGGCCCGGAAAGTATATTTGCAGGTCTCTTATGATCTTCTGGAAGCATATACCTACATACTTCTGGAATAAAGTGTAGAACTTAGAACTGAAAGCATATACCACAGGACTCTGTCAGTGAGTATATTTTCACAGAAGTTTTGCCCTGATGACTGCTTCGACAGAATCAGTTGATTGCTTTGGTGTTTGCTTACAATTACAGAAATTTAGGGACTGCATTACTCAAAAAAAGTAACTGAAGTAATAGTTGCTTCCAAAAGGTGTTTTATAATAGTACATTGTTGTGTACTATTTGTTTTCAGAGGACTATTCCAAATCCAGATGAAACATAAAATGTGGGGGGAAAAAGTCTGATAATGTCAGTTCCCTTAACTATCATTATACTATCTTTTTACACATTTGTTTTAGCCCTGTTGGATGTCAGGCTTGTTGTTGTTTCTAGCTCTAATTCTGGATCTCACAAGTGTCTTTTTTATAGACTTAGGCCTCAGATCTCCATGTTGTTTTAAAACATAGAAGTCCACAAGCTTTTCAAAAGCAGCAGTCTCTAATAGAGGTTTTACAAAATTTTCTTCTGTCACTTGTCATAAAAAAATGAAATCTCACAGAAATTTTAATTGTGCCAAAGACTGCGGTACTCTGTGTATGTCCTTTAGCACAAGCTAATAATTTCCCAGTTAATTGTTTACTGCTGTTCTATATTGTTCCTCTAGCTTTCAAGAAGAGATACAGCTGTACTAAAAATTAATATTCTTGTCAAATCTGCTCATTTGTGCCAATTTCTTTTGCTATGATGGAGTGTCCATCTGCACCTCGTATTATTCTCTGTTCTCATTCTCCCCTCGTTTAAGGCACAAACTGATTTCTGCAGTGATAGTTGAGGAAAATAGCTAGTAACTTACAAGTTACATTCTTGGAAAAGATCCAAGCACACGCTGCTTGTGTGTTAAAAACAAACAAAAAAGCAATATGTATTTTGAAGATTATCCTGTAACAACAGATCAGCATATGCAAAATTTTATTACGCAAAATAAGTTAAACACATTGCTTCTTGAATTAAGGACTTACCTACTTTGGGCTTCCTAATATACCCACAGCATCAATTGACCAGACTTTTTTGTAATAATGGATTCCTTCCCCCCATATCCTTTAGACAAATGGAAAAAACCTTTCAGTTTTTTACCACAAAAGCAAATTAAAAACCGATTAACATTCTGCTTCTTGTTTATCTGTCAGGCTGTTGATCCTAGAATACCCAAGATTCCTTTTATTTTCAACCTGTCAAAAGTGAGAAACATACACAGAGCCCACATTGCTTTTCATTTTGCTCACTCGTTTTGTTCTTAAAAAAAGTGTAAAGATTAATTCTGTTTGAATCAGAGAAGTCTTTCCCATGAGACTTCAATTTAATAAAAAAGCAATTATTTTATGACACACGCATGCAAATGTAAATGTTGTATCCTGTATTTCTTCCTTGGTTATGTGTAACATAACCACCAAGATATAGTTCCAAATTTATTTTTATATTTTGTATGTCTGCACCTTTCCCTCTACATTGTTGGTTTAAAGTCTTCCTGAATAGTCCAGCCAGCTGTCCCTTAATGTGTGTTTCTTTCATGTTTTTTTACAGATCCTAAATAAATGGTAAATTGTCTATTTTTATCTCGATTCCAGAATTTCACGGTCTGTCTCATTACATTTCACAGTCCATAGAGTATGTAGGTTGATGCAGATCTACTTGTTTTATGTAAATGCATTTTCTTTGCAGATGAAAAAATGTTATATGGATTCTTCTCTGAAGAAGTTTCTCATAGTTTGTGCGTGAGTTCCACTGGCCACATATATTGCCTAGTTTCCACAAGCTGACTTACTATACAGAAGACAGACAGATGTACTGGCAGTATGTTTAAATAAACGTAGAAACATCATTGTGAATTTGTATATAAGCAATTCTGTGATAGGTTATATTCTTAGCACTGCTATGACATCAACAGAAATTTTTAGTTCAAATGCTGTGTAATGGATTCTTCATAAGTATAGCAGAGACCACTTTTGAGAGTTTTTCGGTGGGGGAAGTGTGTTGGTCTGGGAACCAAGGGATGAGGACTGAAAATTGATTTGAAGTGTAGAGATTTGATTGTAGATATCCAAACTACCAAATATTGACAAATACTCTGGGAAAATGTTGTAATGCAAGTAAGACTTTGGGTTATAGTTCTGCAAGTCATTAATTGTGACTGCAAAGCAAGATCTCTGTGGCTTGTAATACAGGCTGAAATCCACTTAAGCTGTCAGTAAGGAAAATATACGTCTCATATCTTATAGTCATGAATAATCCCATGTAATGTATTCATGTGAAATTAATCAATGAAAGACTGATTTCTTTCACTGCTCTCAAACTTGTATGCTGAAGCTGAAAATATATATGCTTATTTCAGAATGCTGCAAATATTGAGGCCTACAAGTCTTTATACTCCCTAAGTTCTGTTTTATGTTGGTGTTTCTTTTTTTCATTTCTGAAAACTATCTGCATAAAAATATCTGTGAAATTTGGATAATGTAAAAAGCAGTATGTATCCTGAAAGACAAAAAAACCCACAAGATATTTTAAGCTAGTTGCAAAATGAATGTTGAGTATATTTTTTGTTTTGCTTCTCTCACTTGTTGGAACCTAAGCTTTTGAATCTGGTTCAGCAATGAGACTGCTATTCCATCATTTCACACAGAACACTAACAGAGGTGTAAAGTGAGAGAAGCTTAATGCTTTTAAGGTTACTAATATAAGATAAAGAATTGTGTGTATGCATCTGAATTTATAAAAATTGTACTGTGTATGAAATGGATAGGGATGCGTGTGTGTATGTATATATATAGAGAATCACAGAATCATTAAGGTTGGAAAAGACCTCCAAGATCATCAAGTCCAACCGTGAACCCAACACCACCATGCCTGCTAAACCATGTCCCGAAGTGCCGTATATATAGGATTGCAGTGTTACTTGAAAAAGACAAAAAGAGGGAATGTTAAGTTTGTGCTGTTGCGGGTAGGGAATTGGATGGTTAAACTTGCAACTACAAGGAGTCTTAATATGAACTCCAGAGCTAATTTCTAGGAATGGTATGTAATGTGCTCCAGACTAACTAGTTGATAATGAAATGTTTTTCTGTGTATGTTGACTTAGCATGATTAAAGTGGGACTTAATAATTTAGGATGTGTGTTTGTGGCTTTCTAGGACTTTATGTAACTTTTTCCCAGCACCTGGAGAGCATGGAGATGGATAAAACCTCCAGCACATCAAATAAGGTAATGAAACACAAGGCCTCTTCTAACAGTACCTGGTGCTTTTTTACATTCCAACAAAGTGCATGTTCAACAAGCAACAGATGTAGATTATATCATCAAACAGGATGCTGATTGAGACTGAATGTTCATAGGACAGTTTATTGTTTCACGGGCATTTTTTCTGTTTTGTTACACATCTCCTTTTTTAACTGGTAGTAGATACCTGGAGTTTTGTACCTTTTTTTGCAGCATGATATTGCAAGTACATTTATGGCAACTTTAAATTTTCTGTATTTTATCCTGAAAGTTCACTTTTTTCTCCCTGATAATTTTCAAAACTTTATGTTGAAGAACTTGTAGAATGTGTAGGTGCTTTTCATTTGAGGAGCTGTTTTAAATTCCGTGGTCAGAAAGTCTGCATGATATCATAGAATGTATTTTGAGACAGTAAAAATTGACACAGACACTTCAGTTGTGTAGTAGCTGAAGTCCTGGTTCAGGTGTCTAAACAGAGAGAATTGTTTGAAAACACTAAAGAAAAGGTATCATGGCCTTTTTATTTCCATGGAAACTGCATCTAATGTTATATCTTTTCCTTGCCTTTAATTACACTGTGTTTCTTTCCCCTTTCCTCCTGGTTTTCATTATGGTTATGTGTAAGTCTATGGGAACTTCTTATGCAATTATAGTATACAATAAACACCAGCAAATAGTACAAATGCTTTTTTTTGCTTGAGAGGTTGGTGACAAGCTAACGGTGGCAGTTTTCTAGCTGCAGCAATACAGAATACACCAGCTCTATTTTTTTTCTTCCTTCTCAACAAGACCTCTCTTTGGAAGTCGAGGAGGTGGTGCTTGACCAATGCATCAACAAAACAATGACGAAAAAGGGTGGGGGGCACAAAAAAGGACACCATTATAGTTAGACCTACAAAATTTATGACAAAATGTATTCTAGGGAGGGAATTCCCAAGAAAAGTAAAACCTTTCACTGTAAAACAGAGACAAAGAACCTTTGAGTGGTTTGGATGTAAAGTTGTAAAAGAGCAACATGGGATAGAAAGAGGAAACTGAGAGTAGCTCTGAAGACTGTATTATAATAGGGAGGTCCAAGTAGCTGGCAGGTGAGAGCATATGAGAAAGAGAGTAGTTCAGGCAATGAAGTAATACCTAGGCTGTATCTAGAAGCAGGATTGGTAGAAATGCCCTCTGAAGTAACCAGGGAACTACCAATAAGACCGAGCAATCATCTTGTTGTGATATGTTGTAATTATGAACGTAAAGAAATCCAAGATGAGACTGATTTCTGGATGAGATCTCAAGTTAACTGTTGACATAGTGACAGTGCAAACCTTGGGCTAAAATATCTTCTTAGCTGTTAAGAGCAAAAAATATCTAAAGGGTTTCCTTGGGGGGGTGGGGAGAGAGAAAGAGGGGAAAAGGGAAAAAACAGGTTACTTACCTATAGGTAAAGAATACATGCTCCAAGGAATTGTGTATTTGTTAGAATGGTCTGACCTCTTGCCTCTCAGAAAGAATTAATGTATTATGGAGGTTAGTAATTGCTAAATAAGTTGGAGAAAGTTTCTAATCCTGAAGTGTTTCTGGATAATGAATCTGATGGTATGTTTCATTAAGAATCGAGGCATGTCTAGCTCAGACATTTGAGCCAAGAACACAAACACAAACACCCTGCATTCCCAGGGCGCAGTGACTAATACTTCCAGTGAGATCTCAGCATTCCCTTTATAGATCAGGTGTTAATGTACACTGACATTCCAACTTGCAGCACTGAAAATTAATATCAATACGGTGGCTAAATAAAGTATAACTCTGGAGCTTCAAATACTTTGGGATGAAGGACAAGTATTTTAAAGCTTTTCTGCTAATGTTGAATCAAAGTCTTTGATATTAAAAATAAGAGATTAAAAGCCTTCATGAGATTGCAGACTGTTTATCCCTCTATAGATATGCTCAAGTGAAACAGATCACTATACTACAGTAGCTGAATTACAAAAAAGAACCCGTAAAACTAGATGGTGGACAGCAAGTTTATTCATTTTTTTTCTCTTTTATAAGGCTTTCTCTGTAGTGTGTTGCAGTGTGTTCCTCTGTATTATCTCTTAAACATCAGTTATATTCTACATCTCCGGTATCTTTCTAACGAGTAGTCAATGGCAGAATCTTGATGTAGGTTGAATTTCATTGCAAGCTTCTATCTTTTAATTTGGAAACTATTCCAAAATTTTAGTTTATTGCAGTAGTATAGACACTTCCCCTCATTGTTTTTCTCTTCCACCTGCTTCACCCTCAGTATTTCCCTTGACGCCTTCATGTGTGTGTAAATTAGATGCTTACACTAGATTTTAATATTTCACCTGACTTTGTAGGGGAGCTCTGTAGTGAGGTTTTCTGTTTCATTTGTGGGGAATGGCTCCTTTACCAATTCCCAAGACAAATTATTTTTAAAATCAGCTTCTCTCCCTCTGCCTGGATTATGTGTGTCTAGCCACTTGGTTTCTCTTGCTTTCAGGTATCCTCATCTGTTGAAGATATGTACATCTTCTCCAGGTGTTTGCTTGTATTTTCAGATGTTCAATGAATGTTCATATGTTTAAATACTTTTTTTGTTCAAGTATTTAACATCTCTAGGTTCCATTTGTATTCTCCTGTTTATCTGACGTTGGTGCGATTCTCCCCTCTAGTGATATTTTTAAGTGCAGTATTACTATGACAAGTCAGGAATCAGTATCACTTTACAGTTGCTCGATTTGTTGCTTGTTATATTCTTCCATTTTCTCTTAAGTTATTCACAGAAAAGCTTAGCCACAAGTATCAATGACCCATTTATTATTCACGTATTTTCAATTCTTTTAACTTGATGTTCCTGAACATAATCTTCATAAACCCACACATGTTAATGTTCCTAGCTCTGATATTTCTTAGGTGGCTAATGTTATGTTGCATATCTACTGTGAGATTATTGTCATGTTTCCCATGATCAGACTGCTAGGAAACTGGGCTTTATGACTTACGTAAATATATGAGAATAAAAACTTCAGGGACGTGTTTGCTGTTTGTATATCCAAGTGTTCAGTTTTAAGTAATGGTTTTGGATATTTTATTTGGAATACAGACCATGTCTGGATATTTTTAGAGTAGATCTCTTTTTTTTTATTTCTTTTTTTTTTTCTCAATGCTTTTTGACTATAATACCCTAAACATTTTGGGAAAAAAAGTGCAAGGAGGTGTTAAGAAACTTCACATACAAACTAGCGTATATTTGTTTTGTATAGTATATACTATAAACTCCCCCTGCTTTGTCAGGTTTCATAAACAATGGAAAATGGCTGAATTTTGGCAGGTGTGAATAGCCATGATTCATCGATTTCTTAGACCAAATTATACTAGCTGAAAACTTGGACATTAGAATGCCAAAAATAATGAAAAATATTTTCATAAATATTTCCAGCTTTAACTATATTAATTACGGCCAATAGGGCTTTGGCAAATGAATGCAGAAATAGAAATACAAGGTATGACTGTATTTGACACTAGTGTTTTTAGCCTCTTTGAGCTGGTTTATACGTTGCAGATGTTCTCAGGTTCATGCTCATTGTCTTTCATACAGTTTGCCAAATAAGTAGAAACAAAAATCTCAATCTAAATGTGCATAATGAAATTACAATTTTAAAAACTAGATGCTGTTAATTTTTATTTCTGCAGAATAAGTTGTTTATAAATACATCATGAGATCATACATTTTTACGCATTCCGCTTGTGGCAGTGAAGCTGCTGAAAAACTAAGAAATTTCAAGTATTGTTGGCTTAACTTGATTTAGAAAGTCCACATTGGTGTAGCTAGTATCTCAGTAGCTTTTTGATCAGTTTGCGATCTATTCAAATTTGCCATTTGTAAATGTTTCCTCTGTCAGTTGAGGGTAAGGGGTTTCATTTTCTTCAGTGTGCTTGTCTTGTTATATAAGGGAGGAGCGATATAAAGCCAGTTCTGTTAGTGTGTGAAGCCAATGGTACCCTCTCTTTTTGATAGTTACATGTGGGAGGTGTGGTAGTCGTGGACTCTGCTAGCCTGTAGACCATACTTTTGTATGCTAATAGCTTATTAACAAAGATGTAAACCACATTGTGCTTGCGGTTCTATTTGCTTTATAGTATACTACTCTGCTGTTTTCAAAAAAGTTTATATTGAGGACCAGTCACAGGAAATCTGCATCTTCAAAATGGGAAAAGGTTATAATTTGCATTGACTTGCTGAATATTATCCAGTCACTTCTAGTGTCTTCAGTAGAGCTACTCCGGATTGCTGCCACGATCAGTGCAAAACATTGCCCTCTTTGTCTAGAGGAGCAGAAATCAGGATGAATGGTGATTGGTGAGGAGTAGAATTTGGCTGTTCTTTTGTTGATTTCTCATCTGCCTGGATTTGAAGAAGTACACCGGTGATACCAAGGGATCTTACATTGCAACAACTCTGCTTCCACTGGCATTGGCCTGTTGGGGAGAAAATATTAATGCAGCTGGCAAACTACAAATGTAGTGGAGTGCTTTAGCACCTAAATTGTGTCAACTGACCAGGTTATTAATGTGGGAAGAACGTTGCATTTTAGTTGATGTCAACAGTGCTATGAGAATTTATACCAGCTGCCTATACTGCCTTTCTGAATGTTCTGCTTTAGCACACCCTCAAAATAGAGCGAACTGGTCATTCAGTTTTGTTTGCATTTCACTTATGATTGGAATCTGTCATCTTTAAACAACTGAAATAGTTTCTCTTCTGAATAGCCTGCATGATATGGTAATTAACTAACAGATTCGTCTTCATTTTTACTCTTCTTTATCTCGATTTTTTCCTTATCTCTCTTTTTTTATTCTTTTTAAGTTCCTGATGCTTTCTGTTTCTTCTGTACTTTTTTTAATGAACTAAATAAAAGTTGTTATAAGAACTTCAGAATTAATATGTGTAGGAATTTATGTATTTATTTAATTTGGTGTATGTTCTCATTTAAGTGCACTACCTGAAAGAAAAGGGCCTTCTTGCTAGTTCCTCTCCCTACGTACTGACATACGCCCTCTCGAGAAGGAATTCCAACAAATGTATCTTTTTGGCAAATACTGTATTTACTGCAACAAAGCAGGAGAGAAACAAAGAATGAATCACCAACCAATTAGTGGCTGAAATGTCCCAAGGGTATAAAGTGGGTCAGAGTTACCTTCCCAGGAAGCTGCATAGGTTGCCTTTTTAAAACAATTGCTTGGCGGTGCAGACACAAGCCTCCATTTATTACGGAAGATCTTAATTTATTTTATTCTTGAAGTATTAACTTCCTTTACTTGCACCTAGTTAGAACAATGTGTTTTGAGCAACTTTTTTTTTTTCTTTCCCCAACAGGCATTAAAAATAAATCTGGTAAACGTGGTTCTGATTTCACTACCAGTAACATAAATCACTTTGTGCTGGCTAAAGATGATAGACCTCATTCTTCTCTCACTTCTGTCAATTTTAGGCAAGCTATGCCTGTTTGTCCCATTTTTGTTCTCTTACACTGGTATAAGTTTAAAAGAACTGTACTGAGGGAAATAAGGTTGTTAACACAGTTTGAGAGGAATAAAATTTTCCTTGCACACATGTACACACACTGTAATATTCCCTCAGTTTATAAATAGGTGATAGAACAAAAGGCTGCTGTGATAATTGAACCAATGTATTGTCTTCTGGCTGATCAAAACCATTATCTGTACTGGTAAATTATCTTAATTTTAAAGCAAAGTAGATAAAACCTCAATGTCTCTTACTAAGCATAGCGTTACTTTCAGTCAACAGAATTTTACAATTCTATAGACATTTTATTATGTACCTAATTCAAACAAATCAAGATCTAGCAACTTTTCTTGTGGATTTGTCTCCTTACATGTTTGTTTCTTACAGAATGTTCTAATAAAAGAGATGGTCTGATGCAGAAATGTAAAATAGCTTGACAAATGCTCTACTTGGCTGAACTTTTATGTATTTCTTTCTTCTTTCATAACTTCTTTTTTCAAGGTACTGACTTGAATTTTTGCCTTTGGAGCCAAGCTCAAGCTCAGGTGAGAACCTGAGACATTCTAAAAGAAGTTTACATGTCTGTATTTGTTCATATATTTACATTTTACGAAGTTGTGTGAGATCCTCATGTTGCACGAGTAAAGATCTTGCCTATATTTAGCTTCTTAAACTGAATGTCTTCTAACAATCTTAAGGTTCACTGGCCTGTCCTAAGGAAATGAGAAACTGTTAACTACAGTGTTCATGTGTAGAGCCTAGATGCTCTTATTTTTATTCTTAAAGGAATTCACATAATAGTAATTCCATGTACTCGTCAAAGTTCACAGGCATGTATAAAGCAATACGTGTGTTGCTAGCTGTCATTGTTGTAGCCTGTGCAGTAGAATTATTGTTTGGGTTACATCAGGACTTGCATTACACTGTTTTTCTCTGGCCATTTTCTTTCTTTCCCCCAACAAAGATCAGCTGATCCGGTGTGTATGTTCTGTGGGATGCTGTTGGAGAGAGGAGCAGCAAAGTTCAGCAATTTATGGTGTGGTTTTTATGTTTACACCTCTTTTTTTTTTTTTTTTTTTGAGTAGCAGTCAA
>Ga0065711_1047518_pt1 | contig 12289 bp, 5 predicted proteins | sample Hoacrofraction12_FD_59098 | JGI IMG/M metagenome (GOLD analysis project Ga0065711, IMG submission 59098) | Hoatzin crop microbial communities from Cojedes, Venezuela - Epithelial fraction 12 v2 (version 2) | ecosystem: Host-associated > Birds > Digestive system > Esophagus > Crop | place... | reverse complement strand
CATTGGCCTTCTTGGCAGCCAGGGCACACTGCTGGCTCATGGTTAACCTGTTGTCCACCAGGACACCCAGGTCCCTCTCCACAGAGCTGCTCTCCAGCAGGTCCGCCCCAAGCCTGTACTGATGCATGACTCCATTGACAATAACCATTTATTTTGGATCCTGCCCAGGTGCGGGACCCTGCACTTGCCCTTGTTGAATTTCACCAGGTCTTAAAACATATTTTGGAATAGTGGCTGAGGAACTCAGTTGCTGAAGATGTATAAGATTGTTTAAAATGGTCCTGTATGCATCATAGCTTTAACAGGTTGTGGACTTCTCTAAGGTTAATACAACGCTGCAGGCTGCACCCAGTCACGAAACCTGATTTCTCAGACATGCCCCATGTAGTGTGACAGGTCCCACATCACTTCCCACTTCTGCATTATTGTTTATAATATGAAAACCTTGGAAACTACTGCTTGAACACAAGTAATAAAGGATAAGACTAATTTATGTTGTTGCTGAGATAGGAAAAAACTCTATGCACAAAGGATTAGGAGCTATGACAATAAGTCTTTAGTCGACTAATAAGGTAACACATGACACAATACAGTGGTGAGTGTGCAGACTGTTGATACGGAGTTGCCTGCTTGTGTTTTAAAACTAAACATTAATAGCTAAATATAATAAGTTAGTAGAATAGAAAAAATTTCAAGAGAAAGTAAAGTTTGTTTCAAGATAATGAGCATCTTAAATCTGGGAGTTGATTTTTCTTTATTATTTAAGTTGTCACAGTGTTCAGGAGTTCTTACTGTTGACTATGGCCTTCTGTACCTAACAGTGTGGAAGCAGAGCTTCAGAGAGTTTGCAGTCTAAGGATTTTTTAAGTGGTGGTATGTGAAAATATAGACCCTAGAGGACATGAAAGCAATCAGTATTGGTTAGCTATGTGAACAGTTGTGTCAGTACAATGCGGACTAAACGTCCTGAGTTTTTGTAGGTGTTACAGAACCAAATGTGTAAGTAGAATTAAAGGGAGAATAATTGGTCTTTACAGCATTATGACAGAAAGCATGGAAGCGTTTGTTAGAAAATTCAAAATCATAAAGTAATTCAGATTGGAGAGAGTCTTATGGAGTCTTCTGGTCCAACCCCATGCTCAAAATCAATCTGTGGCAGATAGGTTCTAGAAATTAAGGAAACTTGGAAAGTATTTTAATACTGAATTAAAAGATGTTAGTTGTGGTTACAAAAGGTCATGAAGGGTCTGTGCCTTCAGATTGAAGACGCATTATTTATGTTCAGTGTAAAAAGAAATGCAAATCAGTGAAGGGATGTGAAGTAATAAGTACAGGGTCAAGCCAATGGACTAGAAAATGATCCCTCCTGGAGTAGTCTGAAAGCATAAGAGAGGATTAATTGGGTGTTTGTTGGTACCAGATAACTGGGTACTACAGTTTATGAGACATGACAAAGCCTGGCTCAGAGTGTAGATTGGGTAGGTGGACAGAGAGCACCATACGCTGGTGGTATTGCACAGGAAGGTCTCTGTCAAAGGTGGTTGCTTAAAGAATAGCCCATGAAAGCACAGCCTGAGGGTTAGTAGAGTTGCATTACAGACAGACACTAGGAAAGGATTAGGAATTATTGAAGGGTTTGCAAATGTACTTCTTAGTCATATTCACCTTTAACTAATGACTAGACCTCTGTGAGGAGGTCCTAGAGGCAGGGAGTAAGATTTCAGTTCAGAACAGACACACAGATGCTGGAGTTTTTGCCATAGAGGTGGTGGCTAATTTGTGGTGATGAATGGGACTGTAAGAGATGCTGTGCTAACACAGTTTCTAGTTATAATTCAGCATGATTACAGTTTGCCTCTTTGTTACGCCATTCTGAAAAATGGTCATATAAAATCTATTTTTCAAAGGCCTTGACTTCCTAGGTATTTTCAGATGAAGACTTTCATGATTTCTATGTCATAGTTTGTAAGACAATTCTTATAGGTGTTGCTGCTGATTTCTGTGTGGCAGTTCACAATAACACCACTGTAAGTACTATTCAGTTACTTGTGTTAGTTCTCGAGACAGAAAAAACCTCTCTTTAAATTGTGATTACCTTCTTTGTGATACAAAGACATGCTGAACGTGCTTGTGCTTCCAGAGTGTGTATGATTGATTACCTCCAAAGATTTGCTATCATGAAATACTACCATTTGGCATGAGGACATTACTACAAGACTTATAAGTATAGAAATCCCTGTTATTCTCCTTTTTTGAGAAAAGTGTTTGAAAAAAAGACGAGTGTGTTTATAGATAACAAAAGCATTAGACATTAAATATTGGTCTGTTGATTGTTGCTGTTTTGTACAAAAAGCCAAGGAAAAATTTTATTGTTTTAAATCATCTTTTTAATGTCATTTTATTGCACTGGATCCCTAGACTAGCAAAACTGGTGACTCTCTGAATGATGTGTGTGCATATTTTGCTATATAAGAGGGCGATGGAGCAATTCTTGATCCTGAGGTCAAGTGGTTTCTCCTGGCTCATGTCCACACTGCTCAGGGCAAACCCTCTGTAGAGCAAAGTGGCCATGTGCGCACTAAATGAGACATATCTTTATGTCTCCTATGGGTCTCGTATTGTACCCATGAGATTATTATACCTTGTTACATTGTATGCATCTGGGTGTGTGATATTGAGTGTCTGTAAATCGGGCATATAAAGCTTGCTGGGACTCTTTGATCAAGTTTGATGGGGGCTGCATAGGCATGCTTTCTTCAATTCTGCCATTTTGGAGCAATCCCTACTAAACATTTCTTGCTGCCCGGCTCTTTTCTTTATTGCTGTAAACTAATAAATATGTCCGTTTATATAAAGCTGTCCTTCATCTGCTCTTACACTCTGCTCTTAGATGCTGTTACATGTTATTTTGGGCCTGATATTTGCACTTATTCACTCATCCTGAGTGTACGATTGTATATACAGAAGCAGAGAGAAGGTGATATGGAAAGAAAGATACTGGTATGCAACACACATAATCATAGGAAAGCTGCCTATGATTCAGCTTACAGGGTTTTGTGTGCTAAACAGAACTCCTGAGAATAAGTGCTCTATTTGACTTTTTCTTTAGGACATCAGCCTGAAAAGTGAGGTTAAATGGTAGAAATTTGTATCTACAATAGATCACATTCCTTGGGCACATTCATTTCTTTATGTATTTGAAAGTATATCAGAAAGGAAGAACATGCTCTTGGAAACAGTTAGCACTAATTATTTCAAATATCAGCTGTAAGTTTTAGTAATCCCCTAAGACTTGGCTTTAAGGATCTCCACACCAGCTGGATCCCATTCTTTATGCTTAGTTGTCTGTTGTTATTTTACAGTGTTTGCTGTTCTCAAAAGACCTTCCTATTTAGATAGTAGTATAGCTGCCCTCACTGAAGGTATTTTGGGTGGATACCACAAAAATGCTAAAATGACCTTCACTGTCAGCCTTGATAGGTTTATAAATTTGCAAGTGAAACTTCTAGCAGTAATTGCTGTTCATTAATTAATAAATTATTTTGGTTTTTTTCATAAATTCACAGTGATTTTTGAGTGGATGAATCATCCTCATAATTTTATTATCCTCTCCCAGATCCTAGGCATGTTGTATTATATTACAGAGTAACCCAAAGGAACTGAGGCTTTGGGGTTTTTGTACTTTTTTGAAAGGGAAGTTCAGAATTGTCAGATCACAAGACCACAAAATTCCTTGTTTCTGGTGAACTGGAAATTCTTTTTAACAAATTATTCCTTTAGGGACACTTGACATTTCCACATAGTAGTTACTGTTCCCTCAAAGGATCTTGTTGATGATAACTCTTGAGTGTCTACTCTAGTAATGGCAGCTTTTTTTTCCCCATGTGAAACACAGAGACTTATTTAGCTCTGAAATAATGTCAGACTTATTTCATCAATAACAATGATCATACAGTAAGACACAGCAACAAATTTCCAAGGTGCATAGACCTTAGTGTTTATTGAATTCAGGAAAATTCATCTTCCAAGTTATACTTTCGATTTCTATTACTAAATTCACATTATGTTCTGGCTTTTGAGCTTCTAACAAGTTTTATTTATAATATGAACAACTGGAGTGTACTTGCTCAATGTTATTATTTATTTTGGTTTGGCCTGGATAAATGCCAGATGCCCACCAAAACAGCTCTATCACTCTCCTCAGCTGGGCAGGAGAGAGGAAATATGATGAAAGTCTCAAGGGTCAAGATAAGGACAGGGAGAGATCCCTCAGCAGTTACTGTCACGGACAAAACAGACTGAATTTGGGGAGAAAAAAAAAAAATTATCACCGATCAAATCACAGCAATACAATGAGAAATAAAACTAAATCTTCAAACACCTTCCCCCTACCCCTCCCTTCATCCCAGGCTCAGCTTCACTACCATTTCTCTGCCTCCTCCCCCCGAGCGACACAGGGGGATGGGGACTGGGGGTTGCGGTCAGTTCATCCCACGTTGTCTCTGCCGCCCCTTCCTGCTCGGGAGAGGGCTCCTCACACTCTTTTCCTTCTCTAGCATGAAGTCACTCTCATGGGAGACAGCTCTCCACAAACTTTTCCAAAGTGAGTCCTTCCCACAGGCTGCAGCTCTTCACAAACTGCCTCAGCATGGGTCCTTCCCACGGAGCTGCAGTCCTTCAGGAACAGGCTGCTCCAGTGTGGGTCCCCCACAGGGTCACAAGCCCTGCCAGTAAACCTGCTCCAGCGTGGGCTCCTCTCTCCACGGGGCCACAGGTCCTGGCAGGAGCCTGTTCCAGCACAGGGTCGCCATGGGGTCACAGCCTCCTTCAGGCATCCACCTGGTCTGACGTGGGGTCTCTTCCATGGGCTACAGGTGGAGATCTGCTCCACCAGTGACCTCCATGGGCTGCAGGGACACAGCCAGCCTCACCATAGTCTTTCATTAAGAGCTGCAAGGGGAGACTTCCTGCTCTGGCATCTCAGGCACCTCCTCACCCTCCTTCCTCACTGACCTTGGTGTCTGAAGAGTTGTTTCTTTCACATTGTCTCACTCCTCTCTCTCTACTGCTGCTTCACAGCAGGTTTTTTTTTTTTCTCCTTCTTAAATATGTTATCACAGAGGCACTTCAACCGTTGCTGAATGGCTTAGCCTTGGGCAGCAGGTGGTCTGTCTTAGAGCTGGCTGGCATTGGGTCTGTCAGACTTTGGGGAAGCTTCTAGCAGCTTCTCACAGAAGCCACCCATATAGCCCCCCCCACTACCAAACCCTTGCCAAGCAAGGGTTAAATACTAAGCAAACCAAAGAAACCTTTTTGGGGCAATCTTTCACAGAACTAAATAAAAAAATAATATACTTGGTAACATTGTCAAGTAGTTATATGACGTCTTGTTTGTAGAACTTGTTTTTGACAGAAATTGTTGTGAGAGGAGAAAAAGAGGGCCATATTCTAAAGCTTGTTCTATTTATTTGTTTATATCTTGACCCTTTTTATATTTTAAAAGTGATTTTAAATAACTTCTGAGTATTTCCTTTATGTTCTAATGATAGAATTCTAAACCAATTTTTTAACTTCTACACAAAATCTGATTTTTTTTCTGTAGAAGTCAAGTGGACAAATTTGTCCTGAGGACTTGTCTCGAGACGACATGATTTTGTTCCAGGTCTCACATTATCTCAGGTAATGATTATAGGCACTTCTTGATATATTATACTTGCCTGGAGAAATATTTAATTGATTTGGTCGTCCCCATAAAATTTTCTTTCATTCTGGTAGTTAAGTCCTCGCACTTCAAATGTAACCTGTCTCTTTGATATCTCTTTTTGTAAGTTAAGTTATTCAGCTTAATGTGAATATGACAAAAACGTTTCTTAGTCTTTCTCCCCAGCCTTTTTTGCATTTAAATTCTTCCTCAGTTAATAAGAGCAGCACCATAATCCTGTCTGTCATTGTGACATGTAACTTGGAAGCCATCTACAACTCAGACCTTTTAACAGAACTGTAGAGGACGAAAAAATAATAATAATAAAAAATATGTATGGCAAAGGAGGGCATGAAGAAGGTCTGTAATTTGTGTCTCTTTCTTGACTTGTTTCCTTGCTTGCCTCTCCTTCCTGGTGCTATTCATTTTACTACCTCTTCCATCTTTTTTTGCCATCCTCATATTAGCAGCATGCAAAAGTGTTTTTGTAAACCGTCCTAATTTCTCTGTTCCACTTCTCTTGGTAGAGCCATAAGCTGTCAAGTGCCTTAGAAGCTTTTAAGAGTCAGAACCATAAGCATTAGAGATGTACCACTAGAAAGTCCTTTCTTCTTACCTCTGCCTCTGAAGAGGCAAGTCTGTAAGTTTTAGTATTTGTTGCTTCTCATTGCCAACTCTCAAGTTTAGGGCCTGAGAAAGCAAGTAACAAAGAGATTTTTCTTTCCTTATTTGTCAACTAATACTCTCCAGTCTTACTCTACAAAAAAGAAGGTTTGAGATTTTCTAACAGACGATTAGAATCTTGCCAGTTATTTCCTGTTCTGCTTACATTCATAGTGTGCAATGGAACATTCTAATATCAATAATTATTCATAAAAATTTTTATGCATAAACTTGAAAAAAAAAACAATTTTATGCTGAACACCTGATGTTCCCCTTATGTTCTTCTTCAGGAATATTCCATGCTGCTTTCAAACTTGCTAGAAAATCTGAAGTTTGTCTTTGGTTCTAATCTCCAAATGCTGAATTTAACACAGCTGCGTGTAAAGATTTTGAGTCAGCCTCAGAATTGAAAACCTACTGCACTACTTAATGTATGATTGAAAAAATTTGGGGATCTTTCAACACTTGGTTGAATTTTTTAGTACTTTCAAAAGTACTAAAACATTTGAGAGTCTTGTTTTAAGTAATCATATATGATTCAAAATGTCTACAAAGAAAAGAAATTTTTAGCAACACGGTACTATGTTGTTGTAATGATAAAAGAAGTTGAGAGAGTACATTACAACATTTCAGACGGAAATACATATTTTTGTGAACAATATTATCTCTTCTTTGTGCCAGTGAGTTTTAAAACATGTCATTGAATGTTAGTATGTAAAACACTAATGGTAATTATAATCTGGGCTTTTCCAGAAGGTATTTTAGTAAGCTCTAATTGTAATTTTTCACCATTGTTTGCTTTACCTTTATTTGTCTAAGGGTCCTTTACATAAGAGTACGTTTTTGTCTCATTATCACTAGAAAATTGTCTAGCTTGTTATTTTTTACATTTGCAAAGTGCACTGCCCTTTAGAGCATCTTAAATGTATTTGTTTAATGCAAAAAGAACCAGCAGTCTGAATCCTTAATTATGAAAGTAATTTAGCTAATTAACTAATGGAAGGGAGCAGTAGAAGGTTCAGTCCTTCCCATAGGAGAAGGAAATATTAACAAAAGGAGAAATTCAGTTGTTTATAAAGTAATGGTATAATTTAATGAAAGATGAAGCTTAAAGTTGAAAATATGCAAAATGAAAAGCTGTTTTTCTCAATATTAGGTCCTCTTGTTTGTTCACTCACACATTTAGCTGCTTTCTTCTGTTATTTGCTTGGATTTTTGTTTCTTTCATTTTATAGTCTTTTTACATTGAAGTAATTTGTCTGAACTGTGGATTCAGTGTGAACCATGATTTCACAAATGAAATGACTTCTCCATAAGAAATATTTTTGTTGTTCTTGCTCACAGCTAGTAAACTAAGTATACACATTAGCATCTATCACACTGTGTTCTATGCAGCTACCTACTAGGATCTCAAATTCGTGTACTTGAATTGTACTGAATGCACGGTACTGAATTGTGGTAAACCCAGTATATTTTAAAAGTTTGAGGTAGGTATGAAGGATTTGTTTAACTCCATTAAAGCATTAGCACAGGCAGGAACAGGAGGAGTTTGGATTTTTCTTTCACGTTTTCCATGAGGGTGTCAAAATGTTGTTCAAGTTGTGTTATATTTCTGAATTACTATAAAACGGAATTAAGCACGTTTTTTTAAGTAAAAAAAGTAAATTAAATATACTGAGCTATGCTCCTATCTATTTACTTGTTCCCGATTATTTTGTCAGCTAACAGCTTTAACTGGTATTTGCAGGTGAGTGATGGATCTGTAGGCACATTTTTGCAAGAGAGTTAGCATGTTTTGCACAAGAAGTTTGTGTAATAGGGTTGTAAATGTGTAAAAGATGAAAAAACAAAACATAAGAAAACACTGATGTCTCCCCTCAAGTTTTCAGAGGAGGGGGTAGGAATTATCGTCTGCTAATCTTTTCCTTCTATACATTTGAAGTGATCTGATCTCAATATTGTCATACCAGTTTTGTTTTGTGATTGGCAGAAAAATCCACTATAGTCACCAAACTCAAATCAATTAGAAGTTAAATAAAATCCACAGCTTCCGTTTCTTTCAAGCATTATTTCTTTATTGCAGCATAGAAAATTAAATACTTTTCAAGTATTTTGCCTATGCTGCTTTTAAATACTCTTGTATTCTGCAATACCTATGTATCTTCACTTATTTAAAGCAGTGTTGTGTTTTCTGTGGTACCAAAGTTGGTGTTATTAGATCTCTCTAATTTCTATTTTTACAAAGGAATATATTAAAACTTGCAGAGATCAATATAACATCTGGCAACTATTGTGCATTTGAAAGTGCAAACAGAATGTATTTAGTGACCTGCCTATGAAAGTAGCAAACCACCATCTGCAGTGTGTAAAAATATTTGTTCTTTCATCCATAGCAACAAGTTGCATCAGACACTTGAATTCTTTACAGCGCCCAGTGAGAAGAAAGGGCAAGTATTTGAAGAAGGTCTGTTTGAAGTTTGGGAAATTGCTGAACTGAGATACGGTGTAAATCTTTGTTTGTGCATTTCAATACATATTGCCTTGGTTTGTTTATTTTCGCTGATTACATAACAAACCAGATGTAAGCATGGCAATTTTTTTTACAGTATTTTATTAGATTGCTAATTTATTAGTATAATTATTTTATTTCATTGGAATCATATAACCACTGATAAGAGGGTGCTGTGAACAGTCACTCTTCATCTGTGATTCTATTTATACAGCCCACAGTAACACAAATATACAAGGAAAGATGCATTATAACTTATGTACCTTACTGAAAAGTGCCAATGGTTACACATTTTCCACTGCTGAAGTACGAGTTGTGCAGTCTGTAATGGGGAATAACTAACCTACAGAACAGAAATCAGGACAGTTGAGTTTCGGAATGCACCAATGGCCAATATATGGAAACAAAATCCGATAATGGAGAAACAAACACATCTTGTGCACCAGGTCTTAGATGGGAGTTGTTTAGATCTGCTGCAGTGCCTTCTCCCTTGCAAACACAGCACTAAAGGAATGGATGATAGAGGCTGACTACTGATGAAAGAGTAATTGTTAGGGAATACTGTAACTTTTTTGCTACTTGTGCTAGAGCAATAACCAACATCATGATGCTTAGAAGGTCTCGATGACACTCTGAATCCTTACCACCTTTTGAAAAGTCCAAGCTAAAAGCAATGCAGAAGAATACCATCAGAATCTACTGGGTACTATTCAAATAGTTTACTTGGATCTCACTCAATTACAGCAAAGCCCAAATAAACCAGGCAAAATCTGTGAACATATTTTAGAAAAATAACATTATTTCAGTTTTCAGCCAGAAACTACTTACTAATAGATATACCTGTAAGTCTAACACATGGGTCTATCTGTAAAATAGACCACAAAGTAAGAAAAAATAAAAAATGTGCTTACCCAGAGGACCAGAAGATGAGAACTGAATTTCTGTTTGTTTTTTTTTTATATTGTCTGCAATTAAGTTATGTGAATATACACTCATAGCACTGAATTAATACTTATGAAATTAGAAAGTGGGCAGCTCTAAGAGTTCAAAATACTGGATAAACTAGTCATGAAACAGGGAAAGTTGATGTACAGAATGACAGTTTGTCAGTATAATGTTGGGATGGTTTTTATGTAGATGGAAAGCCAAAGAGAGATAAAAAGCAGCCTGAAGTAGAATGCAAGAAAACAAGAAAAAAGAGCTTCATACGCAAGTATAAGGTATTACATATTTTCTTACTCTTGATACTGTGCGATAAATTATATTGTATTTGCTGCTGCAAAGTGAAATGAAGGCTGAAGCATTTTCCCACTCTAATTCTGTTTTTATATTAGGACACCAAATTCATGCTTTGATACCAGTCTTATTCTATTAACAGTGTATATTTCTCCACAGTATCTGATCTAACAGGAAATTCACTTTAGCACCCTCTCAGCATCTCTGAAGGCATCTTGTTTGCTTTGATTGCTCAGTGTTATTTATTTGAAAAGTGTGCATAGGTGGAACAAATTATATTTGCATCTGGTTAGAACCGCTGAGTGAATTTTCACACAATGTGACTGCTGTGTAGGTGCTTTTAAAAACCATAAAACCATCTTCTGTCTAGACTATTGCTTGACATATTTTTTTTCTTATCTCTAAATAGGCTGCATCACATACAGACATTTTGGTTTATGTTATCTGATATCATACATTTCCTTGCTTCCAGTTTTAGACTTTTAAATGAGCGTTAGCATCAGATGCGTCCTTTACTGAGCAAGAAAAAAGATTCTTTTTTGACACTTGAAACTCAATTCTCCTGTCTTCAGCCCAGACTTCAAAGAATATCGCCATACTAAATAACCTCAGTCATTAGTACTGGAAGCACAGAGGGCTTGCCTGAAATATTATGGGTTTTTATACATATGTACACTATATTTTGTGGTTTTGATTATATATTTCAGGGTATTTTTCTGGTAAAATTAAGCAAAGCTTATGAGATCAGAGTTTATTTGCAAATAGACATAGACTAAATTATATATACACATACATTAATTATCTCTCCTCTTTGAAAAAGAGTAGCATGGAATTAACATGCAAATTTTCCATCTAGTCGGAGAATCACGACATTTTTATTAAATTACTGGGTTTGGTATCTATAGTCAACGGTGTCTCTAAAGCAGTATTGCTCTTCAGTAAGCATTTCTCATCACATATAGTGAAAGAGGCTGGTTTGTGGTTCTTCTGAAGCAGAGGGAATTAAATCTATCCGTGGAAATGCTCACATCCATGTATTAAAAATACAAGTGCTCTTGTTTTGTTATGCAAGAACCAATGACAGATTTCCTTTCTGATCTTATACTTTTAGATAATACCTCATTCCTGTGAACTGCCTGTATTGCTTTGAGACTTCTAAACATATGACTGATTAGAAAGAGTTTTCAAAAATTATACTTTTTGCATTTCTATTACTCATTTTCCTATGAGTAATTAAATTCTTCATTGTTAAAATTAAACAACTGCCTGCAATACATTATGTTTCTTCTAACACACTAGGATTTCTTACTTTGTCTGCTAGAAATCCAGCGAGTTGGCTGTCTCCTAACAGGCAACAGTTTTTCACAAGAAGGAGATTAAAAAGGGATTGAAAGTGTTTTCTCTGAGGATCTAATGCGAAACACTTGGCACTACTGGTTGGTGAGGGTCTTCACAGAGTTGTGTCTTACTGAGGTACCACATGTTAATGATGGCACTTACTAAAATGTCTTGTGAAATGTTATGCTGTTTCACTAAGATCTCTTTTTCACTCTTTTTCATGTATACTATTTTCCATGCTACCTACATTTAGGCATGGATGTTCCATGTAGTGCTTTTCAAAGCCCTTTCTCCAACCTGAAAAGAAACTCAGCCCATCTGGGAAAGACTCTACTTATATTACCCTGAAGGGAATCTCTTCCCTGAAGGAAGGTGTAATTCTCTTCTTCTTTTCTGATGATCTACCTCTTGGTGTTGTGAGTATTCTTACTTGGGAAATTTTGTGTTTTACATTGCAGTTTTATATAGAAAATTCTGAGAATATGAATTGGTGAAGATATTAATTTTGTACCAATTTCCTGTGGTATTCCAGTAGGACAGGGAGCTGGTGTTTTCTGTGTGTCTGTTTCTCCTTGACCTCTCTGAAATTCTCTGCGCTGGCAGCCCAGAGGGCCAACCGTGTCCTGGGCTGCATCAAGAGAAGCGTGGCCAGCAAGTTGAGAGAGCTGATTCTGCCCCTCTACTCTGCTCTGGTGAGACCTCACCTGGAGTACTGCGTTCAGCTCTGGAGCCCTCAGCACAAGAAGGACATGGACCTGTTGGAGCAGGTCCAAAGGAGGGCTACAAAAATGATCCGAGGGCTGGAGCACCTCTCCTATGAGGACAGGCTGAGAGAGTTGGGC
>Ga0065711_1047517_pt1 | contig 12289 bp, 5 predicted proteins | sample Hoacrofraction12_FD_59098 | JGI IMG/M metagenome (GOLD analysis project Ga0065711, IMG submission 59098) | Hoatzin crop microbial communities from Cojedes, Venezuela - Epithelial fraction 12 v2 (version 2) | ecosystem: Host-associated > Birds > Digestive system > Esophagus > Crop | place... | reverse complement strand
AGGAAGTTCCGTCTGAACACGAGGAAGAACTTCTTCCCTCTGAGGGTGATGGAGCCCTGGAACAGGCTGCCCAGGGAGGTTGTGGAGTCTCCTTCTCTGGAGATATTCAAGACCCACTTGGACAAGGTCCTGTGCAGCCTGCTGTAGGTGACCCTTCTTCGGCAGGGGGGTTGGACTAGATGACCCACAGAGGTCCCTTCCAACCCCTACCATTCTGTGATTCTGTGATTCTGTGATTCTGTGAAGTTAAGTAAAGGGCAGACTGGACAGTGTGTTAGTCCATTTCAACATCCATGGAAGGTATCTCTGTCCATGTGAGATGCTCGATTCAGAACCCTGCCTGGAAAGCAGATAAAGATGGACTTGAGCATGGCAGAAGCGCTCAGGCAACAACGGCAGCTGTCTCATTTAGAAGAGCTCAAAGAACAACCCCCTGGCAAAGGCATTACTGCCTTGAGTGGTTTGTGTGTCTGTAGAAAATGCGGCACAGTTCGAAACTTGTGGTCAATGTCAGCCAATGTTTCATTAAGCTCATCTGTTGAATTTTGCGAGTGAAATCTGGATGCCACTGAAGTCGATAGCAAAACTTCCACTGACTTTTACTTGCAGCAAGATTTCATCTTTCGTTTTTGGTAACTATAGAGAAAGAGTAACTACAAAGGCCAAGGTTTTTAAAGCTGCCAGAAGGATTTAAAGTGCCCTGAAAACATGAATTATGGGTGTTTGTTTCCCTTGGGCAGCTTTTGCAGTCTGAATTCTATGTTAATGGAAAACTGTGATGAAATATTAAAGACCCTCAGAGTCAGGACAAGTGAGTTTCACAGTAAGTGGATTCCTGAACTGGCCATTCAGCAAGGGCCAGCCCTTGTCTGTGAGTGGATGAAGGTACAGTTCCAGGGCAAGAGATTTGCAGCATGCCTGGGAGTGGTACTTTCATTGCAAAAAAGAAAATTTGAGTTGCAGAATTACGAGACATGGACAAAAAATGTATAGGAGAAATACACACAGGTACCCTTTGGGGTTGCTGACGCTGAGTCAGGCTGCCAACGAACAGAGCTGAATAAGAGTACAAATAAACTTTGTAGAATAATGAAGTTCTTTTTTTCACTCATGAATGCTGTTTGATCTTTCCAACAGAAAAACAGGTAGCATTCTCAGTTAATGAATTATCAGAGTAGAACCATGACACAACGTAATTAAATATTGGCCACCTGCACATGCCAGTAGTAACTGCTGAAAATAGCTTTTTCCCCTCCTTTCATTATAATCCATGTATTGTTGTTACAGGAAAACACTTGTTTTGAAGCAGCATAACTTTTGTTTAAGAATTTGGTGGGTATATAGGATAGGACTGAGTTCACCTCTGAACTGTAAGAAGTGTATTTGTCTGCTTGAGATTATGCAGGATCTTAATGCTGTCTGTGCTCTTTAGGTTGATAGGGCAGAGTCTGAATTTCACCAGTTCACAAAAAATTACTCCCATCATAATAGAAAGCAGCAAGGGACCCCAAGAAAAGAATGTGACATCTGTGTCTGTTCCTTCATTACAAGGTTCATAAAAATGCTCTTACCTTATTTCAACACAGAGCCAACATTTGAATGTTTTGTAAATCATCTAAATCAGTCCTTGTTCTGAGATGCTCTCAGGGATGTGGATCTTGTTTGGTAAGTTTTTTTTCAAACAGAGACTTTTTTTGTTAAGGAGGAAGGAGTGGAAGATTCCCTACAGTCCCGCAGGGGGTTAGCCTGTCTGCACAAATATTAAGTGCTTCAGTATTAGAAATGGGTGCTATTCAAACTAAAAAAGCTCCAACTTTTCTTTCTTGAACAGCAGTGAACATCACGATCAATGTGGTCCACTGTCAGTCTTTGTCCCAGTCTTGAGCAATGTCTTCCAGCTTGAGTCTGGCTAGGACATCATTCTCCTGTAGTCGTCTGGTTGCCTCATCTATCAAGGGTATGGTATTTTGTTAAGCATTCATTTGCTGAATTACAAACTGACTTTGTGTTTCTTTCTCTTCCCTCTCCACTCCCAGTTTCAAAATCTCAGCAAAGCTAATAATTCCTGCTCCCAAACTTCCAAGAGAATAACATGAAGGGAGTTCTGGAAAGAGGAGAATTTACTAAAAAGTGATTTCCATTTTGTGCTCCCATTTGTGCCAGAGGATCTGTTTGATCTTTGAGTTTCAGACCCCAAGACATGCATTCAGAAAGACTGCCTGTCCTTTATATATTGCTGTGCAACACAGAAAATTAATGGTAAATGCATAGTTTCGCTTTCCTCAGCCAGTTCATTGAGATCAAGAAGTTAAGCAATATTTGTTCGTAAATCCCATCCATGTCTTTGTATAAGAGGAGACTTTTACTATTCTCTGCTTTTGTTCATAGAAGAAAATGGAGAAATAATCCTGAAGTACCTAAATGATAGAAAATTGTTTTTATTTTTCTGTGTGCTTGAATTATGTTTCGTGCTTTTATGTATTTATTGTGCTAAAAGTAAAGTTCTCTTGATTAAGTAATATACGATATCAAGGAATAGAAACTGTCTTAGAGGTTACCTTGTTCGCTGATGGATTGAAGTAAATATTCCCACAGACACTAAACAACCCTAAATGAAAACAATTGTGTCAACAGTTCCCATATACAGCAAATCCATAGTCCTGATACAGTGAAAATAGGTATTGAGTTAGGTCTTTAAATACAGATGTTTCTGTATTTACACAATGAAAGTAGTAACAATCTGACAAAGAAATCTCCTAGAAGATTTTTGTTGGAAAGTAGATGTTGCATTAAATGGAATTAAAAAAGCTGCTAAAACTGTGATATCTGAAGTGTTGTTACTAACAGACCTTGTATCTCCTGACTTCTTTCATGCCATAAAAGTTGCCAGCCTGGCAGAGTGTGGTAGATCAACTTTAATCTCTGGAATCGCCCACAGCTTGTGTCCTTCCAATCTGTAATACAAACAAACCATAAATACTTTCTATGTATCTTGAAAATAGGTTTTAAATAATATAATTAATGTGGAGGTCATCTACTGAACAAAGACATACAGAGAATAAATTAATGAGAGCAGAGGTTAAATTAACATAACCAGTGTCACTGAATGGAGCCACTTGAAAATTCACAACTGCCAGAAAACTTCTTCCTGCCAGCGGGAAACAGTCATTTTGACAACCAGTTTCTGGTTGATGTTCTCAGTTTTGGGTAAGTGAATATTTTATGGAGTCATGGTTGTGAGGTTGGATCACTGAACTTGGTGAAAACTATGTGCCGTGTGCAGGTGGGAGAATTCGACAGATGTGGCAAAAGGTAAATGCTCCTGTTCAATTAACAGAGGCATGATGATTTTAAAATATCAAGGCCAATCCCCACTTTGGCAATTCTTAACAGTGGAGTTACTGATAATCAACTTCTTTTGGTAGCAAAATGATGACGTGATCAAGAGAAGGGGATTTCTGTCATGTAGGCTGTCCTAACAGTGAGGAGGAATGATGTCTAGAATTTTCACTGGAAGACTAACATCATACTTAAAGATGTGATATTGTTAATACAATAAGATTGTGTACATTGTTAATATGTAACTTATATAGGTTTCATACTAACTTGCCAAATTAAAGAGTTTTGTCATGTGGAGAACTACACAATGCAGAATGGCATGGCTCTTTCTCAGAAGATTTGGTTTGACACCAGTTGTGTTTCTCTACCAAAAATCTCTCTGCTTTTCTTAAATACATCTGATGTACTGCATGGCATTTATTTTTCAGCCAAATTAATTATGCAGCTTCCCATTTCACCCTGCCATCACTAAAGTTATTTTATCCAGGGATGAGCCTCAAGCTGGCCCAGCTGGGCTGGCAGGGCCCAGGTGAGCCATGCCAGGGAATGGGGCTGTCCCTGTGTGTTCTTTGCCAAGCCAAGGCAATTCTTGCTCCACACCACAGTTCCAGCTCTTCTGTTTTCTGGGGTGTGTTTTCCAGGGTGTGTGGCACGTCCATCAAACTTACATGGCAAATCTGCTTATATAGAGACAGCAGAACAGTCCCCTTTATAGCTTAGGGAAATAACATTTAATTTTACATCAGAGAGTGCCCCCAAAGCCACAGCTGTGCTTCATTTGGTATCCAGTGCGTGCTCTCAAGAATTACAAAGGCAGCCTTCAAAAGGCGAGGAAACAATGCTGCACACCAATTACCTATATCTTGTTTAAGTTTTTGGTAATATGTTCTTCCTGGATCTATAAGCAGATTGTAGGTAAAATACTCTGCTCTCCATATTTGCATGGAGACTGACCTGTGATTCTACATGTGTAATGATAATCACAGCTAATGTCATTTTCCTAATGTGCTTACAAAATTCTAGAGAGGTTTAGTTACTATTATTTTGTTCTTATGAGGATTTTTTTTTCCCACATAACATCCCGTGAAATACTGTTTAACATTTTGCTAGACTGTCAAAGAGACATTTTCAAGGGAAGGTGGCACATTTTTTCTGAGGCCAACTGTATTGTAATAAAGAAAAAAAAAAAGGGATCTATTAATTTTTAAATTGATTTAAAGATGGGTTTAGAAGGAATTTGTATCTTTATTTCTTTTGTAATTATAACAAACTTCTGTTGAGTGCACACCCCCATGATTTTCTTCAGCAACATTTACTATGGCACAACAATCCAAAAGTATATAATTTAGTTAGACTTGCATGTAGCAATGTTTTGTTAACAGTTATATTGTCTCAGCAATGACTCTAACGCAGTGTTCAAAGTAGTCCAAGGTTCATTCTCTTTCTGTCTGTTAGTTGTCTCTTCGTGATTTTATTATTGGATACGCCACTTCTTAATGGAGGTAGGTACTCAAGAAAAAAATTCAGTGATGTTCCCACCAAAACCCTTTTCCTGCGTACAGAATTTCAATAATCTGAACAGAAAACTGGTTTTATAGTTTATTATACTGTTTTAATTATAAATTACTCTTTAAAATGTTTTAAAAATTTAGAATAAATTTTGCTTTGAAAATTATTTGTAACCTTGCGGAACCACTTCAGTAGACAAACATAGGTTGTTTTGTTTGAATATCAGGTAGAGGAATTGCATCACTTAATTATCATCAGTTTTTATTCAGCTGGGTTTTTCCTCCAAGAGGAGAAGCTGCTGTGGAGAGGGACATTCATCTGCATAGTTCAGTGGAGAGTTCACTTCCTACAGACAAGAACATTCTTACCTAACATGTTACTTCATATTGCTAAGACTGTAGATACCAACAAGACCCTGCATGTTTCCCACCGTCTGCCTGTGACACATGATAATTTTTGGGAGGCCCTCTCAATTAATGAGTAGGGGTCTTCAAACTGTACTGACTGAGCAGTCATCCAGATCATGTCTCCTGGTCTATGTTTGCCAGCTGTGACCTTAGATATGGGAAAAGCTCATTTGTTTATGAAATGGTTACAAATTGCAAACATACTATCCCTACAGGGCTTTGTGTATGAGCATTTCATCATGATGATATATTTTTTTTAAACCTGTGAAAGAAACATATTTAAGGAAATTGTGTCTATTTTTAGTCTCAAGATTTGTTGGAGTTGGAATTGATTGGAGTTTTACTTCTGTCTTAAAGTCCAGCAATTCTGCTTTATCATTACATACCGCCTTCCAGCAATTAATTAGTTAATTAGTTTTCTTAGTCAGCAGTCTGGAATTGCATCATTGAGCTTTTATGAAACACTTTTATTGCTCTGATGGCAATATTTGGGAAAAGACTAATGGTTTCAAGATTCCTGGAGGTACACTATCTGAATGAAAAATAAATAAATAAAAAAAAATAGCCCAACTTTCCACAACATGCATACCTGAAACACTATTAAGGAATCAAAGCCTGTCTACCTTCACTCTTTAGGATCTTTTTGTTCTTTTACGATGAAATATTCTCAAATACCTGCGCTAGTAAGAGCTTTCTAGTGAGGCTGAAGTGTTGTATTAATTACAGTAATAAGTGGCATTGAAAAGCATGAACTTAAATAATTTGAAAACTTGTAGAACAACTTTTAACATTGTGTTAAACTTAACTTTTAAGTTAATGCTGTTTCTAGGCATTTATTTCACATAAATAGAAGAAATATGAAGAAAAAATATACATAGGGAGATATTCTGTATAGGAGAAACAATGCTTCATGGATGTAGAATTAATGGAGAATTAAATTAAGTCTGTGAGTTTTTTTACAAATCTATTTGAGATTTGGATTAGGTTTCAGAAACCCTGCATTTCTTCATAAAGTATTAGGAATGAATAATGTTAGGATTTTATTCTTTGTTTTCTTTACTTCGTTTTCTTCATTCTCTTTACCTTTTTAACTCTTCCCCAAATATACTCCCGTTTATTGTTGCTTCATCAATCAGTGAATAGGAAATTGCCAGAATAAATAGTGCAGCATTATACTTTTAGATAAAAATAGAAAATTAAAAGAACATTGGAACAAATTAATGAAAGAAAAGTCCATCAATGGCTGTTGAAGCACAGACGACTCCTCTCAGCCAGGAGGGCTCTGAGCTTATGAGCTTTTGAAGTTCAGCAGAGGGTTTGGGGAGGTGGGGAAGCATCACTTCAGGCTTGTGCCAACACCTTTTACCTTTTCTTGGGAAATTGCTATTGGCCACTGCTAGAGAGAAGATGCTTGACTGAACTTGGTTTTATTTGGTGCAGGTGGCTCATATACCCATCTTAATATCAATTGTTTCATAAGAGTTCTGAGAGATCAGGCAGGGAGCAACACCGTTAATCTAATCAACATACTAGTCTTTTTTATGGACAGTAGTATGCTCCCTCCACACCTACTCCCCCCTGCTCTGTCTTGCCACTGCCATCTGCGTTATTGACCATTGCTGAATAAGGGAGTAGGAAAGTAAATGTAAATTCACTTAATCAGTGTTATAATGACACTATATTTACTGTTCTAGAGCTTGTCAAAGTATGTTAACAAGATCTTTTGGTTTGCAGAATTTATAAATAGGTATAACAAAGTGGTGTAAAACCAGGAAAATTCTGTTGAGCAGAATCTTTTGATGAATTTTGAGTTTCTCTGAAAACTGAAACATCTTTTGATGAGTGTTCAGCTTCTCTGCTGTAAAGCAGAGATGAAGAGTTACTTAATATACTCCCTAGTGAGTTTGGAAAGCAGCTGCAGTACCAACAGGGGCAATGCACCAGAGTCTACAGGCAGCCACAAAGCAGAAAACATTAATTTCATTGTTTTTGCTGTCTCTCTTCTCAGCTTTTTAGTCCCTGTAGTTAATGGGAGAGAGATCTCAGTCACACAAGGGAAATAAAAAGAAGGACAATGATAGAAATAACAGACAATTCTTCCTAACAATGAGCACTGAAGATACAGCAGTGCGTTTGATTCACTGAGGTGTCTTGTAGTAAATACGGAAAGAAAATACTGCTTTTGGATTTTTTTTCCTGTCTTTCTTAATTTAAAGCTTGAATGAAAGCTAATGGGCAGCAAGAAAATTCTGCTATCTGTGATGTGATCCCCATATTTTAACATCCCAGGCGATGGAATCACGAACCTGATTACATCATTCTTTGCCTGTGGTAGCACTTTGGCCTTTATAAACATTTTCATTTTGTAAAGAAGAAACAGTTCCCTGTTTTTTTCAGTGATAAAAGTGTTCCCTCTTTCTTTTGAAAGACTGTGAAATGCTTGCAAGTGTGCTCTCCCTCCCTCTCACCGCACCCCAAGTCTCTTATTAACAGCTAGTGATGTTCAGTATATGCAAGGAATTCAGGCAGAGGCCTGATTTACATGCCCCTTGCCAGCTCATTGGGTGATGTAAATGTCACATTTCGTTGATTATTGTGACAGGGCAAGGGGTAATGGTTTTAAAGTAAAAGAGGGTAGATTCAGACCGGGTGTAAGGAAGAAATTTTTTACAATGAGGGTGGTGAAACACTGGCACAGGTTACCCAGAAATGTCATGGATGCCCCAGTCCTGGAAACATTCAAGGTCAGGTTGGACTGGGCTCTAAGCAGCCTGATCTGGTTGAAGATGTCCCTGCCCGTTGCAAGGAGCTAGACTAGCTGGCCTTTAAATGTCCCTTTCAACCCGTAGCATTCTATGGTCTATGACTTCTAAGTGGTTTCAGTGGCAACAAGTGGGAGTGTTTGTATCAGGAAGATCCTGGTTATTGATATGGCCTCTGAGGTAGAAAAAGGTTGAACGAGGCAAAATGATCAGTAGGTTAATAGTCACCAAGTAATTTACTGTCTGGTTTTATTTGCCTATTATCCACTAATACTACCACCTATTATTAAGCATTGCCTTATAACACAGAATTTTTCCTACCTTCAGTTTAGCACCTTGTTAAGTTTGCTTTTTGTCCTCATTACTGGCAAGCTAAAGAAACATCTTTCTTCTTCTGGCGTGCAAGTGATGAGGTAATACACAATCAAAGCAGAATTCAATATGTTTGAACTATGTTATATTTTAAGAATTCCAATAGAATTTCATCTGAGAAATGAAGTTCTGCTACTTCTAAAATATTTTCTTCTGTCATTGCATCTGAAATCAATTTTTACATGCATTTGGATCTCCACTGAATCCCTCCACCAGTTTTCTAATTTAGGGGGGATATATTGTACTGCTTATGTCATTATTTATTGACTTGTGACACTTCTAAAATATATAAGGGACTAATTTTATAAGATGCTGAGAGCCCCCATGCATTATCTCCAAATGGTGCTATGGCACAATGACACAGAGTTGGATCAGTAATTTAACCTATAAATGTGGTTCTGTGCTTCTCTCCAAAATGACCTGTTCTTGTGGGGGTAACCAGACCAAAGCTGCTCTGTGGATGAGCATCTACATTAATATGGAGTTGGTATGCTTATAATTTGTGGTTAGACTCAGTACAAGAGTGTGTTATCATTATCAAAAGACCAATGAACTTTTCAACCAGTATTTTCGGAGTTGATTACTATCATCTATAACTATTCAGAGTAATTAAAAATATCTGAATGAACGTAGTTTGGGCACTCAGACTGCATTAACAATACTCTGCAGTGACTCGGTACACTGGCCATACGGCTCTAATTAAGACATCTTAGTATTTGTGTTTGCACACTGGAGAAAAAGAAACAGATACATCTTGGATGATAATTTAATCCACCTCTTCACGGTGCTACTTTATATCATAATTAAGGATATATGATGTATACACATCCTAACTGTGCATTTCTGCTTTTAATATCTATGGATTTCTTTTCAGTATGAGCTCAAATCCAATGTCTGATGTCTGAATTGGGTATAATTGCAACAGTTAGATATGGCACTTTACAGCACACCAACAGTGCAATTCCAAACCAGACCTCTGTCATCAACCAGCTTCTGCCAGAAAACTCCCATGGTCTGGCTTTATTTAATGTCAGATGAGAATATTTTCATGAAAACTAAGCAAGAATTAGCTCATAATATTGTCAAATAATGGTTGTTTTTAATTTGACTTTTCTGGTCAGATTCATCACTGTATTCTTGTTTTTATTTTGAAGAAGTATAAAACCTTCTGATTGTATTTGAAATGGCTTTATTAGTGTTTGAAATATCCAGAGCTGCAAAAAGAACTTGATGTTTTATCTCCATTTCCCTATCTCTGTCTTTACATTCCCAGGTATTTTTTCCATCTTTCCATGTTTCCTGATTCCTTCATCCTCTGTGCTTGCCTCACACTGATACAAATGATGTTCTGCATGTCTTCCCTGCAGCTCGCATTCCTTTCATCCACAGCTATGCTATTTTCACTGCTAGTCTCATTTTCCCAGCCCTACTTTTTATTTCCTGTCTTCACTACTGAGATGTAAAGGAACAAGTAGCTTTTGAAAAGAAATATTTTGGACTAACTTATATGCTTTTGTCCTTCTATTCTGGGATTGCAGCGTAGTCTGTTTGCAGGGGTCAGTGCACACAGATGTCAGCTTTACAGAATTCTCTTTGTTCAAAATGGCTACTGGTTTCCATTGTATGATAACTGCCTGCACTGAACTTAAGTTGTTCATGCTCTTTATCAGCTAAATAATTGTGGCAATTAACACAGGTTACTTATTAAAAACTTTATTAGTTACAACATAAGCATTTAAATAAATACATGATTGAGAATAATGCTAGCTACTTTTAAAAGGTCTCACCTACATTGTTAAGGCCTTTCAGATAAAGACAAGACTAATGTCTTTAAAGAATATTAGTTTTGGTCAGTTTTTGTCCCTGTATTTTTTAGAAGATACTGTTTGAACATACCTTTGCGTGGTAATGAAAGGTAGTTTTTTAAAATGTTTTTCAAACCAAAGCTGTTGAGGAAAGTCTCCAATTTAACATACTTTCAATAAAGTACGTACAATCTTTCTACTCGATAAGAGGGATGAGAGGCAGTTTATGCAATAAATCAACGCAGTTTTGATTCAAAAACTTTAAAGCTCAGCCTATTTAAAATATGTATTTTTAAGAAATATGAATAGCTTGTTTAGGTTGCTGGAGCCTTTTTAGAACCAGTGTCCCTAGAACCAATGTCCATAGCTTACCTGGACCCTCAGTTTTACTCATTGTGAAATATTTCTGATTAGCTGTTTTATTGACTGACTGGTAACTTCAGCCATTGACTACTGCTTATTACATCTATGAATGAAGTTAAATATTTTCAAGTCTACTAAGTTAATATACAGAATGAAGTTTCTGTGAAATAGGTGCACACAATTGTGAAAGACTATACTGCTTTTGAAAGGGGGTAGTGTTTAAAACCATAATTTCACAATAACTTGCTCATGATCCTTAGATTTTCTGTGTTTTATATTTTCATGTGAATGGTATGTTTACTGTTATACTAATGAAAATATCCTCTCTTTGTATGGGGTTCTGTATAAAGTTTCTTCCCCAGAGCCTGATAGACTTACCTTAATATTCAATACTCCCATTTACTGAGATTTCTGCACACAGGTCTGACATGAAGATACTTCTTAAGAAAATACACTAATTGTTAGTGCATACTTGAAAATAATATTTGAAGGCAGGAACTAAGGAAATTTTATCCACCTGAAAATGCTGGCAAAACTTACAAAAGAAAAAAAATTGGTAATTTGTGGTAAATATTCAGATTTGAATTCAATCAAAATTGAATTTTGCTAGGACTAAAATATAAAACTGTATGCTAAAACTGTAATAAGCCCCTGTTTAAGTTAGTCACTAAACCTTATTTTCCACAACACTGACTTCTTCTTAAGTGCTTTTGACAAGGAAAAGTTCTGAGATGATGCCCAGCTTTGTACGGGGAGGAAAGGTCAGGGTCCAAGTCCCAGGACTAGGACGTAGTCCTGTATGATGCACAGCCGGGTTGCATAGCGGCTCAGATGCTGTCAAAGCATTGCCCTCAGCAACACGCAGCTGCAGGTGGTGGGAATCATGCAGGACCAGTGAAATTTGCGGGGTGTTTGCCGTCTTCTCATACAGTTTGATAAGAACTGTGTCCAGACTTGAACTCCAGCCCTGATTCTGCCTCGTGCTTGAAGCTATGTTAGGTCAAACTCTTTTGTTTTTAAACCATCTTTTCTTGGCTGTGATATTTGCAGAAAGCAAACTGTGTTGTATGGAAACCCACACGGTCTGTGTTCTCACTTGAGCCATTGCCTCATATGTTAAACTAGAAGAGTTTGCCTTCCCTGTAGCATTTTTGATTGCACTTGTGCAAATCATGGAGTTCTTCCTTCTGCAGCAATAGGAGAGGATCTTCCCAGTCAAAGTGCCAGTGTAGTATCCTTACAACTGAAACTAAATTAGACAAATCTATTTAAGCAGGTAAATGTATGACTGTAGCTTCTGCATTTTTCATTGCACATTATGTCCTGAAATGTTAAAATGCCATTATGAAACCAGTTTTCAAAGCACTGTTACTGCTGCTACTGGTGGTGAATTATTACTACAGAGAAAATCAATACTGGCATATGATTTTCCAGCATGCAGGTGTCTGGCTGATCCATCGCTTAAATAAAGACATAGGTCTAAACTAAAGTCAGTAAGAGCAAGATATGTCAGCTGATGTATTTCAGGACCACAAAAGAAAATTAGATTCCTTTGAAACTTGGGGCAACATGCCACACATATAACTACTTATGAGGATTCAGGGTTTTTCCTTCCTTTTCTCCCATTCCTCAAAATACTGCTGTGAGTATATAAATGCCTCTGTCATGTTTATATATTGTATAATCCCTTGCCTTGAAGAATTTACCTCCCATTATACTCCCCCCCCCCCCC
>Ga0065711_1008731_pt1 | contig 12289 bp, 9 predicted proteins | sample Hoacrofraction12_FD_59098 | JGI IMG/M metagenome (GOLD analysis project Ga0065711, IMG submission 59098) | Hoatzin crop microbial communities from Cojedes, Venezuela - Epithelial fraction 12 v2 (version 2) | ecosystem: Host-associated > Birds > Digestive system > Esophagus > Crop | place... | reverse complement strand
ATTCAAGACCCGCCTGGACGAGGTCCTGTGCAGCCTACTGTAGGTGACCCTGCTTTGGCAGGGGGGTTGGACTAGATGACCCACAGAGGTCCCTTCCAACCCCTACCATTCTGTGATTCTGTGGTTCTGTGATAAAGTCTGTGTTCTGTTTCCAGAATGGAAAGAGTATTCTACCACTGAACGTATTGAGCAAGTTTCTGTATGTAGCAAGAGGTGATTCCTACTAAGTTTTATTTTAATTCTCTGTGAAAATTCAATTTCTTAGCTAGTTTGTAGTGAAAGTGCAAAAAAGTGTTAGTAAAACACATCTAGTAGGCAGACAGCAGTTATGAAAGTATAGAACTGGTTCAGAATATCAGTTTTAGCAGCTTTCATAGGTTTTATCATAAGTATTTGATTTTGACATTGGACATTATACAGGTAGTCGCACAAGTATTTCTACTTACAGTGATTTAAAAAAACGTATCTTTTTAGAATTTTTTGCTACTTGCCTCCCAAGGTTATTCTACATATCATGGTTTGTTGGCTACATTCCTACTTCCTCACCCTAACTCCAGCTAAACTGAGCAGACATGGGAGTGGCTACTTCACTGGTACAACAGCATTCATTATGTGGGCCAGTGGTTCCAGATGAATTTGCTTTGAACTTGTGTATAAAGCTTCTGGATCAGCAGAGCATCTATGAATAGTGGTTGCCCCAGTGCAGAAGCCCCTGCTTTGCACTTTTGTATCAGGAGCTAGTGTTATCTCCGAAGGCAAGATACCATTCATTCTATATGTTTCTGGTTCTAGACAACGTACCATTATTGTTTGTTTTTTTAAGGCTGGTTTTTTACTAAAGGAAAACTCCGCACCTTACTCTGGTGTAGTACCATTTTTAATCTAACTGCCTGATAACATACTGCAGCGTGTACTGAAGGTGTTTGCAGAACTACTAGCTTCATAAAGCACAGGAGATGTCATTAGAAATTTTTGAGATACTAAGGAAAATTACGTCTCCATCAGTTTCATTTATGTTATATAGATTGCAATAAATGTGATAGGAATACACATATATGGAGGAAACATGTTTCCTGAAATACGTAATTTTTACTCGTTCCAAGCAGTTAGCATATGTAAAAGCACAGCAGAAAATGCTTGGGAACAGTTTTGCTGATTCCAATTATTTATGGCTCAGCATCAGTCACTTAGAAACTAATTTGTCCAATAATGAACTCTCTCTGTTGCTGAGGTAGATAACAAATGGTATTATAATATTCAACAGCAGCTACTTGTTTCAGTGTTTGAGGAAGTTGCTGTGAATAGTGTTTGTCTCCGACATTATTTAAACAACTGATGAATATTACATATGGCTTGATCTTAGAGCAGTGGAACACAAGATCTGACAGGTTAAAATGCATTCCATACAGCTGAAGACTAATAGAGGTTAAGGGGGTTTGTGTGTTGCAATTTTCTTCACACAACTGTGATGTGGTAGTCAAGCTACAAATAGTATGTCTCTTAAAACAAATTGCTTGTGTGAGTAGTATTAGAATAGCACACAAATAAGAAGTCTATGAAACACCCTTTGTTCTTTCCTGTATATAGCAATGCAGAAGCACAAAAGATTGCAGACAGACCCATTCAAGTTCTTAATGAAATATTATCTAAAAAAGATAAAATCTAATTTGCCTTTATTGTTAAATAGGGTTTTTCCCTTAGAGAAGAAAATCAGCAATGCTCTTGTCTTTGTGAAGATCTCTGTACTAAACTTAGAGCTGTTGCAATTTCACACTTTAACCTATTTTCTGCTGTATCTTTCAATAAATGTAAGTGATGTGCATATGTACCAAAAGAATGTAACATTTCCGTTCCAGTTACAAAGGGTCGATCATCACATTATTTCTTTATAACTTAAAAAGTCAATTCTTTGTTATGAGTGGGTGGATTAACTGGTTTGTAGAGCAACCATGCTGCAGATGCAGTGACATCAAGCTGCTCTGGTTTTGCCAGGTTGATTGGGTCAGATTAAGCATTGTGCAAATGCAGCCATGATGCTTTCAAGATCAAATTAAGTCTAGAATAGTCTTACTGCTTTATTATGACATGAGAACTGACTTAATAAAACCTGCAAACCTGCAAATTTGCTTGCTTGCACCTAGCCATTTCTACTGACTAGCATACTTCTGTCTATACTGATGGAGTACACAGACACTTGAATGCTTCTGCTGGGGTCTGTCCAGTTATAACTGCTCTAAATCTCTGTCTTTGAGCTAAAAACACCAAAGGCAAGAGGGATTCATGCAAAATCTTTTGGTTTTCTTACCTTCTTACTAGACTTCTTTTCCTACTGTCCGGGGTATTCCAGTTCTTTACTACCAAGTAATGAGGTAGTGATCTGGCAGTTCTAAACTTTTTTAAGCTCTTTTGTATGTTGAATTTAAAATGTCTCTGTATAACCATGTAAATGAGTTTTATAATTCGAAGCAAATACTTCCATACTAAGTAATAATAATATTGGAACTACAGTAGTTTGATTCACTTTTTTTGTTTATGTGAACTCCGTAATTTTTGTGTTCATAGAATCATAGAATCATAGAATCATAGAATCATTCAGGTTGAAAAAGACCTTTAAGATCAATGAGTCCAACGTGTAAACCTAACACTGTGAAGTCCACCACTAAACCGTGTCCCTAAGTACCACATCTACACGTCTTTTAAATACCTCTAGGGATGGTGACTCAACCACTACCCCAGGCAGCCTCTTCCAAAACTTGACACCCCTTTCAGTGAAGATATTCTTCCTAATATCCAATGTAAACCTCCCCTTGTGCAAATTGAGGTCATTTCCTCTCATTCTGTCATTTGTTACTTGGGAAAAGAGACTGATGCATCCCTTGCTACAACCTCCTTTCAGATAGTTGTAGAGAGAGATAAAGTCTCCCCTCAGCCTTCTTTTCTCCAGATTAAACAAACCCAGCTCTCTCAGCCGCTCCTTTTAGTACTTGTGCTTTAGACCCTTCACCGGCTTTGTTGCTCTTCTTTGGACATGCACCAGCACCTCAATGTCCTGCTTGTAGTGAGGGGCCCAAAGCTGAACACAGTATTTGAGCTGTGGTCTTACCAGTGCCAAGTACAGGGGCACGATCACTTCTCTACTCCTGCTGGCCACACTATTCCTGATACAAGCCAGGATTCCACTGGCCTTCTTGACCACTTGGGCACGCTGCTGGCTCATGTTCAGCTGGCTGTCAACACACACCCCCAGGTCCTTTTCAGCCGGGCAGCTCTCCAGCTACTCTTGCACAAGCCTATACTATTGCATGGGGTTGTTGTGATTGAAGTGCAGGACCTGGCACTTAGCCTTGTTAAATCTCATACAGCTGGTCTCAGCCCATCAATCCAGCCTGTCCAGATCCCTTTGTAGAGCTTTTCTACCCAGAAGCAGATCAACACCCCTGCCCTGCTTGGTGTCATCTGTAAACTTCCTGAGGGTGCCCTCAAGGGTGCTTGTCCAGATCATTAATAAACATGCTAAACACAACTGACCCAAACACTGAGCCCTGAGGAACACCATTTGTGACCAGACACCAACTGGTTTTAAAACCATTCACCACCACTCTTTGGGCTCAGCCAGCCAGCCAGTTCTTTACCCAGCACCCGTCCTAGCCATGAGCAGCCAGTTTCTTCAGGAGAATGATGTGGTAAATGGTGTAAAAGGCTGCACTAAATTCTAGGTAGACAACATCCACAGCCTCTCCCTCACTTAAGCACTAAGCAGGTCACTTTGTAATAGAAGGAGATCAGATTAGTCAAGCACGACCTGTTATATAAAAATATTTGCATATATAAATATGTGCAAAACATGCTAAACATGTTTTTCATATATTTAAGCATCCCTTCAAGCTAACACTCCTGGGATCACCATGTGACTTAAACTCATCTATCCTTCTGTCTGTAAACGTGCAGTTATCAGAAAGAATTATATATATAATATATTTTAGGAATAAGAAAGGGAAAGAGGAAAGAGGAGATTTTATGTACTTAGCAAGATTGTGAGCAATTTTGACTCAATCTAAGCAACGACCATGATATGTAAACTTTAAGAGAATTTGTCACTGAATTTACAGTCCCATATTAAACATATGTAAACTTTAAGAGAATTTGTCACTGAATTTACATCCCATATTATATTATGCAATGCATAACATAGATGAATAAGAATGAATTCTACAACAATCAGCATGCAACAGCAGTCAGTCAGCTATTGAATTAGCTGATAAGAAATTCAAAGGATATTACTGGAACTTTAATCTCAGACTCCTTTAGGAGCCTGAATGCCTGAGCTGCAAGGAACAAATGCTTCTGTTACAAGCTGTAGGTTTGGACCCTTTGCAGGGGTTAGGCTCTGCCAGTATTACAATTCCCTCCCACCAAAACACAGCTGAAAGAACAATGTATTTTTCAGTAGTTTAAGTGTTGTGCTATAGCTTTGTGGGTTTCTACCTGTCGGCTATGTTGACTTTTATGTGCAAGGTAGCCAATGTCTCATGTTTCCATGATGTACTTTTCTGCACTGAGATCTACATGCACAAAAGGTTGTTCAGGTGAGTGAAGATCATATTTCTGAAAATACAAGTGTAGATAGAAATACTCAAGCATCTCAGATATTACATGCAAGGATATAAATAATTGTTGTGGTATATATGATTGTATATGGTTTGCTGTCTAAGTACATGCATCTAGGAAAATTGTGGACATGGAAATACCAAGAGTTATCTATTTCTCTTCCTTCTCTTAGATTCTTTCTAAATTGGAACCCTATGAAGCAATGCATAGAAATCAATAAATCTTCAACCCTTTATCCTCAGAGCTTAAACAAAATTTGGGTACTCTCTATGTAAAAAAAATCAGCAACTGTTTCTGAATGCCTTCCCCTTTCCTTCTCAACTAGATAGTACTTAGTCTTACTCTGCTAAAATTTTGGGTGTGCCATAGTGTGATTTGAAGAATTATACCTTTATCAGTTGTGATATAAATAAAGGGAGTGGCAATATTTTGCAATGAAGAACTTGCGTGTCTGTGTTCCCCTTTCCATATTCCTTTAGAATGGAACTTCAATGCTGACTGTGAAAATAGGAAGTGCTGATCAAGAACTGATTTTGTCCTGAAGTTCTTCTGTTCCAGAGACCAATTAACAGAAATAGAGTGGTGAATTCAAAACTACCCATAGTCACCTAAAATAAATTTTCAGAGTCGAAACAGATTTAGATATTGGTTGAAATGTTTCCAGAAATGTAGCCTGAAATTTCAATATTTTAACTATAAGGTTTGTGCCTACTGTACAAAAGATCACAGATTTTTTAGGAGTGGCTAATGTCTTGGGAGGTTGTGCTCTTGAGATACCCAGTTTGGAATGTTATCAGTAAATCTAGTTTCTTCAGAGACTACTAAATATTTGCTCTCTGGACATTGCTTTCCCTCATGCAATGTAATACAGGTATCTCTTCGGGTAAAACTTTGAGAGTGGTTTTCTCTATATATTTAATGGTGCAAGGTTGTCATTCCTTCCTACAGAGCAAAAAGAGCAAAAGCAAAAAAAGCCCTCTAAAAACCCTCACTGGGTTTAACATTTATTTCCAGAGAGCTCCCACATATTGACACTGTTATTTAGAAGATGTTCCAAAGTACACGTAGGCCGATGTGTTCAAAGATACTGAAACAATTTTATTAGGCAGGAAAGAAGTATCACAAAAAACATTGAGCAACAGTGCCTCTAAGAGGATTCATATGCAATAGATTCCCCCAAAATACATAGGGTGTGGAAGCAAATGCCCTACTTGTTCAGAGTTCCTCTGTCCTATTCAGTCATGTCAAAAGTGTATGAAAATGTTTGACTAATGAATCTTACAATTCATCTTCTTCAGCAGTAGTCATGACATATGCTATACACGAAACTGTGTTTCTATTCTGTTTGTTTGGGGGGGGTGTTCCTTGAGAGTGGCTATTCCTTGAATCCTGGTAGCAACTGTAGTGACCAGATTACAATACTGTGAATAGCTTTGCACAGCATAGCAGTGTACTGATACCAGATATTTCCCAAATATTCTTCCCCTCTCTCCAGGTTTCTGTTTCAGCAATTTTAAGAAGCATGATCATGTTTAACATGTCAAAATCCAATCACTACTAATTACTGTAGTTGCAAATTCTAGCTTGACCGGTGGATGTCAAACCACATTCTTTGGTGTGCTGTAGGCTGCACAACAAACCCTTCTTGTAGTGAATCCACAGAATGATATTGAGAGAATCATACTGGCTAATACTAAAGTCACTAATAACGTGGCATCAACTGTGTTTTAAAATGCCATTAACAGCCTGAAAACATAATTTAGCTTGTGCAAATGTCACAGTTTCCTTATGTTAGTTGTATGTAAGTACTGCAAATAAAAACTGAAAAGCCTACTGAAATTTTTGCAAATGTTACATGTTACATATACTTGTGTACCATGGGTTGTATAACTTGAGACTTAATACTTTGAAGGTATGTGTATCCTAGAGTGCACTGAGAATAGTTTCTTAAGCCAGGTAACAGACACCCCTACCAAAGGGGATGCAATACTGGACCTGGGTTGCCAATGCAAGTGAGCTAATTGATGACGTCAAGATTGGAGGCAGCCTGGGCTGCAGTGATCACGCAATGGTGGAGTTCACACCTGAGGAATATGGGAAAGGTGAGGAGTATAGTCAGGACCCTAAATTTTAGGAAAGCAAACATCCAGCTCTTCAAGGAGTTAGTCAGAAGGACTCCCTGGGAAACGGTCCTCAGGGACAAAGCAGCAGAACAGAGCCGGCAGATCTTTAAGGATGCTTTCCAAGAGCTCTCAGTCTCCAGGTGTAAGAAATCAGGCAAGGAAGGGAAGAGACCAGCATGACTGAGTCGAGACCTGCTGGTCAAACTAAAGAGCAAGAGGGAACCGCATAGGCAGTGGAAGCAGGGACATGTATCCCAGGAAGAGTATAGGGATGCTGCTGAGTTGTGTAAGGATGTGGTCAGGAGAACTAAGGTGAGGCTGGAGCTGAATTTGGCACGGGATGCAAAGAATAGCAAGGGCTTCTACAGGTATGTCAGCCAGAAAAGCAAGGTTAAAGAAAGCATAAACCCCCTCCCCCCCCCAATGAACAAGAAGAGCGACCTAGTATCAACAGACGAGGAGAAGGCTGAGGTACTCAACAAATTTTTTGCCTCAGTCCTCACTGGCAACCTCTGGGGACCAGGACGGTAAAGGCCTTCCTGCTGTAATGGAAGACAAGGTTCGTGACCACCTGAAAAACCTGAATATACAGAAGTCTGTGTGACCTGATGAGAAGCATCCAGAGTCCTGAGGCAATTGGCTGATATAGTTGCTAAGCTACTGTCCATAAAATTTCATAAGTTACGGCAGTCAGGTGAAATTCCTGGTGACTGGAGGAAGGGAAAAATTGCATCCATTTTTAAAAAGGGTAGAAAGGAAGACCCTGGGAACTAATGACCTGTCAGCGTTGCCTCTGTGCCTGGGAAGATCATGGAACTCATCCTCCTAGAAGCTATGCTAAAGCACCTGGAGGACAGGGAGAGGATTCGAGACAGCCAGAATGGCTTCACCAAGGGCAAGTCCTGCCTGACCAACCAAGTGGCTTTCTATGATGATGTGACTAGATAAGTGGAAGGCAAGTGCTATGGATGTGATCTGTCTGGAGTTCTGTAAGGCCTTTGACATGGTCCCTCACAACATCCTTCTATCTAAATTGGAGAGAGAGGAATTTGATGGGTGGACTGTTCGGTGGATGAGGAATTGGTTGGAAGGTCACAGCCAGAGGGGTAGTGGTCAACGGCTCGATGTCCAAATGGAGATTGGTGGCAAGTGGTGTTCTTCAGGGGCCTATACTGGGACAAGTGCTGTTTAATATTTTCATCAATGGCATAGACAGCATGATCTAGTGCACTCTCAGCAAGTCTGCAGATGACACCAAGTTGAGTGTTGTGGCTGACATGCTTGAGGCATGGGATGACGTCTAGAGGGACCTGGAGAAGCTCAAGAAGAGGGTCTGTGTGATCTTCGTGAGGTTCGACAAGGCCACGTGCAAGCTCCTGCACCTGGGTTGGGGCAACCCCCAGTATCAATACAGGCTGGGGGATAAAGAGATTGAGAGCAGCCCTGCTGAGAAGGACTTGGGGGTACTGATGGATGAAAAGCTGGACATGAGACAAGAAAGCCCACTATATCCCGGGCTGCCTCAAAAGCAGCGTAGCCAGCAGGTCAAGGGAGGTGATTCTGCCCCTTCTCTCCACTCTGGTGAGACCCCACCTGGAGTCCTGCGTCCAGCTCTGGAGCCCTCAGCACAAGAAAGACATAGAGCAGGTCCAGAGGAGGGGCACAAAGATGATCAGAGGTCTGGAGCACCTCTCCTGTGAGGAAAGGCTGAGAGAGTTGGGCTTGTTCAACCTGGAGAAGAGAAGGCTTTGGGGAGATCTTATGGAAGATTTTCAGTACCTAAAGGGCTAATTTTAGCGGGCCTATTGTGATAAGGAAAGAGATAATGGTTTTAAATTTAAAGAGGGTAGATTTAGACTAGATATAAAGAAGTTATTTTTTACAATGAGGGTGGTGAAACACTGGAACGGGTTTCCCAGAGAGCTGGTAGATGCCCTACTTTAAAGGACCTTTAAAGGACCTTTACCCTTTCCTTCCAACCCCAATTTTTCTATGACTCTATTATATGATTATATTCTATGATTCTATTCTATGATTCTATGGTCAAGGTATGCACTAAACTGACACCATAAATATATGCTATGAACTGAATTTGGAGACTGCAAGATTTTCTTTGTTTTGTGAGATTAAATACTCCATTGCTACAAGACAGAGGTGGTGCTTCTTAGTATGTATAGACCTAACTCACAAAATTCCGAGGGCTGAAAAAACATCTGTGATGGTTAGGAAACTTCTGAGGTTCTGAGCAGCTTGCTTACGATGTTTGTGTAAGAATTTAAAATGCTAGCTTTGATTTCCAAATAACTCCTGCGAATGTGACAATAAGTAGTAGTTATAAGAATATCACTACCAATATTTTTCTTTGAAAAAGAAAAACCAGCTGCCTGCCCCAATCAACCAACCAAAAAACCTCCACCATCACAAGCCAAACCAGCCAACCCACCAACCAAATAAACTCCTATGTCATAATGAAGTTTGTTTCATTGCAGTTAATAGTGTCAATATGAAGTACTCAAAATCCTGCATTTGCAGAATATAGAAAGGAATTTCATGCTTCTCTAATAATGTGTAACTCACCTTAGTGGATTTTTTTCACTGCTCTGCTATGTCTAAGATCTTGTACATATACAGACAAATACACAGAAACTTGAACCACGAAAACTAACATAATTACAAAACATGCTGCAACATGCACACAGTTACAAGAGTAACCTGGTGTGCCTGTCCCATAATTAACTGACTGTTGCTTCTTCAGGAGCTGAGTCAAATCATAGGCATCAGTCCCTGGTGTGAGATAGACAGCTTCAATATCCATGTGTAAAACTCTGGAATGTTTGCTTCTACTAACATGGATTGCTGGTTTCGGGATTTTTGCCCCACGTCAGGCTTTTAGACTTCTCTCAGAATAGGTTATTATGTCTGGAGAACAACATCTTTTTTTGCCTGTAATTGTGAGATGCTATGTCTTTGAAAATAAAATGCTGCCAAATTCGCACTTGGTAGGTGTGAATTTGTTCTTCTCCACGCACAACTCCAAAGCAAAAGGTGGGTAGACTTTCCAGTTGTGGATAAGTATTCAAAATTTGACTGGTGTGCATATATACTGTACACATGTACACACAATTTTTGGTGAATTGTATTTCTAAACCAGGATAAAAATAGAAAAAAGAATGAAAAAAAGAAAAATTTAACTGCTCCTTAGTTAAGATTTCCTAATTAATACTTCTATTTTACAATAAAATATTTGTGACTACTCCTCAGGCTTGATGCTAGTAAGAATCTTTCCATGTCAGTGGACTTCAAAACTAATTTGCTGTGATTATCAGGGACTTACTTTGTCAGACTTCCTGTTCACTTTTGCAAGGGCAGACCTGTTAATTCCAACTCATTTACTTTATGTGGAATGAAAGGTAAATTCAACAGAAGTGATCATAAGCCTCAAGCTTTTACTAGTAACAGTTGATGTCGGTTCTACATACTGTACTCATAGGATAAAATATCACAGCTGTGCTTTAAAAATGTCAGAATGCTTAATTCATCAAACAAGGGCATTATTGCACTGAAGCAAAGGAAATGCTTATAGCCAAGTGCACACTGAGTTTTTCAGCCAAGAGATGCAGCAGAAACATTAAATCAAAAGGTTATCTTAACAAAGAATCTTCTGCAGACATCAATACAATAGGACAGACTGCTCCCTTAGAATTTTGAAGGCATTAGTACGCAGGAAGGACAACCAAGTGCATGATGTACATTTCAGTTTAAAAGCAGAGGTTATGAGACAGAGAAAACACTGAAGAGCACAGATTTAAAGTTCCTGCCACATTTATAATTTCATGTGACACAGGAGAAATACAAGCTGAAATGAAGATGAGCTATTATTTAAGTTGGCTATAATTATTAATCTAAGTAGCCCTTTTCTTTACAATTATGAAATTATGCAATGCTGGTATCCAGTGTCATCTGATTAGCACTTTACAGTATTTTATAATTAATTTAAAAAAAAACCAACTTTTTTTTTTTAATTGAATTATATCTCAGTTATATTATTATGCAGGTTTTAATGAAATGTGTTTAATATATTAATTTATGTATCTTATTTTTGTGATCTGGAATATATATTTTGAACTTTATTTAGAACTTCAGTGGTCAGTTGCTTGCTTCAAATACTGAGATGGAGAGTTGGAGAGAGAGGGACAAGTGTATTCAATTTAGTGGCTAGCTTTTGCAAGTGTTTGCTAGCAGTGGTATATTTCTCCCGTACTAAAATGAATGAGAAGAGATCCATGTTTTATAATTGCAGCAGTAATCTCTTGATTTGTCAAATTAATCACATATTTGAGCTTTAACACATAGATCAAGGAAGCTCTTAATTTGAAGGTTTAATTTTAATACAGATTAATAACAGTAAATAAAAAAATGTAATTTAAAATCAAACTAAAATATTGGTTTTGTGCCATATTTTTATTTTTCTGGTTATTGCAGTCTTCAATAATGTGTGTACAATCATGAACAGAATTACATATTTTTTATTGAAATCTAATATGCAGCAGGATTAATTCATCTGTGTTACGGTTAGCTAAGGTTAAACCCACCTGCAGTTTGTGTTATCGAGGAATACATGTTTCAGTAAACAAACGCCTTCATCCTTGTGTATGTTTTTTTCTATTATTTTTGGCAAAATAAAAATTACTTTATCGCTGCAGTGATTTTTTCCTCTAAGTTGTTGTCATATGATGTGTTGTGCATCGGGGAAAAAGCAAACAGGAATCTTCATTCTGAAGCAGATAGCACTGAGCCATACTAGCAGAAAATCTGGGCACAGATTTTGTGTATATTTCAGCTGTTATGTCAGGGATGGGTTGGGGGAATGTAAGGAGAAGTTCAGAAAGGTGATGACCATAGTTTTTTCCATGTGAAATCATTGATAGATGGTTTAAAACAGCCTATTAAAATGGCAGACAAACCATTCCTTGTGGTAACTAAAAGGCTTTTGAAAGCACAGCCAACTTAGAGCAATTTTTCCATGGTGTTGTCTAGTCAAGTTTCAAGCATATACAGTGATGGAGATCTCACAACCTGTCCAGTAACATCTTTCACAGAATCACAGAATGGTAGGGGTTGGAAGGGACCTCTGGGGGTCATCTAGTTCAATCCCCCTGCCAAAGCAGGGTCACCTAGAGCAGGCTGCAGAGGACCTTGTCCAGGCCGGTCTTGAATATCTCCAGAGAAGGACACTCCACAACCTCCCTTGGCAGCCTCTTCCAGTGCTCCACCACCCTCAGAGGGAAGAAGTTCTTCCTCATGTTCAGACGGAACTTTCTGTGCTTCAGTTTGTGCCCATTGCCCCTTGTCCTGTCGCTTGGCACCACTGAAAAGAGCTTGGCCCCATCCTCCTGATACCCACCCTTGACATATTTGTAAGTATATATTAGGTCCCCTCTCAGCCTTCTCTTCTTCAGGCTGAACAAGCCCAGCTCCCTCAGCCTCTCCTCGTAGGAGAGATGTTCCAGTCCCCTCATCATCCTTGTAGCCCTCCGCTGGACTCTCTCCAGTAGCTC
>Ga0065711_1008730_pt1 | contig 12289 bp, 4 predicted proteins | sample Hoacrofraction12_FD_59098 | JGI IMG/M metagenome (GOLD analysis project Ga0065711, IMG submission 59098) | Hoatzin crop microbial communities from Cojedes, Venezuela - Epithelial fraction 12 v2 (version 2) | ecosystem: Host-associated > Birds > Digestive system > Esophagus > Crop | place... | reverse complement strand
AATCCTGAGAAGGTCCTTATTTTTACCATTTCACTGTAGCTTCAGTCGAATACTGGTACATCTCCACAGGATCTGAAGGAGTAAAACCAGCCGCCTCCTTTAACTGACAGCACTGTAGCACTGTAGAAAGAACAACAGTGCCAAATGCTGTTCCTTTTCCTTCCCATGACCTTCAAGAAAACTCAAGGCCATGACACAAGAGAAGAGACCTGCTATAGTTCTGTAACTGGTACATCTATGGATCCTCAAAGATTTAAATGAGGCTGTATACGCAGATGACACTGACATTACACAGACTAAGTTTTGAATTTAACAAGTATGCATCATGTCTCAAGGAATCATTTCCACAGGTTAAAATTGGTGCTCCTGAACTGGAGTATGCTGCTTAAAATATTAGCATGACTTCATACATCACATTTGTAGATGACTAGATTCTTACTATATGTGTGCTAAGATTAACAGACACAACTTTAAAAATCTTTAGACACTGTCAAAATAACAATCCCCCAAGCATAATGNTGTATGAATACATGTGATTACAGATAGTTTTAGAGGACTGATGCAGTAGTTTGTGTCATTTTCTTCTGGAGTTTCATTAGAGAAGTATAAAAAGATACTGAAAAAATATCCTGCAAATGGCTCTATAGAACAAAAAATTTAGGACAGATAGTATCTATAACTACTATTCCCTTTGGTTTCATAAATTCCAGCATTTCACTGTGTAATTCCCTTCTCCAATCAAACAGCATGGAAGACCTTGTTTAATAAAGTAGGAGCTTGCATAAACATCTAGAACAATGTGGCAGATCATCCAGGAGGAAACAGATACAGAGCATCTCTTCTCAAAGCTCTCTTCGGGTATTGAGACAAAAAGTCTGCATTTGTTTTGCACTCTTTACTATTTTCCAAGTACAAAGGGAAGGTATTCAGACCTGAAGAAATGATAGCACTTTGTCCAACAGACAGAAATAATTCATTGGACAGTAAAGTAGCCTATTACTCCTTATTCAGCTCTTCAAAATTTATATACTGTGTACAGCTAGACTTTGCAGACACTGGCTAATGTGGCTGCAGAGAGTCTCCATAGACAGGTTTTCAAATTGGAGTGTAAGGACTTATTCTTCTCCATCCTTTAGTCCTGCCTAAACTATGTCTCATGTCCTCGCTACCCGGTAAAATTTTAAGACATGGGATTCTGGAACTAAATCCATTAATAGCTGCTAGTTTTAAAAATCCAACACTAAACTCCAAGTAACAGCAACTTTTGCTGAACCATAGTATTTCCTAACCACTCAACTACATCTTGAAACCTGGCAGACACTGAGCAGCTCCACTTTCAAAGGAGGAGAGTAGATGTTACTGACAACATGATTCCTGCTAATACACATTCCTGTCAGTCTGGTCATATGACTTAACCTTAATACGGCATCTATAAATGAAGTAATATATCTACACAAGTATATTAACATACATGCACAGAAACATACATATATAACTAAAGTTATGTAAATAAAGATATCAACTATTCCAGCTAAATGTAGTTTCAGAATGATTTATTACTAAACTTTGTAGATTGTTTACTAAACTCTGAGAAAGAATGAGATTAGCAAAGTTTTGTTATGTTTTCGCTTAAGTAGTCACGATTGATCACATGGTGGAAGAAAGAAAAACCAAAACCAGTTACGATTCTTCAGTAAATGGGATTAAATACAAATAAAACTACATTTCATTTTTTTCTATGTATATGGAAAACAATAGTTTTACTGATGATTATCTAAACAAACATCCTATTGTAGGTGAATTTTTTGTACAAATGCAATATAATTTTGCCAGAAGCCTAGTTATCCATTTGGACATCTCATTATTGCTAGTCTGGCAGATTATTACTGGTAAATAATCAAAAAAGATCATTTTATAAAGCTGCTCTAAAAGCAAAGTTTAACACTTTTCAGTGTGAATAGTGTTAAGAAATTATATCCCTCTATCAGTAAAAGGAAAAAATTCATTCACTTCCTTATATATTTTTATGCAGTTCTTTGTGAGGGATGAGCCTCAGATCTGCTAGGGTTTTAACATTGATTCATACTTCTTTCTATTTCTTTGTGAGATTCAGTAATGTAAATTTTGCATTTAGAGAGCAAGTAGATCCAGTAAAGATTTTTAAACCTTTATAGAAATTCTGAACATTTTTCCATGAAGTCTCTGTTCATGAAAACTTAACATGTAAGTCTTTCGTAGCAGCAACTGATCTAGCTAAATGTAGCTAACATTCATGCATAGTCTATGTCTGGAAAACCAAGAAGATAACAAGTTCTACTCACCAACTTCTGAAAGTCTGATAGCCCAAAGTATTCTTCTGTCTGTAGTTCCTTAGATTATGCCTGCAAGTGTAGAATAATACTTGTAATACAAGTAAAAAAAGGGCAGTATGATATACCTGATGACCCGTTTCCCAAAGTTTGAGTTCAGAAGTTGTAGCAAAGGCTACCAAGCACAGAACTTTAACAGCTGTGCCTGCTCTCGGGTTCCGTTTACTGGCTGATGTGTGCACATTCGATTTTAACCCCACATAACTACAGTTAATGAATTTTTGGATAATGAATAATTCCATAACATATTAGAAATTGATTTGTACATTCAAATGCACATAGCCTTAGAGCCTATAATTAGAAAAGAAGATACCATTATGTACTCTAATAGTTACATCTAACTTTACCATGTTCAGTTTTCTAGTTAGCTATTAAGTAAGGACAATAAAAATATTAACTGAAGGATCACCAAGAAATTTGCTGTCAACAGTATGCATGAGAACGTTTGCCTTTTTAAAGGGAAAGAAAAAGTTCTAGAAAACTGCTGATTTTGCAGACATTATACAATTTTCTTGTCAGGAGAGTAAAAGAGTATCTTTAGCTAAGCCTTAAATGAACATACTTGTCAATCTGAATTACAATGTTTCACTTTGGAAAACTGACACACAAATCCACACTTTCCAGACTTGTGGTGAGCAAACTCTTCACATTCCTGAGCAATGACTCCCCATTATCTACATTCAGGAGCTTTATCAGTTCTGAAATGGATTGTGTGATGTTGTTACCCGTGGTAAAATGGAACTGTAGCTGACATTCAAACTTCCCTACCATTTCTGAGATACATTGGTCATGCTACATATGCCATGATGAATACACAAGCAGAGAATTACCTTACCCAAGTCCCTTTAAGTACAGGACCATCCACTCACTATGTTACAATCTAAAGGGGAACTTTAGTAACAACCTTATGAATTAGTATGTATAACAAATACAAACTAAAATGGCAAGGAAAAAAAGTTATTCATGCTCCAAAAACACTCAAGAAAGTCTTGAATTCCAGTTGCTTTCCTCTATTAAAAGAAGACACGTGAGTTGGGTAATATATTTTGATTGCCTCTTGGAGCCAGTTTATTAGAACACATTTCTATGTGTAGTTAATGTTGCAAACTTTTATGAAAAAGTTAATTACCTTTTCCCCGTCATACTTACACTATAATTAGTAGAAGTGCGATACAGTAAAGAATGTTTCTGAGCAAAACTGAAGGTATTTTGGTGGTATGGAAGAAATATATTTACCAAAAGCAGCTAAGCAGCTAGGCAAAATTAAAGGCTTTGTTCTGCTCATGCTAATTCAACATGCCAGAACTTCTTCCTGAATTGTGTATCTTTTGGCAGACTAAAATAAAGCAAGAAAGGGACTTGGGGACAATTTAACAGCATGTGATTCTGATCTGCAGCTTGCACTACTAGCCATGCTCTGCAGAGTAATTTTCCAGCTCCATCTGCCCTTCTGCTGTGCAGACTACTTTCTTTAGACATAACCAAACTGAGCAGAAAAGCACAAAAATAAGTAAATTTGGTTTTTCTGCAATTTTGTGCTTGGTAAAATATTAGCAATAACACACAAGTGAGTATACCTTTTTCATATGTGCATTTTGTCTTCTGTTATAGATAGCAAGTAATGACAGAAACAGTATCTGAGGAGGTGTAGCTGTTGTACAAAAAAAAACAAACTGTTTTGGCCAAAAAGATATTTCTTTCTCTTGTATATAGGTGCTCTGAAATGAATCAGTCGGATATTAAGGTACAAGCATAGAATTATTTAAATTTTTCTATTGATCCCTGAGATAGCTGCTGTTACAAACCCTGATAAACTGGGGAGAACAAAATTCAGACTATCCACATAACCTTGCAGAAGCTTGAACATTTATATACGCAAAAGATGTCTCTGGAGAAGATTTGAATACCTATGGTTCCCTGCGTACAATATCAAAACTTACTTGCTTCTTCATCCTCCGTCTCAAACTCTGCTTAGTAGAGGAATATAATATGAACAGTAAAAGGAATACTGGAGAGCTTTCAGTCGATAAAAGAGATTGTATTAAATACACCATAGTATCATGATGAACAGGTATGTCTGTGGAGGTTCATTATTTGCCTGAAAGTCAAAAATTCTCTAACAAATGGAACAACGGTTGTCTATCAGTGGAAAAGTACAAAGACTAAGGGCTGCAATGTGGGTGAAGAACAGGAGAGAAAAAGCAATGAAAAGGAATGCAGAAGAGTATTTTTTTCCATCCATGTTGGGTTATGGGCATATAACAAACAATATGAAGCAAGCTGAACAATTTCCTTATTTTTAGTCTTCATAGAAGTCATTAAAGTAACCAGATAGTTAGAAAAAATAATTTTATAGGAGAAGAAAATGAAAGCTAAGATAGGGAAAGAACAATTCAGGAATGTTTAGATAAGCTATATATATTTATATTGGTACAGCTTGCCAAAACACATGCTTAGAATTGTCAACTTTCTGAAGCAGTCGGAGCCACTATCAGCTCTTCACAAAAACTCATGCAAGGTAAGGTTCAAGAGAAAGAAGAGTGAGCATGGTAATATACAAAATTTGGAAAAGATACATCTGAAACTATAAACCTATCAGCTAACCTTCACATTTGAAAAAATACTAAAGCAAATCACCAGGTACTTCACTCAAACATGGTGAAGTATCAAAAGCAGGCTTTGTTTCTTATTTGGAACAGCACCCTGCAGATTCTCTGGTGTCTAGTAATATGTTTAGGACTCACTGAAACTTCTCCAAGGTCAGGGAATTAGTAATGCCTTTCCTGTATGGATTCAACAGTATTTCTGGATAAGTCAAATCTTCAGTCTTTATCTTACAGAAGGCACTTTTCGTTTACCTAGCTGCCTGCTTCCCTGCAGCGCACAGGGATTTAATTATATTTGAGACTTCCATCCCTCTGGTCAATGTCAAATTTAGTTGGAAAGAAGTTATTAATCAGGAAGACTAGACACAGACTGTGATTGCAGAAGCCTAATTTCCTAAGGAAATTAAGCTAAAAAGTAGCTGAAGAGGATTTCTCAAAGACAAATCCCATCAAATCAATCTGATATTTGACATTGTCTCATAAGACATTTTTCTAAGAGAAGGGGAGAAATATAGCTAGGTGAAATAAGGTATTTGCAACTGCAGCAGGCTGGAAATCCAGATTCAAGCTGTAGTCGGTAACTCTGGAAAGCTGGGATCCATTACAGTTTTGCCCTAGTCAAATTCTTTTGTGTTCTCAATGGTTTTGCACAATAGAACAGAAAGCTGTGAATGTCATCCAGCTGACAAAACTTCAGCACTTCCAAGAAAAATACTGGGAATTCAAAATGGACTTGATAAAATAGTCTATAAGGAAAATGCAATGTAAGAGTGTAGAATTCTGTATCTATTGAAAGACTACTCTAAAAGAGAAATACAAAACACCCATCTGATCATATACACTGTTGAAGAAGTCTCCAGATTTCGGTGTGTTGCAATGCCAATTTAAGTGATGAGTGGTTTTGTCCAGGAGAAAAGGTAACTTTAGTTCATGGATATGTCAAGTTTAAGATGCTTGAGGGATTTATTTTGCCTACTCAGCCCTAATGAAGTCTCAGTGTGTATACAATCCTCAAATTTTTCTACCACTCTAAGGTATAAATAAATTAAAAAAAAGTTGGAAAAGCAGCAAAAAGTACATGCAGTAAGTTTCCCCATACATAGAAAGGTGATTGTTATGGCAGCAATCATCTGTTTACATTAGATACAAGAAAAATTCTGTACTACGAGGGTGGTGAGGGACTGGAACAGGTTGCCCAGAGAAGCTGTGGATGCCCCCTCCCTGGAAGTATTCAAGGCCAGGCTGGAAGGGGCTTTAAGCAACCTGGTCTAGTGGAAGGTGTCCCTGCCCATGGCAGGGGGGTTGGAACTAGATAATCTTTAAGGTCCCTTCCAACAGAAACCATTTCATGATTCTATGATACTCCACATTTAAAAAATAGCATTAAAGCAAAAATTCAAAGTAATGTTGAAGAAGACTTAAGTTACACATTAGGAAAACACTTTTAAACTGAAAAATTAGTAAGCAATGGGTCAACTGGAGATATTTGGACAATGTATATTATTAGAATTTAAGAAAATTTTCAAAAAACAATAACCACATGTCAGCATCAGTGGTGTAGAGATCCAGCTAGCTGATCTTCCTTCACTCCAGGCATTTCTGGGACTTTACAGAAGAGAAAGGTACGGTAGATATCAGTTAAAAATTACAGCTAATAAATTCTTTGCAACTGCTGCATGTCAGACTTCACCAGATGCTCATTCACCAGGGGAGGCTACAACTTGCATAGTAACTAACTTGGACAGCTCCTATTAAAATGTAACATGCTGAACATTTTGATGAGCAAGTCAGTACATTGCACATCCTTCAGTCTAATTTGGTTCCAGGATGTGCATTAGGAATTTTCTTTCTGTTGTGGTCAAAGATATCAGCTTTAGCTGTTCCATCAGCATTAATTATTCATCTATCCTGAATATAAAATCATGCTATGTAGCATCAAATAGCATTTCCTTTATATCCCTGTCATCTGAAAATGTGAGACTTTTCAAATCCTATGTAATTATAACTGTCTTGTTACTTTGTATTATTGTATAATGCCTATTTTCACTGAAACATGCTGGCTACTGCATCAAGAACTGAAAGACAAGAATAGAGTAGCCAAAACAGGCTTTTTCCTATTTGTATTTTAACACCTCTCTCATATGCATGCTTTTTCCTATAGGTTTCAGAAAAAGTAAACAAAAAATCCATTATGTTTTTGGACATTTAAAAAAGATACTAGGAAAACATTAATTCATTTGTAAAGTACACTTCCATTTTTCCTATTGAATTGGACTTCAGTTTTTATAATTCATGTTAATGTTGAAATTATTATATTAAGAACATCTCTTAAGAAGATATATTATGTCTTCATTAATCTATGGAGATATATCCCCACGATATTGTTTAACAGTTCCTACCACAGTAAGACACTAAGTAACAACTAGTTTTGTTACTTTTCTCTTTATACATGCCAGTCACAATCATACGTGATTGATTCTTCAACCGTAAAGTGTTGTATTTGAAGAGGTTTATTTACAGCACTCAACATCCATGTCTCTAGCCTTACACACCAGTCAACACATTTAATAAACAGCTAACTGGGATCCAGATAACATACCATTCAAATGAAACCCAAGCAAGCTTCCTCATGTTTTTAAAGTTATAAACCTACTGTACATCACCTAAGGCTCTCTGGCCTTCATACCTCCACTCACGTGGAATCAACTCTTTCTTATCACTCAGTCTCCTCTAAGTTTACACAGTTGTAACATTAAGAGAAACAGATTGCTCTTTCCATGCTAGGACGTATAGAAGAATCCTATGGATTTGGCTTGTCAGTTACAGATTTCAGTACGAGTTTAAGGTTTTCACAGATCATAACTATGAGACTGATCAGAAAAACAGGAGAAAACCAAACAACGTACACAATGAAAAAAGCACTTGGCACTTTGGACTAAAAACTAGGCTCTGTCTGACATAGGAATAAAGAATAAAACAGGCAGCACAACTTAAGTGTACTGACATTTATAATTTTGTATAACTTTGAATCTTTAGCTTTCTGATCGCTAAGGTTCAGATTTGCACTTCAGAATGAAAAGCAACTACTCCAAGTTTCAAGAAAACCCATGTATTCCCAAAATAGAAGTCAGTTTGACAAGAACAGTATTTTGGTTTTCAGATCTCTAGAGATTTGCTACTGCTGTCTGATAAAAGAGTGAACTTGATGGACCAGAGTTCTACCCTCATTTGTCAAGCTACTTTTATGAATGGTTTAGTATTTCCTTGTTTGGAAAGGGTAAATTTTCATGTATGCTGACCACAGAAAACAAATACAAGCCATAATTACAGCAGCAGGAGATCAATTTTGGATATTTTGGAATACATTTATTAGATGTGCAAGCATTCTAGTCTAGTAATATTTACAGGGAAATATTACTATTTTTAAAACCTATACTTACATCTTAAATAATTGTTTTAGGATCCAATTTAAATCCAGTAACAATAAAAGCGTAAGACAGCATCTGAAAGAACAACTTGCAGGTTTACCCACTGCCAAAACTGAGTTACTTCTCCAAGAATGTCTATGGAAAAGGGCATTATAAACACTAGAAAGGATTTACAAGGCTGAGAATAGGTCTAATAAAAACCCTGCATCTTTGTCTCCAAACTTATTATACATTTTTCATTTAAAGTAACAGAAGCAGAAAAAATGTCAACCGTTATAGAAAAAATAGAGCAGATAAACACTTACAAGGAAGAGAAAATCATCATGGTTATGTAGGTATTTGTCAGATAACACTCATGCTGTCCAGTAAAACACTGATCAGAAGTGTCCCCATACTCTGATTTTGTAACACTTGTATACCCCAGTAAGAAATTCTATTTTGTATGACACTTAAAAAATACAACTAAATAAATCTATTACAAAATACTGAGGCAGAATCCTTAACCAAAATTAGGTTGTAGAGAGGCACCCAGCACAGTGGTTTTCCATTATCCATCAATCTTAAGCTGAATGGCTCACAGAAAGGGGAGATTGTTGTTCTGAGCCCACAAAATCCATTTAGTGATCTCCCTGATTGTTCTATCTTGATATCTGCTCCTCACAGTGATATATTGCCTTTTATTTAAAAGGAGTGAGTGTCTTGAAAAAGTATTTCCTTTGGGAGTTCTTTCATCAGATTCAATCCTGGATTTGATGTTTAGACTCAATTTTAGGAGGTTTTCCAGAAGTGATATAGTTATAGAATAAGATAACAAAAATGCCTTTTTGATTGGAGAATAATTATATTTACTATTCATATTTACAGCATATTTTCTGTACTGTTCTAAATCTCAGGTAGCAGGACTCCCTTCTGTGCAGTCATAAAACACTGGAACTGAAGACAAAAATGTGTTATTGCTACCAAAGATTTGAATTTTCCTTCAAGTTTATATACAAACACACCAATGAATCAAAAAGAGATGATCTGCTTTTACTTGAGCACACTTGCAGCTCCTTTGTTACTTATTCGTTAGTTACATCACCATTTTATTGAAATGTATTGTGGCATTCATCCCCACTCTTTCAATCCTACCATTTAAAGGTCCCTTCCAACCTGAGTGATTCTGTGCAGCAGTAGTATCAACCAACTTTGAAATAAGGAAGGTTCCAGACATGCATTGTCAAATATTTTTTCACCTTAACTTTTTCTGCTCAAATTCTAATCAATGAAATAGACGAACAAGCTGACTTAAATATTGATTGTGTTTCCAAGTGCTAATCAAGCTCATTCCCAATGGACGGAGGAGAAAGGAAGGCAATTCTATTTTCTTGCTAAAGTCATGTTCAAGGTGATATGACAATGCACTGCAGTAATTAGCAAGTTATACCAGTATTCTCCTTCAGTTCAAATTATGCTGCTAATTTCACTGAAAAGCAATTTTCAAGTAATAAAGATATTTAGCACAGTCTGCTAACTGGAAGCAGACAAAAAACCTCCTAGTGTTGTCTTATTCTGACTTTACTAGAAAATTTTCTTTTTTAACTTACAACCTGAAAGTATTGCTATATCCTCTAGAAAAGATTGCTGAAATGCTCTAAAGAGTTTGTAGCTTATTTAATGGCTGATTCAGAGAAATAATCTATTACTGATAACCAGGTAGATAAGTGGTGCTAAAATATTTTATTCTGATTTTTCTTGTGTTATGCAAAGACTTCTAGTAAACACGTATTTTTCCCTTCTGTAAAATGATCCTAACAGTTTTTAATAGTGTTATTTCCATAAGTAAAAAGACTTCTAAACAGATGTAGATAGGAACTGTAGACATACTGTTCTACTCAGCTCATTGAGACACTTGTCATCTTACTTAAGGCAATGGAAGGGAAGCAAAGAAAACCACAGGCCAATCAAGTCTTCAAGTTGAAAGTTTAAATAAAGCCTTGTGATATACACTGGTTTTGAGCAGTAGAAGGCTAAAGAGATGAAAGCTCACAGCAGAGACTGCCTCATCCATATCATGAAGGTTTATTAAAAGTCCAATTGTTTAGAATCCAAAAATGTAATGAAAGTTGTATCCACACAATAAGGAGAAAGACAATGCCTCCATAATGCAAATTTTTAAATTACAGAATCTCACTAGAGGATAGTGTCATAAATATTATCAGTGCACTTGTCTGTTTTAAAATTCATCATTACGCACTGAGACTGGAAAGCCTTTTGTTTCCAGAAACAGCTGATGATTCAACAATATCAGTTACAAATGCCCTCCATTTCATAAGTTAGATATAAATGCTTTGATACTTGGAACAGAAGTCTTCAAAGATGTCCAGGTAATTTTTAATTGGTCTGTACAGTTAATATTTGTCTGTATACAGAGCTAAGGGAATGACTGGAGTACATACTCTCGTCCTTTGGGAAGCATTACACATTAATCGCTTATAGGCAACGCATAACAGACCTCTGTGAGGTCATTTTCTAATGACTATTTTTCCTCAAAGAGAAAGCCATAATCTTGGCAAATACACTAAAACCAGGGGAGGTGGAAAAGCAAAGTCGAGAAGACTGATTTCTGTTGCAACAATTTCAGCAAAACTATCATTACTACTAAACACTAATACATTCAGGGTCCCTTTGCTATGCAACCGTGAGCAAGTTACTGTATACCTGCTGTAGACCAAATGAGCAGGAGAAAAGCCAACCAATCGACAGGAGATATACCTTTGCTTTATCAAACAAAGGAACAACCCTTTCAACTTTCATTATATTCTGTCACAGTTTATCATTTTCAAGAGCTTGCATCAATTCATCAGCCTATGATACTCCAATAGTCCCACCAGTTTAGTACAGTGTGCATCACTCTCCCAACTGTGAATCTGTGCTTGCAGTAACCAAGCACCATTACCTAGGCCATTTTCATCACAGAGTCTCTATTTTGTAACTTCAAGCTTTTGCCTTTTCTGACTCCACATTCCCACATCTCACCCTGTGTAAAATGTACAGTGAGCTGATTCAATAATTATTTTTATCTTTTATCTTACTATTCTAGTGATGAAAATATTTTACTAGTACTCAGTAAAGTAAGTTCAATAGATTGTCTACATGGCTAATAGCAGAGACTGAAAAAAATGATACACTTCCCAAAAGCTTTACAAGCAAACAGTTTACCTGCTCTCACTTGGTACAGCTTCTGCGGCAAAGAACATACTCCTGGGTACATTCGTACAAAACAAAGCCATCCAACAGTCATTGAGCTAAGAAAGTTATGAAAGCTTCTTACAAAGCAAAATAACTCAACTAAGCTAACCTACACTCTATATCCTACACTCGCTCTCTCCTCATGCTCCCTTTATAACACCCCTTAATAAGCTTGTTACTATCAGCCTGGGCTACCTGCCCCACTTGGCTGATTGTTGAAAAGGCCCAGCTTGTGCATAAAACTCTGCATAGGCTGGGAAAAACACTCATAAATCCTAGGAAGGGTTTCAGGTCCTGATTTGGAATGCTGATTCTTAAAAGGTCACTGCTGACTACAGACACAGATGTACTACAGTGTACATGTATCTCCAGCACAGAAACAGCTGTGAGCCCATCTTCTAAGAATTCACCTATGAATTATCAAGTTTCATACTCTATTACAGTAGCATTCTACTACACAATAAATAGCCGCAGACTACTGCATACTAAGTTGCAAAACACCTTTGTAATTTTCAGGAAGTCTCTTCACAGAATCACAGAATCACAGAATAGTAGGGGTTGGAAGGGACCTCTGTGGGTCATCTAGTCCAACCCTCCTGCCAAAGCAGGGTCACCTACAGCAAGCTGCACAGGACCTTGTCCAGGTGGGTCTTGA
>Ga0065711_1047516_pt1 | contig 12290 bp, 7 predicted proteins | sample Hoacrofraction12_FD_59098 | JGI IMG/M metagenome (GOLD analysis project Ga0065711, IMG submission 59098) | Hoatzin crop microbial communities from Cojedes, Venezuela - Epithelial fraction 12 v2 (version 2) | ecosystem: Host-associated > Birds > Digestive system > Esophagus > Crop | place... | reverse complement strand
CCAAAAAAAAAAAAAAAAAAGGAAAAAAAAAATTTAACTCATTTGGAATTAATTTGGCTGCAATTAAAGAGTAGGTACTAATATCAAACTGCAAATTTATCATGGTATTTCCCGAGTTAAAGACAGGGAACACTGTGAACAGAACAGAATATTCAGCAATTAGGTTTTCAATACTGTATGCAGTCCCACAGTGCTGCGAATCTTCCTGAAAATCCAAACAGCTTCACAACCTCAAGCCAACAAATGAGATATTAAAAATTATATTTTAAATGTAACCATTTGCTACAATGTCTAATTCTGCCATGTCAACTGCCTCATTACAGAGCAGTAAGAACGACCAAGGAACATGTATTTATAACAGCATAAATGAAAGTATTAGACTTCAGCTCAAACATTTCTTGGGAAACACCAATGCATTAAGTCCATTAACTACCTAAATAATTTTGTTCAGCTTTCCACTCTCCTTTTTCTGCCCTGCTCTTTGTATTTTCATGCCAATTATTCAGAAATCGCTGCCTTTTTGTGGTGTTTTATCAAAAGGAGTCTCTGTACTGTCTCCTACTAATGTTTAGTTTAAAAATATAATTATTGCAGGGTACCAGAATATGTAATTTCCTTCAGTTAAGATTACTATTAATTCAAGATGCTGCATGCTTTTGTACGCATCAAGACAAGGCTGTTATTAGGAAACAAAAATGAGCTTAACTAAAACAAGGGGAAAAAAAATCAAATTAATTTGAAGGAAACGCCAGCAACTGGGAAATGCTCTTTTTAACGAAATCATTCATAATCCTTTGAAGACTACTTTGGGGCTGATATTACTAGAATTCATTTCTAGTTGGAGGGCTTGTTCACAAAAGGAGGTCAGACGAAAGATGTCACAAAATAACCAGGAAACGTAAACCGCAGTAGTACTGTACTTGCCTGTGCTGCATGAGGAGCACTTTCAAACTGATTGGCATGCTTTGCTTTGGTCAAGTGAACTGCAAACTGAAATTTCTCATGAATGAATAAGAACACCTATTGATTTGACTACTGATTGAATAGTCAAAATCCACTATTCTATACCATGTACTCTGATATACTCTCCTTCCCGACAGAATAAAAAATTAAAATTCTTTTTTGCCCTAGAGCACCGAGAAAGCAAATGGAGACTTTTTAAGAACAAAAGTCAACCTTCCAGCTGGAACTGCTAAGCTTCCTGCTAAACTTAAGTCCTGAACTTCTTGTAACTGAAGTCAAGAGAGGACAACAGCTTTACAGATGATCATCAACCCGCTCAACCATCGGATGTGACCATGAGAACGTCTCCTCTACCAATGTCAATGGATACAAAACAAAAATATTAAAACAAAAATAGTAAAACATTTACACACACACTAAACTTAACTATCTTCTCAGACTGGAAAGTTGTTAAATGCTTAGCATCTCACAGATGGCTTAGAGAAGAATCCATAAAGAATTTTGATGGAATTCTGTGTTAAGCCACACAGGCTGGGAAATTTTAAGTTAGCTGCACAAAATGCTCTTTTACACTTGAAAATATTTCTAATTGGTTAACGGTTACTTTAAGCAGCTCTAGTGTTTACCTCACTGGTGGTATCACATGGGCACAGATAGCTAATTCAATACGGCTTTTTTTTTTAGGAAAACAGACATAGTAAGATCTTCTGTTGTTACGGCAGCCCAAAGTTTGTATTGTAAGATCTCGCTCATTCTCTAAAAAACCCACCATGTGAGGGGTGAAATTTCCCACGTCAGGTATCAATCACTCCTGGCACTAATTTTAAAGCTTCCAGACAAAAGTTTTTTTAAAATGGCCAAACTGAGGTGACATGTTTCACCCATATTAAATTCTGGAGGAAGGAAGCTAAACAATTATCAAATAAGGTGTCAGACTGGAGTGGGACGGGGGCAGTAAGGAAGAAGTGGGTGGATGATGTTTAGCCAGAAGAGCAGCCTGGGAGTAAGAACAAGCCAGTGCCTTGGGAAAGAGGAAACAGGGCTTGTAAAAACACAAGGCTGTGACTGAGCAAGGAACTCATGGAAAGAGACAGTTTAGCTGAGCAAGCCCCACTAGCTTCTTCCATGTGATTAGAGGCCTTAATTTTACTGCCTTCCAAGTGAAATCCCATTCTCAAACTTTCTCATGGTGTGCAATATGTAATTAAACTACTGTACTTCTGTACCATCTGTAGTTTCATCCTCTTTCAATAGGTATTACTGGAAAACAAAAGTGGGAAGGAGGTACCTTGAAAACTACCGTTTCTGTTGCAGATTTCCCGCTACTGGTGTCTCTGTAAGCCAGTACCTCTTGCTTAGGAAACAATAGTTACCTTCCGCTATGTGCGTCTTGAAATTGTCTGCTGAGAGTTCATACATTCCCTGCTTAGGTTCGGGGACTTTTGGTGGTTCCACATCAGCTTCCGGATCCTATTAATGAGAAAAATTAACTTTTATTTGTTTTGTACAGTAAATACACAATATCTGATTCCTGTACCACAGCATTCTGTGGTAGTGTTATAAACCCCGTACTATAAAATTTTAAATGCCTGAATCAGTGTCCTTACATAGCTTGATTTAGGCATCTGATGTTTCCTAACAACTACTTGAAAGCAAAATGTCAAAAAGACTACCACATAAAAAAGTGCTATCACAGTCACTGGAGTAATAGAGTCTTTCACGGTGCTGTAGTATAGTCACAGAGCACAGTAATTGCTACAGCATTCATCACATCACCATGTATTAATACACTTCGATTACATAACCGTTCTGCCGTAGCACCATGCACCAGCCACATCTGCCATTGCACCAGTTTCAGTGGTCTTTGGGCTATTCAAAAATAGCTTGTGAAAAAGCTATTTTCTGCTCCCCTAATGCAGAAAGGAGGGACCTAATGCCTCCATGAAGGCAACAAAAACAGGGAAAGAGCGAACACTTTATAGGTAAGCTGCTTCTGCTGACGTGACCATGGGTTTGCTGTAGGTGACTACTTTCTAGATACTAGGGTCAGAGCTAGAAAGAATATAAGAGCCTCAAAGTACATTTCTTAAAATAGTCTAGTATTTAACGTTGAATTATTAAAAATACCAAATTTGCTTAAAAATAATCATGTTCTAATTGTGGTTCAGCAATCACTAAAGCTTTACCTTGATTAGAAACAGCAATTATAAATTTAATTTTAGGCAAGGCTTGGCTACTATATGTAAGCGCTACCTGTAAACTCAAGGGTTTTCCTAGTGATGATATTAGCTTAACTTACCTAACCAATACTTTTAAACACTTTCTTTAGGCTACAACATTATTAGATAATAGCTGAGCTAAAGATGGCATCCATGTTTTAAGAGGTAATTAAACCTAACACAAATGCATTTTAATAATGCATTAGAGCTAAATCGCTTTTCTTATTCTAGAAATTTTATGGCCTACAGGTGTCGACTGAATTGACACTAAGAACTCTATCTTAAAATGTCAAAATGCTAAACGTTAGAAACTGCATTAGGTAGTGTAGTCTTCAGTACAGGAAACAAAGGGCAGGTTACAGGATGATGGTTTTAATTACTATTCTGACTTATGTGGAAGCTGTTCCATTTTCTTATTGCCACCTGACTTTTACTCTTGGGAGCAGACTTCCTCCTGGAAAATGAAACCTAACCAACAGAAACGACAGATAAGTGAGTCTGTAGAAGGAAATATTTCCTGATCTTATTTCTTTTTCACTTACAGATGGTTCCTCATTTAGGTTCTCTAACATCCATTTTTCCAGTGCCTGGAAGTCCCTAGGGCCTTGGTATTTCAGAGGTTCCTGTCCTGGTTTAAGTAGCTTTAGGCTAAAGGATCAAAAAGCAGAAAAGAGTGAGGCAAAAATTTTCACACAGGAAACATTCCCAGAAAGCTAACACGTTTTGCTAACGCACAGTAATGCAGCTCAGGCTGCAGTAACAGCTCTCTTGACTATTAACATTGGCATCAGGCATCTCCCTCAACTCAAAGGGTCATGGCTAGAACTTGGGACACTTTTTCATTCCCACACATGCTTTTAAAGGAGATTTTTAAAATAGCAAAAAAACACCCACAAAACCTTGTTAACAATCAACATAGCCTAATATTACTTTGATCAATAAGCAAGAGCAAATAAAACATTGCAGTATTCAGTTCTAAGGTTATTCATTCATTATGCCTATGAATCCTGTTTCAGCTTGTCAATAAGCATCAATTTTGTTTTGTTCAGCCCTCTCCATCACCAAAGGAAAAACACCCAATGCTTATTTTCCCAGGAATTTCTTTCTCATGTTTCGTTCCCCGACGGCTCTCAGAATGTAGGACTTCTCATGTGGTATTAAAATGACTAAAAATATGCTGAAATAATTCAATAGGACAAGAAAATAAGCAACTGCTTGTAGGGATTCAAGGCTTCGTGATTATAACATTTAATAATTACTACTAAAACTTTTCCATAAACTGCCTAAAGCTTCTACTATTAAATACTTATGTTAAAATTGGAAATATATTTGCTGAAGGGGCAGTATCAACTTCTGACCTAGTCTTATTTTTTAAAGCAAATCATCGTTTCAATTACTACTGTCATCTAGCCCTCAGTTCCCCTTGCCAAGTTGTGATTTTGTACTGCTTTTTCTTGAAATGTTTTTCTCTCGCTTCTTGTCCCACAGTTGAAAAAAAGTAACATATGAAAGTGTCAAAAACCTACATAACGCAAATACATTCAAAAGAGACAGGAGCTCCCACTGCCCTTTCTATTTAAGGTGTTTGTGAATAAAAGGCCAGAATTTTTTTGAAGGGAAAAAAAAAAGCAACTTTGTAATAAGAAGGAAACAACAAAAATTAAACCAAAGAACATCTAAAATACACCTCATAGCAATACTTTTGAAGAGTAACAAGAAAAAAAAAGATGAACTTAGAGAGCCAGCTGCACCTTTATTTTCTTCACGAGGGTAAGTTTTCTTTAGTTCAGTTGAGAGTATTCTGCAGCACAAAATAATCCTGAGACAACTGTACTAACGAGCGCAGGAATGTGCTCAGCCAGTTTGACCCTCAGGGGGATGGAAAGGGGACGTAGCCTTTCCTTTGCCCGGCGTTTGGAAAAGCAGTGCAGGGAGCAGCACATCCCGGACTTGCAACAATCCCTCTGTGCCTGAGGAAGCTGTGAAATTTCCCTTGCTGGAAGTTTTTAAAAACAGGCTAGTTAAAAACTGACCCAGACAGGAAGAGATCATATTTAATGAATTCCCCTCCATCTCTGTATTTCTATAACTAGCAGGTGACTGCCTTATCATTTGTACTTTTCAAGTAGATGAAAGCGAGCACTAACTATTCCGCGATATTCAATGACCTTAAAGAAGGGAAGGAGTAAAAAAACACAATTACACATCCATTCATCTTTTTCTTATTCAAAATCTCTGCCACTCTTTCTATCTTAAAAGGAACAGCACCACAATATAATCTATTCAAATGTGGAAAGATGACCAATGCTTTTGGCGGTATTAAGAAAAAGTTGGAATATTAATTGTTTCTTGGTATTTCTAGTGGAACTAAGCCACAAACTGCCCTTAAGGACAATTCCTATTTCAACATGGACTTTGCTATTTATAACTCTCAACTTCTACTCAGTTGCACTCATCTGCACCAAAGTGGGCACAGCCAGGAGCATATGTCAAGTTCAGGCTGTTGCTGGGGTCCGCAGTAATATTAGACAAATTGAGCAAAGGGACAGAAACTGAAAAATACAGGCTGTGGAAGGCCTCCAGAAGATGACATTTGCTACTTGTCCCCACTAAGGTAAGTAATTAGTAAGGCAGTGGAACAATCCCATCCATTTTTGCAAGAAGCTTTAAAGAAGACACAAATTAAAAAAAAAATCCCTTTGCTCCTTTCTGGCAGCTAAAAAGCGAGCACATGTATCTAACCCAAAAGCAGGCAGACAGTCTATAGATGCTTTAGATAACGGTCTGCCTACCAAAGCTGAGGCAGTAAGGCATACATCCTTTGTAACAGCACAAGTTTAACAACTTTATAAACTCCAGATCAATTTCTCCCAGATCAATATAAGCAATATCACCTAGAAAAACTCTGTAAAACACCACCACTGCTATGTGATACTACTAATTTACCATTTTACGAGCACCAACTTCACTCCAAAACTTAAGAGATCACCTATACATTAATTATGAATGGTGCAGAGTACTGATGAACTTCTGACAAGTTATTTTTAAAACTACCATTTTCAGAGACTAGCTCTATCATGCATATCATGGCTGAACAATGTACTGTTGCTTCAGAAAGAGGTACTCTCAGAGGAAACAAAAGGACAGTTCTGCACTTCGTTTAATGAACATAGCCATCTTCCAAAACATCAGTTTCTTTAAAAAATAAAACAGTAAGAGTAGTATGTATCACATGATACTTCCCACCATGGTAAAAAGGCTTAAAAAGAACCTATGAAGTCCAAAGGGCTACAAAGAAACCCACCAAAAAACATAGGTTAGAATTTAGCTTCAACAAATTGGTAGAGGAACATGGAAAACTGAAAAGAAAGAAACAGGAGCAGGCGTCCTTCTACACTTACGTAGGGTATCCTCGGACGCCAAATTCAGAGCACAGTGGAGTATCTGTAGTACAATCCACTTTAACAACATAGACCTGTGGGTTTTCCATGTTGTTGTATTTATCTCCCAAATCATTCCAAGTTGGCTGGAGGCGCTGACAATGTCCACACCTGCAACAGAAAGAACAAGATACTTGATTAATAGTTGCTCATGTTTAGAGGGGAATGAATCTATAGAAAAGACATACGCAGAACGGTCTGAGATTTTGATAAATTTAAAAATAGTCAAGTCAGAAACCTTCCTTACTCAAGCACTGTTACACTGAGCAACAGTGGATACTACTAAGTATTGTAGTACGTTGCAGGCACATGTCATGTAAAAACTGTCAAGAGATAAGAACTTCTCGCTACTATCTTTTTACGCGACAAAGCCTACTGAACATCCCCTGAACTTAGTGAGGCTATTAAGAAAAGCACTCTCAGTCTTCCAGCTTTCCAGAAAAATTCTGTGAGGCTGTCTAGCTCGCTTTCCACTGTAACATTTCAATATACTGTGTATTTCAGCAGCATGTAAGAAGATAAGGGTTTCTAGCCTCTTTGTAAGGTCATTTGTGCTTGTGTGCATCACAGGAATTGTAACTCACAAGTCATGAAACACATCAGGACTGATTTCTGAACAGTTTCTCAAAATCCTCCCAAACCATGCTTTGCCCCAGCAGCACACCATCAACCAACTGTATCTGCATATACACAGAAAACTGGCCTCATACAGTTTCTACAACATCAGCTCACCAGAAGCAGAAAACAGCTATTATTCTTCTCACAGTTTTTCTAGTCGTTCCAGTCATTATAGCAACACCTTATTCCTTTAACTGCAATGAAAAGTTTTAAGGAATGGATTTTCATTTCTCTTTAACAGCTGCTTTTGCCAACCCTCCAAGACATCTAAAAATGCATAATTGGATTAACAGAAAACATTCTCAGTCTGACAGTATGAAAGCTGTTATTGCCCTTGGCATGACCTAGGCAGTCTACTTTGTCAGCAAGAAGCAAAACACCATTAGGATTTTGGAGAAAGTTGCTCCCATTTAAAACAGTTTCCTTTGTACAGCTGGTTTCAAGTACACTTGCAGAAGAGCTGCATGGATTCACACCTTTCCAGGTTTCCTGATACCAGAAAGGCAAAAAAATAACCTTGACATTTACTTTAACATAAAGGACGTCTCCCGACCTTAACAAGCTCCTGTTACAGTCAGTTGCAGCGGGTCACACATACTCCCACCACGTGGGGGAATACGACCTCCCATGTGATCTTATTCTGAATTGTCATAGTGAAGGGACACAATGTGTTGTTACTGTGTTATTCCTAAAATTCAATATTCCTTAAATATTCAATTTCAGACTGAAGTCCCTCCATAGTCAACTCTTCTATGGAGCTTCAGTTAAGAGGGGGATTTTGGATTCCCTCATCCCTTCCCCTAGCAGTTGTGGGGATTTTAAACACTGAATGAATACTGACTGGTGTTCAGAACAGAGCATGGAAAACTATGTAAGGCAATCTCAAGTAATTAATCCGCTGGTTTTTAAGCGCAGAACAGCACTGCCTTGTCCATTTCACACCATGATCTCTGCTATACACAAAGTTTCCCTTCCTTCTTCAGATTATATGAGCTAAAATTTAAAACAAAGCAGGAAAAATTCTCATATCTGTATCAGTAATCAACTAGTTAGTCAGCCCTGATTTTCAACAAAAAAAAAAAAATCCGTGTTACACAGAAGACAAGATAGTCCCCTGAATACTTTTGCTTAGCCCCATGTACCTACACAGTCTTTTGTTGCTACCACTCTACATGACACTAGTGGGGCTGGGGGAGCAGCCAGTGTCTTCAAACATAAATGAAGATCCAAAAGAGACTGACAAGCCCATAGCAAAAGATCTCCTTCTGAAAAAAACCCAAAACAAAACCCTGCCTCTTGTACACCACTAACCTCAGGAGTTACGGGTTGATATCATGAGGATGATATTTGTGAGTATGTAGACAGGTTGCCTATTTTAACTCTGAGCAACCATGTGCCACAAGTGCTCATGGCTGGAGATCACTTTGCTGCAGCAGTTACCTATAGAACACCAGGCTGTTCCACCTCGCGTTGACAGGGCAGTGCTCCTCCCGCAGTACCAGCGCCTCTCGTGCAAATCTGGATGGTGGACTCTCTGGGCCATGACAGGAAGGGATGTAAAGGTACTTAAGGACCACGTGTCTCAAAACTGCAGTTACTGACAGGCCCTCTGCAGTCTTCAAGGAACACAGATGTTTCTGGAGGTCACCAGCAGAGCTTGAGCTCTGCAGCTAGCAAGGGCAGCTCCACAGCAAGATACAGCACAAATCATTACCCAGTTAAAAATGCTAGTAGACCCTGGGATGGACAGGTTTAACAGCACAAGCAGCACAGGACCAGTCTCGCTCCAGGCAAAAGAATCCAGCTAAGGTAAAATCCAGTCAACAGAGTTCAATTCAACACCAGCAAACTCTGGTGACCAAGTCTGCTTCAGCTCAGCGGACTTCCAGAGCTTTACCAAGAGACCACATATGTTGAAAAGATCTGTAATGGTCAAAATAATGCAGCGAAACCACTTATTTGAGATTCCTTCCAACTAAGGAACCAAGGGAACCTCATTCCTCTGTAGACACACAACCAGCATGGCCAATATCTTAGGAATATGTAGCGCCACAAAGAGACTAACCTGCTCATGGTTCTGTCCCTTGTCAAGTGTAGCTACCAAGGGGGACAGTCTGATGATTGAAAACCTTAGACATCTGATGGCAAATGACTTGGAATGCTCTCTTTTTGGAGTAGCCCGCAATATTTGAAACAAATGTAGGACCTCATGTGTACCGCTGCTGTCTGGGAGTGAGGCCCTCAGCAACATTTGTTCTGACAATCCAGAAGAGACGAGTTATGTCAGCTCTGTCTACCATAACTCTTACTGGCAGCATTGATGATGCAACATTAGCAGCATCCATAGCAATCTGAAAGACAATCCTAGCTGAACATTGGGTTGTTTGCTAGACTTCTCCTTTGTAACTACAGGGAGCAGTGCCAAAATGCAAGGCCCTGTGAGAAGCATTAGGAGATCAGCACATTAACATCACCAAGGAATAGGGCAAGAGGCTCTATTATAGACTCCAGGGCTGTCAGGCTGCCGCCTGATCCCACTGATGATAAAACTACTGGCGTGTATAAGCACCTCGCCTAAGCACTTGGATGTTGCCTTTGTCCTTCTCTTCCCCTTGGACCCAAAACCTGGCCCTGTCACTGCCTGTCAGGAGCCAGGAGTCCAGACAAAGGGCCCTGCAGCCGAGACCCAAAGATCTGGAGGAGGCTTGCTAAGGGCGAGAAGAAAGCCCAGAGAAGCTGCAACAAGTATGGGAAAGGACACAGCTCCTTGCACTTGAGTTGGGCAGAGATCCTCAGCCCTCCCAAGGGCACAGCGTGGTCCAAGTTTGCAAGGCTCTCTCTGATGCACGCTGAGGATGTCGAGCATACGCTGGACTCCACAACAGCCCACTTGGTACAGGGTCGCCTATGAAGCCTGCGCCAAGATAAAAGCTCATCTGGTTTCAGGGATGCCTGCAAAACAGTCGGTCAGAGCATGGACAGACAGAGATACTACCACCTGAAAACAGAACAGCGCAGCAGCACTCCTGCTCTGCACGCGCACTGCTTAGGCCTTACAGCACTCTCAGGCAAAGGTCCTTCACCAGCAAGTCAGGCATCCTCCACTCCTGTGATCTTCAGAGAACAAAGCCAGGCATCTGCTCTTTCAAGCTTTTGCTTTACATTTTCATAGGGCAGAAACAAGTCGATGCTAATAGAAAAAAAATAAGCGGTTCCTCAGTTCTACAGAATCATAGAATGGCTTGGGTTGGAAGCGACCTTAAAGATCATCTGGTTCCAACCTCCCTGCCATGAGCAGGGACGTCTTCCACTAGACCAGGTTGCTCAGAGCACCATCCAACCTTGCCTTGAATACTTACTGGGAGGGGGCAGCCACGGCTTCTCTGGGCAATCTGCTCCAGTGTTTCACCACCCTCATGGTGAAGAGTTTCTTCCTTATATCTAATCTAAATCTGCCCTCTTTTACTTTAGAGCCATTCCCCCTTGTCCTATCACTACACGCCCTTGTGAAAAGTCCCCCTCCATCCTTCCTCCAGGCCCCTTCAGGTACTGGAAGGCTGCTGTAAGGTCACCCGCAGCCTTCTCTTCTCCAGGCTGAAAAGACCCAACTCCCTCAGCCTGTCCTCGAAAGAGAGGTACTCCAGCCCTCTGATCACCTTCGTGGCCCTGCTCTGGACCCGCTCCAACACATCCATGTCGTTCCTGTGTTGGGGGCTCCAGAGCTGGATGCAGGACTCCAGGTGGGGTCTCACCAGAGCAGAGTAGAGGGGCAGAATCACCTCCCTTGACCTGCTGGCCACGCTTCTCTTGATGCAGCCCAGGGTACGGTTGGCTTTCTGGGCTGCAAGCGCACATTGCCAGCTCATGTTGAGCTTCTCATTCACCAGTACCCCCAAGTCCTTCTCCTCAGGGCTGCTCTCGAACCACTCTCCGCCCAGCCTGTACTTGTGTTTGGGACTGCCCCGATCCACGTGCAGGACCTTGCACTTGGCCTTGTTGAACTTCACATGGTTCACGCAGGCCCACCTCTCCAGCCTGTCAAGGTCCCTCTGAATGGCATCCCTTCCCCCCAGCGTGTCAACCACACCACACAGCTTGGTGTCGTCGGCAAACTTGCTGTGCACTCAGTCCCACTGTCCACGTTGCCGACAAAGACATTAAACAGCACCAGCCCCACTACTGACCCCTGAGGCACACCCTTTTCTGCTGTTGATTTTCAAAGTGTGTCATGACTTACGGTATGCCCAAATGGCACCGTGTACCAATGGCTAACTTAGAATCAAAACATGACTTTTGCACATTGTTCCTTTAACTTCATCTAAATTTAAGAAAACTTGGAGGCGAAAAAAAAAAAACAGCAAACAAAAACCAGCCAGCAAACCCTAACAGGAAAAATCCCAATAACGTCTGCTGGGTATCAGTCGGTCAGATAAAAAAGGATATGGGAAAAAAGACAACTCCGAACAACCCCTGGGAAGGCCCAGCCATAAGCAGCACCGTCCTCCTGACGGCTGTCACCTCCAGCGAAGCCCTGTTCTCCCACACCTCCGGCAAACCTACCGCTCCAGGACAAAAGCCCAGCGGGGCTCCTGCAAACCTGGGAACTCTCTGGCTCTGCTACGGCTGCCTGTGGGCTCAGCGACACCGTGCTATCGCCATGCCGCTTTCGCCGCAACTTTATCCCTACATTTCGTGAGGGCAAAGCGAACATCGCTTTTGCCACCAAAGCGCTTGCGGGACCAGCGGGTGCAGGTAAGGGACAGTCACCGAGACTGCAAAATCTCCCGTGTGCACAAAGGCCGCAGGCTCCCGGTCTCTCCGGGGGACGAAGCGGAATCCGGGGAAGGCCGCCGGGGGCCGGGGCCCGCTCCGGGGCTCTCACACCCCGCGGGGCCGCTTCGGGTGCCGACGGGCCGGGTGAAGCCATCGCGGCCGCGAAGGCCCGGGCCAGGAAGACGCGAGGCTCCGGCTCCCCCTCCCCGGCCCGGCGCCCCGCAGCCCCCGGCCGCCCCTTGCCGCCCGTCCTCCCCTTGCCGCCCGGCCCGTCCCC
>Ga0065711_1047515_pt1 | contig 12290 bp, 5 predicted proteins | sample Hoacrofraction12_FD_59098 | JGI IMG/M metagenome (GOLD analysis project Ga0065711, IMG submission 59098) | Hoatzin crop microbial communities from Cojedes, Venezuela - Epithelial fraction 12 v2 (version 2) | ecosystem: Host-associated > Birds > Digestive system > Esophagus > Crop | place... | reverse complement strand
TCAAAGGGGTCTAGTTGGAGGCTGGTGACAAGTGGTGTCCCTCAGGGGTCAGTACTAGGCCCAGTCTTGTTTAACTTCTTCATCAACGACCTGGATGAAGAGTTAGAATGTACCCTCAGCAAGTCTGCTGATGACACCTAACTGGGAGTTGTGGTAGACACACCGGAAGGCTGTGCTGCCATTCAGCGTGACCTGGATAGGCTGGAAAGTTGGGCAGAGAGGAACATGATGAGGTTCAACAAGGGCAAATGCAGGGTCCTGCACCTGGGAAGGAACAACCCCATGCATCAGTACAGGCTTGGGGTGGACCTGCTGGAGATCATCTCTGTGGAGAGGGACCTGGGTGTCCTAGTGGACAACAGGTTGACCATGAGCCAGCAGTGTGCCCTGGCTGCCAAGAAAGCCAATGGGATCCTGGGGTTCATCAAGAAGAGTGTGACCAGCAGGAGGAGGGAGGTTCTCCTTCCCCTCTACACTGTCCTGGTGATGCCTCATCTGGAGTACTCTGTCCAGTTGTGGGCTCCCCAGTTCAAGAAAGATGAAGAGGTACTGGAGAGAGTCCAGCGGAGGGCTACAAGGATGATGAGGGGACTGGAACATCTTCCCTACGAGGAGAGGCTGAGGGAGCTGGGCTTGTTCAGCCTGAAGAAGAGAAGGCTGCGACGGGACCTAATAAATGCTTATAAATATCTGAAGAGTGGGTGTCAGGAGGATGGGGCCAGACCCTTTTCGGTGTTGCGCAGTGACAGGACAAGGGGCAAGGGGCACGAACTGAAGCACAGGAAGTTCCGTCTGAATATGAGGAAGAACTTCTTCCTTCTGAGGGTGACGGAGCACTGGAACAGGCTGCCCAGGGAGGTTGTGGATTCTCCTTCTCTGGAGATATTCAAGACCCGCCTGGATGCATTCCTGTGCATCCTGTTGTAGGTGACCCTGCTTTGGCAGGAGGGTTGGACTAGATGACCCACAGAGGTCCCTTCCAACCCCTACTATTCTGTGATTCTGTGATTCTTGGAAAAAGAAAAATGGTTCCCTCTCTGAACCTCTCCAGTCTGGCTCAGGCAGCAAAAAAACCACCTGTGTTTTTGTTGATGGTTTGGTGCATGAATTTGTTGAAGCTTCAGTGCTATCCTCTCATTTAGTGCTAGTCCCAGTGATGATAGTCTCGATTTCCTCTCAAAATTACTAAAATTTCTACTGGGTGAAGAAGTTTTCTTTCAAGCACCAAATTCATTTTCTCTTTCTCTCTTGGTTTAACACCACAATTTGCCATAGATTGAGGAAGTAGAATATTTTTTTAATGTCCAGTGGAAATCATTGGACATTAATATTCCACCTTGACTTCAATAGTATGCCAGCTAGAGAAGTTAAGTAACACTTCATAATCTCTTCAGGCATACAAAGAAAAATTTCTAAATTGTTTGCAGGCAGCGTCCTTGTGGTTCAACAGTTAATGCTGTTCTGACATTCATCTTCTCAGTGCCCAGAAGTTACAGGTATATCAGTTTCTTTACACTAATCAAAAAGATATACTGCAAGCACTTCAAGCTCTTCTCCAAAAAAATCAGTCACAGGAAGAATATTGCTCTCAGGATGATGCTATTCAAATAATAGGAGTATTTAGAGAGCATCTCTACTGAGAAAAAGGAAAAAAAAAAAAAGGAAGTCTTGCTTTTTTCAGTTTTGTTTTCTGACTAGTGACAAACTTAAAGGAGCTTAGAGCTGCTACATCCAGCCAGAGGAAAGTTCACAGGGATACTCCAGAGAACTGTTGTAATATATTTCTGTCTCATTTTGTACATCTGAACAACAGAGAAGATTTTCAAAGGACACTGGCAAGTTTTACGAACTGGAGCAGAAACAGTGCTCTGGTTAACATCTGACGGAATATATTACCTTTATACCATCATTCTGAACTTTGGAATGTATTCCTTTGCTAATGCAGAGGATCTGAACAGTATGTATGCTTTAAAGATTTCAACTGTGCTCATTTGCAGCATTCAATGATTCGTAGGTTGGTTTATTTGTTATTTGTTTCTCGTCTGAGCTCAGTCAGGCTATGATCGTTCGCTCTAGATTCCCGAGGATTCCAGGCATAATACTTTCCACTTGTGATAGATGTACTCTATGTACACTCCAAGACTTCTAAATTTTTGAATGACATTGAACATTTTTTCTACTATTGACATATTTTCTTTTCCTTGGTGAACAAAAACTTTGGAATATATGTTTTGCTGTTATAGTAGTACCAGTAATTTTGATTAATTACTCAATAGTATATTTCTGTTCTAACTTACACAATTCTTCTACTTTTAATTTTTTAAAATTTATTTTTCTTTTAAATTATATATTGCCCATTAAAGCAGCCTTGGGATTAATTTGTTTTATTGTCTGTCCTTTATTTTATTTCAGCTGTTTTATTCTTAGTGAGATTTCCTTCCAGTCAAGGTTGGCTGACCCATAAGTATGACACATATTCTTGAAAGTGTCAAGAACAGTCAGGATGCAAGAGTACTATCTGTCTGTAATCTCTGCTGGAGAAACATCAGAGTTGTAGCTGGCACGATAAGAAGAAGACACAATTTACTAACTAAAAACAACTAGGTAGAAAAGAGAAACAGGAATATAGCTGGAAAACATAATGAAATATCATAGAAGAAAAATTCAAATAAAGGAATTATTTTTCAAAGTAGTATCTAACTGGTGGTGCAGACTGCTCTGCACCAAGGGTGTCAGAGAGAACAACATGGTTGTGAATCATGCTAAAAGAATGTGCTGCTAAAGGCTAGCAGGAAAATTGTGTTGCCCCAAAACACACAAAGATGTATCAACTTAACTATACATTTCAATCTTTCCCAAGGGCGAGGAAAGAAGAAGTAGTCAGAAGTCCCTCCAATATTATTTTCTTTTATCTTTCATAGATTTGTATGTCCTTCGAAGCTGACATTGCTCTATGAATGAAAGGAACGTTAAACAAACTTTCCATGAAAATGTGGTAAGCAAAATCTCTTCATTTGTTTATGAACAGAACCTCTGCAGCTTATGCTCAAAGCTTATGTTGGGATAGTGAAGTCCCAGAACATGCAAAGTCTTAACATTCTTCATTGTAATACTAGCTGTTCTTCTTAGTGACCTAGCATTGAAAGGTACAAAATATTTAAAGAATAGACACTCAAGAACGTTGAACCAGGTGGTCAGACAAATGAAGAACAGTGACGTGGGAAAGACTTGATGTGATAATTAGAGCTGTTACTGGTTTCTACACAGGTAAGGGACAGTAAGTTCTTTACTTCACATTGTTGTGCCTTGTTTTTAATCAATTCCAATAGGATCAAAAAACAATATCACCACATTTTATGGGAACAGGCCCTCACTGAATCATCCATGGCCTCCTCACACTTTGTATAAAGAGTGCAAGGTGATATATCTACACCCATGTAAAGGATCTTCATATTTCTGTAGAAGTCTATTCACCTCCCCACTCATTTTCCATACAAGCATAATACCACCACTGAAATCCTGGATAAGTGTGTCTGGGGAATAATCATTTCCAGTCTTTTATCTCCAAGGCCGTAGCAGCCCACTATCTTTTATTTCTTACTGATTATCTGTCCTGTTCTACTGCTGTCAGCCAATTTTTTCCTCCTTGGGCAACTAGTCAATTAAACAAACAACAAAATGCACCAGCTGCTGTGACTTTGTGGGAAAAAATATTCCTTCTTGAACATGACCAGGTGACTGGTCACATCCATAAAATGCCAGGAGGCACAGTTTCTTGTTAATCAGGATTTCATATAGCTAAGGGAAGCTTAAGAAAATGAGAAGGGGAAGTGGTTGTCTGGCCCAGTTAATTTTCCTTTCCTGATTATATCCATCAAGCAGTGAATGCAGATAGCACTATAGCCCCTCATTTATGTCCATCTCCTCTTTGCTGATCACCTTCAGCTGTGAGACTTTCTACACACTCAAAACTCCCATTGAGATTCATCTGGTGTTTAATGGGAAACATTTATTTCCTTTTCTAAAACTAAATAGCTGCCTGAAACATTAATATTGTCAGTGACCCTGAAACTTACCAATTAAATAACCAAGAGCCTTTTCAGTATGCAGAGTATCTTGCACCTGTCTCCATTGTATAAAGCAGTAAAGAAATCCGGTGAAAAAGACTTCATAGGCAAACTCATAAAAGTATTTCCTTATTTTTGAAACTACAGACTTATTTTAAAAAGGACATTCTGAGATAGGTATTACTGATATTTTTTCTGTTGTGGAGAACTGTTAACATAAATGCTATGAAATTGCATTGGTTCACAAGTACTTGGCTCATGTTCCATTACTATCTTTCAGATAAGATCTGAGATGTATGAAGAACGTGTACATATGACGACAATAGTAACAAAATAATAACATCAGACAATTTACATTAGAAATAATCTCCTTGAAATTATATTTTCCACACTTAATGGTTTATTGCTATGACAGCTGATAAATCAGATGGTATGTTCTAATTTCAGAGGATTGTTGCTTAATTCACTGATGTGGTGGCTTTTTTTCTGATGATTTACTGGTGAAATGACTCTTTTGAGTTTTGAGGGACAAAAGTGAAGGCAGACTGTGCTCTGCACAGTGCTAGATGTTCTACTCTGCTTACCAAAGGAGACAGAAAAGTAACTTTAAACTACTTTAGTTTTCCTCAGGTTAGAACAGGTGAAGATAACACCAAAGGAGTAAAGTAAAATAAAGGGATTTGAAACAGGTGTCTACAGGCATTCATATCTCCATGCTAGATATGGGAATTTGAAATTTTTATCATTGTCACCTTAACTGATGAGCTCTTCTAAAGGCAATACTTTTATAATGATAGGACAAGGACAGCAGTACATATGCAATTTTGACATAGATTTGGATCCATGTTGTTTTTGTCTTGGGCTATTTTATTTGGTTTTTAACCAGTGATGTGGTTTCACTGAAGCACGTACCCTGAAAATGATGATTTGAGAGGAAAACATTAAGGTTCAGCTCTTTCTCTTGCTGATTGGCTCTTTCTTTCATGTGTTAGGATGCAAAACAGTGAAAAATGCAATTTTTTTATTGTTCCCTGTCTTGTGGTTTTTAGGGCAAATACATTTATTTTTCATTATGTTTATAAAAAAGTCTGCTTACTTTGTCATTGATTTCAGTTTGTCTCCCACTAATTTTAGCATGTGTGGATCTGGCTTGTCCTGAAGGCACAGCACTATATTCCTCTTGCTCAAATATAAACCCAGGTAAGCACACTCTGCTGAGACAAAAATCATAGAATCATAGAATCATAGAATGCTTTTGGTTGGAAGGGACATTGAGAGGTCATCTAGCCCAACCCCCCTGCAGTGAGCAGGGACATCTTCAACTAGATCAGGTTGCTCAGAGCTCCATCCAACCTGGCCTTGAATGTTTCCAGGGATGAGGCCTCCACCACCTCTCTGGGCAATCTGTTCCAGTGTTTCACCATCCTCATTGTAAATAATTTCTTCCTTATATCTGGTCCAAATCTATCCTCCCTTAGTTTAAAAGTGTTAGTCCTTCTATTATCGCAACAAGCCCTGCTAACATTTTTTTCTCCATCTTTCCTATAGGCCCCCTTCAGGTACTAAAAGACTGCTAGAAGGTCTGCCCGCAGCCTTGTCTTCTCCAAGCTGAACATCCACAACTCTCGCCACCTGTCCACCTCTCCACCTCTCATAGGAGAGGTGCTCCAGCCCTTGGATCATTCTTGTGGTCATCCTGTGGACCCACTCCATCAACTCCATGTCTTTGTCATGCTGAGGGCTCCAGAGCTGGACACAGGACTCCATGTGGGGCCTCGCCAGAGCAGAGTAGAGTGGCAGAATGACCTCTCTTGACCTGTTGGTCACTGTTGCTTATAATAATGGACTCAGCCCACCCAAAGGCAAAATGAAAACATCACTAAATTCTGAACAAGTGGTTGTTATTATTCTCACAAAAATAAGAGCCCTGAGACAAATAAACAATACAAAGCAAAACTCTCAACTGAAGGTTTAATTTCTCTGTTGTATCAATTGTCCTTTCGCAGCTTTGATGAGTCAGTCATTTTAAACTACGACCTGTCAGTACAGTCAGAAGTCCAGCCCAATAATAACTTAATGTTAGTGGGCAAGGAATTCTGAAACCAGTGTCTTGGAAACTCTGACATGATGTTATATCTTACAGTGCAGTTCTACACATCATTGTTAAGGTACAGATTTCTGCCAGCACAGCTTTTAGACTGATCCCCTACAGAAAGTTCAAGGGATTGGGTTCCAATAAGTCATTACACTTCTTCATGTTTCCTTACCTTTTTGCCTTTCAGGATCAGGATCTACATCACTCACATCTATAGATTCTCTAATGATTACTGCCTAATAAAGTAGACATCGTGAAAGTAAAGTTGGGTGACAATTTTGAGTATACTAAGGAGTAGCCCAAAAAAGCCACTTCTAATGTAGCTAAATATATGATAATATGTTTTCTTTAGAGTAGATTGATTGTGCTCTTACAGTAAATTCCCTCTTAAGTTAAAACTACCACAACAACAACAAAACCTAGAAAAAAACAGGCATTTCTGAAGCTTTACAACTATTAGCTTGAAAAAAAAACCACCATGAAGGTAATACTGTGATGTCAAATTACACTCTTATTTTAATTAGTATTTTGCAAAAGGTAACTGTATTGTGATGAATAAGGGAAAGAGACCAAACTGAATCCTGAAAGTAATGAAGTAGGCTTTAAGTGTGTCCCAAAGAAACGAAAGAACCTTGTAAAGCAAGTGGTGGCAGTATAAACAGAAAACTACTTCAAAGTTTTGATTTTGCTTCTAAGACTGACTCTAGACTGTCATACCTAACTTGCTGCAACTCCAGCTATGGACTTCAGTCCTGTTGAGCTACACAATGCTACACAACCAATCGCTATCTGCTGAGGTTAGTCAAAACAGAAAGATTATTTCACACACATACAGCGCTCTGCACTGATTTACTGTTTGGCTTTCGACTTGTTCTTATTTAATGCAGACAGGTTCCAAATAAGTAACCTAAAAAGCCCTGATCATGCATCTTGAGTTTGAGCCTTGACTGTGTTTCTCTGTCTGTCTCAGGATAAACTCCAATACCTCTACATGATCACTTGTGATCACACACATATATACTTGCAGAAGCATACACATATATGCTGGTTTCTTCTCAAAAACAAACTTCCCTGGTGTTGAAACAATGACTCCCCATTTGTGGGGTGGAGCTTAATGTAGAGATTCACTCCATGTGTTATTAAGTCCCCATGCAAGCTCCTGAGTTGTTCTATCTTCAGAGATAGCACTGTAACCATAGGAAATGGCTTGCATGCATGTACTGGCATTTGTAGTAGTTTTCCAAACTGGCAGCAGTTTTGTCTTTGTGTATACTACAAGTTAAATCACAGAGTTTGATGAACAGTGGACAATTTTTTTTACCAGCTTGCTCATTTTGCTAAAAATAAAACAATTGCACTTGTCCTTGAATAGCATAATTTTTCCATTTATATAATTTGTGTGCATCTGAAACGAAATCAGACAGAATCCTTCATTTAAAGCTCATTCAGAAACTGATCTCAACTCTAAAATTTTTACCTAAACATTGAAAAACAATTAATCATTTTTGCTGACCTTGTTTAGTACTGGCTGGGACTAAAAGTATTAGCACTAAATTGCTGTGTACACACATGCATATATGTATGCACAATGATGGTTTGCAAACATCAAATTTATGGCCATGATGGAAGAAAATTCATTGAGAAATTATGGAAGAATATGATTTTATGCTATTTTCTCTATAATTTTGCAGTCTGTGTTGGTTATGTTACTTATAAGCATTAATTAAGTTTCCACATGCCAGCCAAGTCCTTTGAACCCAGGAAGGCTCCTGAAGTAAAGCAGAAAGCTGAGCTTCTACCCAGTGCCGCAAGAAGTTCATGAAGGTAAGCACTACCCATTGATTTATATCCACCTCCTTGCCTTGCTAGCTATATTGAGGAGGGTTTTTCACCTCTGACCTAGAGTGAGTCTCTTGTCGGAGCAGTGCATGCAACTTCTTTCTACTCTTCTTGATGTACCCACATGGATATGTCTGTGCTTCACAATGTAAAGCAAAGTCAAGAAACAGGGGTGGACAATCTTATATTTGAAATAGGTATATTTGTGATTAAGACTTAGACAATCTGATATCTCTTCTCTGTCTTCTTATCTCCCTATTTGATCATAATATTTAGAAATTATAAAAAAATTTGTTCTGTTTGTGAACTCAAGACAACCATCTTAACTTTTATGAGAAAAAATCCCCCAAAATAAAAACTTTTAAAACTGGAGAGACTGACTCTGAAGATTTTGGTCTTCAGTGCTCAGCAGATTTGAACTTGATCAGTATTTTTCTGTTGGAAATCTTATATATATGAAAATAATGTACACCTACAATAATACAAATGGGAATCAAGGTTTATTCAGATTAGTAGACACAACATCACAGTAAGTAACTAATTTTGTCTTTCATGTGCTACCTAAAAAAATCACAGCAACATTATTAATGTAGATAGCTCTTGAAACAAGTACTATTGAAACAAAAGGGAAATAGAAAAGCATTTGTCAAATGTGGAACGATTATATTTAGAGATACACAATCATTGTTCTTCTGTTCATAGGACCATAGGAGATATAAAATTGTATTCAGAGATACAAAAACAAACACCTTAATAGCAGATTTCTACCATATCTAGGATTGCCACTGAAAAGATTACTCAATATAAAATGAGTAATTCTACTCACAATAGGACTCTGCGTAAAAACTCCCAACAAATCTTCCATCTCAGTGGGTCTGTTTCATATCTGCAATATATACATTTTGGGTGGCAGCCTATATAAATGACATTTTGATATCAAGTCATAGTCATGGTCTTAGAATTTGAATAAATTCCTAGTCTTTCTAAGAAAAACATATAGCCTTTGCTCTTTGGCAGTGGATTCTTAACCAGCAGTTATTCTTTTTAGTTGTCGAGGGTATACATATCAAATACTCTGTTCTTAACTTCTACAGTGACTAGTAAGTTGGTTATGGAATGTGGCAACACTGTCATAAGTCTCCCCATCCATTGGTCAGACAATCAGCTGACACATGCATTTTGAGTTACAAAGTGTAACTATCATACTTGAGGCTAGTCTTTGTTTCTTTCTGCTTCTTACAAAATTGCAGGGTATACAAATACAATTGTCTGAAAAGCTTTTATCAAGTATAATATTCTATTTATAGAGATAGCCATGATTATTTGACAGTCATATACTTAGAATAATTTCTGACTCAAAAAACACACTAATGTTAACACCTGATTTAAAATATCTATGTTGAGCAAAGTGTTGACTCAAAAGCTGATAAGCAAGTCACTCCGGAAGTGGAATGAAAAAGGCATACATCTAGACATTATTATTAGAAATCAACAGTATGTTGTTGATCTAGAGGTCAGTTATCAAACTTAATGTTTACATATCACAGAATCACAGAATGGTGGGGGCTGAAAGGGACCTTTGTGGATCACCTAGTCCAATCCCCCTGACAAAGCGGGGTCACTTCGAGCAGGTTGCACAGAACCTCGTCCAGGCAGGTTTTAAATATATCCAGAGAAGGAGAATCCACAATCCCTCCAGGCAACCTGTTCCAGTGCTCTGTCACCCTCAGATGGAAGAAATTCTTCCTCATGTTCAGATGGAACTTCCTGTGCTTCTGTTTGTGCCCATTGCCCTTTGTCCTGTCTCCGGGCACCACTGAAAAGAGTCTGGCTCCATCATCTTGACACCCTCCCTTAAGATATTTATAAATATTTCTAAGCTTCCTCTCTCAGCTTTCTCTTCTTCAGGCTAAACAAACCCAGCTTGCTTGGCCTTTCCTTATAGAGAGAGATTCTCCAGTCCCCTAATCATCTTCTTAGCCCTCTGCTGTACTCTCTCCAATAGTGCCTCATCTTTCTTGAACTGGGGAGCCGAGAAGTAATGCAGTACTCCAGATGGGGCCTCACTAGCGCAGAGTAGAGGGGGAGGAGAACCTCCCTCGACCTGCTGGCCACGCTCTTTGTAATGCAGCCCAGGATCCCATCAGCCTTCTAGGCAGCAAGGGCACGCTGCTGGCTCATAGTGTGAGTGGAAGTGTGTCTGTGGAAAACTACCCACAATGTCTGTATTTTTAAATTAATAGGAAACATAGAATTCTTAATTCTAGTCTGCCTAATACTCCATCTGCAAGAATTTTTTTAATATACTCATAGCAGGCAAGTATTTGGACTAAAATCAAGGTGTGGATCATTGAAGTTGTTGAGCTAGCCTCTTGATTACACAGTGCGATTTTCAAAATGAACTTGAATTCCCTTTTCCTTAGAAACTGAAAAAAAGAATACTGCTTTAATCAGATAGTGTAGATGAACAGAAGAAATCATATGTATAATCTTTTTCAAGGCAGCTGCTTAAAATGATGATATATTTTCAATAAGTACAATGGGAATAAAATTAACATTTATTCCCTTTAGGTCTTAATTTTCAGAGTATAATGTCTATTTGAATTTAATTTGCTCTCGAAATTTAGGAAAGATACTTTTTCCTTTTTTAGTCTTCTTGAATGTTCTTGGAAATTTTACTTGGACTGAGAACTGGAGCTTTAAACTCTTAATAAATGCTTCTATTTATTCTTAAAGCTGAGTGAATCAAAAATAAAATAAAAACCAAACTTGAACTGAAAAAAGATGAGTTTATTCTCAGGGCTTATCTGCGTATTTTTTGCTTATCTAGTCTACTCATGCTTTTCTACAGAGAGTGCTCTACTAATTCATCAAATTAAAAAGAAAAAAACACTCAGTCTGCCATTATGATGGAATTAATTTTAGTAATACTGAGAAAGAGATGAAAGGCATCAGTGCAGCAATTAAATCTTCATTATTTCTAATTAGTTTTGGATTTGATCAATCTGTCACACGTGGAAGCAGGCTACTAAAGAAGGGTTAAAATATCCTGGAAGGATTTAGTAATTATAGATATTGATTACTTTTAGACACTGTTGAGCTGACAGGGTAAGAAAAGCCCACTCACCTTGCTGTTTGGTCTTTTTATTTCTCACAAGATTGATGAGCTAATAAACAGGGAGCAAGCATTCACATAAATTCAGCATCTGTAATATTTGTCACCTTCTGAACTAGTTGAATGAGAGGAGCATCCTTTATGTGAATTCACCAGAGAGGAGCCAGCAGACCTGATCTGCAACCTGTACTCTTTCCCAAGATTAATACAGTGTTGCTGTTTAAAGAGGCAGCACCATTAGGCGAAAACTCAGTGAAAGGGTACTATGTTCCTTCAGTGGGGCTTCCTGCCATGATTTGATATTTTTCTCTGCTTAGAGAAATGTGTGTTGTTCATATACCAGAGGTTAGTTTGTCATTTTCTACATACACTCTGTCTAATCTTAAAAAAACCCACCCAAAATAAGCTTTCTAATGTAACTTACTATGTTTCTTGCATCTTTTACTACATTTATTTAGGTATAAAATTAATTAAAAAACTGAAAATGAGGGCACGCCATTTGAAATATTAAATGCTATGTATTGGTTTAGTATCAAAGTAAGTGAGAAGCTGAAATTCTGCCGTAACTACCAAAGTATATTTGAATATAATTTTCTTTTATATCAACAAGAGCTTACAGACAAACTATGCCCTAAAGTGGAGGAAAAGATGTATATGTAAAAGATAATTTAGGATGAATTTCAGTTATAGGAATGTAGGTATTAATTTAGCATAGGAAAAAACTTATAAAATACAAATATTTTCATTTAAAGAATCCAACACTTTTTATGCTATTCTAAGGAAGCCAATCCTATTAAAATACAGAGTACGAGTGAAGTCACATATATGCTCTTAAATTTTCTGTACAACTACACTATGTAGTAAACACACTTTGCTAAGAATATTTTATGACCTCAAGTTAGGTTACACTGCAGTGTTTCTGGAGTCTTTAAATTTTCTTTTTTCGGTGTCATTGCTGAATTGTAACCACTGGATACTCTACCAAATTTGTTTGTTTGAACCCCTGAAGAAATATGATCTATGTGCCTTTCTTTCTTCCTACATTCCCCTTAATCCATTCAGGCACACCTTGTTTTTCCTTCTCTTCCTTTCAGGAATTAGGTAAGTCGCAATATAAAATTTTCCAAAGCAACAGACTATTTTTTTGCATGTCTTTTTTTTTTTTTTTTTTTTT
>Ga0065711_1047514_pt1 | contig 12291 bp, 4 predicted proteins | sample Hoacrofraction12_FD_59098 | JGI IMG/M metagenome (GOLD analysis project Ga0065711, IMG submission 59098) | Hoatzin crop microbial communities from Cojedes, Venezuela - Epithelial fraction 12 v2 (version 2) | ecosystem: Host-associated > Birds > Digestive system > Esophagus > Crop | place... | reverse complement strand
TCCTTGAAGAGGGCAAAGTCAGCCCTCCTGAGGTCCAAGGTTTTGATCCTGCTTATCGCCCTGCTTCCTCCACGCAGGATCCTGAACTCGACCATTTCATGGTCACTGCAGCCGAGTCTACCTCCGACCTCTGATCTCGGTGAGCTCCAGATGGTGGTGTGCTTGTGTCTCGCAGACTAAATTCACAAATTTCTATTTGATTTTTGTTTTAAAAATGAAATTAAAGAATCCTCAAACTTCTTTTCTTAAATCATGGGTCAATGGCCATAACATTACAAAAGACTTGTAAATCTGCCCACACATTTGCCTAGGCAAATGTCAGGGGGGCATTTGGTCTTTTGGGGGGTTTAAGCATGAAGTGAGGAGACAAGGAAGGAGCTGAGGGGTGAGTGGAATACCATTTCGTCTACATCAGTTGGTATGATAAAAGTCAAGGGAGTCGATTTTCTGCATAGACTGGAATTTTCCTTGGCAGCGTGGTTGAAATCATAATACATGATCATTGTGAAATTAAGTGTGATTTCTAAAGGATTCCTACCTTGCGTAGATGTGCTGTGAAATGGGCTAAAATGTATGGAATATAGCATATTAAAGTCATGAATGATGTTTCATGCTGATGCTAAGGAAACATATTATCATGGAAACCAAAATAAGTAATTTAAGGTTCACTTTAGTATGTTCTGGAAATGAGAACCTAAACATCTTCATTGCTACTCCAGGTCCTGGTCAAAGATTGGACTGAACTTCTGGCATATTAGGGGGAGGAAGAGTTTTGCTTTATTTTAATGTGTATTATCATCCTCATTTATGTAGTTGTGGTTCAGTCTTCAACTGATGTCACCTGTTGTTTAAAACTATTGCCACTAATCTTTAGAGCAGACAGAAAAGAGGAGACCTGAAACCTGTGACGATTAAGGGTTTTTTTTAAGGAGGAGCCGCGTTGAGCAAGTTGCCTCTGCTTGAAACTACTAGTAGTCATAAACTAGAGGATCCTGCCATGTTAGAGAATGGGTAGGACAGCCTGTGGATTCCTAATTAAATTGTGTCCGCAGATGGTAGAGAATTGTTGCAGTTTAGCCAGGAAGGTACCTGCACTAACTTGTGCACTAACCTTCTCAGGTGGGACTACTAGTATAGCTGTAGCAGCATGGATGGAGCTTAGTAGTGGAACTAACTTGCTGCTAAGGCTATTGGTAAGAATATATACTGTAAATAAAAACACACGCTATAGAGTCAGAGCCTTCTGCTCTTTTGCAGGGATGAGGAGACCTCCAGCTGGAGAAAGCCCTTGGGATCATTTTGTCTCCCAGTGTTAAACTGCTGTGTGTTAGTCAAATTATGTATAGGGGGAGCAAACGGAGGATAGGTGTTGTCTCCTGCTGCTGAATCATGCTGAGTGAAAGCGTCAGGGGATTACGCCAGGAGTGCAGAGATGTTTTTCATTTACATAGATCTATTTATATGTTGCTCTTACACAAAATATACAACTCATTTAATTCCAAGAAAACAGTTAAAAATATTGGGGTAGGAGGATGGGTGATACTGAATAATTCAGGAAGTAGGTAAGAAGGATATGGGTGTTGTCTCATCAGTCCATTGTAGATAGGGGCAAAAACATCTCTGTGGTTTCTCATGCAGGGAGAGTCTTGAGTTACAAAAAAAGGAAGTTCCAGGATTATATGGTTCTTGTTTCTTTGTTTTGATACCAGCTGTAAGTTGCTGTTATCTTATGGTTCTTATAATTTGTAACCAGATCCTATTTTATACCTCCAATTTAAGACAATTGCACATCATGTGATATTGAAAAATCCAGTGATTTTGTTGCTGTAGTAGTCTTTTTGTAATTCTGTGATTAAAATAAAGCTAAAAAAAATCTCAAATGTATCTCAAGTAGGAGACATTCCGTTTCTATCCTGTTTTTTCTGTCAGTGAGCAGTGGACATTATATGCTGGTTTAAAGAGCTTAGACAATCAGTACTGTGATTGCTGCCATTTGATAGTTCTCTGATCTTTACAGAATTGTAAATCTTGTTAAAAGATATGTATGTATTGGGCACGATTATTCAGTTTAATGGAAGAAGCTATACAAGGCTCTTTTCTGTGGTGAGGTTGGTAAAAGATTCCAGTCCAGTGCAGTGACCACATCACCGAGGCTGACCTGATCAGAAGCTAAGCCAGACAGATCAAGAAGTTGCATGTTTACAGACTAGAGAGAGGGGTCTTGGCAGGTTGCAGGAGTGGAGGAAAGAGAAAGCTGTGTAAAAACAACAGTTAAGTGGCTTGGCTGAGCTAGTCTAGCTTGTTGTGACCAAGAGGGACCTAGTGAAATCCCATCACCCCGTTCACCCTCCAGCTGTCCCTGCTCGTAGCCACATGCTCCCACTCTTCACTCTTGAGCAAGTGGAACTCCTCTGTGATCTGGTGGAACAGCCTAATCCAGCAAAAACGACCCATTTTATTATCAGGTTCATTGTCTGCTGGTTTCATTTTTGCATGACCTCAGCATGGAGTCCAGAGAGGATCACAGCAGTGCAAGGGAGGGAGCAGATGGACTGAGAGGACCCGTAGAGGCATCTGTTGATAAGGATTCTTCCTGAAATTATGTTGGGCTGATCATTCAGAAAAACAGGGCTATGACTCATGAGATATAGTTTGTTAGCCTTACCAAACCCAATTACAGCAGTTTGGTGATATTGAGAGATTGTGAGAGTGGTAACTGCTGTCAATCGGGGAGTTAGAAAAGCACAGCTGTGCAGCAGTGACTAAAGGAAACTTCAGACTCTTGACACTTTTATAGAGGCATCCATCTATTGAATTTTTTTGTGGTCATTACCAGTATTTTGGGAAATTACAAAATATTAAAACATTTCTGGCTTTATTAAGAAAGATAGGTAATGCTAAAAAAGTTTGCGTGAGCTTTTGCTACTCACATATGTAACAGGTGCACTTACATTCCGTATTCAGAAGCAATCTTTCTTTTTTAAAAAAAGCAGTTCATCAGATTATGATGGCATTTGTATCTTTTCTCTGTAACAGCTTAGCAGAAAGTTCTATAGAACTGTTATTGAAGATTTGGATTATCGGATATTCACCAGTGTTGATAATTCCATAAAAGTCACTGAAGCAAATACTAGTATAAATTTAATGTGAGTAAGATTTAAAAGAGCCTTTATTTTTTACAGTCTGGCTGCTAACTTCTTTACAGAGTGGCTTTTAAGACAAGGATCCAATTAATATAAGAACCATCTGTCTTTCTCTGGTTAAGCTCTGTGGCTTGAATGACTTCTCAACGTATTCTGCATTTGATACTTCTACCTTACACAATCAAGTCACATATCAGTTTTATTTTTAAGAGTTCAACAGCTTGAGCTCGTGTCTTGTTTTAAGTTGAGAGTAGTTTTTTCCATCAGTTGAATCTTTTTTATACCTCTCCCCTGCATCCTTCCTATATTTCAATATCGTAATAATAATAATTGAGATTAAAGCTGTACACATGAGTTATGATTGTGTATTTATTCCCATACTATTGATTAAATAGTGTTGCAAAGCATCAGGTTTAGTAGTGGTGACTGCAGAAAAATTCTTAGAAAAACCCCATTTGGTAATGAATCCTCACAACAGCGTGTCATTGCCGTAAATCAGCTAGGTGGTAGTTCCAGGAAATGAAGGATTTGGTGGCCATTCTAGCTCACAGGAATGCGCCATTTCACCTTCAGTCTCTCATTCCTACCTTTGCTGTGCAGCTCCATGCCTTTTCTTAAAGCTGATGTAACTATCACTGAACTGGATAAAGAAGTACAGAAGAGTTTAAAAATGAGGGGGAAGATGTTATCTCCGATGTAGGTGAAGTCTCTCACCCTGTTTGCAGGTCAGGTCGGCAGGCTGTGCTGGAAGAGCAGCTGGGATGCTGGAGCAGCCCTGCGACAGGCCGAGGGTGAGGAGGAGAGCTGACCCCTTAAGCTGGCATTGCTGGCAAGGGAAGCTATCTTTCTCAGCCAAGCTGCTCGTTTCCATGTTAAAAAAATGAAACGTTTTGTTTGGCAAGGCCTACTTTCCATAAAGTCCGGTTGACCCAAATGGATAGTACATACGTTTTTAAAGCTTTAAATTAAAATGCATACTTTGTAAACTTTTGAATTCCTTTTACTCCAGATTGACATCCAGCTACCTATCTTAGACTGGAGCGAGCAGGTTATCTTGCTTACTCATTTTCCGCATTACAAAATAGAGTGTCTCACACTTAAGCGCAAATTAACATCAGGAAGTCAGAGATCTTCACTGTCTGCTTTGTTAGAATCCTTGAACCTAGACTGCCCAAGTCTTTTGATATTTTAAACTGCTTACAGATGTTTCACCATCCTCCTTAGATGCTAATAGGATGGAAATTACTTCTTCATCCTTATATGATACAGTCACTCCTTCATTCCTCTCTACAAATGGAGAGAAAAAATATTTTGTGCACTTCTTTCGTGTTATTAATATTTCTCTGTTTGTGTCTATAAGTGGGCTTATGTCACTCTTCAAATTCCTTTTTTTATTCCAAAATGCTCTTTAAACACCTGCTTATTTCCCCATGAAATAACTGTCATTTTAGATCTTTGGCATCTCTGCTTACTTTTTCCATCAATGTTAAGTGCTATTTGTTTAATTTTTACCCACTTCATTTTCAAGTCCTGTTTTCATTTCACCTCTGAGCAAGGGACTATATTTTAAACAAACTGATTATTCCTCTTGACTGTGGAATCGTCTGATGAACATTTATTGAAGGAATACTACTTGTAAAGCCTTTGCCAAAAATGCCAAACAGCTGAAATCCATACTAGTTTGCTACTGCATGGCAGATACATTCATCTGATGGTATTTACTAATTAACTTTGCAGTGCATGGAGCCGAAAATCTCTTTGTATTTATCTTTGGACACGGAAGTTTTCAAATATATTAGAAATCAGAAGAAGCATCAAGGTAATTCTTTAGTGAATACACCTTCACAGACTAAATTGTGAAGGTAGCATCATGCATCTAGAAAGTGTGCTTACATGCACAAAACATGCTAAGTGTGAATAATATATGAATTAGATTCCAAATGGTTGTAAAAAAAATACATTAATTGTTCCATCAAATTCTGTAACTTACCTGATTCTGTGCTAGACTACAGACGTGAGTATAGAAATTATTTCCTCTTTTCTTGTATACTATTCATGATTATAGCAGTCTCAGAGCAGATTTGACTGAGAAACAGGCTACTTTGGCTGATCATTTTCAATCCTTTATTTCAATAATTCCCTTTCTGGTATATTTGCCAGCCCAGTTTGTAGTTAGAATTTCCTAAGGGGAAGTACATTTTGCTCTAGTATGTTCATGTTGTATTCAGTTATATTTAGTGTGATTATAGATGGGAGAAATAATATATTAAAATAAAAAATACTATATGTCACTAATATAGTCCTGGGTGTAGCTGAGAGGAACCTATTCATTGGTCCAGGAACTGAAAATTCCTTTGTTGGTGCTATAAATTTACGTGATTTTTCCTGAGCAGTCGATTAAATATTTAGATATTCGATTTACATCAGAGACTGGAAAAGTTCATAGAGCTCTTAGGTACCTATATCTCTACATACAATTATATGCAAGAATTATTTCGGCTAGTACCAGTACTAACTTCCATTGTCCACGTTGCAGTGACATTTGGTAGGCAGAAGTACGTGTATGCTGTTTGTCTTCATCAACAAATATCCACATTAGTTTACTTTCCTTTTTGTGGATCCTCTGCTGGAACATGCAAAGCGGAAGATAATCAGTCTGGAAGCATGAGGAAAACGAAAGAACACAAACTAAGAAGAAAGGGTTTTCACTTCCCCAAGAAAAGAGAGATGAGTTCAGATGGAGGCGATGACTTGACTAATGCTACACTTACACAAATCCTTTAACTATGAATGTCGACAAACTTCAGGATGCCTAAAATACAGATCCAAATCCACACTGAAAAAACTCTAAGAAGGAGTAAGTTATGCAAATTTTATGTGATGCTGTATATTAGAACTTCAGGAATGAAGCCAGATGTCAAAACTCAGATCTTCAGATTTGAAAAGAAGAATTAGGAAGCAGGTCAGCCATGAACAAAAGAATAGAAAAGAATACTGGGGAAAGAAATCTGTGAGTTAAGGAAGAGCAGGAATGCCATTTCCAAAGAGGAGAAGCAGGATTTTCTGTATGCTTATGTAAAGATTGGACTAGATAGGTCTATGCTGTTTGTAGAGTGGAGAAAGTATGGGGTCCAAGATAGTTGGTGCAGACTGGCTCAGACCCACGAAGCTGATGTGTCAGGGCAGAAACCTGGGTGCTTCCGCACTGTATACTGCTCAGCCTGAACATCTGCTGGGACTCAGCTTCTGCCCTCTGTCTCTGTGGCATAATGATAATTTTTTGGCAGCTTCTTACATCAGAATGCCTGAAATGATGAAAAGGCTGTGTCACAACCTCCCAAAGTAGTGATTTTATAGCACAATGCCCATCAACTTTCTTGGTTTCCGTTTAGTCACGTCTTTTTCTCCTTTGTCCCCTCATTTCCCATTTGCACGACAGACTGACAAAGCTTTTATCCCTTATCTCTTACTGCATTTTCTTATGAAGCTACACTTTGATCTTTGTGAGTTTTCCTTTTCTTTTTAACATCTGTATCAATATGTTGTGACATCTATTTATGATCTGTTGCATGTTCTTCAGTATTTTTTAGTATTCAATCCTCTTTTCCTCTGTGCACTAGCATGCATAATTCTTTAAACTTTACTTATTTAAAAGAACTCAGTGTTCTCTCAGCAAACATGTTCCTTGGACTCAAGTACTGACAAAAATGAGCATCCAAATTGACCATTGAACTGAATTATGTTTTCTATGTCATCACTTTCTTTGCTAGTAAGAAAGTGATCCAGAATGACTTTTTCCTTGCTTGGATTTTGTGTTCTCTGTAGAATACATTTAAGTCAATAAACAGAATTGTGTGAACAGGAGGACAGTGAAGCTATTTTAAGAACATCCGAAGCATACATGAGTATGTGTTTATCCAGTTGTGCATCTTTCTTTGCTGAAACAAAAATCACCTGTGCTTGTGTGTAAAAATTAGATAACTGCCCACTCAAATAACCGAAGACCTCACCCGGGTCGTGATACCATCTAAGACATTAGTCAGCCTATGAAAATGGCTCTAACAGCCTTTCCACATTTTTTTACAGCTCAGATTATAATGAAAAGCCTTTTCCTGAATGTTATTCAGCCTGCTTTCCATTTTCTCCTTCTCACTGTATATCAAATCAGCTATGAACTACTTTGTTATTGCTGGAAGCTTGTAATGCAGCATTTGGATCAATTAACACTTATTTACTTTTGCTGAAAGTAGTGTTTGCATCTTGAGCCAAGAACTCTCTTTTTATTAGATCTTGCTAGCTAGAGTATGAAGTTTTTAAATATGAAAATAACAATAGTTCTGCTGAGTTTGTCCATGAAACAGAGAAATAATAACTTGTGACAAGGAGAACAAAAAAGGAAATAATGTTGCTAACTGCAACGGTATAAACCAAGATATGGAAAAAACAGATAGGATTCCTTATATTGAAGCGTCTTGGTTTCAGTCTGAAATAATACTAGCATTGGGCAAGTAATAGAAAAAAGCCTGTGTAGAGGAGGGCTAGAACAGGAGGAAATGGTGCTGCCAACATCTGTGCAACAGACCCAACATTTGTGTCCCCAGATTGGATCGTGCTGCCTAGAAAATGGTCAGGAGGTACTGAGCGATACTTAGTTACACTGCGTGTTGGTAGGTGGGTGGACGTATGCTGGCTGCAGCTGATCTGCTGCTTTACCTTGTTTCACTTTTCTGTGCCATCTGGATAGAGGACAGGTCGTGTTCAGTGCAGGAGGTATTTAGACTTTGTTCTGAGGTGACTTCAGACTCAGGAGAGGCATGCACGGCAGTCAGCTGAAGTTTCTGTAAAAGCAAATGTAATTTATGGTGCTATACATCTGTGTGGTGACTGCCGCTGCCCTTGGGTTGCGTGACGATGTGTATGCAGACAGGCGTACAGAATGCTTACCCTTGGGCTAAAGTTGTGTATCCTCAACACAAAGATGCATTCACATGGACATGATAATGTTTGCGCTAGAGGAAGGGCTTGTGCCCAGGTATGTTGTTCAAAACAGTCCCTTACAGCTTCCAAGGGCAGAAGTATTAAAGCTGACGTTCCCTTACAGAATATTGTGAAATTCTGCCATACTCCCTCCTGTATCCCTCCTCTTTTCAGTTCACTTCTCCATCCCACACAGTGTATGCGTAAATCCCCCAAGAGTAAAGCAGTGTCTAGTAGCTCAGGGATTCACCAGACTTGATTCTGTATTTTCTGAACTGCATATATTATGCATCAGCACAAGGGCTATATCGTTGCTTTTTTGAAAACAGGAGGCCTAACATGCTTTAATCTTCTAAGTTTGTTTTGTTTATTTAGTATTCATTAACTGATTACACATTATCCCATAAGATGCCATATCAGTTTTGGAAAAGTCACAGGGAGCATAAGGAAAAGCAATTATACACTGTATGACATATAAAAAATATAGAAGAGTATAACATTGTGGAGCCTGGTGTCATAGTTAGAGAACTAGCAAACACTTGACATAACTAAAGACACCCAGCTGTTATAATGCAAAGTGCAGTCAGTCACTAGTATCCCTAGAAACAGCTTTCAAAAAACCAGTAGACCCTCCTGTTTCCTCTTTAGCTACTGTTGAAGATGAATTACAGCTTTTCTTAGGCTTGTTTTCTAAGGAAGTGCAGTTTATTGTTATTGCCTTACCTTTGTGTATGCATCTGCCTGTTCAGCTGCCTGTCAGTGCTCCCACACTAACTTTCTAAATGGATGGGCAGCATCAGCCAAACATGATAGGAGGGTAAGAATCTCAGGGATTTAAAAAAAAATTGTGCAAATCAGTTTTTCAGTAGAGGAGAGAAAAGCCGGTCAGTGTCCCCGTGGAGGAGAGGCCAGGCGGAGCTCGGCTGCCGTCCACTCCTGCTGGCAGCGGGACCAGGCGGTCCGCCCGGGCGGCTCCGTGTTCTGCCAGCTGCCGGGTCAGGGCACGGGCGAGGGAGTGCGGAGAAGGGCAGGCAGGTCCCTGAGTGGGGTGATGACCCAGCAGCGTGGCAGAAAGTGGGGAAAGCTATCACAGGAATGCAACGGGAAACCGTAGTCGTCAAAGTGGGATCAGTGGGATGTGGAACCAAAATCCGTAGAAAATCAGGCTTTATTCATCCTGTTCTTCATGGCATGGGTTGGTTTACTTGGGTTTGCTGTATTAAAAAAAAAGGAAAAAAAAGTTTTAGAGCTGTAGTTCAGAACCAGATTTTATTTTTATGACATTCTGAAGGTTCCCATGATGGACTGAGTTTAGCCAACTGCATGTTGTCTCTTTTGTTTACTCTGGGTATATGAAGATACGACCCTCTTTGCTGCTAATGAAGTTAGTGATGACTATTTGTATGGTCATCTACATCCAGTTCCATACCAATCTGGTAACAGCCAAAGCCCTGTAAAAATAGCAACCTTCTAAATATGACCATCTAGCAAATAAAATAGCATAAATAATATATCTCACATAACTATGATGCAGAGAAAACCAAATGGCTTTTTCTTATGTCTGGCAAAGTTTTTTAAATGATTTTTTTTTTCAGATCTCTTCAATATCCTGAGTAAGGCAGGTGAACTTGAAATTACTGTTGTCTTAATCAGTTTCAAACACAAACAGGAAGGTGTCCATCATAGCCGGTCCCCTAAATAAGCTGGTTTTTTTCGTCCTCCATACAAGCGCTAGAAACACTCTAGCCTGTCTCCTCTGAGTAAGGGACAGCCAAGTAAAGCAGAAGGCAAAGAAGACAGGATTTCTGTCAGGATGCATTTGTCATGGGCTAAACAAGGAACAGAAGAATGCGCTATAACCTAGTAAGGCTTAGAGGAAATCTAGATTTTTAGATCTCCTAAAGATCTAAAATCTTGATCTCCCAGCCAGACTGCTGTTTTCTACAGAGTAGTTGGAGTTTTGTAAAGATAAGCTCTTCAATTTTTTCCCACTTGCTGCACAGTATTTTGACTGCCAAGACTTATTTATTGCACAGTATTTAAGTCTCAAGATAAACATAGAAAATTTGGAACACTCAATTAAAGAACACCTCTGAAACATAAACAACTTGCTTACCACCTCGAGTGCTGTGTTGAGTTCTGGGCCCCTCACTACCAGAAGGACATTGAGGGGCTGGATCATGTCCAGAGAAGGGCAACGAGGCTGGTGAGGAGTCTGGAGAACAAGTCGTGTGAGGAGTGGCTGAGGGAGCTGGGGCTGTTTGGTCTGGAGAAGAGGAGGCTGAGGGGGAAACTTATCACTCTCTACAACTACCTGAAAGATTAGTTTCTTATAAAAAATAGCATATTTACTTTCAGTGCTCAAATCTTGGAGACCTTCTCCATTGATTGCAAAATCTGCTGCTGAGTTCATGTTACATGAGAAAATCAAAGGGAGGGGCATTTTGAGAGATTTGCCTGAGGAAGAAATGGTGGACAACTTCAGCTTGAGCCTCGTAGCTACTGCTGACTTCCAGATGAGAAAGCATCATATGTACTTTGTCTGCAGCCTCCAGTTAGCAAAATTTTTACTGTTTTCATCAGCAGCATGATGAAAATGTTAAATGTTTGCATTTGGCATATTTAAGCTTTCACTACAAAGAGAAATTTTTCTGCTTTTACGTTACTAACACCTCACCTAGGCAGAAAAGTCTTCACCAAATCTGCCAACCTATCCTGTAGGCATCTCATCAGATATAGGAATGGTTTTAAAAAAACTCCAGGGATAAATATAAATAGCTTAACAGGAAAGCGTCCTCACACAGTGCTGTTTTTTAGAGATAAATTATCTGCTTTCCTGTCTGCTGGTGACCTTCTAACCCTCAAACACACCCACCCACCCCCCAGCCTCCACGTACCCTGAGGCAAGGTAGCTACAAACAAATAAAATGCAAAATTTTGTATGAAAAATTACAGCCTTTACCTGGCATTTTCATCGTCTGCCTTCTTATTGTTTAAGAGCGAACGATCATTCTTTTGTCACCTTCTGTGTGACACGCGTGACCATATAGCACTCTCTCTCTCTGGAATCTTTCACCCCAGAGTCAACACTGACAAGCCATCAGCTTTTCTCTGGCGCTCTCTCGCCATGCTACAAGTCTGCCACCTTTGTGCAGGGTGAGATCAAGTCAAAACATGTGCCTAAAACCCAGCAATTTGTGTGCCTAATGACCAAGGCCTCCAGCCTGTCTTCCATCTGTCCTCACACACCTATTGCCTGTGCGAGCAGACACCATGACAAGGTGAGGCTCTGGGATGGTCCTGTCACTGGGATTGTTTGTCCCCTGATTCAGCTTAACACTTTCCTGCCGTGAAACTTTTCTCCTTCGCAGCCCAGGAGCTGAGAACCTGGTTGGAGCTGCTTGAATCTCATTTAGGGATTCACCAAAAGGAGGCACTTTTTCTCTGTAATGCTCCTCTGTCTGGGATAGTCAAGACGAGGTTCTGTCTGTGAAGGGCAGGAGCAACCTGACGCACACGCTCGAAGCAGCCACCTACACAGCACTTGTGTGGGGAGCACAAGCCCCCAGTCGTTTGCCCATTAATTTAATTTCATTTGTAACTTTTTTCCCTTTTCTCTTAAGGTAGTTTTATTTGTGGTTTTTGTCGGCTTTTTTCTTTCAGGAGTCAGGAATGGGGAATTTTGCAGCCTGTTCCCCTCTACCGTGGCAATCATTGTACATTCAAGCTTCAGTCCCTGCAGCAGCTCACTGTGTTCTGGAGCTCCGTCGCTGCGCACTGGCCTCGGTGTGCTGTGAGACTTTTGGAATTACGTTTATTTGTACAAACTGAGGATCTTGTCCAGATATATTGAAACCTTTGTTGCAGTCCAGGTTTAGCAGGAGAAAACATACGGTGTTTGTTCACAAGATTTTCTTTCCCCATAGTCCTAGGTGATGTTTGAAATGAGCCTTCAGACTGAATGGTTCTCATCGCATTGTGGGTTCAAGGAGATCAAGCAAGTCTTGCAGGCAAAACAGTCTGGACTCAGGGAATTTTTACTAAATTTAATTTTTTGTCAATTAAGACAAGCTTCCGACCACTGAGTTGAGTTTTGAGTAGAAACAGAAAATAAATGAACAGACGTAAGTAAACACCTCATCGCCCGTTCCCCGTTCCCCCCCACCCCCTC
>Ga0065711_1047513_pt1 | contig 12292 bp, 11 predicted proteins | sample Hoacrofraction12_FD_59098 | JGI IMG/M metagenome (GOLD analysis project Ga0065711, IMG submission 59098) | Hoatzin crop microbial communities from Cojedes, Venezuela - Epithelial fraction 12 v2 (version 2) | ecosystem: Host-associated > Birds > Digestive system > Esophagus > Crop | place... | reverse complement strand
TGGGAACGAGGTGTGTTTTGCCGTGCTCGGCTGCGATGTGTGAGCTCTCTGGGAAGGTGCTCGTCATCGGGCTCCCCGCGTTCCTTTTCCATTAGGCGTCCATGTGTGGATAAGAACTTTACCAGTTAAACGGTGCTTTTGGAGCTTCAGAGATGCGTGGAAATACTGTTGCCAAAATTCTAAAAAATAGGCCCTGTATTTTGTTTGAAAATAAAAAATAATGATAAAAAATACTCATCCAAGTTAACAAACCAATAAAGCTTTTTTAAAGCTTCTGTGTTTTGGAAAATAGGCTGGCGTAATAGCATAACTGCAAAATAATTATTTGCTAAAGAGACTAATGAGCTCAGTTTTTTAGAGCAGCAGTAATCCCACGTTTAGCTTGCTGCCCTGATCGGGATTTCCTGCGAGCGGTGCCTGGAATCCGTGCAGTCGCAGGGACTGTCCCCGCGGTGTGAAAAACGAGATGTGGAGGAGCTGGATGGAGCTCTGGGGCTGCCACGTGACCCGCTGCCTTGAATAATTGCAAAATAGAAGCTCATTTACTAAAGCTCGGTTTACGTCCTGTTGAAGCACTGTAGTAAACAGTTTGGATTACTGGGCAGTGACAGATAGTTTTGATTCATGTAGTTCCTTGGCTAAATCTTGTTCAAAGAAGCTGTATTCTAGAGAAAAGAGAGAAGTGGTTTTGGAGGCGCCGGGAAGCGGAACTTCTTGCAATTTTGGGTTTTGGTGTACTGAGAGTATTTTAGTACTTAAGTGGATATTTATTTTGCCTTAATGTGTATTTGATTAGGTTACATCAGCTATAAATACTGGAAGCTCCAAAGCCTCTGTTTCACTGTCTGTCTCCAGTCTTGGCTTTTGAGGAACATTTGATGTCTTGTGGTGGTTACAATTAATCTCTGTGTGTTTTAGCAATTAGTGTTTATGTGCAGCAGGCAGCAGCAGACTCTGGCAACTGTCAATCAGCAGCTGTAATTGGCTGGGAAAAAGGACGGGAGAAAAGGCAAGGTGATTTACTGCCTGCCCGGTTATTTGGCAACACCGTTTAGTTGACAAACACCCTTTCTGGCCCCAGTTCCTTGCTGTGATTTGCCGTGTGGGTGGTGAGGAGCGGGGGACTGGCAGTATTACCATGGCTTTGGTTTGATAAAGCTGTCTGTTACGTTATCAGTTTAATGGGCTAGAATTTACTTTCTTTGTCACCTTTCACAGCAGCTGCTCGCTTTTAAACTCTTGTAATTTCCCTTTATGCGGAAATGTTTGGTTTTTAAGACAAACTTCATTATCATCTAGAAAAATGCATGTACCTGTTAACCACTCAGTAACAGAGGGGTAACAAAACACGTACAAATTCAAAGCAATTGAATTCTTCTGCTTAGCTAAGATTTAATAAAACTGATAATGCGAGATTGCACGAGCAAAGCACAGGTGGAAGAGGGAAAATGGTTTGATTTAAAGAGAGAGCATCTCTGCTGGTTCACGTCGCTGCTGCTTCTGTGTTTGTAGCCCCCAGCCTTGGGTATTCCTGACGTCTCCGGGGTGTAGGAGCACTCTGCTAATTACGGCTTTTTTCCTTATTGTTTGCTTTGGGGCTTTTTGGTTTTTAAAGGAAGTGGAAAAAGTAAACAGCAAGAGGTACTGGCGGTACAGCACGGCTTAGTGGAGTGAATCTGAACCTGTCGAGGAGCCTGGCGTGCCCTGGGCTGGGACTGGGAAATTCATGGTCTGATCCTGGCTCCGTGGGCTGGACTCCTTGAGCAAGTCACCGTGTCTTTCTCCAGCAGTTACCACCTGTAAAATGGAGATAAAAATAATGATCTTCCTCTAGCAGTTTGCCGGGTCACAGAGGGTAGGCACTGCACCAGTGTCCTCATTAGCATTTTTTAATAAGGCTGTGCAGATTGATGTCTTGCCCTGGTTTAAGGTTGGTGAACGCTATGGCCGAGCGCGAGTGTGCCGCACTCCTCCTCTTCCCTCCTCGTGAGCTCTGCTGCTGCGAAACCTTCTGTACGGGAGTGAGTTTGTGGCTGTGGTGTGTACGGGCGACACCCAGCTCCTTGCCCGAAGGAGTGCGAGGTGAATCTGTGGGAGCAGCCGAGTGTGAATTCTGTGCGTGTCCGGCCACCGTGCTGGACTGCAGCAGCCGCCTCTGGCATTAAATAGATTTAAACGTGTTTTGGACCAGGAGGCAATAAAACGTTCAGGATCTGAAAAACAGCTTCTTTCTCCATCTGATCGCTCCTTATCAAGCCTCCTCTTTGGATTTGGATTTTTTCCCTCTGCATCTTGAGTCGTACAAAGGCAGCCGCTGGTGGGGAAGCGTTAGCTGTGTTAGCCAGGTACTCGCCTGGGTTTTGAGCGTGTCGGCTGTGTTCTGCTGCTGCCGGTTCTGGAGTAGGTAATTGCAATTTGTTTTAAGCACTTTATAAATGGGGTAACAGCCCTTTTTGTAGATAATTTTTTGTGTTTTGTGTGAAGAGTAAAGGGGAGTATAAGAGTCCCTTTACTTACATAAAAAGACACAAATTACTCAAGAGTGTAAGAGAGTCGGAGTTCAAACAAGAGAGACTCTTTAACTAGACCTCCAAAAATAGAAAATTAAATGGTGTTTTGGCATTAACCAGTGTTTTTGAATTAACCTTATCATAGCTTTTTCATTTTTGTTTGGGTTCACTAGTTGGTATTTTTGTTAGTAGTCCATTATGGTTTTATACAGCTTCTTTGTAGCCGCCTGTTTTAAAGTGGCTGACCTGTGCCTTTGTTGTTTTCAGCTGTATCACTTCTGTATAAAACCTACCCTGTGATATACACTGGGAACCACTGATTACTCTGTATTTTTCAAATAAGTGTCCCCAAGGAATTTACACTAATTAGCAGTCCACCATTGTAGGTTGTTTATTACTGTTTTTTTCAAAACCTTCATCACTGGGAAGAAAAGAATGAAAATTCAGGCTACCTGAGTGAAATTATGGGAAGAAACAGAACTTAAATGTTCGAAAGTAATTTCAGTACTAGCAGACTATCCTGAATTCTTCGTTTAAAATAAATAACTAGAGTTTTATCCAGTTAGTGGTTGTGGGGCAGGTTGAACACATCTCTCTCCCTCTGCCCTGCCTTCTTTGAGCGTGGTCCTGAAGGTGAGACCAGTCGATGGGGCACCAGTGGAGGGTGCCGATGGGCACAGGCTGGAAGAACAGAAACCCCCGGCCGTGTGCTTTCTGTGCAGCTTCTGAGCGGCCAAGTTCAGCCCCAGACTTTGGAAAAGGGGATCGAGACACGTGAAAGGTGACAAGAAGGCCAAAACAGGTGGTGATAACTTCCCGGTTCTCAGTGACTTGGACCCGCGGTTAGACAGGCGCGCATGGTCGGTGTGCCTCGTCTCGGGAATTTCTTTGCCTCTCTGACAGCATCTTTCGTCAGCAGGTGCTGATGTGACTGTGACAGAGCCCAGCAGCTCTGACGGCAGAGTGGAGCGATCGGACCCTTACGCCAGCGTCGACGAAGCCCTCATCGGCGGGGAAGCCAGCTACATCTCGCAGCCCCTGACTCCGGAGAAGGAGGATGCGCTCCAGGCTGCCACGGTCGCCAACCTGCGCGCGGCTCTCATGAGTAAGAACAGTTTGCTGTCTCTGAAAGCCGACATGCTGGGAGAGGATAGTTCTCTGCTGTTTGAGTACTTGCCCAAAGGCACGCATTCTCTCTCTCGTAAGTTTGTATTTTTATATTTTTTTGTTTACTGGCACTTTAAGTGAAATCTTTAGTGAGATGAAAACACAGGTCACTGATTCATTTATTACTACAAACGTGTTTATATCCAGATTTAAGTCTTGCTTAATCACACTTTCTTCAAAATTTGGAAACCTGTGTCTGGTGTTGATCCAACTTTAATGTCGACTGCTGAAGCCGTGGAAGGAAATACTTCATGTATGTGTATGTAGCCTTTGTCCTCAAATTGCTTTTACTTGTTTGCAAAATGGTGCTTACACACGAAATACAAAGTATTTGAGTCCTTCTGAGAAGAGAAGTAGCTGCAAAGGTTTTGAACCCAAGCTTGCCGAATGTTGAAAGGAGGCTTGACTGTTGCTCCTGTGTCTGTAGAAACAGTGGTGATTTTGTAGATCGCGTGACCTTTGCTTCTTGCTGTTTGCTTTTGGACCTCTCTCGAAGTAATGAGCAGCTATTGATTGTTTTGTTACACTCGCTCATGGAAACGAATGCTTTTCTACTGGTGATCTGCTGGAGACAGCTGATACGTACCGATAGCTGTGGACAGCTTGGTTTTCAGCATGCTTTTCTATTTTCTTCATTGCAATTGTAAAATAGTTTGATTCTCCAGTGCACAAAGAAAGAAAAATTATTAATGCTGTATTTTAATAATACTCTCAGAAGATGGGGGGTATCGTTTGTGACAGAAAATAGAGCAAGCAGTGGCTTTCTGAATACTGTGTGTTAGTTTCCAGCAGAAAAGGTTTATTTTAGTCTATACTGAGAAAACTGATCGATCGCATAGAATGAAAAGTTCACTTAAGATATCTATCATTTTATTTTTGCTTTCCTCAAGGGCAAAAAATAGATAACTTTTAATGGTCATGTGGGTTGTGTGATAAAGGGAAATAACTGCACAACATAATGTCAGTCTTAGTATCTCTTCTCGTGTCTGAACAGTAAAATTATTTTTTTAAAAAAAGCTTTCTAAATTTAGAGGAAAAAATGTATTTTTTGTACCTGATGTTGCAGCTTTAATGCTTGGAGGGAACTGGTAATGCAGTGTTCTTGTTACTTCCGTGGTGGTTTGCTCACTGAATGATCTCCAGTTAAATCAGATTTAGGTGGTTCAAAGTGGGCTCCTGGGTCGCAGATCCCTTCCCTGCAGTGAAGTCGCAGAGGTGCTGTGCCGCAGCTGGGTGCTGGGCTGGCTGCAGCGAGAAGAGTGCCCTCAGCTGGCACCGGGACGGGCGGGAGCGCGGATCGATGCGCGGCGGCGAGGGTGATTGACGCGCCGCGCGTTCCGAGCTGCGGCTCGTGACAGGTGAAATCAGCGGTTTCATCTCCTGTCATGATAAACGGGAAGAACGACGGGGCTGCCCTCTATCCGTCATCCTTCTCTTGGCTGGAGGATTTTAGATTTTGCTTAAAAGCTGAAGGACCACTTGGTGTGAAGACAAATGAGTCTAAGGCAGTCATAAATTTGGGCGAGGAATTAGAGATTGCCTGACCAGCTGAGAAGCGGAGTTCGGGAACAGACATGGTGTAGGCAGAACACCCCCTGGGTTTAACACAAAGCTTGATAGATTTAGAGGAGGGGGACCTGATGGCTCACTGAGGGGTGCGATGGCTGAGGAGGTCTTTCCAGCCGATGTCTGAGGTCCCTGTTTTCCCGTCCTCTCGCTATTACTTGAATTTCATTCAGCTTCAGTTACCTCATCGGTGTGGAAGCAAAGTGAGTTGCGCAAGACGACGAGCAGAGTGCTGGCTTGGGCTGTAGCTCTCACACCCGCAGTGCATGTGGCCGTGGCCTCCCAAGAGGGGTTTTACAGAAGCAGGGAGTTAAGGCATATATTTTTCTTTCATCTTACTCAGCTTCACAGGTATCGATTTATTTTAATCACTTGAAAAAGATGTTCTGATAGAAGGCTCGCTTGCTTTTAAGTGGTCGTTACTGAATACAATAGGACATCAAGTTTAATGAGAATTTTCAGTGTGTAAAATGACAGTAAAACAAGTGGTAAGAAGATTCTGGAGATCTAAAAGCACAGTCTAGGTTGGTGCTAGCTTTGTAGATGGTTTTCACATTTTCTTCAAACACAATTTGAGGATGTTGAGTCATTTTAAGTCCTGGGTTATATCAAAAAAAAAAGGGTGGGGGGGAGAAGGCAGGAGCAGAGTGAATAAGTTTTGGTGTTTTGCTTTGTTTTTGTTTTACAAACCAAAATCAACACAGTTTTCATCTGCCTGATTTGAAAAGGAAACGCACGAATTTCAAGTTTTCAATATTGATCTCTCTTGAGTTTAAAAAATGCGACGTTGGCTTTTAATCTTAATTGCTATCGCTGGATTGTCTTCACGATCTCTTGTGAAGCACCACAGTAAGTTACTGACTCCGGGAGCAGTGTTCATGTTTATTTTTCTTTTCTGGAGGAAAAGACTTGATGGAGGTGGACAGATCCAAAGAGCAGATTATACACTTTTAAAACTCTGATGAGCTGCTTCTAGAGGGGATGTTACTCTCCAAGTTCTTGCATGCATTACAAGTTTTCATTTTCCTTCCGTATAGTTCATGCTGTTGTAAAAGTTCATAGAGGATACCCAAAGGTTTTCTTTTTACCCCATGTTCTTTTTTCCTAATTCATTGTATATTGTACTGATGGTATGAAGTGTGAAATTACTCAACATTCTACTGATGGAAAATGGAGGCTGGGATGTGGCGGGGGTGTCGTATCACGGTGAGGTAGCCAGACAGAAGTACAGCATTTCTACAGTTAACCGGTTCAAACAAATTTAAAATCGGAAGGGAAAATGTCAATGTCTTGCCACTGGAGTAACACAGTTGCCAGATAACCTGCAGCTGAAGGGCTCTGAGAATTTTTGACGTTCATGGCGTGTGATCAAGATTGACGTTGTTTGTGTGCTTGTCAGAAACCTAAAGGACGTGCAGGTATTGAAGAAAAAAGTGTGTGTGGGTTGTTCGTGGGTAATGCTGGGGTCGTCTTGGGTACCGTTAGTTACTGAACCAGCGTCGTGCGTTGTTGGAGATGTCTTCCAGATGAGACCTTGGAAGAGGTTCGCTTGTCCTCGTCCTCCCGCGTTTTCGTGGTTCGTCTGTGAAAGCGGGTTCTTCCTTGCTGATTTCCAGCTCCAGCAGTGCCGTTGTGCGGAGCTCCGTGGCTGGGTAATGGGTGTTTCATTTCGCTGATGGTGCTGACCTTTGGTAGCGTTGTTCAGCACGGTTACACCACGTCTACAGAAGTCTCAAAGGCTTTAGCTGAATGTTTTTAGCTGGTTTTGCCAAGTATAATCAAGAGAATGAGAATGTTGATATTCATGAGGAAATGAGTTGGTTAGTTTACATCCTTGTTTTCTTATCTAAAAAAAAAAAAGTTTTCTAACATTCAGATTTTGGGGTGTCTGACTGCCTAAAAGGGCGACTCTTCCATATTTTCAGAATAGTACATTGCATGCTTTTTATATGTCTAAATTTGGCTTTTCCTGTTTACCCTCTTGCAACTGAAATTGTTTATAGAAGCAATTCCTATGAAGCTTGCTGTCCAAGTGATTACATGGTACACAGAGCCCTTTTCTTTTGGGCAAACCAACTAATAGGTTATTTTTAGTTGGGGGTTCATTGGAGCCAATAATTTGTACTTGCACTGGATGTTAAAGGGATACATTTTACACAGTGGTCAACTTTCCCAAGAGGGAGTTAAAGGTATTCGGTTTGGCCTGGAATTTTTGTACATGGTAAATGAAGATTTAGGGGAGAACGGATGCAGTTTTAAACGAGATATAATAACCTTTGCCTTTCTCTTTTCCACAATAGTTCACTGTCCAGCTGTCAGAGAATACTGTGTTCATAGTAATGCTGATAAACCAGTGCATCATCTTCTGTACACAAAGCTGACTGAAGGAAAGCGCTTTTGATTTCTGATTTAGAAATTAAAATACTTTTCATTAAAATTCATTTTGATACAAAGTTAGGAGGGAAAAAGGTTTCTCACAGTACGAGTCGGAATGGGACATAACATGAATTCAGGTGCTGTTTGCGTTCTCATGTACAAAGTATGGGTCATTTATGTGGGTTTTGCTGCTTCTGTTACTTGCAGTTGTTGAAACCAAATAAATATTAATTATTGTTTTAAAAATGATCTTTGTACTTGGTTATGTTGTACATCTTTGTGGCTCATGTTGGATGACGGAGTTTGTTGTTTCTCCTTACTCTATGTCATTGCTCGTTCAGTAGCCTTAACCTTTGTGTGAAGAAGTGCATAGTTTCTTAGGAACCTGTGTAACTCTGCAGAGGTGCTAATAAAGAATTAATCAAGCCAGTCCCCACTGGCTTATCTTTACGTGTGCTAAAATGCCGTCTGGTGAGGGAGGTGCAACCCAGCGATGCCTCATCTGTGGTCACAGCGTGTTGCGGCGGTGTCAGCAGGGCAGTTTGAATCCGTTTGGGATGTTTGGGGGAAAAAAGGAACGTGCGGATGGCGAGGCAAGAATTCACTTCCTCCCCCCCCCATTTTGTCCTGTCTTGAATTTATGGGGGTTTAGCATTTCATTGTCCTGCCTTTAAGTGACAACAGCAACAGATGAGCACCACCAGAATAAAAACTTGAAATATTGTTATCGCCCTGGAATAGAGTTAACTAAGTTGTGAAAGATTGCGATCTGCCATCAAAGCAGAGGAAAGTAAATCAGACATGCAGCTTGTGGCACAAGCGCAGAATTTCCTTTGATAGCTGATAAAAAGTGAGCTTTGGGATTGTTCACATTTAGAAACCTTTGTGCGGTTTCGCTCGGCTGCTTTGTTGTGACCCAGATCACAGTGTATTTTATTTGGACATAGTATAAACTTTGACTTGTTATTTGTAGCTGTGTTGAAGAGTGTGGTTTTTACATGCGTAATGGTTTCAGTCAGACTCTTTTGTGTTAGAAATAAAAAAGCCTGTAGGGCACAGAGTGCTTTAAATATGAATTTGTTTACTTTTATGCTGTATTTGCTTCTGATTTTGCCTGCTTGCTTTTCAAAAATAACGCCCTGCTCAGTGTGTCATTCCAATACTCAGTCAAGGTGTTTCTTAAAGTTCATTTAACAACTCGTAATGTACACTGCTCTTGATTACACAGTCTTTATTTGTATGCAGATTTGCCATTGATGATCGGTGCTGTTCCTGGGATATTTTTTACCATTTGGCCGTTACTGCAGCGTAGGCAAGAGGGTACGGTGCTGCTTCGGCCGGACAAATAACGTTTTCCTTTTCAACTATGGTAGATTTTGAGAATGTAACGACTGTCAGGTATAATTGGACGGTTTTGTACAAATATTTGAACTTCCGTGCTTGCTAGCTGTAGAATGAAAGGAATGCTTTTCCCCATCTTTTGTAAAGCACTTTGAGATCACGGACTGACAGTACTGCATTAAATAAACCGCCACGGTCAGATCTTGAGATCTGAAGCTTTGACACAGATTTTGATAAAGGCAATAGTAGAATAAAGTTTGTGTGGATGTTACTTCAAGATTGAAATGTATGTGTTTGAAACAGTGCTGCTCCGAGAGGTGTCTTTCAGAAATGCGGTTGCTCTGGATATTTGCACTGTGCTGCTTTCTCCTGACGGACTCTTTAGTGACCGCGCCACGCGATGTAACTCCGCCGCATACATCACGCACAGACGCGGCGTTTTGGGTGGGGAGGCTGGTTTTTAAAAAAAAAACCAAAAAACCGAAATGAGATCCTGGCATCACTGTCCTGCTGCGTTCCCTCCCGGTGACAGAAGAGAAGCTGCGAGTGCTGGTGCGCTGCCTTTGCGAGGCCTTTCTGAAAGCCGCCGGCTGGTCTTGGCGCACGTGGGTGAGATTCGTTTCCTGTGTTCCCCAGGGCCTGGCACCAACTTGAGTCGTTCAAGGGGCGAATGTGATGGCAGAGTGGAAGCACCGTCTCCCCCGCTGCCTTCATCACAGCTTGCCACCCAGAGCCCCCCCGAGGTCTGTGCTGCTGGTGAAATGTCACCAGAAGCCGTGACAAAAGGAGAGGAGCCTTCCTCATCCCAGGTAAGGTCGTGGGGGGAAATGGAAAGAAAATCAAATGCAAAGGTATCTGTTTAATCAAATTCTCCCCGGTTAGGAGTCCTTTGAAAGACTGTAATACCTTATACTTTGATCTGTTAGCTTTTTTTTTGTCCCCTTAAATATAGGTTATTTTAAAACTACAAGTCTGCTGAGGTCAAGGCTGGTGCTGTCCTAATTTTATCCCTTCTGCCTTACCTCCACAGAACTTGCGTTCAAAAAACTGTATTTTTTTTTTTTAAAGTACACATGTCCTTCTTATTGTAAATCCCTTTGCTGGCAGAATATTGCATACAACAATATAATAATGGCGTAAAGGAAGCTGAGACCCCAGCTGTCCGTTGCCCGCTTCTGGTGTTCAGCATTTGGGTTTCTTGTAACTGTCTAAATTCAGGTAGAAGCAGACTGACTTTGTGTGTTTCAGGCACCAGGAGTTTGACATAAAATCCATAGCTTTCTGTAGCACTTCTTACTGATAATATTTCTGAATGAGACTTTAGTTCTGTTAAACAAGTGGGTAGAAACACGGGTTTTTCCTTTGCAGTCACCGTAGAGCAAAGCCGAGCTGGTCAGAATGGCTGGTAGCCGCTCCGCCGCGCGCCGGCAGCCCTGCCCGGCTGCAGCGTGCCTCTGCCGCAGGGAGGGCTGCCATCTGCCGCGCGCTGGCACCTGGCAAACGCTTTAGGGGGAAAAAAAAAAAATCAGCTTTTATTTATAATTTGGGTGAGCAGTGCCAGGGAGCGTTGCATCAAGGGAACTCCGCAGAAGGTGTTTGTTTTCTATGGGCTTTCCTATGTGCAAAGAAGAAGTAGCTGTGAGGGGCTAAGGGAATAACTTCCAGTTCTGTCTGCTAGACATTTTCTGTCCGGTGTTTCGTTTCTGTTGGCCTGGGTGGGAGCTACAGAGGCTTAGCGAGGCTGAAAGCTGAGTAGTTACCCGGGACCAAAACAGGCATGTTGATTAGTGTCTTTAAACACCGTATCTTGCAAAATACGGCCCAGTTAACTTCTCTGCTTTGACAGTGGAAGCTTTGTGAGGGTGAGTAACGTTGCCAGGTCAAGTGACGAGCCTCCCTTAAAGAAGGGGCGAAGGCAGTGGTCACATGGGAGTCTGAGCACTAACTGCAGAGATGTGTTCTTATAAATACTTGCCTGAACTTCAGCGTGCTTTTCGTTTGCAGGCCACTTACGATGGATCTGTAGCACTTTGGCAGTATGATAACTCTGATTCAGGTAAATAGCAAGAAAACGATTTTTTTTAAGCTATCATTGTTTTATACCAGCCGACACTGATTTGTACGTGTGTGTGTATTTCGGTTTCAGATACGAGTTTCTCGAGGTCTGAAGACGTGGACATAACCACTGACAGCCTGTTCCTGGATTCAGCCCTAGCCAAGAGGCTGACCTGCGGTTTCTGCAGGAGGGTTTTCCAGTGTGCTGAAGAGCTGAAGGAGCACATCCACGAGCACGTTTTCTCCATGCTTCTCCCGTTCGACTTGGTTGGCTGCTCCCGGCCTGGCCTTGCTGACGGCGTGCCTCCTGGCCAGCTCGCCCGCTTCCAGTGCTCCAAATGCCCCGCCAGCTTCACCCTGAAATCAAACATGGATCGGCACGAAAAGACCATCCACTTCAACTGTAAGAAGATGCAGTGTCCTAACTGTGCCAAGCTGTTTCGAGACAAGACAGACTTAAACCGGCATCTTCTGTCTGTGCACGCGAACGAGCGTACTTTTGTCTGTCTCTTCTGTGGCAAGGGCTTTGGTACACAGAAGAACCTCGCTAACCACGTGAAAGCGTGTTGCCTGGGCTCTGCCCAGCTGGGCGGGTTTGAGCTTTTGGACAGTGTAGGACAAAAGGAGGATCCCGAGGATGCGTAGCTACTGTTGCGTGTGTGAGACGCTGCCTTTAAACTAGGAGAAGCAAATTGTTCCTTTGTTCTCGTGCTGCAAATAAATGTATCACGGGTGTAATGTAATAGAGTAACTCCTCAAAGGTGATCAGGTTGGTAACGTGCTGGTTCCAGACACTGTGTAACTGCAGCCATGGTGCTTTTTTTTGTGGAAAGATAACTTTTGTCCGTCCATATAATGAGCACTTTGGCTGTCTTATTGGTGTGATCATACTGTGGGCTAATACTACCTTAAGCAGTTTTTACCAGTAGATCTCAAAGTGCTTTATAAAAGAAACGGTGATGTTTTCCTCGTATTCCCTGGGAAAATAACATACCTCAGCTTGTTGAGCGTGTGAGCAATAGAATTAGTAATAGAATTCAGTCTTCTGAGTTCTGGTCTACTGCTCTGTCCATTAGACAGTTGAGGGGTTTTCAGCTTGAGATTAGGAGCTGTGAAAGCACTGGGTTGCGCAGCCCTGGAAGCTGTTCGTGAAGTCTGGTTTTCTATGTCATGTAACGGAGCAAAAAGTGTTGCGTGTTCATCTGTGCAACAGGGTATATTATTTGGGGTTTCAGGTTGTCACAAGGCTTGTATATTTTTGTTGATACTATGCTGGA
>Ga0065711_1012279_pt1 | contig 12292 bp, 7 predicted proteins | sample Hoacrofraction12_FD_59098 | JGI IMG/M metagenome (GOLD analysis project Ga0065711, IMG submission 59098) | Hoatzin crop microbial communities from Cojedes, Venezuela - Epithelial fraction 12 v2 (version 2) | ecosystem: Host-associated > Birds > Digestive system > Esophagus > Crop | place... | reverse complement strand
TCTGTGCAATTTACTTTACTAATTTCCGTAATTGCTTCTTAAAATAGATGACCATCTATGTGATCTTAAGGACAGCTAAGGTAAATTTTACTCTTACAAATTGTGATCCACAAAAAGAGGCTGGATTTAAAATCATGCTCCCTGTTCTATTTTTTTGGAAGAGTTAGAGGCCTCTGAGGGTGTCTTCTCTGGGAAATAGTCAAAACTGCAATGTAATTGTCTCTTGAATTAATAATGCAGTAGGTTAAGTCCATCTTCCATTGTGGACCTGTTTATTTCAGTGAAAATCCATATTGTCTCACTCTTTGAAGAAGAGCTCTCACTATGTTCCAAAGCAATGCTTTTTTAAACAAGCTTGTTTATATATATAAATATATATATACATCTGCACATATATGTACACATGCACACACTTCAACTGAACTGTGACTGTTCCTTGTCTCAAAACATAACCTGTGTGAATGAGACGGGAGAGAGAAGGGAATTACTGAAAATAGACAGGAAATATCTTCTGACTTTAATTCAGAAATGGCTAAAAAGCATGCTAGTCTTCTCTTGAAAACAGCACCGTCCCTTCTTTATGGTATTTTAACAATGCTGCTGTACATAGCACTTTTTGGATGAATTTTACTATTTCTGTATTGCACTGCCATGCAAAATTTTCAATGATATGTTTTAAAAAAAGAGATATTTAATTTTTTTAGATGGACATATTTAGAATTAAATACCAACCTAAACAGAATAATAATTTTTCCTCCTCATTTTTTTTACTTTTTTTTAGGGATGTCGTCGTGTCCCCCCCCTCCCAATTACTATGTCATTTATTATAGATATACATTTTATCAGTGATGGAGAAGAATGTTTACTGAGATGCATTTTAAAGAGAAACAGAGGTTTAATTTTATTTCAGGCTACACAGAGTCCCTATTATTGAGAGGATATTTTGCTTTTGTTTGTCATGATTCTTTTGTGTATATTGCAAAATCTAAAAATTTGTTTGTAAAGCCACCTTACACTACTAAAATAAACATATTTAACCTTGCAGCTGTTGACTCTTTAGCTGTAACGTAACAATTTTTCTATGCTGTCTAGAAGCTTGTGGTGTACAAACATGGTTAATTCTATCTGCCTTGTTTTGAAAATTCCTTAGTGGATAACATTTAATTTTACTCTTTTTCAGAGTGGTAGCCATTTCAGATCCAGCTCAAATTTTCTCAGGTGCACCAAAATGCATGCAAGTATTGGTAGAGACTGGCGTTCTGTCGTTGCATGGTACGCAGCACGTGGGTTGCTTCAAAGCGATGTCTTTGGCAGCCAGTGATGGCTGTGTAGGTGAAAATTCTAGGGGAACTCATGTAATTAATAGCCAAACAGACACAATCCAAGGACCTAATCTGTTCTGTTACAGCTCTCCAAGTAAGATAGATAGCCCTGCTTCTTCACTGAGGTTGCTTAAAGTCTGCCTGAAAATACTGCAGCAAAAATTTGCTCTTCACCTGTCTCATTCAAGAATCTCTTGCCTTCCCATCCCAGCAAAGCGCACAGTGACAGTGAGTGTTATTTAGCTCAGAGTCTCTCCTGGAGGGACCGTCAGCTTACTTGTGGATTGCGGGGCTAGAAAGGAGCTCTTGGTTTCTAATTCTAGTATTAGTTGGCCACAAGCATTTAAACTCCGAGACATCAAAATGCAAGGCTAATTGTAGCTAATGATATCATCATGACATGAAGATAGTGGATGGGAGGGGCTAAATTCTCTGATTAAATCTTTTCAAATGGTCTTTAGTATGTTTTGTCTAACAAAATTCTCTCAGTTTTCCATCCTGGCTCAGGTCTTCATTGTTTGTCTTCATAATTTGAATGAGAGGCCCTTGAGGTTTGTGCAACAAAGGCTTGGAACATGCACTGAAGTAACCCTACAATATTGTTGCGGTCTCTGAAGGAAAAAAGGTAAATCAGCTGCAGAATGTGTGATCTGCCAAGATTAATCGCAGATTGTGTCTTACCACAAAGCAAATTTCATTAACATTCTCTAGACGAAAAGTCACTCTGTAATACTTTAGTTTTGGGCTGAAAAGCTGCAAGGAATTGCTGCTTTTTTTGGTCTTTGAATCAAGAAAGTACATGCAACTTGACAGCTTTAGGAAGTTAATGTTTAAAAGGCCTATTTGTGTCTTTTCAAAGACCAAGTTTCACAATCAGATTATTTTTATCCTTAATTGATTAAGCAATGCTTGTTAAATTAATGCACCTCACAGAAGGCACTGTCATGTAGCACTTCAAAACATTNTTCAAATTTTTTAAAAAACAGTGTCTGGATTTAACTTACTAAGGTACAGGGGAATATTGTCCTCCTGCTTCCAAATTTATAGCAACTACCTATACAGCTTGTTTTGTTACACTACATAAGACCATTATTTATGTGTGCATTTATTCCTATGTATGGAATTTATTTCATGGCACCCACACTGTTGAGTAGCAGAAGCTTACTAAGTGGTTTTGCTCTTGATTCATCCAGTCTTTATTGCAGAAGAGAAAAATTGCTTATTCAGGTGGTCTCAGCAGGCAGAGTGCTATCTGAAATGGTAAGGAAGGCAATAAAGATTCGGTAACAGTGGAGGGAGTCAGGAGCTGAGGTTCCAGGCAGAACTGATTTTCTTTTTATGAATGCCTCACTGCTCTTACTTGCTTGATGATCTTCTCTACCATTCATATGATAATCAAGATGAAAAAGCAGATTCTCCCTTCTCCATGTGAAATTGTGGGAAGATAAAATGTGGACACAGGTTGAGCATGAAACCACAGTGGTCAGTGCATGCCATCTGCTAAGGCAGTAACATTCATTTTGCAGTAATCACTGCTTGCCGTATAGTAGCTGCAAATTTTTACTAGGATCACACACCTGTAGTGCAACAGACTTAGGAATCCATAGGAGGCAGCCATACCTAGGCCAGAGGCTCTTGCTAGTACGGCACAGTGATTGCTGGTGTGCTCCACTCGGGATGTCGTGCGATGGAACCGAAGCCTGGTGTAGGTGTGCAGGCATTCAGGAAGGCCCTCGAAATCGCTGTTCTTTGAGAAGGTCAGTGACTGACTGAAAAGCTGCTGAGATAGGTCTGGCAATGAAACTGCTGAATGAGCATAGAGAGAGAAAGTCAGCGTGGGTCGGGGCGTTCTACTAGCGTATGGGAGCGCTCCCTTGGCTATACCTCATCCATCAATCAAATCGATAATGCTGCCTAGAGAAAGCCCATTTTGTGTCTATTCCTGCTGGCTTGTACAGGGACAGCAAGTATATTCCCTTGTCCAGAGCTCTTCCTGTGAGGCCTCAGCCTCTTGTCATATGTGGATTTCCGCTCATTAAACTCTAAGATTAGAAGCCCAGAGTCTCCAAACTACATGCAGTGTACTATACATGGCTGGATTTGGGATTTATGGTCTGCATTCCTCCAACTTAGTGTTTAGGAACACTGATGATGAATATTGGATTGTGTTTTTGAAAACTGATTTTATCTGTGCTGAGATGCTTTCAGCTGCTTGTAGTTGAGCTTATCAGCCCTCATTAGCTGCCAGCTGTGAAAAATCGCATACCATGATGTTCACCTTTTTAAAGCCTAGAAAATATTCATGAAAAGTAGCTGGAAACCTCAGCTTATCTGATTTTTGCTAACTTCCCCCTACTTGCACCCCTTTGCCAGAATCTCTAGGGCATAGCTCTCAGGTGAGAGTGTGAAGAACAAATTGCATTCAAACTACCAAGGGTAGCACCTGGGAATGAACCTGTAAACAGGTCAAAGCCTCTGAGAGAGAGACAAGGTGAGTAGATCTTTCTAGATTCTTTTTCTGTTTTGTCCTGTAGAGAGGATGTAATTATCATTTATAACATATCTTAGCATCTTGCTGTAATTTATATAGCAAGAATGATTTGCACCACGTGGGGTCCGAAGTGCATTGAAAGTGATCTAAGGACTCCCCTTAATGGCAGTCAGCTATGAGTCAAGCCCTTGCACTCTGTTAGGGCAAGCTGCACCAGATGCAGTCTTCTTAGCATTTTTTTATTGAAATGCAAGCAATTTTTGACTCTGCAGAAGGCAAGCTGTGTTGATGTTTAATAATTGATGTACTCAGTGGCATGTATAGAAAAAGCTTAGGGAAGAAGGCCAAGATGTGCAAGCTGCTGGAGAGTTTTCCTTCTCAACACTGCTCAAAGTCAAGTAGGGAGTAAATTGTTGTTCCGTACTGAAGTGAGGACATGTTCCAACTGCCTTGCAGAATGAGCTGCAATATTTCACTCTGCTGAATCCCTGCGAAGGTGCTTCTTTGTTATCATGGTTTCTTGATGTGTGTATTGATGAAGTGACCTGGCCCAACAGAATCAGCCACTTGGCAGCATTGTACTTGAGCTCACTTTTGAAGTGAAACTAGTAAATGGAAGGATGAAGGGGCCAGGAATTTCACTTCTGTGCCTGTGTATGAAGCAGGACTTACAATCGAGAGAGGAATTTAATGGTTTACCTTGAAGCTCAGGCCTTCCTTCAGCTGTCTAGGCATTGCGAGGAAATACTAGACGTATGTTACAGTTTGGGGGTTTTGTGTTTTGTAGTATCTTGTGATACATGTGTCCCCCAACCTATCTCTGGAGATAGTCAGTGGGTGGAGAAAGTCTTGAGCGGCTTACACTATCAACAGACAGAAGAGATGGGCACAGCTTGATAGAACGCTATTCTAAAGAGGGAGGACATTTACAGGACCACACAGCAGACCAGCAATAGTATTTTCTGAGTTTCAATGTAGTATTCAGCTGCTGGACTAAACTGCTTCTGAACGTTGTCTTTTTGCTGGGTGTACTCTCCTCCGCCCTCTCCCCAGAGGTGCCCTGGAGCCTGTGGCCCGAGCTGGCATGTTCTGCAGAAGCCCCTTCGCCTGGCTCCTCCCTCTCATTTATCTTTATAACAGCGTTGGAAGCCTGCGAGCGTTCCAGCAGTTTCATTGTGCCTGTTCATCGAGTCGCGTCTGCTAGCGCCTGCTCAGGCAAACGGAGCTAGGAGAGGCTGAAGGAATTGCTGTAAGTGAGACGCTGCCTTCCACCGCTGCTCTGCTTGTTCTAGATGGCAAGGATCAGAGGGCTCCGTCCCGGCTGACGGCTTTTCCCCTGTGCTCTCATGCTGATGCCTTTCTTCAGCACTGCACACCGAAGGCTGGTTGAGGAGTGATGTTGTCTTTTTTCGTTTATGTTTAAAAAGACTGAAAACCTTCTGAGGAGGGAGAGCTGATGCTAGCCAAGTAACTTTTTAAATCCTTACTTTGTTTTGCTGTAAAGCCAGGGTGAGAAAACTTTGTTGTACCTCCTCAGGTGGAGGGTGACTGGATCTTGTTGCTGTGGTTAACTGAAGCAGTGGCTAAGGAACTTTACACACTGGGAGGCACTAAACCCCTCTGCCCTCCTGTTATTCTCTCTCTAACTGATTCCCTTTGTCCTTAAATGACTCTAGGACTAAATCAGAGCTAGGGAAGTGTATTAGCCTTTGTAAAAATTCTTTTTTGCACATATTTTCACTCTACTTGTTCTTTTAGGCAGTCAGCAGCTGGTGTGTTAACAACTTTCTTTTTAAGGTGATACCAGCAATGTATTACCAGCTCTGATTTGCTTTTTTTGAAGGAGGCCATTTCAAATAAGGATGATTTTGTAGTATGTACTGAATTGTACGGAAAAAGTAGCAGTAATTTACAGGTTAAATCTACCAGGGAAAATGCAGGTCCTCACTGGCTCAACCTGAAGTCTGCTGCTCCTTTTCTGCTGTGTGCCTGGGTGGGTGGTCCAGCTGCTCAGTTCGGGTGCTGCTCTGGCGACAGCTAACAGGAGCTGCCACGTCGTGGATGTTCTGCAGTTACTGCTTAGGAAATGTAGGCTGATCCATAACGCAAATGTCAGTCCTCGCCTTTGATCCTTTCATAAGGATCAAAATATTCCCATTTTGAAGTGTTTTTTACAACAGCAACAACAAAAAGGACAGCATTTAAATTTAACCCAGAAAGAATCTTCTGTGTAAAATTTATTCATGTGAAATTTATTCAGGTGAAAAATGTAGAGAAAATGAGTGAGGGCAACTACTGAGCTGCAATGTCAAGAGTTTCCACAGGAGTGCAGGTTTGGGGAAAATCTCATAAAAGTTTGAGATAAAATTAACCGAAGCCAGTGTTTTCTAAGCATCTGTTAGAAGCAAGTAATACCATATGTAGGATTTTTTTGCCTACAGAGTCTCCTAAATGGTAAGTTTTCTTGGGCATTTTTAATATGGTTGTGATAGTTTCTGGGGTAATGGTGTCCTGAACCTGGTTTGGCACTGTGGCAACAAATACAATCAAAACCAATGCAGTGCTTGAGACTTAATATAACCTGGCATTGATTCTTTTTCATAGTTCTGTTGCTGTTCTACAATGACAAATGTACAATTATTTCAAGCCGTGCAGAAATTTTGTTGCAGAGTTTGAAATGAAAAAAAGTTAATAAAATACGCTGGTTTTCACCCTCCTCCCCCCATCTCTTTTTCCTTCTTCAGTTAAGAGTAGGAGGTTGAGACAAAAGAGGGCTTCTGAGGCGTTTTCTCATATGTCTTCATGCAGGGTGAAACAGCTTTGTTTCAGATCATTTTGGTGCAGATGAAACGAACACCTCTGTTTTCTGCAGCCCAAATAGAAAGTGAAATGAAGGTTTTGCTGTTAAGCGCCCCGAATGAGAACTCCTGGAGCTGGTTGTTTCATTAGTGCCTCAGCCAGCTGCTAAAATGTCTTTCACAGCACCCTCCCGTTTCTCAGAGCATCAGGAGCAGTCCGCTTCGGTTCCTCCCGTGCCTTTCCCGGGGAGCCCGGGGCGCGTGCCCCTCGCTCCTCACATCCCTCCAGCTGCTGTGCCCGGAGCCTGCACGCCGATGGTGGCACGCCGCTCCTCTCTGGAGAGCTGACCCGAGGAGAGGCAGCGCGGCAACCAGGGGATAAATCCGCTTCGCAGGTTTGTCACGTCCTCTTTGTTCACCAGAAGGTTTTCTTTGGTGTTTGTTAGGGCTGGTCCATCCAGTGATGCTGTTTTCACCTGGAGACCTTTGTTTGAATTGGGGCTCTTCAGAACGAGGGGCAGAAAATCCAGGACATCCTGATTTTATCCCAGCAACAAGGAACTGTAAAACCAGCTTCAACTACTTGCCTTTCCTCTCTAGCAGGAAGTTTGTGTATTTCTGCTGCAATGGACAGAGGTCTTTACTTCACGTTCTGTGTGATTGCAACCACGCTGCTCCTGAGAGAATCAAGCCAGACAGGTGAGAAAAATGATCCAAAAATGCCGGCTGCATCCAAAACTGATTTTGTTCTTCTTTACAGTGTTAATTCTTTCAGTCTTTAACTGTTAGTGCTTGCAAGATTTAATGTAAGAATTTGCTTTTGAATTGGTTATTAAGACATCATCGGGGCCTGCGTTGTTGTTAGAGCTTGTGATTGAGACTTGATTGTGTTAGGAGTGCTGTTACTAAAGTGTCTTTGCTGGTAGAGTTGTAAATCAGATGGCAGAGATCAGGGAAGCTGAAAAAACCTGGAAAAAGGGTGGTTAGGTGTCCTTGAACACCATGGTTGTGGTTAAAGCTGCACTCCTTTGAGTCTACGGTCCCTTGAATTGCAGCAAGATACGCTGATTAACTTGTTCTCCTGTGAGTAATGCTTTCCATGTTACCTGTTTAGCCCCTCTGCTCATGGCATGTGTCGGGAAGAGGGGATTTGGTGCGTTGAAGTTGTCAGCTCTGTGAGTCCCTGGTCTTTCTGTAGGCAAAGTGTAACGCTGCATTCTCCCTGAATTTGCTTAGGAACAGCAGTGACAGCCTGCCAGGGCCTTCTGCGCGGTGGTCAGCCGCTTGGATCACGCCTCGCGCTCGGTGCGAGGAGCTGGGGAGTTTGATTTTGTGACAGAACAACAAATGCCGTTGTTTTGATCTCAGTGTGGCTTTTGGGTGTTCCGTGCCTGCAGTCTGGACTCAGGCGAAGGAGTAGCTTGACCTTGCAAAATTACTGGGAGATAAAAATTGGTTTTCTAGAGGACTGAGAGAGCACCTTCACTTCCCCGGCTGTCTCTCCTGTCCGTCTCACGCACCCGTCTCCCATCCACCCAGAGCTGGTGGTTGCATAGCTGTGGCAGCAGCCATTCACCCCAGGTTGCAGATGCTTCAGCCAATTGCTTCTGCAGTGATGGTCAAACTCTCTCATACTGCGAATTCTCTCAGCCTGGATGTCCCGGTGTACCCCAGAACTGTAATCCTCCTGACCTGTCGCCTCTGCGTTTAGTTCAGCTGTCGCGCCTGGTCACGAGCTGCAAAAGGGGAACTGCTGGCAGAGGATGCAAAGGCAAGGGTGCTACCCAGAGCAGGAGGTGGGGTAGAGAACTGGGGTGAGGCGGCCAGCTCTTAACAGTGCTGCAAGGTTCTTCACGAGCAGTTAAAACACGGAGCTGTCTCCCAAGAGAAGGCTGGGCATGCTCAGAGCAGAAGGGGTAAGGACAAGGCTAATGTCTGCACCCCCAGTCATTTCCTGCAGCCCCTGGCCCATGGGGAACAAGAGCGGAGGGATGAGCCTCTTGTCTCTGTCTTCTGTTTTTGTAGACTCTCACAAAGGATCCTCACAATGAGGACTTGGCTTCTGAGAAGCGTCGCTGTGATGAACTTTGAGTTAGCGCTGCAGCTTGATTCCTTCTGGTCCTTTCAGGAGTTCTCACAATGGGGCTCTGAACAGCTGCATCCAGTGCCGCTGTGGGGGAGCTGAAGCCCGCGGTACAGACTGTTTTCTTCCAAGAAACCCTAGCAGGTCTTCAAAAAGGAGCCTCAAAAAGCTTTTGCTGGCTTTAATGAGTTTCTAAAGGGAGACAAGAGAACTCCTTTGTGAAGATTTCCAGCTCCCATGGAGAACTGTAGTGGAGAGGGGAAAAAACAGGTTTTGTTTTGCAATAATGTAGAGTTCAGCACAAGGCCAGAAAATGCAAAACCAGAGAATGAATAATACATAATAAATGAGTATGTTGTTATATTTCATGAAAAACTCGCAGCTTTTGCTTGAAAGAGTGAAAAAACTCTATTTTTTTTGTTTTATCTTGAGGGATTCTTGGCTTTGGCACTGTGAGTTCTTTGATTCCAAGGAGCAATGCTGTGCACATTCTGGAAGAAACATCCTGGGCAATTAATGAGTCATATATTGACACAATTGTGGTTTTAATTCTGCGTCTCACTCATTGTAGTTTAGCTCTCTTGCAGCTGGGGTGGGATTGAGGTATTCTCCTGAGCACTGTGAAAAGGGAAGCTGTGGACCAAACAGTTTAACAGGAGTTGTTAAAAGTCACACAGCAGAGCAGAGAGTAGAACCCAGAAGCATGGCTCACCTCAGTAACAGTACTTTTATGGGTGCATCTCCGTGTTTTTACCAAAGAGGGGAGTGTCATTATCTTTGTGGTACAAATGGGAAACTGAGGCGTGGGAAGGAGCAGTAATACAGGAAAGATCGATGGTGGGTTTGACGATTTGACAGTCACTTCAGTGCTGCCTCCCGGGCTGTCCTGGCTCTCGTCACACTTGAACTCCCTGTCAGTGTCACGTATTGCCCTTGCTCTCTGCTCCTTGGCGCGGTACAGAGAACAGGCAACACAAGACAGGCTTCCCGGGCCCTCTCGCTTCCGTGCTGTCACTGTTGGCTCCTGGGTTTGATCATGGCCCTTTTGGAGGTTTTCATTTTCACAGGAATGAAAAGTCACGGTGCTTATCCTCTGAGGGGCGAACGCACTACGACGTGGTGGAGAAAGGTTTCTACCCCAGTAGGTGCAGCTTCTATGGCTGCTCGGACGGGAGGAACCTGTCATTGGTAGGGGAAGGGAAGAGAAAGAAAACCTGGTGTCTTGGAGCTTACCGGTGATGAGCTCTTGGTTGTTTACAGGGCTTCTCCTTAGGGGTATAGACAAGGTTTTGCAGGAGTTGGGGGGAAATCTTAGTTGTGGGAAGCAGCAGGAGAGCTGGCTTTTCACCTTGTCAGGGAGGACAATAAGGAAATCAGGCGATGGATTCTGTGGAATCAGTTCCTTGATGTGTGATTGACAGCCCTGATCATGAAGTGACAGTGAGAACCTTCTGCAGCCTGGATCCGGCTGTGTCTGTTCCTGCTTCTGGTTGTTTCACACTAACACTGCCGTGAAGGGGGAAAGAGATGTGACAAAACTGCTGCGAGCCGGCTGCTCTGCGAGCTTGTGAGTCAAGGATGATCATTCTGGTTACTGAAGTGCAATATGAAATGAGGGCATGAAAATTCACTTTTACAGAGCAGTAAATATAAGCCCTGTAAGAAGCTGATTTTGTTGTTGTTGTGTTTTTTCAGGAACTGCAAGGAACGATGGTGCTGTGGGTAAGGTATGTTGAAGTTCGTTGGTGCAGAGCTGCCAATGAGGGTGCATGTGCAAAAGGTCTCACATTTGAAATCCAGAAATAGATGTGGTCGTAGTGTGCAGTGCTTGTAATCTGTGAAGAGTTGTTATTTTAAATACCCTTTTCATGGCTAGGGATGGCCGTATCTAACTCTGTCTGTGCTTTTTACTCAGTCTTTTGTCCAGGATTCAAAATTCAGTCATGCCTCAGGGAAGAGTCTGCCTCTAGGCCTGTCTTCATGGCTTATAGAATTTAAACATCAGAATTACTGCATCACTTGCGATCTTTATAAAATTCTGAACATCGAAGAAAATTCAGACACATGTGAACATGCAGAGATACCTTTATTAATTCTTAAGATGTATGTTTTAGTTCCAAAAGTTTGCAATTAACATAAAAAGAGTCTGTGTGGGATGTAATTCCTCAGGCTCTTAGAAGAAAGATGGCAAACACCACTTAAAATCTAACCTGCTAGTGTATATATTCACATAATGCAGGACAGTATTTGTCCTAAAGATTTTCCAATCAAAAATGATGGGAGAGGTGGTTATGGCAGTGTTGGGAAATGAAATTGATTGTCCAGATGGCATAGGTAGAGACAGAACTTGTGTCACCTGAGTCTCAGCTCGTTTCTCATTCTCAAAGCATGCTGGATGCCTGTCACGTGCCAAAAAGGGAGTTTTGGGGAAAGCCATGGAATTTCAGGCAGGTTCAGTGAGCATAAACCTCCAGTTGGTGATGTCAGTGTTGAGAAATAAACACAAGCAAACAAAACGCCCCGGAGAAACACAACTCCTCTCATGTCCTCCCCTGTTCCGAGTCTCTGGTCCCCTCACTGCACACATCTTACACTTCCTTCGTGCAGAGGTGAATCCGTGATTTCTTCCTCCCCCTCCTCCCAGGTCTCCTACTGTTCGTTGTCTCCTGGAATTGCTCTCTAATGAGACCTTAATTGGCCTCTAGCTGTTTTGCCTGCAACAGGAATTGATCTCTTTGGAAGACTTATGCACTGTGTATCTGAAGAACTGTGACAACATTTAAAATGATTTTTATTTGGACAAAGTATGCTGACAACACCCAATGAAGTGAAATGCTTGTGATTTATTAATTACTGTTAAGGAACCAGGGGAGTGAGATCGCTGCAGTTTGCAGGGACAGATTCATAGGGGGCTTAGCACATGCGCACCCCCCAGTTACAATGTGAGCCCTAGCTGAGTGGGGCCGTGCCTGGGACTTTGAAATCCAATTATTTCTTCTTCATTTTTTGATTGGCAGGGCGCTGACTCCAGGGGACCAGAAGAGGGTCTTCCAATGCTGACCGTCACAACAATCCTGGTGAGGCAGCGACACGACCCTGACAGCGGCAGGGAGATAGCTGCAATTACACCTTGGGGGTTTTTCACCCATATATTTGCAGGTGGTGTTTTGGGCTGTCTGTAACACCAATATCCCTGTTGATCACAGGCTGGGTTTGGAGTGCTGGCTCAGTGGTGCGGAGGGGCAAGGTGTCTGCAGTGTGCAGTGGGAGGATTCGAGGGCTATCAAGGCCAGCCCACAACACGGGCTGGGCGTACACTTCTATAAATGGCTGCTCTGTGGAGGCGGGCAGGCCTCTTCACCCTGTTTAGCTACATCTAAGGGTTGTCACAGAATCACCGAATGGTGGGGGTTGGAAGGGACTTCTGTGGGTCACCCAGTCCAACCCCCTGCTGAAGCAGGGTCACCCAGAGCAGGCTGCACAGGACAGCATCCAGGCGGGGCTTGAATATCTCCAGAGAAGGAGACTCCACAGCCTCCCTGGGCAGCCTGGGCCAGGGCTCCATCACCCTCAGAGGGAAGAAGTTCTTCCTCGGGTT
>Ga0065711_1047494_pt1 | contig 12293 bp, 9 predicted proteins | sample Hoacrofraction12_FD_59098 | JGI IMG/M metagenome (GOLD analysis project Ga0065711, IMG submission 59098) | Hoatzin crop microbial communities from Cojedes, Venezuela - Epithelial fraction 12 v2 (version 2) | ecosystem: Host-associated > Birds > Digestive system > Esophagus > Crop | place... | reverse complement strand
AAAAAAAAAAAAAAAAAAAAAAAATGATTTAAGCAGAACAAAAGCTTCTTTGGAAGAAAAGAGCAGAACGAGACATTAGAGTCTTGCCATACCAACATCCAGCATACGTTACTGCAGCAAGGCTACCGTGAAGGCAAAGCAGGGAAAAAAAATTAAACATTTCTACATGGTAGGAAAACACTTCTCTACCATCAAATTCAGCAGAAACAAGTTCATCAGCCAATTTCACTTGTCAATAACATAAAACCAGACTGCGTGGTCTAACTCCACAAGCAGAGAACGAAAAAAAAAAAAAAAATCCTTTTTAGGAGACTGGACCTATTTGCTTGGCAAGAAAAATTACCTTTTCCTACAGGTCCTGCATTAGAGCCACACTTCCCAACCTATCTCCACAGTCAGAAAACAGTTCATATATTTAGAAACATGTATATACTTGAATAATTTAGAAGTATATCACATCACACTGGAAGAGATTTTACCAGTCAAACAGGGCTGAGATTATTAGGGCAATTAATTACATAACGCTTCTGAGAGCAAAGACATAAGACCTCAACCTGCTAATCCATACATTTATTGTGTAGGGTCACTTTTCAGTATTGTAACATGCGCCATTTGCAACATAACTCCACAGTCAAAATTATTTTAGAACAATTGACTGATACGCGAGATGGTGCTTTAGCGTTAACAAGAAGCTTTGCTCCTTTAAAGAATATGTCTCAAAAATATTTTCTCAAGAACAAATTAACTCTTTAACAGCTGTGCTTTATTTCCTTTTATTTTTTAAGGTAGGACTAGTTCCTTTGACAGCAGTAGTCTTTAATCATTAGCAAGAGAAAAAAAATTGTTAACAAGGTTCAGAGGTATGTATCTGCAGCATAAAACAAACTAAGAATTGTGGCCAGGAACCCTTGGCAGAAAAACTGCTGAGACTATTAATTATAACTTCTGTTTTCATTGGCAGAAGCTACTAAAAAGTTAAAATATATGGTGCACTTTGATATCACGGGGAGCACAGGGAAGGACGCCAACTTCATCTCACTCCAGTCTAAAACTATGTTTCAGAAGAAAGAAAAGCACTTATCCACAGATCATGTAGGAACTCCATTTAGTATAAGATTGATCATTGTAAAATTCACCAGTATTACAAATCTAGGCTACCCAAACTGGAAGGTTAATATTAGTTTCCATCAGTTCTCCTTTCAAGTTTAAATATTTGCCAAGGTTCAACTACTTCCAGATTTTCAGCCAAAAGTATCAAAACCCAGTGGTTTCAAGATGACTGCTTCTACTTTTCTACTGTATACTTTTTGAGAAGCGTTGTAGGCTAGAGAAGACAAGTATCTTCACTTGCATGTAATAAATACCCCCTTTTTTTTTTTAATATAACTTCTCAACTATTCCCACCCACCATTAGCATGACAGGGATGTCTGTTGGAATAAAGAAAGGCTGAAAACAGACTTCAATAATGCACGACACCACTCATACCTTCAGCTACCTTCTGCAAGAAAAGCTTGTGTGCAATATTATATACACTGGCTACTGGATAAATGCCAGTAAAACCAAGAAAAGGTGTGTATGAGTTGGAGGAGTGGGAGGGAAATAGAAAAGAAGGAGAGCGCTCCAAAGGAGACAAAGAAACCATCCTGTCAGCTGCAAAAACCCAGTGCTAACCCCTCATGGAAAATTTTTTTTTTCTCCACAGACACTTCGTTGTAAGTCACTGTCATCGCTGGAAGATATCTTTCACCATCCAAGCTTTTTGTTTTTAGACTCTTTATACCAATTTACTCATCAGAGGTCTTTAAAAAACATATGATATCCTGACCCTAACTCCTATGACTGTCATGTTTTTCCTCATCAAAAATACAAGAAAACATTGGCTTCCTTAATTTGCCTCTAGTTACGTGTGAAGCCAACAAATATAGAATCTATGTTACAGTAAAAGCACACCTTTCTAAATTTCACTTTTGGAATGGCAAATGTCAGTTCAAACTTCAACCAGCACCGTAAAAATTGGAAACAGCAGGTCAATTTTCTCCATCAGCACTGTGCTTGTGGGCCATGAGCAATATTGACAGAATCAAAAGCAGAACTGAATCTGATGTACTGAGCAGATACTTTTCTTGAGACATTATTGTTCATACATTCAAGCCATAAAGGGCTAGTCTGATAAAATATCTGAGTAGGGGACTTAAGGCTTATACTAGAAAAATCAGAAAAATCTTGTCTTTCAGACAACCATCCAGTCTTCAATGGACAGGTCTGTTGGTATGCAAGTTACCACTACACTTTCATCACTTTTTCCAAAGGTTAATTTCTTCCACTATTAAATAAAGTCTTTTCAGTCTGCAGTAGTACAGTTTTAGTTTCCAGTTGCTACATCCTACTGTATCTTTTTATACTATGAAAAGCCATTTATCAAGGACACTTATGTACTTTGTAGCTAGCAAGTCACCCTTAATTCCTTTTGCTAGCCCAAAAGCAACTGGAGCTCCTCAGGACTTCCACCGAATCCCGATGTCTGTTTAGACAGACTCCACAGCACAGTAGGATGCAGCATCCCAGCAGGCATTGTACATGTGCCAGCCAGAATGCCAGGCAACCCCCTGCTCTTATTTCCCTTCTTAAACATTCAGGGGTTTTTACCAGATCCTCACCATTCACCAGCTGATGATTATCAGGATCAGACATATTCTCTCATCTCTATAAAAAAACCCAAGCAGAAAAACACACCCAAAACCCTTCATGAAGGGCTGGCAGTGACTGCAATTGCTACACTGCTGATATTCTGCTCTAAGAGGTAGATGATGACCAGGAACTGTAGTACAAAAGAAAAATCCATAACTTCAATGCTATCGCAGGCCAGAGCACCAGCCATAAGCTGCAGTTACACTGAGAGAAGTCAGAAGTAAACCTCTAAATGGATTTAAATATGGCTGATTTTCTGTCATTTAAATTCATGGAATCATAGGTTGGAAGAGACCTCTCAGATCATCAAGTCCAACCATCCACCCAACACCACCATGCCTACTAAACCGTACCCCAAAGTGCCACATCTAGATGTTTTTTGAACACCTCCAGTATGGTGACACAACCACCTCCCTGGGCAGCCTATTCCAATGCCTGACCACTCTTTCAGTAAAGAAAATTTTCCTAATATCCAATCTAAACCTCCCCTGGCACAACTTGAGGCCATTGTCTGTCATCCTATCGCCAGCTACCTGGGAGAAGAGACCCACATGTGCCTCACTACAACCTCCTTTCAGGTAGTTGTAGAGAGCAATAAGGTCCCCCCTCAGCCTCCTCTTCTCCAGACTAAACAACCCCAGTTCCCTCAGTCACTCCTCAGACTTGTTCTCTAGACCCCTCACCAGCCTTTTTGCCCTTCTTTGGACATGCTCCAGCAACTCGATGTCTTTCTTGTAGTGAGGGCCCAAAACTGAACACAGTACTCCAAGTGCGGCCTCACCAGTGCCGAGCACAGGGGCATCATCACCTCCCTGCTCCTGCTGGCCACACTATTCCTGATACAAGCCAGGATGCCCTTGGCCTTCTTGGCCACCTGGGCACACTGCTGGCTCCTGTTCAGCCAGCTGTCAACCAACACCCCCAGGTCCTTTCCCACCGGGCAGCTCTCCAGCCACTCCTCCCCAGGCCTCTAGCAGTGCATGGGGTTGTTGTGACCCAAGGGCAGGACCCGGCATTTGGTCTTGTTGAACCTCATACAGTTGGCCTCGACCCATCAATCCAGTCTGTCCAGATCTCTCTGCAGAGCCTTCCTACCCTCAAGGAGATCGACATTCCCGCCCAGCTTGGTGTCATCTGCAAACTGACTGACAGAGCTCTCAATCCTCTAGGAATCCCTCTCCTTTAGGAGGAAAGGAGTGTTACACCAAAACAAGAAGTTAGAGAAATTCACTACTTCGGAATGTATTCATTTGAATCATATTACCAAGGTTTATCTTCATATTTCTGTCAGTCTCTTTTCTATTGACATCTCTTAAATTAGATGCTATTGTTCTAACAAACTCTTGTTAAAGGTCACTGCCAGTCACTTTGCTGCTTTAAACACAACTGGTTACAGGCTGGTAATTACCCAGGAAGATTCAATTTAGGAAGATTCAGGAGGTTGAAAGGGTGTTTTCTAAATCCAAGAGTTGCCTACGAGAATATCATGGTGAACAGAGCAAGCCTGTACAAGGGAAGTTTCCAGACTGGTAGGGGAGGGGATAATGTGGAGAAGAGAAGCAGAAGGTGTGACTTCACTAACAAAGTGGCCTCTGGTACAGCTAAAAAGCAAGGAGTAGACAACTGAGAGTTGCCAAGAGACTTCTATGTACATGGACAGGATTATGTAAAGTTTGCTGTAGCCTAGAAGGCCACAGCATTGCTGTTACCAAACCTACAAGCAGGTGTCTAAGCAAGGAGTTATGCTCACAGCAGTGTCTATCACACTAAGTCGTGTGGCTTGTTTTTTAAAAAACATTAGGGCAAAATGCTCCACTTCTAACTTGAAGGAACAAGCTGTCTGCACCAGCCTGCTAAGTGTCTAATTTTTTCCACTTAGAGACAAAACCAGGAGGTTGCCAGTTACCACAAAATATCCCTCCATTCCCCCCTTCCCAAATACGAAATCAAAAGTCACCCTATTAGCAATCCTACTGCTTTCACCACTGCTGGCTTCTTCAGTTTTAGATCAGTTACAAAAGTTTTTGCACAGCCGATAACTGTGTCCTTCTCCTTGCATGCTTTCTTTCCTCAGCTTTCCTACAACAGGACTTGGCAGAGATCTTTGGAGATACCATACCAAATTCCCTTTGCTGCAACATACTAGCCTCAATTTTTAGGTAAGCATAATTCTTTCTTCCCAGCGAAGAGGCCATCAGGTACTCAGTAAGGATCTCAGTACAGTGCACCCACTATCCCTTTTTCTCTTGTTTCTGCATGGGAGAAAGCATAACTGAAAAACAATGGAAGAGCAGAATCTACAGATGACACCACTCAAACCTGACTGCAAATGATTTTTAAGCTAACCACTGCTATCGTAACAGCTTTTCTCTTCTTATTTTCAAGGAGAAATTGGAAAGACTTAAACCGAGCAAGCAGTGAGAAAATTGTACTAATCTAAGTTCTGCACACTAAGCACAGTTTACTACATACCATGTTTTCATCCCAAGATTCACTAGTAATGCTCTCACTGACTGAAAGTCTGCCCTATTTAGCTCTACCCACAACACACATAGAACACCTCAGAGTGAGTGTACTGACAAAGCTACACTTGACAAGGGCAGAGTATACTAAATAGATACATACTATGAAGAGAAAAAAAACCCCATAGTTAAAATGCTATATTATTTAGAAACATGCATGCACCCATTTTTCATGTACCTTCTAGAGAGTGACTCTGAGGAATGCTCTGGGAAGGTGCAAGAAGGGCTACAAATATGCATGAACTTCTCCAATCTGGTGGATGAAACTAGTGCTTTGGAATGGTCATAGGTGGTATATTAAGAGAAGAGACAAAGATACCTACAGCCAATCTGAAACTGAAGGGCAAAAAAGAAAAAAGCTGTTGCTTTTTAATTTGACAATTAAATGAAAGAGCACAAAAGAATTTCTTTTCATTGCCAACAGCAAATTAAAACAAAGACACATCATGCACTTGATATAATCTCCAATACATTGTTTACAAGTTAAGCTATGTCATTGCCCTGATGACATCCTAGTTACTCATTTCTTTTCCATCTAAGGCACTAAAAAGGTAAAAAAGCAAAGCAACTATGGACATTGCATCACAGCAAAAGCATTTCATGGACGTGAGAAGGGACATCAGAAGTAGAATCTGCATTAATGAGATCACATGTGGAACTGGAGTCATTAATCAGCTAAGCTACAGAAGATTTCGAAGGGACTGAGATGCATGCATGCAGGTAATAAAACGAACCTGTAGTCATTTCTTTTGCCTTCTACCTGAAGTTCTCTGGAAGAAGCTCTTTTTGAAAAGCATAACACTGTCGGACCTAAGAATTGTCCTGCTTTGTCAAAACTTCATGTTGCAAACACTTAGAAGGCAAGACAGATTCACAGCCGAGAACTGTTATTTGATTTCCGATTCCCAGTTTAAAAACTCCACACTCTTTAGGGTATTAAACATCTTATCTTCTGTAACAGCTAAGCAAAAAACAGCAAGGGCCAGACCTAGATGCTGTTACTATCAGCAAAATATCACACCAGTAGAAATTCTCCTTCCCCTTCCCTTGTTATTTTCCCTTAGAAATACTGTTATTTGTTACAGACCAGCAGAAACAAGTTTTCATCAAGCTGAGTAGCTTACAAGAGGCAGTGACACAAAGATGAAGACACAGAAAGTTGTCAGAAACAGCAAAAGCAGGGCAGCTCCAGAAGACAGGGAAGTAGGAGTGACCACACCACAGGCAGAGCAGCATCTTCATCAGTTAAGGCACAATTCTGCAGCACCTGAGCTGGTGGAGCAGAGCCAGGGGCTGACAGCAGGTTCCACTGAAAGCCACAGATGTGCCGAGGTGATGAACCAGGTTCAGGATCTATCCAGGCAGTTTAATCAGGAGTAGCAAGAGACAGGGCCCGAGACAAAGCTACAACATAAGTCTGAGATCCAACAAGGAGACAAGGCTGAAGACAGGTTTCTTGTAGGTACACCTACAAAATAATTCAGAAAAGGAGAGCCTGGGCCTAAGCTTAAAAATGCATCCCCTGGACCCACGGGCAGAGGGTACATCTCTTGGTGCCCTCAGGGTCAAGACAGTAAGCACCTGCTGGCCACTGAAAGGGGAAGACTGGATGTCTTGAAGAGTTGGTTCCTGCAGAGGAATGCTGCATTTACATTGCAGATACAGTCAGAGCTTCAGAGGTTCTTCTGATCCTTGTAACACACACATACTAAAACAGTTCATCTATAATTTGGTCCTCTTTCTGCTTTTATGTACTACACTGATTTTCTTCATGTGAGAACTCCTAGTGCCAGTAGCTACTGATGAACAACATGCATGCTGACACATGACACTGAATAACTGGGAATAAACCAGCTACTCTTAAATGAGAAAATAACAAAGTTAATTACAAAGTGTTCATCCATCTGAGCAAGAATATACTACACTTGCACCAAGTTGAAAATTCAGTTGCCAAAGGCAATCTTTCACACATTTTTGTTCTGACTTCAAATTTTTGACACCACAGCTTTAAAGAGAGGCCCTGACAAAGAAACCATGCAGCAAAACTGGCTTAAGTGGGGATTTATGTGGTGATGAGACCACACTTGCTGGGTTTCCTAGAGTATTTAACAATAATTCTCCTCCCCCGCTGGATCTGGCACTCATGGGGTCCCTGTGGTGGGTCCAAATGGTCTCACACTGAGACCTCTAGTAGTTTACAATGAAAAAATGTCTTCAGCCTGGAGACTGTCCAAAGATAATTGCATAGCCAGTAATATTTTATTTCCTTTATTCGCTCTTGGAACTTCTGCATTAGACATTGGCAAGGTGACATCACTGTTAATTCTGCAACATGCAGTCAAAACCTGCACTATTAAAAAAATTACAAACAATTCACAGGGTAAGATTTTTACACCCTGCAGTCATTGAAACTTTTTGAAGTCACACCCCAGCACAGAGTGCCACCCCAGATAATGATAAAAACACTTAGATGTAGGACAAAAGAAAGGGATATTTAATTCAAAACTGAAGTCTAGTCACATTTGTGAAATATGGATTGAGCTGGGCAGAGTAGTTTGGTCTTTCGTTTGTTTTGCACATGCCTCATTATGCTATTATAAAGGTACAATGTTATTTCTATAGAAAGGATACCAAATGAAACCAAACTCAGCATGGTATCGCCCGACACCATGTATTTGATTGCAAATCAGTTAAAACATAATTTCTAGGTTATTTTAAATTTAATTGATCCAAGAAGAGACGTGAGCCTAACACATACCACCCTTTACCAAGAAGGCAGGCATCTCCATTAGCCTTTCCCTTTAATCCAAGGCTGATAGTTTGCTGAAAGTCGAGTCCTGTCTCAACAAGCACAGAAATAACATTGCCATCTTGTGGTAGTCGGTGGGCAGTACAAAATTTGTCAGCTTTCCATCACTTGAATTTCAAAAGTAGCATTTCAGTGAGGACAAAAGTACCCAACAAAAAACCCCAAACCAAATGTAAAAGGAGTTTGGACAGCAGTTTTATTTCAGGGAGACACTAAGGCAGACTACTGTAGATATACTCCTTAGGTATTCCTGAACATCAGAAATTTCAGTTTCATTGAGCACAGCAGAAGCTACTTGAAAGGCATCTTAATTCTGCATTCATGAGGTTTGTCTCTCTCTCTCCCTCTCTCGTCACCCCAGACAGAAAACCAGAAAGGCCATTAAATACTAGTCCACTTTAATAGTTGCTATTATCCACCTTAATTGCTTACTATTTAAGTCTGTGCCCTTAAAAGCAATATCCTGAATTTCTTCTGTGTTCCTTCTGGTGTAGTAATTGGACCCAGTGGGCATCCTTCTCAGACAGGGTGCTCTCAGACAGCCTCATTTTACAATCCACAGGACAAAAATAAATCACCTTCCCTGCCTTGACTCTTCACCATCCCCAGGAAGAATCTGTTGGTCTTATCAGACTGTCATCATTACAAAAAAACCAAAATTAAATGGTGGATATTTGAATTCCTAAGCCTCTCAGTGCCTGGGTAAGTAGGTTTCCTGCAAGTCCACCTCTAAACAATCATTCATGAAAACAGACTGAACAGTAGATCACACTACTGAGTGGTCTGGATTATCAACTACACTCACGTATAGCAATACCTATGCTTACAATTGCAATTATACATATAAAATCAGCTATATATATTTACCACCAATATTCATACCCTCTAAAACAAAACTCCTGTTGTGGTGATAATGGAAGTTACATAAATGTGCAGTATATAATATAAATTACAGAGTTTCCAAGTATGTGTAGAATCAATGGTGAGGACTTGTTTATAACTTGCTAAAGCTCTGTTTAAGACAAATTATGGATCGCAGTCATATGGCAACAATTGTGGTCTTCCATTTTTAAATCACTTTATCATTACTGTAAGGAAACGGTCTTCATTTTTTCACAGTGCTTTTACTTTTTCACTATTAGACTATTAAAACTTCAGCATTATTTCTTAGCAGTCTTTTCTCATGTCTTTTGTGGGAGAACTTTCTTAGGATATACTTGGAATCGTATTTGTGCCTCTTAAGCAACAGACTTATGAGGTCTGCGACCTACAGAGAAACTAGTCCTCTTGGTTTTGATTTCATACTAAAATGTTTCAGAAAAGAGAAAGCTATTTTAGAAATTTTCTTGCAAGTCTTCCACTGTTAAAAAATACTTCTATGAAAATCATGAATAAAAAAACAAACAACAAAACAAAAGACAAAAAGTAGTTCGTTTGTTTCCTAAATTCAACTGTGATTCTTGCCTAAACATCCTTGATCATTTGCTTTGTGGAATAAATAAATCCCTGCACTGACAGCTTTTTCAACATAGTAACACAAGTATTAAGACATCAGTTTTAATTTCAGTGCAAATTTGCAAAAAAAAAAAAATCCATCTTTCCACCTTTCAGATTTCAGGAGACTGCAGTTCTTACTCCATAAGAAGCAATATTAGAGATACAGGAGAAACACTACTGGCTTGGAAACCTTAAAAAAAAAACCTCAGCTTAATTAGCAGGGCAAATTCTTGCTAACAAACTAGACTTCCAAGCCCTCATTCACTAGTAAAACTCTTGCTATTTCCTTTCATTTAGAAAGTGATTCTGAATGTCCATTGTTTTTACAACAGATTTTGTTAACAGGATATGAAATTTTAGTGCAATTTCAAAGTTAAACAGGCATAAACAGGTTGGAAGTATACATCAGCAAGTCAAGAAGCAAAGGACTCTTCAAAACTCTTAGCCACAGTAGCTGTAGAAGCCAATTTATGTCATATAACACTAAAGTTTTTTTTACTGAAGATTCATTTTCTTTGAATACCAAGTACTCCAAAGGCAAGACCAACACACAAAGCAATCTAGAAAAGCGAAAGAGCTAGCAACTAAATAGCATAGTAAAAAGTTTATGTTTTTACTGTTTATGAAACTTACTAATTTTCCAGTCTAGCTGATGATGCAAATAAATTAACTTATTCAGAGACCCTTCCACCTCAACTTTGGTGGCAGGACTATAACAAATCGGGTATTTTAAAAAACTCTTTGGAAAAAGTGTCCAGCATCCTGTATCAGAATCCTCTATTACTCCTTTTTGCTCAGAATATACTCTAGTGCTTTGCTTTTCCTACCTATCGTAGTAATCTACAGTCCTTTAAAAGAAAGTGAGATTGAAGTAAGACTGGATAGTAGGTCCCATTTCTGCAACAAACCTCAGCTCTGAGACAGACATGAAAATTACATCTTGTCCTAATAAGGCATTCTCATTCCAACTGTCAGAGATTTGAGCAAGTGTTAAGTAAACTGAAATACATATTTACTAGTTACTAGAGCTCTTCTTTACATTTTTACCTTTTGATTTAATGTCTGCACCTGCTGGACACATTTGTTATAATATTCCAGAAAGAAAGGTATAGCATAAACTACAAAACATTCTGCAAATATCCCCTTTGCTTGGAAATTTCCTCCTTTTTCCAGAAAGACCAGGGGGAAAAAAGCCTAATGTGAAGCAGGATGGCTTTTTTGGCACTGTGACCTCTATTCATTAAGAGCCAGCTGTACTTTACCAGCACCAGCTCATGAAGCAGATTCACCTACACTACCTCTGTAGGAGTGAAGAGGGGAAGTAACTGAGACTTCTGATCCCATTTCAACTCCTACACTGCCTTGGCAAGAGGACTCTACTGGGCTAACACCTTTCTGCTTCACACAGGGATATAACCAAAAAGGTGTGAAATCAGAATGTCTCTATTTTAGATAACCCACAAAGATGTGTTGCTGTCAATGGCACTTCACTCCCAACCCTACGACTGGATTCTTCTCACAGCATTGCAGACAGACAGCTGTAAAGAGCAACCTGAGCAAGATGTAGATGAGAAGCACAACAGAGTTAAGAACCTGAATGTGGCACCTGAGGCACATCAGGTTTGGTGTTTTCATAAGCAACTATGTTATTGCTATGGTCTAAGAGTCTTATTGCCACTATTATATTTGGCAGTTAAAGCATCTAATTATTAGCAAAGGACAAAAACTTGTCTGGTTTTCATGCTGAAGGGCCAGTACCCAATGTCAGTAGCATACAAGTCTGTGTCCCCTATTTCACTTCCACAGATGATCAAGCTTAATAATTCTAGTTTTAACCATGCCAAAGCTGTCACATCTTCTTTCACATCAGGATCTCATAATTTTGTCTAACTGCGAGCATGTATGTGGGGGGGTGGTGGTGGTGGCTTTTTGAAGCACTGCTTCATTTAAAGTTACTGCCATTCCTCTTCCCAGCCATTCTTACTGCAGAGCCTGTATGCAGCCCTGCGATCTGTTCCACAGCGTCTCAGTTACGCCAGTGATGTCCCAGTCCTGCATCTACATACAGAGCTCCTGCACCTCCTGTTGGCTTCCTGGTTTTCTTGCACTCATGCAAGTGATCGGGGTTAGCCCCTCGTGACCATGTATATGTTTACCAGTTTTGTACCACTTTGTCAGATGGATCCCATCTGTCATTCCTTGAGAACAGACATACAGTCACAAAAGTCAAAGCACCTTCTGCAAGACCAGCCACACAGCCTCTTTTTAATTCACAAGAGGCATCTAGTCCTACCCGAGTCTTTCCCTTTCTCCAGCAGGACCAAGGACAATACAACCTGAGATCTCACATCTCTCACCTTTAACTCCAGAGCTCCGTAGTCTCTCTTGATTTGTTCTAGTTCTCACTTGCTAGCACCATTGGTGCCCTGTGGGCAACCAATGCAGCATAACAATCTGAAGGCCAGATGAATTTTAGCAGTCCTCTAAAACACCCTGAAACTGAGCACCAGAAAGCTACAAATCTCCTGTGAGAACGTGTCTGATGGGCAGTAGGGTGTTTCTATCTCATGTAGAAATGAATCTCCCAGCACTAATTCCCATCACTTCCTCTTGGTACTAATGCTCTAGAGGATCAGGCCCAGCTGGGTCTGACATCTCCCTTAAAGGAGTTTGTTCTCCTGCAGCGATTATTAGGGCACAGTACCAATTTTGCAAGTTCAGATCAAAGAGAAGAAAGAACCTTTCCCCTGCTGTTGAAGCCAGAAGCTTCCAGCCT
>Ga0065711_1047512_pt1 | contig 12294 bp, 4 predicted proteins | sample Hoacrofraction12_FD_59098 | JGI IMG/M metagenome (GOLD analysis project Ga0065711, IMG submission 59098) | Hoatzin crop microbial communities from Cojedes, Venezuela - Epithelial fraction 12 v2 (version 2) | ecosystem: Host-associated > Birds > Digestive system > Esophagus > Crop | place... | reverse complement strand
AGACTACACAGCAAGAGGGAAGACTAAACTGTGCTGATTGAAGACTGTGGAGTAAATGGAGAATAAGATGCTTCCATAATTTTTCTTATCTGCAATTGTATGGAAAAGCCTTTCAAACACAGAAAGTACCCTATCTTGCAGACTTTGTTCCAGAGCTTGTCATTGCTCAACAATTTCTCAAATACCAAGTAAAAACAAGCTAAAATAAAAAGGGTTACTTCATGGGATCCATTCAAGAATTTTGCTTAATACAATGAAAGTAGGCTGCCATGCCCTTATATAAAAATGTTACCTAAGCCATGGAAGAAGAATGTCGGTAGACTTAGTAGTTAATACACTGTCTATTGTTCTGATACTCACTGAGCATCCCGTAGAAATTAAGTGCATTTCTACAAAGCCGTCACAATTTCTTTTTCCATTCAGCTGCACTTGTGCTAACTGGCATGTTAGGGCGGGAGCTGATTATGCAGCTTAGGAGGTGAAATGGTTTATATTCAGACATAAAATAAGTTGTCTTGCAGAATGATATAAGGGGATTTAACTTTGCTGAGTTGAATTTCAGTAAAATAAATAGACCCAGAGAGTCAAATGTATTGAAGGTACTGTGTCACTGTAACAAAACTGTATTGCTAAACATGTTTTGGGATGGGGTTTGAGGTTTCAAATGCATAAATCTTAGCTTGTTTATTCCCGTGGCAACATGAACCACACCAAATCTTTTAAACCCTTTATGAATGATAGAAAAAATAAGGGGAAAACAAGAATAAAAATATTTGGAATTCAGAAAAGTAAGACTTTCTTTTTAAAAATCTCCAATTTCCATTCGCTGTTAAGAATCTGTATGAGGAAAACACCATTGTTTAACAGGCTTTAAAGGGTACCAAGAAAGACAACTTATTCTTGTTTTGATTTTAGAAGGGAGAGTTATACAGTTCACCGAGATGGGCTGGAACTGCTACAGGAACTGTTGTCAGAGCCCAGTCCTTCCCTGGAGAAGCAGGCAATATGAATAAAGGACAAAGAAGGCACAGGAGCTGCAGGGGAAGGAAACTCAGCCTCTCACTCTGGTGTTGGCTCTGAACAGAAAGTTCACTGCTAGAAAAACTCTAGCACAGCATATTGTCTGTTGGTCACACAGAAACATGGCAACTGCAGCAGTGCCCTGCCATCTCTAACACAGCTTTTTGGAAGCTGTCTGTTAACAGCATCGCGGCAGCTCTCCAAAGGACATAGATTTAACATCTCAAGCAGTCTCTGCTTAAACAGAAAACAAAGGGAAACACACGTGGAAAAGGAAAGAACAAGGGAAGGGAGGAAATGCACAAACCAGGGGCCTGTGACAGTCTCATTCCAGGTGTTGTTTGGGATGAGGCCACCTGGATTCCTCCTTCTGGCCCAATCCTGTCTGTACACCTTTCATGCTGATGATCAGTGCCCAGTGCAAAGGAGCCATAGTGAACTGGCTGCAGGGGATGGGGCAAATGGCTGCAACAATGCTGGGCTCTGCTCCCGCTGTCTACCTACCTTCCTGCAGTTTGGGTCAAATAAAGCATCCTTGCAGCTGACTCACCAAGTTAGGGGCACTAGAGAGGTGGAATAGTCCATCCACTCATGATTTCACTCATCAGCTAGTCTTACTCTCCAGTATATCAATTTTGTCCCACTAAATATGGTCTTACACTTTTCTTCTTTACTGGACATGATTTCAGCATGGTCCTTGGAGCTTATCACTGGGTCGTTTTTTCTTAAAAAAGGCTGTCATTTTCTCTTCGATTTTTACAGACCTTTGCAAATTATTTTATGTAACAGGCTGAGCTGCACACTGGTCACCTTGAACTATTTAGAGCTTAGACCTTGGCATAGCAGGATCTAATTTTTCTTGTTTGCAAGGACATTTCTTATCTTCTCAAAGGAATGAAAGTCTGTATATTGGTCATTAAAGATATTAGAATGCTTTTTATGAGATTAAATGTATCGACCCCACTGTCCTATCTAAACAATATGAAATTGTATAATTCAAGACTTTTTACTTGACATACATTCTCAAGGGGAAGGAGTGTAAAACAATTCAGACATGTCTGACATGCCTGACAGGCTGTAGGTGAAAATGCACTGCGCTTAAAAATTCTGGTATCTTCTGTGACAAAGCTTACATCTCACAAGTTTGGCGCAAAGACTTAAAATCTGATAGAAGATCTGTGTCAGGGACATGCTGGTTTTATCCTCATGAAAGAAGTGTACGAAAAGTCATGGTGCACCTTTAATAAAGATGGCTTTGATTTTAAGAGCAAACTTTCCTAAAGGTCCCATTTGCTATGGACAGGCGTCTGCTACCGTGAGCTATAAGAGGTCTAGGCACCCAAACAGAAAACAGGGGGTCTGCCTTCCTCTAGTCCCAGCAGCCCTATTGTTCTAATTAAGAGTACAGAGGACAAAGTTGTTCAAATTCACCGTGGAGAAAATCTCAGCCAGATATACTGGATCCCAGAGCTGTGCTAGATGAGGAACAGGGTCAGGAGAAGGGATTGGGGAGTTAGGGCGGTCCAGCCAAGTAGACTGGGAGCAAAGAGTATAATACTGGGAGTGAGCAAAGAGCTAATCAGATTGGGAGATGAGGAGCTGGGATCCACTGTGACTTGCTGTAGGAGGAGACCGGGTCTGGGATGAAGCAGGGAAGGCAAAGGACAAGGATGGTGAGAGGCCGGAGGAGACGCAGCAGGTTAGCTTACTTCTGGAGTATACGTCTACCTGATTACTTGTCACGCCAGACAAGAAGCAAATCCTTGGTTCCTGTTTCTCACCAGTGCCCATCAGCGATCCTCTTCCGGGAGTGCTTTACTCAGAGGATGACAACCTGTGACTGGTAGTGGCACTCCATTAGCTCAGGTAGCAGAAATTTGTGCTAATTCTGCAGTTCTCCGTCTGCTGAGGAAAATGAGGTATCATAATGGAATTCATCTCTTTCCAGCTTGTTTTCATTTTTCTATCTTTTTTTCTGTTTAAGAAAATAAAGAATTTGTTAAATAACATTACAGAGGTTGCTACGTCAAGAAATTGAAACAGGAAATAGCAAAATCAAATAAATTATGTTTAGTCTGTTTAATTATTTTTTCCTAATGTGATATTAGGAGCTTATCTCCCCCTCTTATCCCTGTGTGGCCCGATAAAGAATTAGCCCAAACCCATTTAGAGCAGAGAATATGCTAATACAACATAAATATTTCTTCCAGTATGTCTTTTTTCATATGTCTTTGCTACACAGGCTTATTTTGTGCTCTCTGGGAGTTACTACAGTGGAAAAACAAAAATGCAACTATGCAGTCATCCTGATTTATGTGTTTTGTACATTGTGCCTGCTGCCCTCGCATTTAATCTCAGTTGTTTCTAGGCTGTGTGCTCTGGTCACAGGCTGTCTTTCCATCTCCGCGTGGTATCTAGAATATTTTGAAAGTGACTTATGGAACAATAATGCCAAGGTAATTTCCCCAAATATCTACAAAATATAAAGGACCCTTCGCTCACTCAGGGGAGTAACCTGACGCTGCCTAGGAGGAAAATGAAAAGCTAATCATATTTTTCAAATATGATTTTCAAAAAATAGGGCCTATGTTTGTGTCTTGGCTCACATTCCCTCTCTTCAAAACAAGCCTTAATGTTCCAGCTTATGTGAGCTATGGCTGAACCTTCCAGATCAGCCTAGAGAGACAAGGTCTCGTATCAAGTCATTCTTTTCACACAGATGAAATTAATCCAATATTAATCCAAGAAAATTACTGAACTTGTTGAAGAGTCTTAGCTGTTCTAAGGCTTGCAGCTGCTCCACCCAACCGATAGCCTGCACAAGAGCAGAGCTGCAGCAGGAACGCAAAGGAGAAACCATTTATTAGCAGATAATAACAAAAAGCGTACATCGCGCCGTTGTTCTCTGCCGCGGGGGCTCTTGGTGCGGAGTTGGCTGTCATGGCCATAGGACCAGGGCACAGGAGGGTAGGGCAGGGCAGGCAAGCACACCACATGTTTAATTTTGTCCCCACTCAGTGCTGGGAGCTTATCTCCACCTCTTATCGCTGCCCAGCCTGTTAGGGAATTAATCCAACCTCATTTACAGCAGAGAATATTCTAATACTATGTAAGTATGTCTTCCAGTCTATAATTGAATGCTCTAATTATGTAACAAAATTGAATGTCATAACATAGATACTGCTTCATCATGGCTGCGTTCTGGGATCCACGGCCTTTATCTTGACGCTTCTGCTGCAGAAAGGCAGAGCGCTTTACAGCGTGATCTCACCCGAGGAGCTGTTGTATGATTACGTGCAGTGCGAACAATGCACACTTGTGTTACTGGTGAGGCAAGCGTGAGCTGTGGTTTATGTCCCCTCGCTGCTGTCAGCCTTGCAAGCAGCAAGTGATCCAGGCAGTGACATTTCAGTGAAGGTTTGGATTCCAGAAGAAAAGCCTGTTCTTCAATGCACCCCCATTCAGAAAAGTGTGTGAACGCACACTAAGCTTACCTTCAGTAGGTGCTTAAAAACAAGACATATGTTTAAGAGCCTCTCCTGAATAAAGCTCTTTGCTTCAACTGCTATATACATATAAATACATGTAGGCTTTGGTGGGCAGACTTCCAAATTAGAAATGTATATATATTTAGTTGTTTAACTTGGAGGACAAGAACAAGTTCATTATGGAAATGAGGTTAAACCTCTGTGAAAATAGTGTATAAATTTTCAGGATGAAAACATGTAAGAAACACTGATGCTTCTTTATGGAGGCAAATATCTAAAATAACAGCAGTCTGTGCACAAAACACAGACATATGCTGCTGCTCAGGACACAAGAATATATATAGCTCAAGAAAGTGGAAAAATATCACCAGATACCATTGAGGAATCTGGGCTATGTGTGGGCCTGATTTTATGAGAAACGTAGAAGAAGGCTGAGAACAGACTGCAGAGTTTGGCTTTTTGAAAAAAGCCTAGAAATAGTGGTTTTGCGTTAAAACTTGGCAATGCTCAGATCTAAGCTCAAACTTCACAAACTGAAGCTGAAACCACTTGGTAAATCAAACTAAGAAGGAATACTTATTTTATAGATATTGGTAACCTTGCAGATCAACACCAGATTGCACACCCAAATATTTGTGGTTAAACAGCAGAACTGTCTCTAATGCAACACAGTTTGATTAAAGATTCCTCATTCAGTCTGGGTAATAAAAAATAAACCATCCTCGCTCATGATGCCAGTAAGCTCCAGATACCTTTGAAGATACATGAAAGGCAAAACCACTTTAATCAGAGATCATGTAATTTCCACTGTGGCATGACTACCTGAGCCCCACACCTGCCAGCTCTTCTTGGCATCGACTTTCTCCCCAGTCTATCATGACTGCAGCAATCACATGGCAGTGCCTTGGCAACAGGCCCGCAGCTCCTTGAAGTGCTTGGCAGAGTGCTTTAGTCTGGACATCAGCTACTCTCTGCATCTCCGGAGCAAGAGCTTTATTTTCCTCCCCTTCAGTAAGGTTCGCAACTATCACATCCGGCGGCAGCTAATAAGCTAGCTAATGCAAGCTTTGCTTCACAGAGAAGACAAAGCAATTATAGGGAACATATTTGATTTTCTAGTAGCCCGTATGTTATTCTCACAGTCTTCGTCCTACAGCAAGACTGGGACATGCCGTGGAAGCTAGTGTCTTCCATTCCTCTCCGTCACTCATTGGTGTTTCTAGTGGAGACGCTTGAGATTGATCACTCTCATTCCTGTGAAGTGGGTCTTCTGAAGATCTCTAATGAGCGTCCTCTACTTCACCCACGCTGGTCTCACTGGATCACTTTGCGGGGGACTCCTGGGGACTGCCATTCAGAGAACACACGGCAGCACGTGCTCTGCTCCCTGCTGACTTTGGTGAAAGGTGAGCAGCTAGGCTGCTCAGCTCGAGGCTGAGGATACAGCCCGACGTTCAGACTTTTTGACAGGCACTTTTTCTTTCAAGGCATCTAGTTTTCTAGTACCTTTGATGTCTCTACTTTCCAGGGTCTATTTTAGCATTGTAATTACATGTAAATAATAATTCTGAAAAATCTTGTTTTCCTTCTGGGGCTGAATATCTTGGATTTCCATATGTTGAAATGAGTATGAATGGTGGAAAACTCTCCTATCCTTGCTATCAGTTCCTTCCTAATTACTCAGAAGTGGGATATGGACAGGACAGACAAGCTATTCTCTCCCAGAATTTGTGTTTTCTAACGTGACTTTGATGCTTCGTATTAAGCTTTCAGGGATGTTTGCTTTGATAGCTGATTTTGAATCCTGTTTGGCTTACTTTTTTTGCTAGGTTATGCATCTTCATAGCTTTTTTCAGGTTTGTGGCTCAGTAACACAATACTACTACACAATTTACGCTTCCAAGATGTGCATAATCCACCCATGCTACTTGTGCTGCTTACATAGTAGCTATGTATGACAATGCAAAACAGCAACAGAAAGCAAGTGTACCTTTATTTTACGCCAGCATTCCAAGTGAACCAGTTTATTACTTAGATGACCTCCCAGATGCAGCCATCCATCGCCCTCTGCAACCCATGATGATGGAGGACGAGCTGAGTGCTGTAGTTCCACAAGGTGTTCCCAAGGCTGCTGTCAAATAACCTTAAAAAAATCAGTGATACTGGTGATGAGCAAAGCCTGTCATTGCATGTGTTCTTTCAGGATGCTGTTTTGTATAAATATCCAGTTTTCTGGGCCTGAGTCCAGAGGCTGTTCTCCTCCAATTCTGCATCCATCATCTGTGTCATCTTGTGCGGCATTCCACTCCCAATGACCTGCCCTGTAGCGTAGGGCAGAGAGACACTTTCCCAGTCTAATTTTTAAGTATTTTAACAACTCCACGTTCCCCCTCATCAAAAGTTGGGGGTTTTTCCCCAGATTTTATTCAACAACTTTTTAAATTTTACTTCTGCAGTGACATCATGGGCTCTTAGCATTTCTGCTACCATCAAATCGTCTATCGTTGTCTTGTTGCTGCTACCTACTGGACTACAACTTGCTTTTCTGATACCACTACTGAGCCAGTGGCAATCTCCTGTTGTTTGACGTCACATCATCTTGTGTCACAGAATCTCATGTCAAAGTAGGGCTGAGTGTTTGCCTCTGACTTTTAAAAAATGCTTTGCCCCATGTATTTTATCTCTGTTGTACGCATTTCCCTATCTTTGCTTGTGATCAGCCCATTTCCTGTTTAAACTAGCCGCACAGGATTTTTGCAACTCGGTAAACAAGATCTGTGGTTTCCTACCATGGCAGGAGCTTCAGTTTCAAATGTTAGGTCTTTAACACATCCCTGTTCATCTTTCCTTGAACATTATTTTTCACTAATTTGTCTGCTTTCACGTCCCTTTGGGTAATTCCACACTTTTCATTGGTCTTAGCATTGAAGAATTTTTATATCTGAGTTTTTATTTTCTTTATGATTCATTTCTTTTGGGCTTACCCAATTTGTTGTTATGCCCATACTGAAGTTGCTGCAGATGTGTCACATTGTTTCATGAGGCAGCAAGGCAAATTTAATGGCTCACTCCCACTGTGAGGGCCCTGCCCAACATTAACTCCTTCCAATCTTAACCACATGTTCCCACCTCCTCCTCATGCCGTGATGCTCATCTGTCTCTCAGTGAAATAGTTCAGCTAACTAAATCAGCAGAAAGCCAACCAGTTTAAAAAAGCTAATCAGCTTCTGCCAGGTCAGTGAGCTGAAACAGCTCACGGAGATGTTGGACAAGGGCCAGATCTAGCTCAAGAGAGAGGCTAGGAACAACAGGACAGGACCTGGAGAAAGACATGATCACCTTACACAGATGGTGGCAGCTAGGTTTTACAGAGTCTCAGTCATGCTGGGAAATGGCACACTGAGCATTCTCCCTTTGTAACACTATTTATCAACCTCACCTGCCCTTCACTCCAACAGCGACTTAAATCACAGAATCACCGAATGATCCAAGCTGGAAGGGGACTCAGGAGGTCTCTAGTCGATCCACCCCACTCAAAGCAGGGTCAACGCTGAGCTCAGATCAGGCTGTTCACGATTTTATGCAGTCATGTCTCGGAGACCTCCAAGGATGGAGACTGTCAAACATCTTCAGGCAACCTGTGGCAGTGATCAATTATCATAGAATCATTAAGGCTGGAAAAGACCTCTAAGAAATCTATCCTCACAGTGAATTTTTTTTTCCTTATAAATCTGTGTTGATCAAAGTCAGAATATCACTCAGCACTGTTCGTTTTCAGCTTCATATCACTGATTTCTCAGCCATTTTCTCTTTGAAGTCCATCCTTCCCATAACTTTTCTTCTTGGCATACAAAGGCCATCACTGATACCACCAGTTATATAGCACATCTGACCCCAGGTGGTCTTCGTGTCAGTGTCTCTTTCTCAGAATCTTTTTGCCATCTGGCAAGGTCCACATTTTTAAGCCAGCAATGAGTTTAGGAAGGAGCACTAGACAACAAGCACAGATCAGTCTCTCTCCCACCATTTTGGTAGATCTTTCACACACTCTTACTATTTTAACACAAGGCCTAGGTCAGCCATAGGACTCCAGGTCTGCTTCATGAAAAATAAAGGTTGCTAAGCTATGAGCGACAACACATAAACTTAAACCAAGGAAGATGTATAAAAAAAGCAGAAATGAGCACAGAAGTGAAATTGTTGAGTCGGTAGCAGTCACTCAAGGACTGAAGGAAAAAAAATATTAACTGAAAAAGCTCTAAAACTCTGAGGAGTAAAAAAAATTGAAATAGAAAGATAGCAACTCAGCAAAACTGAGGATCAGCCTATTGCAAGGAGCAGTGGAGAGTGGCACTGCCCCATGTGATTACCATCTGCCTGACCAGCAGAAACCCAGTGGGTACCTGCATCAGAGGCGGTGAGGACATTAGTGCTTTAGCTAATAGCAGAGACAGCCATTTATTGCGTGTACAATCCAACAAATAGCATAATTGCTGCGTAGATTGTGTTTGCGATCCTGCTGCGTAGATTGTGTTTGCGATCCTGCTTTCGAGTCTCTACGCTCGGGAAAAGACACCCAAGTAAAAATCACCCAAAATGCTTAGAGGATTGTACTATACCACTGCTCTATCCATTTCTTGATAGTTATATTCACTTTTGGTGTTAAAGTGGTGCATGAAAAGAACTAGGCTGAGTTTGGGTATTTTTCTAATTCCTACTTTGAAGGCTATTGTGCAAATGCATGCTTGTGCCCTTCTCTGGATTTCTCTGCTGTAGCGCAGCATTGTGCAATGTCCAATTTGGCACGTGGGGTGCAATGCTCTGCTCAGATCACCTGTTTTGCTGGCACACTTCCTTCTTCTCCATCCTAATTGTCAGATGACAGTCTACCTGCCTGCGGTGACTCAGCCTGCAGGCTGGCTGGCTCACCCATCATTCCCCCCATCATCCACACACGGACGTGTGTAAAGGTAGGATATGGGTGGAGATGGAAGCACAGCTCATGACAGCTTCCAGCATAGCCAAAGAAGTGGTCTGGTGTTGCAATCTAGGGAAATAGATTCAGGCAATTAGTTGTATCATCCAATAGCCAAAGAAGCTAACCACTGAAGCTGAAAACAAGAAGAAATAAAAAAACTAGGAACAAATGTAAAGAGGAGTTATTTTTTTATGCTGAAATATACTAGCAATTTATTTCAGATAATCAAAATTATTTAAAAAAATCTAAACAGTGTTGGGAATGTCAAGGTTTGGGAGAAAATGCTGAAGAAGATGGAGGGATGAGAAAAAAAAATGGCAATTTGGCTTATGAAGCCATGCGCTGTCCTGTAGTGAGGTCAGCTGTAATCCTACAGGCTCATCAGGGAGACGGTTGTCTTGAGTCTGGGGAAGGGAGGAAGGGCGAGTCTGCTGTCCCGTCCATTTTTGCTGTGTGAGCAGCTGGTAGTCGGAGCAGTAGCCCTCAGTGACGGGCCAGCACCTGATGATCTGCCCAGCAACAGGACCCCAGCAGCTTGCCAGCGCTTGGCGATTTAGTCCGACAGCAGCTCCGAAAAATTCCTTTCTCCGTTGGTGGCTCAGTACAGCTGCGTGGCCTCACTGGGCTCAACGCAGTCAATGAAATTTTTCTGGCGCGTGCGCAGTTGTTTATCAAGGCGTGCAAATGTGCAATGCCGCTATCGCCTCAAGTCAGCAGAGTTAATTTTAACATGCATTTAAGTTTCCTGGAAGCCAAAGGAAATCAAGTGCCAACTGAAAATTAGGCATGTGTATAAATATCTGCTGAACTGCAGTTGTATAGATGACATGAGACTTGGTGTTGTATGTTTTCTGGTTTACAAATGTTAGTAAATTCCTTCAAATCTAAAGCTACCCAAACTTTCTTGTAACACAAACACGATCTTTTTCTTCTCAGATGTAAAGAAAAATATTTGGAAGAGAATGCATGAGTTATGAATAGGTGATTACATATAGCTTTTCAGAATTCAGAAAAGATGACTTTTCCTTGCTTATCAATAACCTTAATTAACCTCATTAATTCCCATCATTAATCATTCACGCAACTGAGCAACTGCCTAGAGGAGAGTGACACCCAAGTCACAGTCGGAGCTGAGGGAATGGTATGTGCAGCTCACCTGCTTCTCCAGCCTGAGAGCTGCCTGGACATTGGGCAGGTAACACTGTCCCATTGGCCAGGAAGCCTGCGGGCAGCCCAGACAACACTCTGCGCTTTCTCCTGCCAAACTGGCTGGGGCTTGACAAGGAGTTGGGGCTACCAGGAGGATGTTGTAGACACAGGGCATCAACCCAGGGAAACCATTCTCAAATGGTTCCAGTACTCCACTAAGAATGAATCTATTAAGGGCCTGTGGTGTCACCTGGTGAAGCTTATAAAATCTATATGCAAGAAACAGAAATAATTCTATCACTTACAAGCTAGTGAATCCTACTATCATCATATGTAGAGTATTAGAAGATATTTTGAAGGATGTACTAACTGCTAGCTGGGTAAATGGAAAAAGGGATTAAAATGCATCGATGACTTAAAAAGAACAGATCATGCTAAAGATCATTTTCTTCAATAAAAATGGAGACAAACATGCTTTTAGGCTGCTGGAAAAAAAATGGTATTTGATATAAATCAAGCCTCAATGAAAGTGTTAAGTAGTACTTGTAGAAAAGTGCCACATTGAACATGCTGTGCATTCAATACACATGATGGTGATATGCAACACCATTTAGGAATGTGCAACAGATAATCAGCAAAAAATAGAGCAGTGAGTAAGGCTGACCATGAACCCTCTTCCTGCTTACACCCTCAAGTCTTTACAACACATTGTTTGAGTATGATAAGTTTTACAGTTGCATTTCACAGCTAAATTGTGATTAGAGTGTGTGATATATACAAAATCGCGTGTGATGGGACTTCATAAGCCTGTGAAAAATATGAGGCCGGTTAAGTTGAGGGCTCCGGAGAGAGAACAGCCGAGAAGTTAGGATATGAACCCAGGAAGCGAGTGAAACATGTGAAAGAGAAGAGCAGAATGTTCCTACTAAAGGAACCGGAAAGGGAATTCAAACATAAGAAAAATGAGTTGATGCAGGCTTGAGTAGATCCTCAGCAGCAAGGACATCACAGCCAGCACGAGTGCTCTAGTACATCGTCACCATAGCACTAGTTATTAACATGGCAGTTCAAAGTGACGCATCACTAAATGGTGGCAATTATCACTAAATTGAGCAGCCATGCAGTTGCACACTGCTGTCTTGTATGTAAGAGGGAAGGGGTGTTACATCCTTTGGTAAGAACAGAATGACTTGTGGTTTGTGCAGCACACCCCAAATTCAGAGAGGTGGAGTGCAAACTGAAAACAAGGTCTTTTCAGCTCTAGAAGATTACCAAAGTAGGAAGACACATTTACCCATTTTTCTGGACAGCTGTCCCCAGACTTCCTCCTCCTGCGTCCTTTCTGAAACCTCCAAAATACCGGGAAGTGCGATGCAGATACGCTGCAGTGTGTTCTTTATTCTGAACAACGCTAGCCCATCTGGTTACCTGCTTTTGTGGGTGATACTCTAATCGCTGCCACCGGCACTTTCTGGGATTATGCAGTTGGGTTTTTCCACATTGCTTCTGTCAACTTCTGCCCTCTCTTGAGAAAAAAAATATTTAGGCTTAGGTTAAGACATAGTGATACAAATGAACAGTTGCGCCCAGCATGGTTCTGTGGACTGAATAGGCTGACTCGAATCATGTTCTCTTCATGAGAGTATATCGCTGCAGTAA
>Ga0065711_1047511_pt1 | contig 12294 bp, 11 predicted proteins | sample Hoacrofraction12_FD_59098 | JGI IMG/M metagenome (GOLD analysis project Ga0065711, IMG submission 59098) | Hoatzin crop microbial communities from Cojedes, Venezuela - Epithelial fraction 12 v2 (version 2) | ecosystem: Host-associated > Birds > Digestive system > Esophagus > Crop | place... | reverse complement strand
TTCCTTCGCCGATGTCGTCACCAGCGTGAAGCGTTCCTTCGCCGATGTCGTCACCAGCGTGAAGCGTTCCCTTACCGATGTCATCACCTGCGTGAAGCGTTCCAGGAACGAGATTAATAACTCTTGTACTGTTCGCAACTGTGCTCAGTTTTTGGTCCTGAGCTAGACCTTGATTTAATGTTTTCATATTCTTATCTTTTTATGAGGCTTCCTATCATTTTTGGTCGCCTCTACTGTTATAGGGTTGATTTTTCGACAAGTATTACAGTTTTATAGCACTTTTTTTTGAAATTGCCTTCATTTTTTATATAATGGGCCTATCTCTCAATTAGTCGAAGATAAGTTGAATAGGTACTGTCAAACCCCAAAATACTGAATAGAAGATGCCCGCTATAGTGCCGATCTCTTCTGCGGCATAGAGAAAGTAAACTGCGAATGCAATGAGGTAATAGAAAATAGTGAACACTATGCCTTTCTTTTCTCTTTCCTTTTCCTCTTTCTCTTCTTTCTTCCTTTGGTTCTCGGCTATTTGTTCATCAGGAGTCTTTCCGGTTATGATATATTCGGCCTGCATATCGGACCATGCTCTGGCAATCTTCTTCGCATCCTCCTCAGTGCGAGGCTCGTGACCCCGTGCTATACAAATCTTCCTTCCACTACGGGCAGAAGGCATGGTGTGTATGATGGATGCACTTGTACTCCTTTCACGATAGTAAGGAAGTCTGATGATGTCCATCTCCCAATAATTACCAAGCCTGACGAGATTATATTCAAAATAAAATTCTCGCATGCTCCTTTGGGGATAAGAAGTATCCTTGATTTTAGATATATATCGGAACCTCTCCGTAAAGAAATAATACAAGTAAAGCGTACCAGGTCGCAAATCCATGCATCTCTTCGTCTTGCTTACGACTTCAGAACCATTGTCCTGCATTCGTATTCCTGTTTGAATGTTTATTGTTTCCATATTCATTAAAAGATTTTGTTGATTCTTTTCTTGCCGCTGCCGCACCAGAGGCATATTCTTCAGCAGCTTCTAATACCATAGGATGATTCTCTCAAAGGATATTACAAAACATTCTCATTTTTTGATGATTTTGTTTGTTATGGCAATAAACCTTCAACCGCTAGTCCTTTATATGAATCCCAAGGAGGCACAAAGGAAAGCGTCATTCACCAACTTCGTTGATACGAAATCAATAAAATAGCGTGAGCAGATTATTAAAATCGATCTCCTTTCCTATTAAAATTGTCTCCCTTTTTTATTAACCTCACTCTCGAAGGGGACGTTTATGAGATGTGAATATGGTACATCTGCATTCCCTTTAGATACATTTTGATACAATAACCACACAGAATCTACAAGCAATAAGGAAGCCTAACACACAAACGCATTAGGCTTTCTTGTCGAGAAGCATCCCTTGCACATCCTCTCTCGTGGTCTTTTCCACAAGAGAGGATGGCTGAGGGATGGGGGACGTTTATTTGCCGTTATCCGGCTCAGTGGGGGCGTTATTACCACAGCAGTCGGGACAGGGTGTGTCATAATCGGGAGGTGTTTCGCGTTTGTTCTGTTGCCAGCGGGAATGGAAAGTGAAAACATCTCCTTCTACTTTTTCAAAGACATGGTCGAAACGCTCCATGCTGGCCTTGGGGTTCACCTTCATTTGAATGATGCTCTTGTCGAACTTCTCACCAAACCAGCCCGAAAAGGTTTTGCCTTCCACGTTGTTATGGATGATAGCCATTGCCAGCATACCCATCTGGGCATCGAGTAGCGCAGAATGGAAAATCGTGTTGCAAGCAGAACTGATATGGTATTCCGTGCCATGCTGAGCCTTATATTCTTCGTTATACTTGTACCTTGGCGATACGGCACAGCGGAAGCAACCAGGCGTAACATTGGGAATGTAGAACACGATTTCGGAGAACAGAGAGTCCTTGTAGAACCCGCCCCAGATGGCGGGAATCTGATACTTCAGTGCAATCTTGTTACCATAGGCTTGTGCATCGAAGGAGTCGGTGGTAAAGATGGCGAGCGTTGCCGAGGAAAAGATTTCTTCCTCTTGCTCGGGGGTGAGTTCCTGGAGCTTCACGGCATACCCTCTGTAGTTCAGTTCAGGGTTGATCTCCTTGACACATTCGCCAAGTGCGTCCACCTTATTCATTCCCACCTGCCGGGGAAGATAGCCTTGACGGCAGAGGTTCGTGTTGTCAACGATGTCAGGATCGATAGTTATGATTTCACCAACACCGCAACGAGCAAGCATGTTAGCACCTTCATAAAATCCACCAGTACCGACAATGACCATTTTGCTTTTCTTCAGCAATTCAACATCTACGGCGCCCTCCTCGCGACTATAGTCGATAGCATTTCGCGCATCACTATGCTGCGTGTCAGGCTCAATGTCCTTAGCACTCTCCTCCTGCTGTGTTTCATCAGTATTCTCTGTGCGCTCTGCATTTAATTCAGAGATAGCCTTCTTATACTCCTCCTCGTTCATGATGCAATAATCCACCTTGATGGCGGGCATTTGAGGGTCGGGACCTACCAAATAGCAGAACAACTCAAAGCCGCCATCTGGTTGGGTGAGAATGATCGGCGTAATCAAGAATGGGCGATCCATATACGTGTGCATATTACGGAAATATTCCATATCCGGCATAGAGAGACGTTTGCATCCTTTTGGATGCGAATGAACGAGTCCATGAATTTCAAGACCATGGTTGTCCCATTTTTCATGAATAACAGGATTCAGGAACTCCGTGTTAATCGTGTAGCTTGCCCATGTAGATGTGGCTGCAGCATCAAAAACGAAATCTTTGATGTAAGGGATAGCAGATCTGAGGTCCGCAGGTTCTCCGAACAACGCTCCCCCAGTCTCTGCGGGCTTGCTTCCTATCGTATTCTTCATCTGTTCAAAGGCCTCGGGAGAAAAGGCTACTTTTACTACACCAAACGGATTACTTTGGGACTCACCATGAAGAGTACCAGGATAGATATCATCACCTGCATACAGCATTCCGGAGGCAATGTCTTCACTTGCGTGAAGCGTACCAGCAACGAGATTAACAGTATTTGTGCTGTTCACTACTGCGCTCAGTTTTGGGTCTTGAGCTAGACCTTGTTTCTTATTTTCCATATCATTTGTTTTTTGGATGATTTTCCTTTTTTTCTTTGTTGTTTCTATCTCTATAGGATGATTTTCAAATAGGATATTACAATCTATGCCTACTTTTTTTTAATATTTTTTCGTATCATGGTCCTTCAAATGGTCTTTGAGCCTTTATATATAAGGGGTTATGCCCGCTACATCTAATTCAGAGATGGCCTTCTTATACTCCTCTTCATTCATGATGCGGTAATCCACCCTATAAGCTGGTGTATGTTCATCGGGTCCTACCAAGTAGCAGAAGAGCTTAAAGTCACCAATAAATTTGCTATAAATGATGGGCGCGACAAAAAAGGGGATGTCCGTAGAGGAGAACATACTGCGGAGGCATTCCAAGTCGTCCGACGAGGGGCGGCATCTGCTAGGATGCGAATGAGCGACACCTTGAAGCTCAAGGCTGTGGTTGTTCCATTTTTCTTCTCTAACAGGATTCAAGTAATCGAAGTTTGGTTCGTATTCTATCAGAGTACATTTGGCATCTGCATCAAAAACAAAGTCGGTGATGTAAGGAAGTGGCGACCTGATGGTTGCCCGCTTTCCGAACAGCGCGCCACCGCTTTCTGGGATAACGCTTCCTATCGTCTGCTTCATCCGTTCAAAGACTTCTGGAGAGAATACCACTTTTACGACTCCAAACGGATTGCTCCGAGAGCAGTCACTACCCATACGCTGGGATTGTTTTTTCTTTTTCCTCATGTTCTTATCTCCTTGCTTGTTTCCTTCTGCAGTTCTCTTCGATTTGCTCATCAGGCGTCTTCCCTGTTAAGATGTATTCTATTTGCAAGTCAGCCCAATTAACAGAGAGATCCTTTGCTTGCTTTTCTGTGCGCGGTTCATGCCCTGCGCTAACACAGATTTTCTTTCCACCACGGGCCGAAGGCATGGTATGTATGATGTATGCACTTTTGTTTCTGCCTCGATAATCAGGAAGGCTGACAATATCTATTTCCCAATACTCACCTAAGTTGATATAGTTGAAATAGAAATTGAAAGGCATCACGACATTCTTACTATACCTGATTCTTTGGGTTGAGCCAAAAAAGTATTCCATACAAAGTACACCCGGTTGCAGTTCGACAACCCTTTTTGAATTGCGTCCAAGCTCAGAAGCTTTGCCCTGAGCCTGGAACTTTTGGTTTAATATTTTTCTTTCCATAATGTCTTTTTTGCTGTTTCTACTCTTATTGGTTCTCTTTCGTTTGCAATCATTACAAATTTTGCATGATTTTTTTTGAAAAGATGTTCATTTCCGCTATGAGATGGGGGATAATAAGCGATGTGTGGCAGCAAACAGCTCCTGCGAGGTATCAAAGTATTTACGTGATTTCCCCAGTCCTGTCTTATGCTTATAGCGCCCTTCAGAATACTCATTATCTGAATCCCACGTAACATCCATGAGGACATACCGGTTATGTATCAGTGCTACTGTAAACGCATGATTGGGCGTCTCCACTCTATTCTCTTCTCTCTCCCATCCTCCCGTGTTGCTTTGTCCAAGAGCAAAACAGCCAAGGGTGACAGAAGGAACTCCGCAGGCACGAAGCAGTGAGACGGCAAGATCTGAGTAACCCTTGCATACGGCCCGTCTTGTTCTTAGGGCATAGACAACAGATTTCTCTATGGCCACGACTCGTGAACCATCTTGACGCAGGGAGTCTCTGTCATAAAAGACATTCTCTGCCACCCAGTCATGCACGGCCAATAACTTGCCATAGTCGTCATTTTCCATCTTCGTAATGGCCAATGCGATGTTTCTTATCTCGGGATGATGACATGGGTAGGCGTCTTCCGAGGAGAGAAGTTGCTGGATGGTTTCCCTTGAATGGCTGAATTGCTGGGCTATGGCCATGTTTCCTCGCAAGCACCACAACTCCACGAAGGAAGGGACACCTGCAGAGATTTTTACCAAGACCTCGTTCTTTTGGAAGTAGCCTCTAAGACAGTTGGCTTCGCCCATGAATTTGTACACCTCAAGAGAGAACTCCCCATCGGGGAGTCCACTCGTTGACACATAGTTTCTGCCATTCCGATTGATCTCACAAGAGGTTACCTCCTGTCCGTCTTCTCTTGTAAGTCGCATAATCAACTTATCAAAAGACTTCTCTCTTGGGATGTTAAAAAGAAGGCCTCTCCCGTCGGTTTCTACGACGAGATTAAACGGCCTGCAAAAGGAAGTTCGAAATGTTTCCATATCGCTAACGGTTTTCTGCTTGTATGTTTAATTCTCCATTCACAACAGACATTCTTGCCCGTTTGTTCTTGAGAGTGCCAGATAGTATCATGTCAACGACGCTATCCTCGATCTTTTCTTCAATAGCATGACGGATATAACGTGCTCCTTGTCCATAGCCTGCATCCGAGTTGACGATATACGCTTCCACAGAAGGATCGAAACTGATAGCAATTCCTTTCTGCTGGAGGATTTTGTCACTCTCTTCTTTCAACATCTTGCGTGCGATGTCAAGCAGGACTGATTCCTCAAGTTTATTGAAGTGCACCACCTTGCTCAATCGATTCATGAACTCGGGTGTGAAGAAGCCGTGACGGCCAGTTCCATCATCCATAAGCTTGTCCTCGCTCAAATTGCTGGTAAAGATGATGATGGTGTTCGTAAAGTCCACGCTGCGGCCACGACCATCGGTTAACCTGCCGTAATCTAATACCTGATAGAGAACTTTGAACACCGATGGATTTGCCTTCTCTATCTCATCAAACAGAACAACGCTATAGGGATGGCGGCTCACTGCCTCGGTGAGCTGTCCGCCTTCTAAATGTCCCACATATCCTGGAGGACTGCCAATGAGACGACTGTCGGCGTATGACTGTCGATATTCGCTCATATCAAGGCGTATCAAGGCGTTGGGTGACCCCATTACTATCTTTGACAAGGCCTGCGCTAAGGCGGTCTTTCCTACGCCAGAAGGACCAAAGAACAAGAAGGATGCAGGTGCACGATGGTCATCGGATGGAAGCACGCGACTGCGGCGAACGGCGCGGGATACGGCGGAGACGGCTTCGGGTTGACCGAGGACTTCTCCACTGAGACGTTGCTCCAGATTTTGCAGATAGGTGGTTTCGTCCTCCCCTATCCTCTCCACTGGCATTCCCAACTTCTGAGAGACAATCTCTCTGATGTCGTCTTCGCATACAGACCTGCGCTGCCCAGCCATTTTTACTTTTGCTGCCGCTTCGTCCATCAGGTCGATGGATTTGTCGGGTTGATAGCGATTGGTGATATACCTCTGCGACAAGCTGACGGCTGCCTGCAACGCATCATTCCCAATCTTGAGGCCATGATGGCTCTCATATTTGGGCTTGATACCCGTGAGAACGCGAAGCGTGTCTTCAGCAGACAACTCGCTAATCTCAATCCTTTGAAGTCGGCGGGCAAATGCTTCATCGGATGCAAGGATTTTTGAATACTCCTTTGCTGTGGTAGCACCAATCAATTTCAACTCGCCACGCGCCATGAACGGCTTCATAATGTCCAACGTCTCCCGAGGAAGGGAGTGCATTTCGTCAATAAAGAGGATGACGTCAGCCTGCTGTGATGCCAAAAGGATCGCTTCTCTGAAGCCACCTAAACGTGCTTCTTCCACTAGAGATGTGACATTAAGAGCCAAAATCTTCTTTGAGCGAAGCTCTTGAGGAACGTTTCCTTGTGCGATATTGATAGCAAGTCCCTCCACGATGGCGGTTTTTCCTGTACCGGCATCTCCTGTCAACACAGGATTGTTTTTTGTCTTCCTCAGCAATGATCGCTGAACGAATTTCAACTCTTTCTCGCGTCCGATAAGCGGGGTAAAATGTCCTTCTCGAGCAAGTTCGGTCCAGTCAGCGGTGTATCTTGCAAGGATATCTTTGCCACGGGATTCATTGTGGTTATGGTCCTTTCTTGTTCGTATGTATTCGCTTAATTCGTCTTGATGACGACGGAGGATGTTCTTTAAGATGGTTTCTGCTGCAACGGAGCCAGCAATGGCCTGCCTTTGTCCGTTAAGCATAACGGATTGACGGACTACATCGTCCAACTCATCGTCAACATACGGAGAAAGACCTACGGGCGAAACGGACGGCATCTCTTCAATGCGCTCCTTACACATATTATAAAAAGAGACTCTGTCCATCTGCATCTCATCGAAGACGCGTTTTGACATTTCTTCCTTGTTGGAGATGATGGCTTTGGAAATCATAAAGACGGTAATAGCGGGTTTACACGCTCTCGTGGCTTCTTGCTTCGCAACACCCATTAAGGAAAGTGTCTCCCTATCAAATAACTCATTATACTTCATAGGCTTGTATTGTTAAAGGTTTGTATTCTGTTGTTCTTTCACACTCTTATATGACCTTGGTCTGACGGTATTCCGCTGCTTCCAGAAGAAGTGCCCTCTTGCGCATTTCATACTTTTTCAGCTTCATTCGGCGCTCTATCAGGATGGCATCTCCTTCGCGCCTATCTCTTGCACTTTCTTCTGCATAAAGGCTAGAAATGTCAATCTGCTCCCTTAGGTAGATATCATACAGCGTATAAATCTGTGTAGGAGAAAGGTCTTGTAGGAATTTCTTTGCGCTGCTCACTTCTGACCTTGCGAAAAGACAGATGTCAACCAACGGCGGACCTACGGGGGATGCTCTCCATCGCTCATCAAGATGCAGCTCGTAGTCGGAACTAAACGAGGCAACGATGAGTCTGATAAGCAGTTCATAGTCATAATCCTTCTCCAACCCGTATGGGCAAGCAACTCTCCATCCCGACACGTCAAACTTGGAAAGATAGTTCTTATAAAAGTTGGTATCCTCTAATGGTGTGCCTACCAGGCTTCCGAAATACTTGCCATATTTCAGAAAGGAGGCGCGCGTTTTCTTTTTCTTCAAGGACTCCTTAACAAAGTCTTTAAACTTAAAGATGTAGTTCTTTTTCATATTCTTTTCTTTGATTGCTTTCATTGATATAGGATGATTTTTTCTTCCTTCATTACAAATAAGAGGCATTTTTTAATCATTCTTAGAAATTGTGTTGATTGAAGCGACGATCATTCGCTTAGAGTGAGGACACTGTGCCATTTTGCTTCTTCCAAGATTTGGTTCTTTCGCGTCTCAAACTTCTTTAGCTGTATCAAGCGCTCTTCACCAATAAGATTTAAATCTTCTTCATCGCCTTTCTCTTCTACCATGAGGTTGCCAATCTCCACCTGTTCTTTCAGGTATATCTCAAACAATCTAAATACCTGGAAGGTCCAAAGATTGTGCAAGAGTTTCTGTCGGTTTCCTTCTGTTGTCTTTACATAGATGCAAATGCTTACCAAAGGATCGCCATGGGGGGATTCTTTCCATCGATCGTCAAGACGCAGCTCGTAGTCGGAACTGAAGGAGCCAATGATGAGTCTTGTGAGCAGATCGTAGTCGAAATCTTTTTCACAATCGTCTGGACAAACTACGTTTATGCCTGATATATCAAACTTAGACAGGTAGTTCTTGTAGAAATCGGTTTCCTCTAATGGCATACCTTTCATGTCGCCGAAATTCTTACTATACTTCAGAAATTCTTCACGACTTTTCTCACTCTCTAAGGATTCTCTTACAAAGTCATCATACTTGAAGAGATAGTTGCTTTCTTTTTTCATATTCATTTTTTAGTTTATAGTTTTTTATGAGGGCGTGTCAAATATCACGCCCTCTAGAATTGATTGCCTTCACTGACATAGGTTAAATTCCCTACCCTTTTATTACAAAAATCTTTCTTGCGAGTGGGAGCGATGATGGCTATTCGTCCGAAACGAGGAGACTATACCATTTTGCTTCTTCGAATAGTTGCTTCTTACGCTCCTCATACTTCTTCAGTTGTTTTAGGCGATCTTCATTAAGAGAATCTTCACCTTCATCGCCATTCTCTTCTGCAAGCATGACTGAAAGATCCATCTGTTCTCTCATGTATATTGAATGCAGCTTATAGACATGATAAGGCAGAAGGGCCGTCGAGAGTCTCTGTGTGCTTCCTGCTTCTGCTTTTACAAAGAGACAGATATCCACCACAGGAACACCTTTGGGGGATGCCTTCCATCGGTCATCAAGACGCAACTCGTATTCTGAACTGAGGGAAGCAACAACGAGCCTTGTGAATAGTTCGTAGTCAAAGTCATCTTCACTGCCGTCAGGACCGACTATTCTCATGCCTGACACGTCAAACTTTGACAAATAGTTCTTGTAAAATTCGGTGTCCTCCAGTGCTACGCCTTCAAGACTGCCATAATACTTACCATAATTCAATATGGTCTCACGATGTTCTTCTTCTGCCAAGGTCTCCTTGACAAAGTCTTCGAACTTAAAGAGGTAATTGTTTTCTTCTTTCATAGTCTTTCTTTTTTCTGTTTTTGGATTCGACATTTTTTCTATGTGGGGACGCCTTCACGTCCCCAATAGAATTGATTGCCTTCACTGACATAGGTTGAATTCTCTACCCTTTCATTACAAACGATGCTCTATTCTTCCATTTTTTTGATTCTATAGGAAGAGACGATGGTTATTCATCCGTGATAAAGGAGCTATACCATTTTGCCTCTTCCAAGATTTGGTTCTTTCGTGCCTCAAAAGTCTTTAGCAGTCTTTGACGCCTTTCGTTTACGATTTCGGACTGCTCGCCTTCTGCAAGCACAGTAGAAATGTTCAGCTGCTCCTGCAGATATATTGTATATAGATTGCGGATTTGCAAGATCCAAAGATCTTTTAGGGACCTCTGCATACTTCTTGAATTTGAGGTCACAAAGATAGAGAGGTTCACCAGAGGGACTCCCTGGCAGGAGTCCTTCCAGCATTCATCGAGGCTCAGCTCATAGTCTGAAGAGAATGAGGCGGCAATGAGCCTTGTGAGCAGATCATAGTCAAACATATTTTCCCATCTTTCAGGGACTACCACCTTTATGCCGGACACATCAAACTTTGACAGGTAGTTCTTGTAGAACTCCGTGTCTTCCAATGACACGCCTTCGAGACTGCCATAATACTGGCTGTACTGTAGGAGTTTCTTGCGGCTCTCCTCTTCCTTCATAGATTCCTCTACAAAGTCTTGAAACTTAAAGAGATAATTGTTCTTTTCCATATTAGTAGAGATTGTTTATCTTGGATTCGATGTATTCTTTTCCTATTACCAAGTCGTTCTTGCTGGCCTTGTTACTTCCAACCAACTGCATCTCTGCACCAAAGATGCGAGCAAGCAAAGATTTCAAGCCACGCACGCCAAGGCCATGCTTCAGAGCATATCCTGCTATCTCGGCAGCAGCATCTTCTCTCATCTCCATATTCCGGCCATGAATGCGGAAGAAGTTGATGTAATTATTGAGCGGCGACTCCTCTGCATTGAGCAAGATATCGGAGAGATCTTTTACGCTGAGTTCATGCGCTGCGACATAACTGCCGATACGGCCAGAGAGCTCTGGCGATTTGAAATAGGAATTGAAGTCTTCTACCCTCACATCGCCGAAACCGACTTCTTTGACACTGCGGCCTTCGTAGGCACCAAATCCCATTCTGTATGGGTTCAACCTTTTAGAGGCCACATCGGTGACTTCCTTAAACACACCAGAGAGGATAAAGGAGATGTTTCTCGTGGAGACATGAATATAGTTACTACCATTATTCGATGTCCTCTTCTTGTTAAAATATACGTTGGAGTCATCATCCAATGCAGGCAGGATTTCATGACGGATTCTTTCGTTATACACGCCTGCTCCAAAGATTTTATCTACCTCGTCTGCAACAATGATGGCATTGGCGACCTTCTCTATGTCTTCACCGTTTTCCATGTAGAGGTCGGTAAATACATCATTGAAGTTGTAACCAACGATTCCCTCCTGGGTGAGAATGGCGCAATTAAGTCTTCCCACAGGGATATCGATAATACGGGTCATCACCTGCACTGCGTATGTTTTCCCCACACCAGACGGGCCGTATATCAGCATGTTGGATTTGGGTAATCTTAGGTCGGGATGCATCATCCGCATCTTGTGCATGTACACCTGCATGGCGATGCCGTGAAGCATTTCGTCTTGCCCCTTGACATATTCTTTCCCTACAAGAAACAGATTCTCTGGTGTCACATATTTATCTGCTAGATCTTTTAGCTTTAGCCCCGTGGTCAGCTGTACCTTATTGACATCGTTTAAGGTGATCTTACCAAATCGGTCTTCCCACTGCGATACATGATCGATAATCATATCGCATAAGGAGTCGTAGAGTTGACTATTTGTTTCTGTATCGTCAACACGCTTACGAAACAAATCGGTTCCTTCTTGCAATTTCTGCAACAATTCTTTCTTCTTTTCGTTGGTCATGCTATCAAGTTTCATGATGATGCCACGGCAGTAATTAACACTCAGATTCGGGTTCGCAAGCAAATGGAATCGAATGTTTTTGTCTAGGTTTGTTTTCTTCATATTCTCCATATCCTTCTTTGTTTTTGTCGTTTTCTTATTGCAATCTTCTTTATTCATCTATCAATGACTTTGCCGTTTTTGTTCACTATGACGGAGGTCCCTCTGTCTTCCTGGGAGGCCACATCATAGTAACATCTGAAGCATTCCGCATTGATAGCTTCTATGGCGCTATATATGGGAGGTGTAACAGGAATCCCTGCAGGGCTCAAAAGGCCAACTCTGCGAGGTAATGCAGCGGAGGCGGTCGTTTGATACTCCATGTAGGAGGATAAGGCATACTTATATTCCCCCGCATTTGAATCTGCGACTTCCGCCTTGTAGCACAGACTTCTTAGGTTCGTCACCATAAATTTCTCAAGAATGCTTCCATCGAAGTCCACCAGCTGACGAGTATAGTCTTTCTTCAAGACCTCGATGCCTCTCTCCGTGACAGCTATCTCCAAGTTATCTGGGCTGATCTCTACACGAAGGCTGTCATCCAGGAGGCCTAGATAGTCTGACTTTTGACATATCCAAGAGCCTTCTCCCGTGCTCCATATCCCATTATAGGATGGTGCAACAACCCACTCGCCACGTTTGTCTATGAAACCCCATAAATGATTCTCCCCTATCATGGGACTGTAACCGTTATGGAACAGGAACTCTTCTTTCCCTACCGTTGCCATATACTTAAATGCTTTGTCGATGACAAT
>Ga0065711_1047510_pt1 | contig 12294 bp, 10 predicted proteins | sample Hoacrofraction12_FD_59098 | JGI IMG/M metagenome (GOLD analysis project Ga0065711, IMG submission 59098) | Hoatzin crop microbial communities from Cojedes, Venezuela - Epithelial fraction 12 v2 (version 2) | ecosystem: Host-associated > Birds > Digestive system > Esophagus > Crop | place... | reverse complement strand
CTCTTTTCAGTGGTGCCCAGTGACAGGACAAGGGGCAATGGGCACAAACTGAAGCCTAGGAAGTTCTGTCTGAACATGAGGAAGAACTTCTTCCCTCTGAGGGTGACGGAGCACTGGAACAGGCTGCCCAGGGAGGTTGTGGCGTCTCCTTCTCTGGAGATAGTTAAGACCCGCCAGGATGCAGACCTGTGCAGCCTACTGTAGGTGACCCTGCTTCGGCAGGAGGGTTGGACTAGATGACCCACAGAGGTCCCTTCCAACCCCTACTATTCTGTGATTCTGTGGGATCATTCAGTCTGTGGCAGAGAAAACCCAGGGCAGATAGGACACAAGGTGATGTACAAAAGCCAGGTGTGGTACTTGATGAAACCATCAGACAGATGACTCCAGTGCTGATTTACGTGTAGTTTGTCCTCCCAGGGGGCAGGGAAAGGATCTGAACAACCTCGCAAGGCCCTTTCCAGATCTATTAATCTGCATTTCTGAAGGGCCGAGCGAGATTGCTAACCATCAGACTGACCTTCCCTTTCACCCAGCAACACAAAAACCCAGAGATGAGTGGATAAGAGAGCAAAGGGGGAGGTTTAAGTTCAGGGCACAGGTCATGGGAGCCTGTCATAAGTAAACAAGACTTGTTTAAAAGATGATATGTGCTGCACTAATATTGTTCCCAGTCTCCCACTCATCACTGCAAGCTAATTACACTTCTTGCAGCCATCAAACCTTCCTTTGTGTCTTGTATGCAGTTGCGCAAGGACATGCATACCATCTAGTAGCTTGTGGTTGGGGCTGGCCCTTATGTTTAGGTTTCTTTCAGTTTTTCTGCTGTAATTGGTCATGCAATTGCACACTAATCAACTGTGTCCTGGCTTCTGAGGAACTCTGGGTCCCTGTCACGTTTCCTTGAAAGAACGTGGGGTTAATATGAGGTGAAGTCCCACATAAATCTCATCCAAGGCCTGGTGCAAGTGGATGCAGGCTGAAGTGGGTTTTGTTAGCTGCATTTGTGCTGGCCAGCAGAGTCCCTGTATGCCAGGAGATGGACCTACTCACTGGACCATGGCCATCTTCCCTGGGTCGTCATGGTCCCTCCCACAGTTATGGCCCACAGCTTACAAAATCAGGGATTTCCACTTCACATCTGGAAGGGAAAGAGCTAGCGGTAGGACAGTGGAGAGACTGGGAACAGTGACTTCTTTCCCACTGTTTGTCTGTATGATCTCTGAGAGATGGAGGTCCTTCTGCCAGGTGTCTGCATGCTCACCAAGCCAGGACTTGATCTAGAACACATCTTCTCATGGTGGAGAACAGTAATCCTTGCTCTTTGTTTCTTTACCATTTAACTTGGTCAAAGTCTGAGGTTTCTTGAGACCACGTTTGCTATGTGGTGTCATGGAGGGGAAGGTGTGTCCCTGGCAGGTAAGTGCCTGCTTCGTGCCAGACTTGCACCAAACTGGGATCAATGGGCAAAACTCCCTCCCAAAATCAGTCCCATTGGAAGGGGTGCCCTCTTCTGACCTTAACACCACCCCAAAGATCCTGAGAGCGGGTTTTCAAACACATCCTTGAGGATTGCAGGTTCTCAAGGCCACTTCAGAGGATCCCTTGGCTTTGGGTGATGGGTGCTATGAAGTGCCCCTAGGTCCTCACTCATCATTCATCCCAGCAGCTGCTGGGAAGTGTGTAGTGTTTAGGATGCTGCATGCATCCCTCAGCTTCAGCGACATTCTACAAAAAGCTCAAGTAGATGCCCAGCAAAGCAGGGGATGGCTAAATTAGGGGTAACTCCTCGAAGAGGAGTGGATGGTGCTGCCAGCTACTTCACCAAAGGATGAGTCCCAAGCCAGGGCTGGCCCCAGGGGTGCCTCTGCCTGGAGCAGTTTGCCTGTGTGATCTCGGGGCTCAGTCCGCCCTGCTGCTTCCCATCTCCTTGTGAAATGCCTGAATGGATCATGCTGCAAACCTCACAGCTCTTTTTCCCTCCTCCTTCTCTGTCTTGCCTGCATAATTGATCAGCAATGCTAGTTCTGTCACACCAACACTGTCTTCAGGCAAAGTGAGCTGGGGGGTAGGTAATAAATCTGCCATTGCTCTGATCCACAGCGTCAATGATGTGTTGAAAACCAACTTGCCATGCAGTAAGTAGGATGCAGGAGCTGGGCACAGATGGATTAATTGCCACCTAACCCCCCCTGCACTGCTTTGTGCTTCCAATGCTGAAGACTCCTGAAAGCCCACAGGAAACATTCCATGCAAGGGTTTTGGGGTACCTGCATCTGAAAGGGGTGCCAAGGGTTGCTTTGCTGGGTGCTGGTGGCTGAGCAGCAGCCCTGACCCACGTTGCTGACTTTGCTGCAAGGTCTGACTGGAGGAGAGGCAGCTGCACCTACCTAAGCATCTTTATCGGTCACAGCTCTTTAGCCATCAGAAGAGAACATTTTGAGGGTGTAAGCATAATCCCAACCTCAGTTTAGCTTCCTTGATGCAAACATCGACTTAGAGCAGAATATAGACATCTGGAAATCAGGTGCATGGAGTCACAGATGGGGCTGGTTTCCTTTGTGGTAGGCTACCAGAAGGTGGCCTGGGAGTCTCTGGAGTTGCATACTCTGACCCCACTGCTCTCATCTCTACTCAGGAGAAAGCTGGAGCCGAGCACAGCTAAGGCTAATCAGGAGCTCTTGTTTGAGGGAGAAATTACCCCTCTAAAACCAAACCCCAAGCCCTGTTAATAAGAGTAGATCACACTAGACACAAAGAGCCAGAGTCTGAATTGCATGAGTTCAGCGACCAAAGAGACAAATATCTTCACTGGGTTGGGACATACAAAACCAGGTGGATCAGACAGACAAAACTGTATTTTCAAACATCAGTCCGCATGAGTTAGGTGTGTCTTCGCAACATCTCTGCTGCAGTGTCCATAGGTGATGCCTAGGGAATACATAAGGAAAAGGCAAACTTAAAACATCCTTCCCCAAGGTACTCTTCCAGCCTCAGCTGTGCCTCAAGGCTTTCCGGAATTTGTCTGTGGTTTCTGTCTGCTCATTTACTAGCACTGAATTTCACTGTCACAAAATAATCTGGTCTTCCGTCAGCTTCATGACAAATTTTAGCAGCAATAACATCTTGCAGCAAGTAGTTCCACAGTAGTGGTAACCGAATTTTTTTAAATCACTTTCCAAATTGAACTGAACCTGGGTAGAAAACACAGTAACAGCCAGTCTCTGAGAAATACAGAAACCTCCCTCCAGATTCTGGACGCAGACATTGGCTTCTGTCCCTTGAAAATGTTGCTGCCTTTGAAGCAGAGATGAGGACAACAGGTCCTTTCATACCTCAGTGGAGAAAGGAGCAGGGCCACAAAGCAAAACACCTAGATTTTCCACGTTTCTGGGCCAGACAGGTGGAAAACAGGACTGCCAGCAAAGCAAAGAGGGAAACCCAAACACCTTAGGTGAAGTGTTTCATGGTGCTCTGGCCAAATTCGATATTCTTTGCCCTGAAGGTTTTAAAATTGGTCTTCCTCAGGCCTGAAGATTGATGGGTTCCTTCCTTCCTTTCCCAAGTGTCATTTCTCTTACTCTGACCTTATTCAGACAGCTCCAAGTGTTTAATGCCTGGGATATTTTCCAGATAGTTTAAACACCAGCTTCAAGGACTTACTTGACTTGATGGTTTCCTGCTTTAGTATGTGCTGCAGTTGGGTGCCACAATGGATACAAGTGATTTCTGGCCGGCTTTCTCCATAGACCAGCAGCTTTCCATGGGATGATGTCGATTTGTCCCTTCTCAGAGTCTGGCTTACCCTTTCCTCATGTAACACCTGCTTTGCTTTTTGAAAATTGCTCCAGTATGCTGAATCTGAACAGCCTCCAAGAGATCCCCATTCCCACCTTCGAAGAGCCTCCTGCAAGGCTCTGCCGTGACGTTTCTGGAGGAGTGATTCACATCTATTTCAGGTATTGGTGTCACTTATGTTCAAAACCCATCTGGAAATGTTCACTTAAAAAAAGAAACAACACCAGACGTAGCCCCCAGGGGTGAAATTTATTCCTGGCCTGGCAACTTGAAGTAGTTAGTTTATTAGTACAGAGCACAACAGCAATTTGAAATCATGGAATAATTCAGGTTGGAAGGGACTTCTGGAGCTCATCTCATCCTATGTCTTGCTCCGTGCAGGTCTAATTAAATCAGGTCACTCAGGGCCATGTCCAGTTTGTGTCTTGAATACCTCCAAGAATAAAGGTCCCACAGCATCTTTGGGACACCACCAAGGAACTTGATTTTACTTCTTTTGCAGAAGCTGCTGCCTTGTAGCAGAACCAACTACAGTTTCCTGTCCTAGGCTGACATAGCGGCTCCGACTTGCCTACCTGCCACCCTGGGGCAGGGGTTGGCAGAGGTGTGCACTTGTGTCCTCTGCTTTGGGAGAGGTTTTTCTAGTGGTGTCCACACTGTGGCTCTTTCAGCTTAGGAGCTTATCCTGGGAGGGTGGGCATGATGTGAGATGATTGCCCGGGAGCTGTGAGTGTTATTTACATCATGGTCAGCCCCTTAGCAGGTCTGCAGTGGCCTGGGGAGACCTTCAAGGATGCATCCTGGGTCATTTCCCAGTCTTGCCAACACCAAACGTGAAAACAACAACCAGTTGTAACATCTGCCTTCCCTTTTTGGTCTAGGCAAGGTGTTTGTTGGCTTTAGCTGTAATCTTTGCATGGGATACTAAGCAGTAAGCAATGTGCGGGGCATGAGTTATCAAAGCCGATGTGAGGTGCCATGATTTGGTGTTTGGAGGCCAAGAAGGGCCTGGCTATGCCATATAAACCTTTGAGGCAAGATGAGAGCCTTTTTGCCTTGTCTGGCATAGTCTACCTGGTCTTACAGCTCTGTGGAGGCAGGCAGGGAGAGGTGATGAATGCATGCAGCCCTGCAGCCATGGTAGACATAGATTTGCATGGGGAAACATTGTTTGCCATGGCCTTCATAGGCCTGAGTTTTGGAGGCTTGTGCCTTCCTTGATCCAAACCACATGAAGGGTTCATCTGACACCACGACAGACTTCTACAATTGCTTCGTCTCCCAGAGATGAGCCCAAGCTGCATCAGGCACCATGACCTGGTGTGAGTCTGCCGACAGGAACCACTATGGCCGTGGCTGGAGCCATAGGTGTTAAGAGTGCCCTGAAGCTTAGCTGGATTTGGGAATGAGTTAAAAGAATCACGAGTCTTCACAGGGGCACTGAAAGGATGAAACAGAGCCTTGCACTCACACCCATCCTGGTTTTGCAGTAGCCATGCATGGTGGCCCTGCACTATCTGGAAACCTGGCAGCACAGCAGGACAGAGCAATTCCAGTCTCTGGGACATCTCGCGTTGGAGTCAGACTCCAAGGTGCTTATATTCTCCATGGAAAGGGAAATATCCCCTAGCGTTTAGCCAGCCAGGAACCCCGGGGCTGGACAACGTGGCCCAGAGCTCTCTCCCAACAGGAGAGAGTTCCAACGCTGTGGGAGAGGAAGGGGTGTGAGTTGCATGTGTTGGATGGGAGCCACCGGCCTCCAGCCAAAGGACACTTTCTGCTCTACCGATCTGTTCCCTTTTTTTCTCATTAATACTACTTCCATGCTCGACAGTTGTGATTTGAATAATTTGGACTGATGAGTGTTTATATAGCAACATTTGGAGGAAATGAAACCACACTACAGCCAACAGCCAACTCAAGTCCCTGAAATGCTGTTTTGTTGGATCTCCTAAAGAAAGGGGCTTACACAGCTATGCAGATCTATGCCTCTTGCTTCTCTGCACGGTTAGTCACCTTGAAATACGTGAAAAATCACAGCCACGTCTGATGTAGGAATGCAGGTCTCAAAGATATTTTGTTCTTGCAGGTTTTTAGTAAAACTGGTTGCTGGCTGGAGGACAGGAGATACATTACTGTAGGAACAGAAGGGAAGGCAGGGGTGGAAGTGCCTCAGACTGCTTTATATCCATGAGAGCAGAGGCACAGTAGGCAGACAGGGCTTATTGCCTCTTGCTCAGCACCTGCATAGCTCCATACAAGGCCAAAACATGGTGTATCCACAGCCAGAGAGCCAAGGATGGATAGCAGACAGGGGGACGGAGGAGAGAAGGGAGTGGAAGTATTGCACCTGGGAGATCAAGGGAATGTAGGAAGGAGAAATGACGGTTATGGGATTATCTGGGGGTCTTGTGTGGGTGCGTGAAAGAAGCCTAGGAGCTGTGGGAGACAAACCTGTATGCTGTAAAGATTCATCCATTGCATGGAGCTTCTTTGCCTTTTTTCCTGATCAAAGAGCATTTTTCAAAGGTTTCCAGGGATGCAGAAACCCTTTTTAGTGAATCTTCTGCCTTTTTTCATCTCTGCAGGCGGAGAGACGTTATCTCATCTTTTTCTGGGAATGGATTTCTTGCCCCCTGCTTCAAAGGTGCTGGTGGAACTGTGATCCTTGAAAAGCCAGGAAGATTCCTCCTCCCCAGTCTACTTCACCAGCCATCTCTGCTTTTTCCTGGGGTTTAGCAGTTTGCCTGAGCTGGCTTGGATGACCTCAGCAGCCCCAAATTCCCCGGAGAAGCAGTTGCAGGGGGATATCTGAATGCAGGGGGAGGTCTGAATGACTCCAATGGAGCTTTTGGGCTCTCCCAGTTGGCAGCGGAGCTCTGAGTGCAGCAACACTGGAGAGACACAGAACTCCCTGGCTCAGAGGGACAGGGATTTGACCAGCATGAAGCTTCAGGGATCCTTTCATGCTCTGGTCCCTGTAGCATTTGCCCCTTGCTTCCAAATCCAGCCTGTGACTCCCCCCACTGGCATTCACCCTGCTGGGACATTTCCCACCACTCTTCCTCTCCCATAAGCCCCAAGCAACCAGGAAAACAAGGAAAGGATTTAACAGAAACTGAAATAATAATATCCCAAAGCCCTCCTCCAAAGCTGATATTTTATCTGAGGAAAGGAGCAACTCCAGAGCCTCCTTGATGCCTGCTGGGAATTTGAGCCGACTACTGATATTATTCAGGAGATGCTCTGGTCTCCAGCAGTGAGCTGAGGGTAAAACCCTAGGAGAACTAAAGCAAGTTTCCCGTATTTGTTTATTTACTTGACATGGTGTGCTTGGGCATGTTTGTATGTATAGGGATTTTTAAATGAACACGGGCTTGGATTTCCTTGCTGGTGTTTTGTGTTTTGTTTCATTTTTTTCCCTGAAAAGACTAAAATGCACCCCTCAAATTTAGGTAGATCTGAGTGTTGGCAGTGACTGCACACATCCCAGGTGCTTTCTGAGTGTCTCCGTGGATGGCTGGGAAGAGCCTGGCTCTGACTGGGTGTTCCTGTGTTCTCTAAATATGGGAAGAGCTGACATTTCTGCCTTTTCGTTTCCTGCCAGCACACGGTACTGCCAAGGAAATGCAAATGCATCCCCTCCTGGCTGCAAAAATTAATAACCAGTTTACTGAGACAAATGACACCAGCCTCTCCGCGTTCATGGCTCAGCAAACACAGGCGCTTGGCTCTTGGGCACTCCCATCTCTGCTCTGCACATGATGCAGACAGAGATGGAGAGCTGCTCCGGGGGGAAAATCATCTCCCCCCGAGAACCCAGTGTCCTCTGTCTTCCAAGGTCTCTATCCTTGCAGCACTTTTGAGGCTGTGACGTGTGTCTGCCTTCCCCCATCTGCTGCCCTGCTTCCTTGCCAGGCCTTGGGCTCCCTCGGGATGTGGTGGGGAGCATCAGTCCCAAGAGGTGGTACAAGCAGAAGTGCACACAGGAAATATCTCCAGGGATTGCAGCATGGTCCCTTCAGCCCATGCTTGCCAAAGCGATGCTTTTTAGGAGGAGCTCGTGAACCCAGCACCACTACATGGGCCAGTCCGTGAGTGTTTCCTCAGCATCCTCACCCCTCACAGGGATTAGGGATACTAGGGAGGACATCCTGACCTAGTCTTTAACATCCATTTACGGCCCTGCTGCCCATGACTATTTCTTGCTCTTTTCCCAGCATCCTTATTCTTTCTGATGTCTACTGTGCCAAGAGCTAATTTGTGTCACCTGTTTTAAACTGATTTCCTGATGGTTTCATCACTTGCTCCCTAGGACTTGGTGAAAGGTGGGTCTGCAGTTATCACATCCACCTCCTTCGTGGCCACTTGGTACGGCCAGGGGTGCCTCAAGACAGAAGACAAGTCCAGGCACTGGTTAGTTCACTGGTGTGGACATAGCTAGTCTAAAGCTTGTCCACTGTTGGATAAATACACTGATGGAAAAGCACTTGAGAAACACTTGCGGGAATGTGACATCCCTGAGGTTTGCTACTCTGTCAAATCTGGCAGGGATCAGGAGGTTCTGAAGTTGTTCCGAGGGAAGAGGGGATGGATGACAAACAGAAGGATACACAATTGGCATCATTCATAAGAGCCATAGGGAAAAAACCCACTCCAAAACCAGCTTGTGCATCAACAATCAGAGCTGATACCGATAGAAGGAAGATAAAGACAAATGGGGAAATTTTACAAGGTATAATTAATCAGATCCACCAAATAAATCACAGCGCGGCCTCTGAGGAAGCCAGAGAAGCAGAGAGGCAGAAAACGAGGCTGAGAGTCTTTCTCCTCCCACATCCAACATGCAAATCCATCCTGAGCAATTTCTGGAGAAGCAGAAGGTCAGTAATTGATTTGGAGATCCGAGTTTCTGTCTACATCAGGATGCAGATGTGCTTTCCAGCCCGGCTGGCGGCCGTGCAGCTCCCACTGCAGCAAATGAGCTCAGAATACAAATAGAGAGGGGAAGGAGAAGGAGCACACTCTTCCCTTGACAAGCGAGAAACAGGGAGACAAAAAACCCTTCCATGCTGAATTAACCCAGTTTTGTCTCGAGTTGCAACCCCCTCCCTGCCTCCCTTGTCTCCCCAGAGCAGAACGAGGTTGAAGTTGCCTTGCTGAGGAAAAGGGTGCTGGAGGAGGAGGAGGGGATCTCCTGAGGTTGTTTTTTGCGTGATCTGGAAGCTGCTTGCTTTAGATATGGTGTTGCAGCTTCAAAAGCCAGAGCAGCTCTGGTCCTTCCCACATCTCACCCCCCAGCTCAGGCACCTTTCGGGAAGGACTGAGAGTGCGATGAACCTCATCGCAGGGCTGAAACCATGATGGTGCAGTGGGGAACGGCTGCTCCTGGCCTTAGTGGTGGTTGAGCACTGGTCCAAGCACATGCAGTCGACACATTTCCCAACCTGGACTCGAGCATAAGCCTTTGGGAGCCCTCAAAAACCTCCTGACTCCTGGGCTGATGCATTCCTTCCCTGCAGAGCCCAGGGGGTATGGAGATTCATGGAGGGGATAAGAGAAATTTGTGGACAGTTGGTCTCCAAAGCAACTGAACACAGTCTTGGTCAGAAAAACCTTACACTGATGGCAGAAGCTTAAAAATGGGGGCCAGAATGTAGATGCACCCTCAAAATGAGATCCCAAGGAGGGAAGGTTGCCTTCATCCTTTCCCACTGAAATCCTGTTCCCACTTGGCCCTTGCCGTGATGAGGAGAGCCACTGCCATTTCCTGGACTGATGGGCCCATAAAGGCTCTTGGGGTGGCAGCAGTCATCCTTTAGGACCTGGATGGGGAATCATGGCTTTGTGTAGGGGACCTTGCAGATCCAAACCAGCTACACCTCTGGCTTATGGGCTTTGGTACTTGAACACCAAAACATCAGAGTATAAAGCAACTGCCCCGAGAAGCGATTGCATTGGGAGCTTTTGCGGTGGTTTTATAAAGTTCCGAGGTCCTCTAAGCTCAGGTGTGTAGATTTTAAGACCAGCTCCCATGCTTACAAGCTCTGGAGATTGCAACAATGGAGCTGGAGGAGTATATGAAGAGTCCCCATGAAAAACCTGGGGAAAAAAAGGGGAAAAAATATTTTACTGTACCCAGAAGAGCTCTGGAAGTGGTACATGTGTGGGTGCAGCCCCAGCCTTGCAGAGATCCTGAGGCAGATGGACACAATGAATCAGCTCCATGCAGAAAGGGACATACAACCAAAAGGGCAGCTGGGGCTCCGTCCCTCATAGCCGTTGAGGAGCAGTGCAAAGATCAGCACCTGCCTGCTGTGGACTTGAAGTCTGCTTGCATATAATGCTCCAAACCTCGCAGCGGTCAAGAGGAGGGATCCCCTTGGATACACCCAGTGCAGGACAAGCACTGGCAGCTGAGCAGAGAAAGATCTGGGAACATGACTAAACAGTAAAGCAGGGCCAGCACGTTTTTTATTTATTTGCTTTTTAATTATGTCCTCTCTTATAATGAGATCTACACTGATACACAGGACAGATGGGCTGGATGAACTGAGACCATTTTGTTAACACCCCCTCCTTTATTTCTACAAAGACATGCTACAAGGAAAGGCAAATATTTGACCGTTTGGGATGTGGGGGAAGGAGAAAGTGAAACGTGAGCCAGCAAGCAGCTCCTCTCTCAAGGAGAGGTTTCTGCGGCATCGGCACTATCCTCTGTCTATCAGAGGGGCTGGAGCAGGAGTTTCTGGCAGCCAGCTGGAAGGCAAGACTGAATGAAGAACATCTGCATCCTTTTCAAGCATGTGCCCTTATCTCAGTCCCACAGCCGAGGGCATTTCAGAGCAAAAAGAGTGTTGGAGGGGATGCTGGGGAGGGGAGAGGAGCTCGAGAACAGCGATGCAAAAAAGCAGGCTTGGGAGACCGGTGTAGAGGAGGAAAGGAGGATTTGGGAATTAAATGTGTCTCAAGGATCCATCCTCTGACAGTGGCTTTTATTTGGGGAGCTGCTACTTAGGTACCAAAGGGGTGCGCTGCACCTCCAGTCCCCAAGGACAGCCAGCACAGCTCTTCTCCATCCTCCAACCTCCCTGCGCTGGCCAGAGCTACTGGGAGCAGCGGGGTGGTCCCCCGTCCTTGCCCACAGGAGCACCACGCAGGCAGGAACAAGGTGGCTGGAGGTCACGGGCATGCTTGGCCCAGCTGGTGGTACATCTCCAGGGCTGGTTTGCAGTCCCACCTGGGAGCATCAACATGTTCAGCTTTGGAGCCCAGCTCTGCCGCTCGGTGATCTACAAGGAAACATCCTGAAAATGAAGATTAAAGTGAGTGTTGCAGTGAGCCACGTGCACAGTACCAGCCCTATGCACCCACACATGTTGTGCTCACACAAGAGCACAATGAGACACACACACACATGTTTGCACACTGATGCACACACACACACAGTGGTACACATGCACAGGCATGCAAAATGGAGAAGAGAAGGCTGCGGGGAGACCTTATGGCTGCCTTTCAATACCTAAAGGTGGCCTACAATAAAGATGGGGGGACAGGCTTTTTAGCAAGTCTTGTTGTGACAAGGCAAGGAGTAATGGTTTTACACCAAGGGAGGGTAGATCTAGACTGCACATGAGGAAGAAATTTTTTGCAGTGAGAGTGGTGAAACACCGGAACTGGTTGCCCGGAGAGGCAGTGGAGGCCCCATCCCTGGAAACATTCAAGGTCAGGTTGGACGGGGCTCTGAGCAACCTGATCTAGTTGAAGATGTCCCTGCTCACTGCAGGGGATTGGGCTTGATGACCTCTAAAGGTCCCTTCCAAACCATTCTATGATTCTATGATTCTGTGTTGTGCATGCGCTTTGAGGTTTACACTTACCATGTGCGAATGAGCTTTCATACATACACTGCTGCGTTCAACATGCACACAGTGATACACGCATGTGCACAAGCATGAGCACCATGAGCCAGCAGCGTGCCCCGGCTGCCAAGAAAGCAAATGGATCCTGGGATGCATCAAAAGGAGTGTGGCCAGCAGGTCGAGGGAGGTTCTCCTTCCCCTCTACACTGTCCTAGTGAGGCCCCATCTGGAGTACTCTGTCCAGTTCTGGGCTCCCCAGTTCAAGAAAGATGAGGAGCTGCTGGAGAAAGTCCAGAGGAGGGCTACAAAGATGATGAGGGGACTGGAGTATCTCTCCTACAAGGAGAGGCTGAGGGAGCTGGGCTTGTTCAGCCTGAAGAAGAGAAGGCTGCGAGGGGACTTTATAAATGTTTATAAATATCTGCAGGGTGGGGGTCAGGAGGATGGGGCCAGACTCTTTTCAGTGGTGCCCAGCGACAGGACAAGGGGCAAAGGGCACAAACTGAAGCCTGGGAAGTTCAGTCTGAACATGAGGAAGAACTTCTTCCCTCTGAGGGTGATGGAGCCCTGGCCCAGGCTGCCCAGGGAGGCTGTGGAGTCTCCTTCTCTGGAGATATTCAAGACCTGCCTGGAC
>Ga0065711_1047509_pt1 | contig 12294 bp, 7 predicted proteins | sample Hoacrofraction12_FD_59098 | JGI IMG/M metagenome (GOLD analysis project Ga0065711, IMG submission 59098) | Hoatzin crop microbial communities from Cojedes, Venezuela - Epithelial fraction 12 v2 (version 2) | ecosystem: Host-associated > Birds > Digestive system > Esophagus > Crop | place... | reverse complement strand
ATTCCAGACCCACCTGGACATGGTCCTGTGCAGCCTGCTCTGGGTGACCCTGCTTCGGCAGGAGGGTTGGACTAGATGACCCACAGAGGTCCCTTCCAACCCCTACTGGTCTGTGATTCTGTGACCCAGGTTTGAGTGGGTTTACCAGGATTCTGCAGACAGCAGAGCTGGTCCAACCAAGCAGGGACAACGGTGTCCAGAGGGAGGATGTCCAGGCTGAAAAGTTAGGCCAGAATTACGAGCCTTTTCCAGGAAAGCTAGGTGTTGCACATCCTGGCACTCTTACGTGCTTTTAGCTTTGAGTCTTTTAAAAGCAGGCGTAGTGAGGAACGACAAAGGATGGACAGTCCCATTTTCAGACCCACGGGATCACGACTTGATCAGCAACAGACATCGCCCTGCAAAGCGCCAGTAAAGGCGCATCCGGAATCTGAACGAGGGCAGAAGCTCACACCCAACCTTAGAAATCCATGAACTTCTCCCTGACTTTGATAATATTATCCACAACTGATATTCCTATCAGGTCCTGGGTCAAGAGGGTCTAACCAGCAGGGACCAAGTTAATGAGATGCTGTTTTAAAGAAGCCTACACCATTAACTTGTGCGTTACTTGACAGCCTATCTCACTCTTCTGTCTTTCAGTACATCGGCAGCTTGGACGTACCCAGGCCCAACAGCCGCGTGGAGATTGTGGCAGCCATGAGGAGGATTCGGGTAAGTTCAAAAGAGCTACAAGATCCCACATGGAGTAAAAGGTTACATTCACTGGAGTAACTTGGTTGCAGTGCACCGTTCTGCATTCCGCCCTGCTCCCCCCCCCCTTGCTCTCTGGAGCTCAAATCTCAGCACTGTCGGGATTGTAACATGCTCCTCCAGAAATTCCCAAATCATGAGGACAGACCTGTCCCCTGCTCTTTGCAAAGGGATCAGTTAACAAGACTCAAACGTAAAACCCTGGTCTGTGCTGAGCAGGAATGGGGATTCTCCTTGAACCCAAGAGATTCATTTAGCCTGTTTGGGGTTTTTTGTGTGTGAAAAATGAGATGTACACGATCTGCTCCATAAAAGCACTCAAATTCATTGATAGTTCCAAATATATTATGTTATTATATACTGAAATATCAGTGGCCTGACAGATGTTAGGGATGTAAGTCCCATCAGACTGGACTTTGTGGATTCTGCTGCTCATGGAATAATTTGCTGCTTTCCTCCCATCCTCCGATACAGTTTTACAGTTCCTGTTTCTCATCATCAAGTCTGCGCTCTTCCTCCTCTAGCCCTTTATTCTTCAGAACACCCTGTAAACAGTCACCAGATTTAGCTACGACTAGCAGGTGGCTAGCTTACATCTGCTTCACGTACAACCAGTTCAAGAGTGTCTGCCCCCAAAGGCAGGGCAGCTGTTGTGCCTGGCTGAAGTTTTGCAGGGGTCTTAATTCTGAGGCTGTTCGTATGTCTCACATAAGCTGAAGCAGGTTTGAGAATCTTCCACTTAAAGCTTTGAAGGGATTATCTTATTTCTCCCCTTCCCCCCACGGTGTTTAACCATCTAATTTTCATTTAGAATAGCGCTTTTTAAACTTAGCCTGTAACTGGCTGGGGAGCTGATGTATTCATCTCCAGCCAGGCTCAGAAATGACAGTCCCCTGCTCAGACTATTAGCACAGCTCTTGCTCAGAACCCAGTGCAGCAGCAGTCTAAATTGCCTGGTTATTTGTGGAGCAGGTGAACATCTATATGAAGCAAAGGCAATAGGTGAGGACCACAGGGGCAGTTTAGATGCTGGGGTAACTACCGGTAGTTTTTGGTCTGAGTCAATGTTTAGCATCAGCTTTGACACTGCACTTCTGCTGATCTTTGACTGGGTAACACCCTTGCAAGAAAAAGCAGAGAGTATTTTAATATCAGTTTCTAGAAAGTGTTGCATTCTCTTTTCACACCTGCTATTGCCACGATGGTGTCTAGCTCAGAGTCTTGGCAGGGCAGTAACGCGCTTGAGTGCTACATGACGCGTATAAGAAACCACTCTGATTCATGGATGCCATCAGTTAATCTTATCACACAATATTTTTAAAGTAGGCATCCTGTATTCTATTCTGGGTTTTTAATCTTGGAAGCCCTTTCCAAAAAGGGAGGGCTTCCCTTTTCATGTGCGTATTGTACAGCAGGATCTCATTCAGACACTTCCTGGCTGCTGAGCGGAAGATGCTCCTCTATTGAAGATAGTTAATTGGCACTGATCCTTAATTAGAGCATAAAGAATGAACTGGAAGGTCTTTGAAGAGAATTCTAGTGCATAGAGTACACAACCTAGGAACGGAGGGAAGATGGGGGTTATTTATGTAGCGTTCATTTGCATGCAGAGGCCTTGTCTGTACTAGAGTATTTTCCCATGGACTCTCAGCAGCACCAGTTGCAACTGGGAGGAAACACTGGGAGAAGCTATTGCTGGAAACTAGTATTTTGCTACCATCTTATTGTGAGTGGTAGTGCCTGTTTGCACTGCAAGAGCGAGAAGGGTGCTGCGGCCCTGCCAAGTGCTGGCAGGGGCACGTTGTGCTGAAGCTTTCATCCTTTGTGCACTCCAGTGTTCCACTGGAATTCTCTACTGGAGCGGAAGAGAAAAGTCGCCCAGTACAAGCCCCAGCACAACATTTCCTGTGCTGCTTTCTATGCCCTGCGACATGGGAGGAGGCAGCGTGAGCCATCCCTGGAGCAGTCGGTGACGGAGCCAGCCCGAAGCGCAGGCAGGCTGTTAGTCACTGCTTCTGCCACTCCAGAAGGCGACTGGGGAGGAGGAAGAGGAGTCACAGCCCTGTATTTTTCCAGGCTCTAACAGAGCTGGTTACTCCAGTTATTCATTAGTAAATTGATACAAGCTCTGAAACGGCCTTCCTACTACTGTGTGTGATTCTGGTTTCCAGTCTGTGGTTAGAAGCACTTGCCCCAGGCAAAAAAGCTTGAGCTACCTAGCACTCAAAGTTATCCTGAGAGTGTGGGGAGAGAGAGGGTGGTAAGAAAAGCAGCAACTCCAGGTGCTAAGTCTGCTCCTTGGCACCTTTCTGTCCTGTGTTTTGGACTAGGCTTTTTTGCCAGTATGCCAGGGAGCCTGGGAGGAGTTCGGTGGTGTTCTCCACGCGTTAGCGGAGCAGTCTGCTTGCAGCCTTCGGGACACGCAGAGCACACAGGCTGCAGGACATTGCTCCCAGAGGGCCTCAAAATGACAGGTTTTAACATTGGTCGGCCGACATCGCCATCAGCTCTTTTGCAGTAGGTGTTTAAGATGCACTCTCATAGTAAAGCTTAAATCCCTATTCTTGACTGAATGGATGCTTGCAGAACTGCTGGCAATACTCCATTAGTCACACGCTAGACTCCCATTTCATAACAGATTGGATAACCTTGTCTCATCATGTTCTATGCTTCCACTGGAGGGAATGCAAATGCAATAGGTAGAACAGGGAAGCTGCTGTTCTTAGCCTCCCATTATGCAGAGCTAGACAACTTGAAGTTTGCTAATCCTCCCAGTGGATTATTAGCTGCATACAGCTGCCATGTTATTATATGATTGTCAGAGTTCAGACTAATCTCTGTGCCTCCTCTTGCCCTGGCAGGGGAGGTGATGAAATTCGTTTGCTACTTGAATAAGCGCACTGTGCTGTGACAGGCGTGTCAGGCTGCCAGTTATGAGCCTGCCTCATCGCACAGCTCCGAGCGCCCGGCGCAGGCAGGCGCTCCCCACCTCCCGGGGAGCAGCAGCACGACCCGTCTGTCTCCGGCTGCCCGAGGCCATCCGCGGCTGGGTGTCTGGCAGCACCCACTCAAGCTCCTGCATTTGGAGTCAGCCTTCTGGTGGAGCTGGCTTTCTGCTGAAGTGGATTCATCTGCAGATACTTCAGCATTCTCAGCACTCTAGGGAGCTGATGTACAATACAAGATTTTTCTTCGTGTAGAAGTCAAGCAGCAGCTAACGTGAAGAATGTGAAAGTCCTTTGAGGGCCCAGATAGCCCCCTGATTCAGCAGGGACACCCTTGCCCTAGACACACTGCTCCTGGCTGCCTGTTGGTGAACAGCTACATGGCCAAGTTCTCCCCTTAGCCAGGTGAAGGCCCTCACTGAAGATGAGAGGAAAGATGATGTGGAGGCCGTGCAATACTGAAACAGCACCAGGAAAGCTTTGCTAAAGATGCCTGTGGGTACAGGCCTAGGGGTAAAAATGAGTTTTGTAAAACAAAATGTTTTCTTGAAGCTCCTGGGGTGACTTTGTGAAAGGTTAATGTCACAACATGTCCTGTATCTGTTCCCCAGCTTCCACAGAGCTAACACTGGCCAGAGAGAAACAGTCAGCTGCTGCCTTCGCAGAGCAGCGCTGCCCTCAGTCCAGCACTTCACAGCCAGGCAAGCAGCCCTAGCGAAGTGCTGCTATTTTAAGTGGCAAGTTGTACAAGGACATGGTAGGAGTAACTGTCAAAGCCTGTCATCCCCACAGACAGCCTGCTGCCAGCAATTCCCCAAGTCGCTCCATTTAATTACCTTCAAGGCACAGAATCTGTTGCCCTGGGATTTGGATTTAAGATTCTACAAAGCCTAGAAATTTCAGGTCTGTTTGGAAGGTCTGGCTTGGACCTAGGCAGCTATTAACACTCAGAAAGCAGCCAGATGTTGGATTATTTAATCATCTCCTAAGGGAACAGCCAGCTGGTGCTGTGCCCCTCCAAGCACCAGGATGGACAAACAGGAGGCAGGCATCCAGACTAGTGTATTTCTTCTGTTACCTCCATATTTCTTAGGCTTAATTTAATCGAGAAGTCTTTTTCCCCAGAGACCAGCATACCAGAGAAGCAGAAACATTTATAAATCTTGACACAGGCTACATCAGAAATGCCCCAGTTCTCCTTGGCACGAGAACTGGGTTCTCACTTCAGCCTCCCTCTTTCCCTGATCACTCTTGCTGCATCCACGCTCTTAAGCGGAGCCTCAACGCGATGTGCTAGTGAGGAAGTGCAATATCACCACACTAGAAGTCATACTGGCTGCCAAATATCAACTGGTAGTGTTGAAGTGTGACATGACACCAGTTTAAATCCGGATGAGCAGAAGTTACAGTCCTACAGTGCAGCACAGAACCTGCCTCTCCTGCACCCCAGCAGCTCCCAGTCCGATAGCTGGGCTGGCTTCATACGGCAGCCTACACTTAAAGCCATGCTGGGCTGTAAAGTGCAGTGGTTCAGGAGCAAATATGGATGTCATCCAACTGCTCTTGCTACAGAAGGAGAGGAACCAGGGGGACAGCAGACACAGGGCAGGGTGACTGCCTTCAGCCATCTCAGTTTAGTTTATCACTGCGTGGCAGACTTCGGAGATAGAGACGTTTAATAGACTTGTTCATGAGATTCTTCTAGAACACCGTTCCTTCCGTTTTCCCAGGCAGGCAGCCTTCTTAATACAGAAGGGCAGTTCACCAAGATAACCGCTGCGTAGATGCCTCTGATATATTCTGCCTATCAGCCCTTCCTCACTTATTATGCTCGGAGCTATGTTCTTCTGCCAGCTTCATGTTAATCTGAGCTGGGGTTGTGATCAGTGCTAGGAAAAGACAGAAGCTGAACTCCCAGCTGCTGGGCTCCTTGGTTAGTCTTTGCAGCCTCTCCCACTGTCATGAAGTATTTGGTCTGCTGCAGCTGAAGCACAGGCTTAGCTGTGGAAGCACAAGCTGTTGGAGCACTTGCCCCAGTATAGACCTCTGTAGCTGCATGCCAGGATCTGTTGTTGTTGGATGGGATCTGGTTTTGCTGCAGTTGCTCAAGGGCTTTTCCTTTCAGCCTCTTTGGAAGAGCATCCAAACACTCAGCTAATGACAGCCCTGGGCTGTGAAAGAAAAGAATCCTAACATCTTGAAATATTTCAGCAGTCTTCAGACTGCTGGTGTGGACATTTCTTTAGTTCTCAGAATGCCATGCACCCTCCTTTCATTTACAGGAAGGTGCAGGAGAAACAGATGACAGTTGTTACATGGTTAGAGTGTAAAACACAAGCATCTCGTGTGTCTGCTCTAAACTGCTAGCACACCCTGCGCCAGTTAAGGCCAGAGCAGATGGTGCTCAGTGGTTGTGGTGGTTACCATGTTGGTAACCAAGTCTCATTTACTAGATGCTTTACAGACAGGAGAGCTGGGCCACATCAGTTCACCCAAGGCCTTTGAATAAATATTGTCATACATAGTGACATTCACTAGGTCACATGAGGAACAGTACAGCAGAAGGTAGTCCCATGCTGCCATCGTGGGTCCCATCAACGTTTATACTGACAAGTGTACAGGCAGAGAGCAGACCTTGTGGGAGGGTGAGAGGAGGACTTCAGAGAGACAAGCTTCCCCAAGACTGTAGGTTTCTCTTCCTCCTTCTCCCCCATACCAAAAGGAAAATGTATTTACCCCAAAGTATGCTCCAAGAGAGCGTCTTTTTCTAGGATACCTTCCCTGCTGCTCTGGAGAACCATGCAAGGGTTGCTTACACTGGTACATGTTAGACAGAGCCTGTAGCCTCCAGGAGAGCGCAGTGGTTTTAGGCATGCAAACCAGGTACACGTGAGCATGTACAAACTTGCTCTGATACCTTTTGCAGAAAATCTGGTGTCAGTTTTGGCTCTTCTCCAAAGCAGAGGCCTAAAAAAGGCTCATGCAACTTCACACAGGCAGTACATGATCAGACTAAAGTCAATCCTCCTCAGCACAGCCTACAAGTCTGCCACAAAAATCCTGAGCAACTTGCACTAGAGACTTGGAAGGAGATTTACAGGCGATCGTGGATGGCTTTGTGTCCTCTGCCTACTCTCTGGACCTGTGTGTACTTCTGTCTCCCTGTCTGGCAGCCCACACACCTTTGCCTGCGACCTCACCTGCCATCTGCTTGCTTAGGGGAGGATACCGAGCAGCACAGCAAAGCTGCAGGCCCAGAGAACAGCCTCAGATCAGCAGGGTAAGAAAGCCAAGATTGGCTCAAGAGCCTCCAGAGCCGAGGGGATGGCTCGAGGCACCCATGCCATACAGCCCTGCTCCTCCCCAGGTGCCTGGCACCCCGAGCAGGGCTGCATCCCCTTACCCGACCCACCTGCAGGACTGCTCAGCTCCAGACACTGCAGCCTCAGAAGCACCAGTTACTCCCAGGGTCCCATCCATGACAGGCATCTGAGGCAGTTTAAGGTTTCTACCACACAAGATTAAGCTAATTGGTTTTACCTTTCCAGGCCCTGGCAAAATACAGCAAGTGTTTTCAGGATGGCAATTAAGTGTTAATTGTAGCTAAGTTTAGCCCTAATGCCTCATTAGTTTGTTTTCCTCTATTTGTTGCAGCTATAGCAGCCTCCTGCACAGGGATGGGGCTCAGGCTGGGCTTCCCAGGAGGCAGAGGAGTCCTGCAGTGTGCTCCGAGAGCCCTACCTGAGCCAGCCAGGAAGCCTCTTACCTCCTCCTGCCCAAGAGGAGGAGATCTGGGTGTGGAGACAGAGGCCCTTAGACCTGAACGCTCTAATTAGCACCTAGGCAGCAGCTCTGCTCTACTGAAAAGCATTTTACTGCTCTACACTGCAAATGTTTGGTTCCCACGGTCTGTTTGCTGGTCTTTAAGAAGATAATAGACCTGACAGTGTTTCTGTCCCTTGGGAAGGAAGCCACCTTGCATTAGGAGATGACAGCCACGTTACGGGTCTTACCTTTCTGCAGCACGGGTGCTGCCAGGATGCTGAGGAAGGAGGCAAGCCCTCTAGCAGAAAGTCTGGCAAGAATCCCTTTCTCCAGGCAAAACAAGCGGCCTCAGCTCGAGAGCAGAGCTTCCTCTTGCAACAGGCAGAGCTGTAGAGCCACAACCTCCCAGCTGCTGCTCCTTACCCCACTCCCACCTCCAGCAAGGGCTTCCTCCCCTGCCACCCAGTTTATAGCCTCCCCCTTCCCAGTATGCCCTGCAGCCCTAATTAGCCAAAGTGCCAGGTGGGAGCATATCTCCCAGAGGTCTCTTGCTGTGAGTGTCCAAGGAAGGCTGGGGTTGGAGGGATGGGTGATGCAGGTGCAGCTCCTTAGGCCTCTCTACACGTGGTCTCCAGTCCATGGTCACCTTGGCAGGCTCAAGTGTGTTTCATGCATATGCTGCCTTACTAGCCTTATAGGAGATTTAATTTTCCTAAACTGAAGAAATGGCTTTAAAAATGTGGAAGTTGCCCTCCTAGAAGAATTGAGTCTGTCTCAGACTAACCCAGTCTTGCTTCATCCAGTTTCTGCTCTTCGTGTATCATAATGCGAAGAGAAGCAGCTCTTCATGAGATGTTTTTCCAGCGGCGTCACGCGCAGTGTTTCTAGGCAGCGTTGTGGGGCTGTGGTGGAGAACTGGCTCTGCTCTGCTTGTACGTCTTGAGTGGGAGGAGAGGAATAAACACCTCTGAGATTACACGAGCATCCAGCCTGCTGCTCGCTGCTTGGGGATGTCTCGCCACGCCGCAGAGCGCTCCACTGTCTTATCATCTCCTGCAGGTTTCCACCCTGCTCATCTCCAACTCTAAATCACCCCTGGACTTCTTGCCACAGAATAATAATTAGTTATCTTCTGCCACTTAACTTCTGAGCTGAAATGAGTGGGGATTGGTCTAGCTGTGAATACAGGCCACTGCAACAGAAGACAGGTTAGAGGTCTTTCGGCAGCCACATGCTATGACCTGGTTTTTGAGAAGTGACTGGTGATTATAGATGCCTCGGTTCTTACACCCTGTTCAGAGGGTGCACTGGGTATGATTGATAACAGATGGATGGAGGGATCAGTCAGTGAAATGTGCCATCTCTAAGCAACAGCGACCTTCTGATGCCTGCCTCAGAGTGCCGAAAACTGGATGGCTTCTCCAACGAGGGGGTGGAACTAGCGAGGCATGTTCATATTGTTTTGCATGAGAGTCATGATGGATAGGAGTTTAGTTGAAGGCTAATAAAAGCAGCAGTTAAACAGATAAAAGCTAAATTAAAATGTAGGTACTAAATAGAACAAGACAGAGCTTTTTGTCTCATGCTAAATCTTGGCAATGAGGCAGGTACCTTCTAAGTGTAAAATAAAGTGGCTTTAACAGTATTATCATTATATTACTGAAGCATTTGATTTCACTAGCTAAAATATCAGTGTATGAGATCTCTGCGAAGCCTTTATCTAGTTTGAAATAAAGTACCTTTTTCAACAATTAGGTTACTGGTTGTAGAGTATTACAGAGATGAAATATAATGGCTTTCAAATTACATCCTGGTGTAGAACAATCAGCCACGACTTAAAGCTGCTTCTTTATTGGTGTCTGGAAAAATGTAATGGAGGTGGCAACCGGAGTGGTAGCAAGCACATTGGGTTAGCTTGTTTTGTTGACGAGGAGGTGCCGTAATCTGGGTGACAACTGCGTGGGCAAGGGCACAGAGAGCGGGGTTGCCCGCGGCGTGGAGTGCTGCCGGTGGAGCCGAGACCCCCGCGCGCAGCTAATGCGAGCGCACGCACCGGTTTCCAGCAGGGCAGGCTGGCGCGGCTCCGCAACAGCGACAGACCAGAACGGTTCATGAAAATACAAAGGCTGAAACCTGCCCCATGGGTGAAGCTATTTACATACAGGGAAAAATTAAAAAAAACCCCAGCCTGTAGCTGCGGTGTGACCTCATGCTTTGACCTCAGCCTTTCTGGTTCTTAGGTGAAGAGTGTGCACGCTGGACACGGGAGGAAGGCTAGACCTAGTGCCACAGCAGTGGGTGCCTTTGTAGCTTCTGTCTGAGTTTGTCCAGTGCAAGGGCCCTTTGTACTTCATGGGTCGGTGTTCTGAGGAGGGGGGACCCTGAGGCACCATGTCCACAAAGCAACATTCTGCCTAGTAAAAGGAAGATTTGCTAACCATAGCTTGGTTCTGCGCTTGCTTCCTTCGTTCTGCTTTTGCTCTGTGCTAAACGAGGCCTGAAGGCAAACAGGATGGGTGCTACTTAACATAGTACTTTGACAAGCCACTTCATGTTTTGGCCAAATAACTCTGTGATAAATGCACAGAATAAAAATCTTGAATGGGTCCCTGGCGGGAAGGATACTTTGATGAGGGAGCGTGGATTTTTCAAAGGCATTATGGAATGGTTTTCCTTCTTTCCTGCAGCAGTGGTTAGACATTCTCTAGATGGCCTTTCCCTGGGCCAGATGGGTGATATGGACTAATTGGCAACCACCTAACTGTTTCCAGCACACTGGTGTCGCTTCCCCCTTCCTCCGTCCGTCTGCCACTCCGCTGCCGCAGAGATGCTGCCGTGGGGTGGGTCTGCGGGCGGGGAGGGTGCCGACAGCACCGCAGGCTGGGGCCCCCCGTCACCCCGCTGCCTGCCCAGCCCACCCAGCGTACCCCGGGAGTCCCACCAAACCCTCGGAGCTCCAGGGTTTGCTTTCTAAAAACAAATAATTTCAGTCACGGGAAGGAGAACAGTGGGACGTGTTAAGACTCGACGCAGCGTGATGGAGGCCTAGGCGTTTACGGCTGGCTGCGGGAGGGCGTAAGGCACACGGTTACTCCCCAGGCACCTGGGCAGGACCGGCCCGAGTGCTGGTGTCTGCCGTCCACACCCGCTGCCTCTCCGAGCGCCCCGTACCTACCGCAGAGCCGCGTGCCGTTCATGAAGCACCAAGGTTCAGTGATCCCGAGCCATCATGGACCAGTTCCATCCTGCTGCAGCCTGTGCTCCTGCTGTTAATGATTACGGGGCCGAAACTTCCAGCCCCGGCACATTTTCTTATTTTCATGTTGTTGCCCGCCCCGGGGCAGTGCTGGGCTCCCGCTCACCTTGCTTCCTTGCATCCAAGCCGAGGGCAGGAGAAGCTGTGAGCCAGGGCAGGGACCACTGTGGTTAATGATTGACTGGTACGTGAGCAGCACAGGTTGTGTTAATGCCCGCAGCATCACACCCAGCTGCTGACACCACCGCGACACCGGGAACGGGGAGCGGAACCGAGCATCAGCGGCTGCCGGTCACTGCTGAGCCGGGGGACAACAGCGTGTCGTAGCTGTATTTGCAGTGCGAGCAGGGCACACCGAGGTGGGCTCCCACTCTTTGTAGCTGGCTGTAACAAGTCCTTCATCTTTACTCACCCGTCCGTACGCAGCTGAGGAGCCTGCAGACGGCTGACGAACAGATTATCCAGCAGCCTCTTGTCCAAGAGCCTGAAAGCCCAGCCCAGGCTGCCTGCCTCTGCCTTGGCACCTGGCTGTGATGCTCTGGTACAGTTTTGATGACAAGACCTCTGTGACAATAATTGCTGATACCATAAAACCCTCTTTATCTGTAATTCCCACTGTCTAAACCCAGGCTGTTTCTCTCGTCATGATTCACTAACCTCAGTAGCTCCCCTGAGGCTAACCAAGTCCTTGAACTGCTTAATATTCTGGAGTTTTGGAAATGACACAATTAGTGTTGAATTTTCTCTTATAGTAACGGTCTTGTTTCCAAGTTTGAGTAAGATTTTATGGACAATTTGAGTAGAATCCAGAGACCTTCCTTTAGATTTAGGGATTGCCACAAAGAAGGATTACCGTGATCTACCGGCAATTTTATTAGCATGCAGTAATCTCTGACCAAGGACCTCTTGGTGAGAAGCAGCGTGGCAGCCGTGCTGCGCCTGGCTCTGCGCAGGTCTTCGCATCGGGGGGTACCTGGGTGCCGCTGGGCCAGCCTGGCCGGAGAGGGCTGAGCTCCCTGCTGTCTTTGCTCCTGCTGTATTCCAGAAATGCACGTGATCCAAGAGCTCTTGGGCAGATTTCGAAAGATATTTGTGCCATGCGCATTGTTCAGAACAACCAAGATTCCTCTGAAGTCAACGGGAATTAGGAATTGTGCTTCAGAAGATCCCTCGTAACAGCTGCATCTGAACATCGGGCTGCCGGTTGGACTGAGGCGCAGGGTCCTTCAGCGCTGCACGCCACGTCTTTGCTGACGGACCTTACGCACGCAGTCCCCGCGGTGACTGACCCCCTCCACGCTCAGGGGCCTGTTCCTGGCTGGAATTGATATAGAATCATAGAAAGTTTGGGGTCGGAAGGGACCCGCAGAGGTCATCTAGTCCAACCCCCCCGCAGCGAGCAGGGACACCGCTAACTAGATCAGGTTGCTCAGAGCCCTCTCCAGCCTGGTCTTGAATGTTTCCAGGGATGGGGCCTCCACCACCTCTCTGGGCAACCCGTTCCAGTGTTTCACCACCCTCATTGTAAAGAATTTCTTCCTTATATCCAGCCTAAACCTACCCTGTTTTAGTTTA
>Ga0065711_1008727_pt1 | contig 12294 bp, 10 predicted proteins | sample Hoacrofraction12_FD_59098 | JGI IMG/M metagenome (GOLD analysis project Ga0065711, IMG submission 59098) | Hoatzin crop microbial communities from Cojedes, Venezuela - Epithelial fraction 12 v2 (version 2) | ecosystem: Host-associated > Birds > Digestive system > Esophagus > Crop | place... | reverse complement strand
CCCCCCTTTTCTGCTGGGCTTGCAGAGGGAAAAAGGTGCCCAGGCAGGTCCAGCTCCTGTGCCCAGGCCCTGCTTATGCCCTCCCTCAGGCAGCACCAGCCCTGGGACACTTCCTGGGGTGAAAGCAAATGCCTGATACTTTATTAAAATACTGGGAGTGAAGGCAGGAAAAGCAGATCTGAATTAGCACTAATAATCCTAAGAAATATTTTTCCCAGCCATCTAACTCCTTACCAAACTGTGGCTTTCTTGGCTTCGTCATCTACTGTGCAAAGAAGGATGCAAACACTCATACAGGTGGCACAGAGAGTTTTATTCTAAACAGGGGAAATCATGGCAGGTATTTGCACTCTGTGTAATACCACACACACAGGCCCTGAAAAATTCAACTTACAATGTCCTTTCATCAGTGTAGGAACCTACGCCAAGCCAACAGCAAACCAAGGGTGTTCCAGATGACCGGTAATTTCCTCCGCGTACAAACTTGCCCACACATCACCGAGCTCGCATGACTCTGCCATAGCAGCCATTACAGCTCAGAGGCACACGTTTCTTTGCTCGGTCTCTGTAGCACAGAATTCAAACCACATTTTTCAACTGTAAAAAGAAAACCAAACCCTGCTGTGCTGAGATCTCCATGACTTTAGCCAGGACTCAGCAGATATGCTGGAGATGATTCCAATGAGACTGTGCGTCAGTGCGGGGATGTAGAGAAAACAGAAATCCTCTTTTATTGCCTCAAGGCAGTAACGGCGGCAGCAATGAGAATAAAGGCCTGTCTGGAAGGATAAAATTGTTCGATCAGTTCAGAAACATTTTTCAGGAGCCTAAAACTCAGAAGCCAGGAAGCAACAAGAATTTTTATTTTTAAATCAACCAAAATGTGCTGAGCCTGGCTTGGGTTTTTAAAGAAATGAGTAAGGTGTCAATACCGAGTCAGCTCAGTACTGCAGCCAAGACCCTAGGTATGATTCCTCCCACTTCAGTTAGCCACAGCGTGTTCATTGGTGTCAGCTGAGACACAGCTGGGCCTTCAGCCTACAAACTGTAACACCCCATGAGGATCCACTGCTTAAGTTAGTTTAGTGCTGAACTAATTAATTGTAGGCGGTAAATAACTAATGAAGTAATGCAATGATTCATATCACATTTATAACTACAGCAATCCAAACACCTATGGTCACATCGGCCAGATCAGAGCAGACACCGATTCAGCAACTCTGGATTTGGTATCTATTGGCACCTGCAGTCTTTGGGATAACTTGGCTATTTCGGTGGTGATACTCTACTTGCCCACCCACATCCTGTCGCGTGAAACCCTACTGCACAAAGGCTACGTCCGACATCCCTATCAGAACCCATCAGCTCATCCACTAAATAAACCCTGCCTTCCGCTTGCCCCTGTTTCACTCCCAGCTTCCTGCTTTCTGCACTGTTCTCCAGCTTCTCTCCTTGACATCGGAGCTCCTCCACCTCCTCTTCCACTTTGGGCCAGCGCGTTTCTGCAGCGGGAACAGGCCCATGCACCGTGACCACACTGGCTCTGCGTGAAGAAAACAGCCCCCCGCAACGGAGGGAGCCAACCGCTGGTGCCGTGCTAACGAAGGGCAGTGGCTGATGTCGCTGTGATGCTTAAATAACAGCAGAAAAGGTACGCAACCACGCGCCCAAGGCAACAGAGCTGCTTTATAGACATCAAGGGAGGGAGGAGATGAATAGGTGAGACAGTCTCTCATTACCAGACAGGACTTCACCTGCAGGCCTTCCTCTTGCCTCACAGCAATGACACCGGCTTTCTTGCACAGCAACCCGTGCGTTTCAAAGGGCCAACAGCATAAAAGGAATCTAAAAATAGGTTAAAGCCTGAAACCAAAGAGCAGCTGTTTCATTAGCAACAAGAGACGCAGAAGGGGGAAGAACTGTAGGACAGAGATCCCCAAGCGTGCCAAATGACTTGTATTTTATGTATTCTATGCTACCTTACAGAAATTCTTCTAGTATTTGGACACACTTTGGATGTGCAGTAACCGATACAGCGAGGACCTGCCATGTGTGTGCTCTTCTCTCCTTATGCTGAGGAAGATAACTGGGAATCGGGGTCCTGGGACACAGACACATATCAGCACTCCGTAACGTCAGACATCTTCTCACGCTGGAACAGGAAGCCTGAAGCAGCGCAGGTGGTGGCAGGAGGTCACTTGTTGGGGAAAGATCCCTCTAGAAGAGAGACAGAGCCTGCTGGGAGTTGTGTCATTGCTGTGCTCTGACACAACAGCCAGACACGCACTGTGAACTCAGGTTTGTAAACTATCAGTCACGCAAGGTGGATTCTCTGCACCCTACACATCCTTGGACATCTGCACTTCTCCTGTAGAGCAGAAACCCCTTCCATGCAGATCAACATTCACCCTTTATCCAAAGACTCTGCAATTCATCAAAGCACTGATCCCTACCTTGACAGAGCCTGGGCAGGCCAAGTTCTTCAGCTCTCTTGGAATGACAGCCTGGAAACAGAATGCAAATGGTGAGCAGAACAAAGCAGGATTCAGCGTGCTCAGTCCAGCCAGGATTCACTGTGTTAGCTGGGAAGAGAGCAAGTGGAAACCCATCCCGCGTGTGTGCGAGTACACAGATACTCCAGTTTAGAGCAGGTATTGGATTCAGTAAGACTGAGTTTACGGACGACAGCTCTCAGAGCTCACGGTTATACCATCATTAGACAGCTGGTATGGACACACAGGCCAGGAATGAGATTGAGAAAAAACCATTGAGCAGAGTTTTAGGCCACTGACAACTATATGGTGCGAGGAGGGATGAAAAAAGTTGAAGCTAAATCCTTCAGGTTACAGAGCAAGGGAAGGAACAGATGCACCAACATTCAGGCTACAAGCAATTTATCAAGAATGCCTCATTCCTCAGTCTCCATATAACCCACCATTAGAGCCTGCTCGCCCCGAGACCACCATAACGCACTGTTTGGCCAGCTGATCATTTCGGTGGTTCATGAGGCCAGGTACGGGCAGCCAGCAGCCACCCATGGTCGATGGCCTGCGGTATCATCAAGGAGCTTGTGCAGTTCCCCGTGTAGCCAGAGGCTCAGAGATGTGCTGTGCATGAATTCTGCCCACATGGAAAACATCCTGGTCCCATGTCAGCTTCAGAAGAATGATGGTGGATGCCTGTGTTTGTATCCACAGGCAAAGAGCACCTGCTGTGAGAAGATGGCGGTGTGTAAGACTTCCCAGCCTTTCATCATCTTTGTACCGCATTCCTACGGATACGCTTTGCTGCCCACACCTGGTCCCAGGCTGGTCCCTGCATGTGGACCACCACTGGGGAATTCCTGCTCTTCTCATCAGCTTAGAAACGCTCGGCATGACCCGGCCTTCCCTCCTGCTGCCTCTTCCAGCCCACAGCAAGCTCTGCATGTGGAGCAGGAGGCAGAAGGGGCTGTGGGACACGTGTGGGGACATGTTGTTGCAGGTCTCACGGTGGCTGCACTATAGAGGTGCAGCTGATATTCTTGCCTCTATGCCAGGGAGCCTCTTTGCTTAGTTTCAGCCAGAGGTAAGGATCATCAGCAGCCTCGGAGGAGCTACAGAAAATTGCAGGTTTGGCTGCAGCAGGAGGGGTCAAGACAGAGTGCCATAAAGGAAAAGGAAGGCAGGGACAGGGCAAGAGAGAGGGAGGGCTTTGTCAAAAGAAAAGCAGATGTCTGAGAGGGAAGGCAACTAAAAATCCTTTTCTTTTCCCAGCAGGATCGAGGTTGTGCAGATGGAGACTGCATTGCTCCTAGACTAGGACCAACACAACTTTTGACAGTGCAGAATGACCACAGCCAACTCCAGCGTTGGGCTGCCAAAGTCACACCTGAAGAGACGCTGCTGTCTGGGAAACGCAAGGCAAAAGACAGCTTCCCACGCTGCCTCTCTCACTGCTTGCCTCGGCTTTAGCCTTGGAAGATACCTGGTGCTTTAGAGACCTTGGCAGACGGGTAGAACTGATCCAGATAAATCAATTAAGAGGTCCACATCTGAGCTACTCGCATTAGACTCTCTTTAAAGTTAATTGACACCATACAATCCATCATGTGCTTTTAGAGAGCTAAAATAGGACCGGTGAGTCATGCCTAAGAATACCTAATCACCTCCATTAACTAATAAGGGAAGCCGAGAGTGCACCGCTCAGCTGCAGATGTATATAGCTCGCAGGTTTCTGAGGTGGTGAGAAGTGAATCCCACCCAAGTTCCTGTCAGCCACTCTCAGTAGCAGGAACGACCCCTTCTTTTCCAGTGCTGCCTGCAGATCAGCTGGGAGCAATACCCGTGCTGTGCCGGCTGCCTCCCCGCTCCCAGACACTGGAGTGCAAAGGCCGGGAACGTGCTGCGGGTCAAGGCTGAGATCCACACCGCAGCTTCTTTCTCTTTTAAGGCAGGTTTGAGGTATATGCCACTCCTGGAGATCCGAGGTACTGAAAACCGAGGCTTTCAGCGCTGGCTCCGTATCCACCACATGGCAGAAGAGCTAAGCGCCGCATGTCAGCTGAGAAGGATAAATCCCACCACGGCACACACAGAGCCTGTGGTGCCTGCCACCCCCTCCTGCTGTTAATCAAGAATCAGCCCCGCAGCCAGCTCCTGGGGCTAACGCTTTCATGTGGTCCAGCGAAGCAGGGGAGAGCAGCGAGAGGGATGGTTGCCTTGTGATTATCATCTTCAAGGTAGGTGGGGAAGAAGAAAGAGGGTCCCAGTGAGTCAGGCCAGGAGGGTTTAAAGACAAAACTGCCTGGCCGTGGCCCGCAGGGATCATTATTGGCAGGAAAGTCACCTTTGGGGCTGAGAATCACATAATGCTCTTGGAAAGAAAAGCTCTTACAACTGAGAAGAAAAGGCTTTCCCTCGTAGGGCCTGACGATATCAGTGGGAAGACTTGCATGTATTTGAAAGCTTCATTTATCCAGGTCGTTAGCATCACCTCCAGAGGCGTCAGGGGACAGAATCTGTTACATGTGGCTGAGCTGCCAGGAAAGCATGGGAAAATGGTTTGGGCAGCCCAGCCCAGAAACCACACCTGACTTCTGTGTCATTTCTAAAAGTAACAGGGTTTTTTTCATCAAGTCTTCGGGCCGCATCCCTCTGACATCACAGCATATTTCTCGTGATCAGCTCTCCTCCACGACTACACTGGTACCTACGACCTGCTTTCACCGCTGGAGACCACGACCTCCCAGGCCAGGACACACCAACTGCTGCTGGAAAAGCTCTTGATTCATGCTCTGGGATGCCCAGCCCAAATCCTTTTTCTCAGGCACGAGACACAAGATATTCTTGCTGAGTACTAAGATTTTATCTTGGGTTGCTACGAGCAGGTAGCTTTCCTTCTTCTCAGCACTCCAGGACAACCGGCTGTCAGGGAACATCTACGGCTACTGACTGCTTGCCTTCCTCCCGCCCACGTTTCCTGGCTCCCAGCCCCCGGACCCCCAGACCGTTCCTATCACCTGAGATAACCCTCTGCAGAGCATCTCCCAGCACAGCGCTGAACTCCTCACGGGAAATCCTGACGCTGGCCAGCAGCCCTCTGCTAGCACGGGGGAGCGAAGGAACCAACGCTCCCTGTGCGTGCTGCCAAGGGAGCTGCGGGCACGACCGCAGATACTGCCACTTTCAAGTGCCTGTTTGTACATCTACTCAACATAAAGAATTTACTCAAAGCTACTCTGGAGCTATCAATAACTTACTGTTGCAAAAAGGGTTGCCTTTCAGGTGACTACCTCAATGAGTGCTGTGCAGACTCTTGGTAATTAGCCCTACAAATACCATCATTAAACTTTAAACTGATATAAAGAAAATGTGCAACTGAGTGTGCTAATAACAGTACCAGCCGGTTTCTTATACTGAATGTCTCCATAAAGATATTCTTTATAACACCTTTGGCACAACTGAGACCGTGCATAATTAAATTTGATTTCACTTTCTTACAACTCTAAGCGTAACTGGAGATTTCTAATTAGTTACAATTATTCTTTTCAGAAATGTGTTCTATCTAGTATAATCTTGTATTCATCTAGCCAAATGCCATATGTATTTATTATTATTATTATCTCCTACTGATAGCTTTTTAACTGAGACATTTTGACCGAGATAAATAACTACATGCCTCCCAACCACGACTCTTTGTGTGGCATCTGCTTTGGGTGGTAAAATAATTGACTAAGTGAAAAATAGCAGTTTACTGAGATAAGATAATTTTCCATTCTACTATTTTAAGTAGAGATAAAAATACAGGCTGATTATCTTCTAAATCTAACATTTCCACACCTTCCGCCCGCCAAAGCTGCTAATAAACTGGCCTCAAGAGAACTTCTGTTCTCATTAATGAAACTTCCTCACCTAATTGCGTGTCCCTTCTGCTAGAAAATGGCAGACAAGTAGGCTACAGTTTTCCCTCCATGGCTACAATGCCTGGCTGGCTGACATGTCCGTGAGCGCTTCTCACACCCCGGCCAGTAACACCCACGCCCAAGAAGCCCACCCTGGTATCCGTAGCAGAGGTACGTTGGCCTGCGTCAGTGCCATCCTTGGCGAGGTGCCCCCAGACACCACCCACACCCACGTGCTGCCTGTGCTCCTGAAGCCATGCGGTGCCAATTACAAGAGCAACAAGGCAAAAAAAATACCTCTATTTTCTGCACAGCTGTGCCCCGAGCTGAGAAAGCCCAGATGCGGTCTCTCACAGAGTTCATTCAAGCAAGAGGTAGAGCTTGAATTACCAGCCTAAATGGAAATAGAAAAAAAGTGATAAATTCAAGAACAAAATACCGGAACATATTTACTCCCTGAGAAATTAACGAACCTCATGAGCTCACAGGTTGCAAAACAAATTAAATAAACGTCTTTCCCTTTTAAAATCTAGGGAATTACAGCAAACGGAATTGAGTTTATGCTTGTCTTCCCTCTAGTTCACCAGTCTGGTGAAATATAGTGGGGAAATGGCAAGACAAACCTATATCAAAATGAAATCAACATTAAATGAAGGAGTTGGAGCAGGTCAGGGAGTAGTGCACAACTTTACATATTATGCAAGTTATTTTGTCATAGCGATGCTTACCATTTCTTTAGTGCTTTATATTCACAGATGTAGGACACAGTACGCCTTTGGAAGTGATTCTATCACAAGCAAGGCTTTGAAAAGATCTGCCAGCAAGTTAAAAATAATTGAATTTAGAAAAGCATTTGTACTTACCAAATATACTGCAGGGTCTCAATGCTTTCTAGGTCAATGCTGGATCCGACTTAGTTTGCAGTTTTCTCAACACCAAGCATTCAAAAATCCTAAGTATAACACCAACCTCATGTTACTTCAATAAACGATGCGACCATTTTATTTACTTGCAGACTTTAATGCACACAGGCTGTGTGTCTCCACACTCTCCACATTTTTTTTCCCAGATAGGAGCAACAGAAATTTACTTGGTGGATAAGGGGAAAAGAAGCTAAAATTTTAAGTTACTGTCTTGCAGCTGGGACATCCAGAAGCATACCGAGCTCTTCCCCCAGCATTTTTAGGTTAATGATACAATCACAATAATTGACAATAATTTGAAAATTACCGATTAAACTGTTTTTTGTAGGCTTAATCTCAGACTCTGTCTCTTTTGTCAAGAAATATACTTAACAAAATTGGTTTAAACAATTCAACAAGTTAAAATACTGACATTTAGTGTCTACCGTGATACTTCTGGCTGCACACACTTGAAAGACAACCCCTTGACTGCATGAAAATTATTTTTGTACCAAAAATTACCATTTTATGAAATATAGCAGAATCCAGCCCACAACTTTTAAGATGCCAACGTCAAATATGATAGATTAAACAAGAGGTTTCATGTTCGGCATACAAAGCTCTCTATTCTAAGTCACTGACAGTAACCCTCCATCGTAAAGTAGTAATGAGCTTTATAGTTTCATTAAAATATTACTTCTCCTTTCGTGCATTAAGGATGATTTCTTATCCTCTTCTCTTTATCTGTTTATATTTGGCGCAGCTATTTCATTATTGATGTAAAGCAGCAATTCAAAATTTAATGATTAATTTTCATGTAAATCTTTCTTGGCTAAATAATTGATGGGAAAGATGAGCGCAGGCATTTGGAGCCAGCAGTTGTTGTTCCTTCTGCCTTTTCTTATCTTTGTGGTAGTACTCTCTGTCAAGCCCCTTACAGAACCTAAGTTTTGGGGGGAGACGGCTTGAATTCCCCAGCCCTGTATCATTCCAGATGGGAAATTATCTGCATACAAATCTCTGCTCTGTCCTCCAAAATCTATACATTCACCCTACCTCCCATATGGTTAAGTACCTGATTTTGCATAAAGTCCTCAATCTTCTGCATCATGAGGAGCCTGGAAAGCCACAGACAGCTGATCCTGCAGCTGGCCTGTTTGTCCAAATGCCTATCTAAAAATGCTCAAATTCAGCAAACTAGGCAAAAGACCAGGCAGCAAAATGCTACTCCGCCACAGTAAAATCCATGCTTGACAGTCACGATTGAGTCATCCTCTGCTGCTCTGCAAGGACCTTCCTCTGCTGGGTTCACAGACGTTTCTGGAGATCCCAAACTGTTACCATTTTCTCAGCACTGAAAAGAACTCCATCTTCACCTAAACTCTTCCTGCCCTGCTTTTCATTACTCAATAATTCATATTCACATATGTGGCCCAAGCCTGTAAATAAATCTCTGATGGCCCCTTAAACCCCAAGGAAGAAACTATCTGATTCTACCAGGGCATTTCGTGAGAGAGAAACAGAGTCTCTTCCATGGTTTTAAAACATCTTGCGTAACATGATTTTCACAGTAATTAATATATTTACTAAACTCATAGAATCGCCTCCTTTCATAATGTTTAAGTTTCAAATTTCATTACAATCTGAAGAAAATACTCTAGACTAGAAAACAGGTTATTCTCAGGAACAAAAGTTAGTGGCTTCCTCCTGCTCTGCCCTACTAGCATTTTAATACATAAGTGTTTTCTTTAAATGTTAAATAGAATTGTAAGCTGTAACGGGGAATAGATGTTATAAAGACAGAAATCTCTACTGCCATTTACGTGGTAAGTTAAAAAAAGTAACCATCTTTTCATGCTTGGGGGTATTTTTCCCTCAGAAGTCACTTTTTAATCTGATTTGAATCCAATTAACTCTGAACATCTAAAATGAAGAACAAGTCTTTGAATTTACGTATAACTGATTTAACTAATCACTGTCTTACTGCAGAGCTACTAAGCAAACAAACTATGAAAAATAAATGTGAAATTAGATCCAAATCACAGACAGCCTTGATTTTGTTTTTAAAATTAATAAATAATCGTTCTGCACAAAGCACGGGCCTCGGTTTGCTACCAGCAAGTCAAAGCTACAGTTATTAGATTTAAAAACTAATGATGAAAAATGATTTTGTAGTTCAAAAAAGACACTGTGTTTTTTACCTTCACATTTAGGACAGAAAACGCTTGTGCTCCTTGCTAAACCCTCCTCCAGACAGACCGGGGCCACTGCGGCAACTGGGGAAGCTCCACGGCTTCAACAGCTCTACCCTGATTTCGGCTGGCCACGCATTTAGCTCTTGGCTTTTTCCATTTCTTACGCCATCTTTAACCTCGCTGGCCAGTCTCTCCCATGGCCACTTGCCAGGGACACAGCGGTGGTGCCAGCCCGGGAGGTGTCTCGCCATCCCTCGGACTCTCCTCACCTCCCGAAGGAGGGGACGGGCATCGGAGCCCACCGGATACAGAGCTCTGACATGATGGGCGTCCATCATGAGCCCCGCGGGCTCCCCGACCCACACGCCAGCATCGCCGAGCACCACATCTCATCGCTGAGCCGTCTCCCGAACAGGCTGCAAGCGCTGCAGAGGGGGTTCGTTAGGGAGGAGAGTTCGAAGGACAGGTAGCAAGCACTTTCATCTTTCTGTTGCTCTGCTAGTTTCTGTTCTCCCTCGTTTGCCAGCGCTAACACTGAATGCTAATCAGGCTGGGCCTTAGCCAGCCTCGGGCTGCCATTTCCCGGTAATTAGTCCAGGTATCCCACGCTTTACTCTGACTTCCTCGTATATCAAACGACTTTGATAATCCATGGATATTTCAGAAGCATGTCTGAGACCCGGAAATCTCAGTTCCTGCCACATCTTATCTGTAAGTTGAAGAAAGAGTCCGTTACTGTCATCACAACTGTAGCACGCTGCATGTTACAGAATACCATAATGGTGTCACTACAGGATAATGGAATAACTTTTAAAGCTCTCTGTCATAAAGTATCTTCCATTAAAGTTTCTGTCTGCTTCATATGTGGTAATCACTATCTCACCAGTGAGACGACGCTGGAATACTGCCAGACACCATGTGGCTCAACACATGATAAAGCAGCGCTCTCACTGTGGATCACCAGCTCCGTAGCTGCAGGCAGAGCTCCCTCCAAACCAGTTAGTACAAATTAACGCGTGCATCCAGCTTCCTCGAAGCAATCTCACTGACGTGGTTCCTTCCCCTCTCACACGCACGCTCCCGTACATTGCATCTGGAAAAGCACTGTGCAGCAGCAGCTCATTCCTGAAATACCTATCGGCTGCCTATCATAGTTCATCTCCAGCCGCAAATGCTGCTTGCAACAGCTCAGAAAGCCTGCAGCTATTCAGCCTGGGCAGTAAGAGCGAAGATGGCAAGCCCAAATGACAGCTCTTAACTCCTCGCCTCATTCCTTTCCATAAAACAGTTTTTTTTCTCCTCCTCTTTTGATCTATGTAACAGATTACAAAGCTTCCAGAGGGCAAAAAGTGGCTAATCTCACATATGTGCCTTAGAGATATGTCTCAGGTGTGCGCAGGGAAAGAAACTCGCTCAGATTATTTCTCAATCCCCAGCACAACTCTGTGCATGCAGCTTGGTGCTGTGGCAACTGGCAGCAGGCAGCTTGTGCTGTGATTTGCCAGTGATTTTTCTCAAGGTTTAAGGGAAAGGATTACTCAGCTAGAGGTAATCTTAATTTTTTTTATGATCCTTGTTTTGATCATCCAAAATTTACCACAGGTTACAAAAAAACCCAAAACTTCAAGAATTTTTAAGCCACTTGACTCTCCCATTCAGTCCATAACATACAAATGTTCCAGTTTCTCACCGTGTTTGCAATCCTTACCTAATAACCCTGAAGAAGATTAAGCAAGAGGATGAGTTTTACAAATCATATCATACTTGCCAAGAATTAACTGAATGCCATTTAAGGTCCAAGCATCTGAGTTGGAACTGCAGGTATTTCTCTCCCTCCATAAAGAGCACTGAGAAGCCCCCAGGCAACCACAGAAAAGCGGGAGGCTGGTATGCAAACAAACCCCAGGTTAGCTCCCAATGTTTGTCAGGGCTGGTTTTCAGCCCGGGACCTCCCCACGTCAGGAATCAGCCAGCCATATGAAGCTGGTTTCCTAAATTGCCATGGTGCACTGTAAGCTGCTCGGTATTGCCATTTTACCTGGTGTCTTTAGGTATATTCTAGTTCTGTTAGCCCAGGTGTCACGAGGGAACACGTTTCTGTTCTTCCTTCCTTTAAGGTTGATATACCGGGAGATTTTTTTCTGGCTAATTTTTTTCCCTAAATATTGACAGCCAGACAAATTGAAAGAAAACCATACCATCGAGGGATTTGAACCATTTCCTCTCTGTTCTGGAGAAAGGTGAGTTAGTTAACAGGTAATAAAAAGTGATGGATTTGTGGGAGAGCAAAATTAGCCATGACACATTTTAAAGTACTTTTGATATATTTATTAAAAGTCAAGATGTGCTTCAAAAGAAATCCCAGTGCACTTTCAAAAGATTGCATGTCTTAAAAAAGATGCACTTAAGAAATGAATCAACTATTTTTTTAAAAATTGCACTGGGATTTATTGGTGTCGTACCAGTAGTAGGGAAGGCTTTGCTGCAGCATTCTAATTAGCACAACCAGATCTTCTATAAACTTGAGCACTCCAAATTTACAACAATAGGGAGAGATGGATTTATGCACAAAGCATTTTTATGGTATTTATTATGGAATAGTTTTCCCCTCCCCTGCCTATACTGCAGTCACTGTAGGAAATGCAAAGAAAGGAAAATAGGATGGACGTGCTGATGGCAACGCACCTTACTAATGAGCTGGCATTCATTATCTTCCCCTGCATAATTGGATTTAGGTATGTCACCATTTTAAATATAGCATAAGCAGTCAATTAAGTTCTATTTCCCACTTATAAGCCCATAAACAGAATAAAAG
>Ga0065711_1047502_pt1 | contig 12295 bp, 12 predicted proteins | sample Hoacrofraction12_FD_59098 | JGI IMG/M metagenome (GOLD analysis project Ga0065711, IMG submission 59098) | Hoatzin crop microbial communities from Cojedes, Venezuela - Epithelial fraction 12 v2 (version 2) | ecosystem: Host-associated > Birds > Digestive system > Esophagus > Crop | place... | reverse complement strand
TGTGGGGTCCGGGGTGATGGTGCCCAGGGGGCGCGGGGTCCCGGGGGTGCGGAGTCCGCGGCGCGTGGGGTCAGGGGCAGACGGGGTCCCGGGGGTCCTGAGTCTCTGGGGTGCAGGGGGCACAGGGACCCAGACATACAGGGTCCTGGGGGCACGGCATGCAGAGAGCATGGGGTCTCGGGGGTCCTGAGTCTCTGGGGTCTCAGGGGTCCTGAGTCCATGGGGTCCGGGGCGCACAGGGACCTGGACACATGGGATCCTGCAGACATGGCGTCCGGGCCACAGGGAGCCGTGCACAGGGGGCTTTGGGATGCCCGGGCTCTGCGGCATAGGAGACTGCAGACACGCAGTGCCCTGGGGCACACGGGGTGCTGGGCAGGTGGTGTCACAGCTGGCCCGTGCCGGACGTCAGCGCGTCCCTGTCGGCGATGGCCCTGGCGGGGCCTGGCACTGCCCTTCACACAGGCTTGCTGCAAAGATGGTGGCTGTCGCTTCTCTCCCGGATCGTGACATTTGCCTGCAGCCCTTCCAGCTGGCAGTCACCCGTAAAGCGCTGGCTACGGATGAGCAGGGAGATGGTCGTGGCGTGGGGTGAGCCTGGCGCCCAAGGGACTCCCCCCTGGGGCACCTGCCGCCCCTTGGCCCTAAAATTCGTGTACGTGGATGGCAGCAGTGCACTGGTAAGGCAACTGCTGTCGTTACTGGGGTCTGCTCTCCCAGAGGGCCTCCTTGCTGACAGCAAGTGCGGGTATCTGCTCCGTCCTTGTCCCCCCCCCCCGAAGCGGGGTCAGAGCATTTCTCCCCTCCACGTGGTGTGTTTGACCCCCAGCATCTCCGGCCTGCAGCCATCGCCCTCTCGGTCAGGAGGGTGGGATCAGGCTCTCTGCAGGTCGGCGATGCCGGTCGCTGTCGTGTTCATGGCCGACAGCTCCAGTTTCTCCGTCCTCGGGGTTCCCCAGCCTTCCTTTCACCAGCGCGGGACCGCCGCTTCTGCTGGTCTCTGCTGGAACAGGCGATGCTTTCCGCCGTCCCAGCACGACGCCCGTGCGTGCAGACGGGGGGGGGACAGCCAGGCGCCGGCCGAAACTCCCCGCTTCCTCGCAGCCCTCTCCGCGAAGCTGCTCGGGGTGGCGGGGAGGGAGCCCGCGGCACGCTGCCGACTCCCCCCCCGGTGACCCCGACGAGGATGAAGCTGATGAGGAACAACCGCTCCCTTTGTCGTGCCGCTTCTGAACCGCCATTCAGCCGGGGGAACAATGCTCAGACTGTGCTGGGTCCGCTTTGCGAGGCACGTCCTCCCGCCGCGCGGTGCTCCCACCGAAACCTGGGGGTTCGTGCGGCGGGCTGCGGGCGGCTGGGGGAGGCGGGCAGGACGCTGCGCACTGCTGTCGCGCTCAGAAAGGCCCCGCGACCGCGTCTGAGGGACGAGAAATCAGGGCAAGGTGCGCTGAGCTGCTTTGCCAGAGAGAATTACATCCAGCGTTTGTCAGTGCGATTCGTCACCCGAGGATCCCCGCGGATCCGCCGCAGCTCCTGGTGTCTCGGCTGTCAGCCGCGGCACAGAAAATCCTCTGTCATCGCTTGTGTCCGATTCCAGGTGAAAACTCATCAAAGGCAGCCGCTTCCGCCACTCCCTGCTGTTGTCGGGGCACTCGCCTTTCAGTTGCATCCCACTGCTGCAGGCATGGGGTAATTTGTACCGAAGTGCAGGATCAGAAGAAATGGTTTAAAACCAGGTAGTTCTGTAGCCCTTCCTTTGTGCCCGGTGCAGCCTCGCTGTCTGTCGCTGATGGCAGCAGTATCCGCCACATTGCTTCATGTCGCCAGCGCCAGGGGATGGCCCTGCCCGGCCATAGACGCTGTGTCCTTTCCCTGCCGTCACCAGGACACTGCCGCAGATTCCGATGCCCAGCGTGGTGACAGAGCCAGGACTCCCAGCCCTTCCTACTCATCTTCCGTGCATGCCTAGGAAAGCCGAGTGGTGTCGGAGCCCAAAGGCTGGGGATTGGCACAGTCACAACGCCCAGCTGGCTTTTGCGTAGGAAGTGAATGTCTGCGGTGTGGAAACGGGACTGCTTCACTGGCACCAAGCTCTCCTGTGGAGGTACGGGGACCAGCCACAACCAGCGTGGGCTTCGGACCCCAGCACTGGCTGGAAACCAGGCCAGAGCGTGCCGAGTCCCCACGGCCTGGCAGCCGATGGTCAGCCCAAGGCTGGCCCCTGTTTGCAAAATGTATTTGTCGTGCGCATTCGAAGCAGGAGCCTGCCTGTAGGAAGGGCAGCCTGTTTGTGGGCTGCACTGGGGAAGGAGTATCACATTTGCCCCCAAAATTGTTTAGAGGATGCCCAGCACTAGTGAAGAAACACGATAGCTCAGAAAGGTTTTAATTTTGTGACATAAATTTTATGTGCAGCCCCCTGGACATGACTTGTTTGCTTGCAGTCCGGCCTGGCTTTAATCGCTTTGAATTAAGTAACTGATCTTATTCCTGATCCGGCTATGAGAGGGCTTATCACAGGTTCCTTGGCACATGACGAAGATTACTCCGTTGGTGCAACCATGTCCAAGCAATGTGATGTGTCCCCTCGGAGCTATTTTTTTTCTTCACCTTCCTCCAGGACGGCAAACCTTTGGTTTCTTCAGCCGGTGACCAACTAAAACCCGCTTAACGCCACCAAAACCCAGCCGAGTAACGGGACGAAGGGAAAAGCTCTGCCGTCTCTTGCAGCAGACGTCGTTTGTTTCCTGAGGTTTTCATTAAACTGAGGGCAGGATCATATTGACTTAATGCATGTTATTGTAGGTGCAATTAAAAGCAGTAAGAACATAGGCAGTATCAGTGAGTACACTGAATATTGTTAATGTTTAGCGCTGGCTTTGAGCATGAGATAAAAGATGGGCAAAGAGTTCATCCCTCATTTTTGAAAAGGGCTGAAAGATACGGGTTTTACTCCAGTCTTTGCAAGGATTTCGTGTGCGGGTTTGACTCTGCACATTTGCCATTTTCCTCTCTTGAAAGCGGGCTCGGGACCAAAGGGCAGCAGAGTTCGGACAACAGCCCCAGACCCATGGTGGGCTGGAGCAGCAGCGCTGCCACTTTCCTTTAAGCCTGCGGCCCTGGGGTCTTCGTCAGCGAATCGGATAGAAACGCCTGATGTCCCGTTTAGCTAAAAGGAAACATCTTCAGGGAGAAGTAAGGAGCGAGGAGAGTCAGGGTCTTGCAGCGGGGGAGCTGGGCTGGAATACGCACGCTGTGTGTCGCCGTCCCACCACGGGGACGTCTTCGACCTCCAGTTTAATCTCGCTGTGCCCCCAGCACCCCGTCTGCAGTAACGCTGCTTTGGCCACCCTGTTTTAGCCGGTGAGCTCTTTAGGTCAGGGATAACAAGCAAATAGATCGGTTTGGTCCTTGGGGTCCTGGCCCTGCGTGGGCAGCGCTCCGCTCTTCTGTCCTGAGACAGGGGACAGCGGCTGGTGGCCTGGCGCTGGCCTGTGGGGACACAAGAAGGCAGAGCTGCTGGCAGTCACTGGACGGGACGGGAGGTGTTCTCCGTTGGTGAGGACGCATCAGGGTGGCAGCCTCAGGCACCTCTGTGTAGCTGTGATGAATAATAGCTGTTGCTGACACCTCGTGGAAGCCTTCGATAAACATTTTCTCCAGAAACCTTTCTGTTTCGCTTCCCCTGCTGCTGCTGGCTCCTCATCGGAGGAGCTCACCAGCTCATCTGTGTCACCTCCGAAGCACCCAGCCGGGAAGCAGACAGCAGGGCCCTTGGGGACCCTCCTTTCTCTCCCCAAGGAAGAGGAGGGGATGTCTCCTCCCCGCGTGGTGGTGAGGACAACTCGCTGTGGGTGGCCGTTGCACATCAGATGCAGAGAGGAAAGCACCCCCCTCCTATACCCACCGCCGAGTCTGCAACCTCCATCGTGTCCATGCCTTTTCTGTGCCTGCTTTGCCCATCTCCGTTTTTCAGGGCGACACATTGGCAAGCGGTTGTTACAAATCACTCTGCCCTTTCACTTCAGAATCTCGAATCGCTTTGGAAAAAAGACACAAGTTTTCCTGGGAAGTGGGAAAATATTTTCATTTGAGAAACAAGGTCGCCGAAGATGCTGTGGAGAATCAGCGATGACCTGGGTTGGGGTGTTCCTCCTGGCTTCCTTGCTGAAACTGTCAGACAGCATTGCTCGCTCCAGGGGAGGAGTCGTGGCCTTGAACCCTGTTCTCGCTGCTCACCCCCGCACTGTCTCGCTCAGCACCCGCCTATTCTTCCTCCTCAGTCTTCTTTTGTTTTACAGCCACTCTCTCCTTGCCTGACTTTGTACGAGTCATCATTTCACGTGGAGGCCGAGCTGCCCGGAACCCCAGCTGCTTTGCTTTCTCTGCTGCGCTACAGGGTCAGCTCCGTCCTGACCCACAGCACGGAAGAAAAGCTGCTTTGGAAATAGCAAAAGGAACAAGCCTTCTCTTGTTACTCTGGTTTCCTGGCTGCTGCTGAGTGAATGTGACACCCTTCCAAAACTCTGCATCCCAAAGGATGCTTGGGCGCCCAAGTGAAGCTCATTTTAGGAATGAAATCTCTCCACCGGCTCTGGAGGAAATACGCAACATGGGGGTTGACTGCTGCAGATCGTCAGTGCCAGCTGATGGGAGGCTGCATTAGTGGCTCAGCTGGTGTCACGGATCTGTTGAGGCTGTCAGTGTCCACTAGTGGGATAACCCAGTTTTTGGGCTTTGAATCCTATTTTTCAGTCCGGTTCCTTGACAGAGAATGCAAAAGACTATTCTGGCAGAAGTGAGGTGGGCAGCAAGGTGACAAGGTCCTTCAGCTGCTGGTATCTCACAAGCCCTCAGGGGTGATCACAGGCTCTCATCAGCGTCCCCTGTATTTTGGCTAGGTTTGCAGGCTGCCCCTCGTTAAGCCTTGATTTTGGCACCTGTAGCAGATGAGCTACATCCATCCTTTTGGGAACTTAGGGAAACTCCCCGAGCTGCAGCAGAGATTAAATTTGATCCAGTATGTTGCAGGGGGAAGCTGAAAAGTGTGCTTGTCCCTGAGAGATGAAAAGGTACCTTTTGGGGAGCCTTTCTGTTTCGTAAGCAAGTGGATGAGAGGGGTCAGAGAGCTCCTGACGCTGGTGGACAATTTTGGCCTTCAGCTTGATGTTGGTTGTTAAAAATATTATCCCAGATGTATTAATATGACCAGACTGGATTGCATCTGAGCTGAACATTGTGAGCCCAAGGCAGGACATAAATATAGAAGCAAAACAGCCTGACATAAGAGTCATCTGTCCTCTTCTACACAAGAAGTGAAGGGGAAAGAGAGGAAACTTCTTCTGTGGCAATGTTTAGATGCTTCCAGGCATTACTCTAAGCCTCAGAGACTGCCTGCGCCGGCGTCCCGGGGCACAGCAGACCCCCTCACTCAGCCCCTAGCGTGCTGTGCCCCAGGACTGCGCACTCAGCGCATTTTTAACCTGGGGTTAGATTTGCCTAGACAAGGTCTGCAATCAGGAATGACTGTTTGTTTGATGTGTTTGCCTAACAGGATTACCCTTATCATAATCATATAGCAGCCCGGCCTTGGCAGAGCAAACCCCAAGGGCTTGAGGGGTCAAACCTTTGCCTCCCTCGCCCCAAATGCGCACAGCATAGCCTGTCTCTGTTACCATGCAATATCCAGCCAGTGCTTCGGCTGGCAGCCAGTGCTCCACTTTTGGAAAGAGCAGTTGTGCCATATACTGCTGCCTGCTGACATCACACTTGGCATTTCTCTCTCCTCACCTGAAAAAAAAAACCATCAGTAATATTAAAAGGTAGAAAAATTATGTGGTGTTTTACAATTAGAGAATGCAATGCCTTCCCTGTTGGGAATTGCTCTGAGCAGGTGCCTGATTGCATTCAGGGGGAGTTTTTTACCCTCTGGCTCCCTAAGAATAGGTAATGAACAATTGGGGTTCCTGCTTTTTGGGTTGTATATGATGAACATGCCTAAAATATTTACAAAAGCATCTGTTTGTCTATAAAAGTGTATCTGTGCTTACTAAAGTTTGCTGATTTAACAGACTCTAAGAAGGCACAGGATAAGAGCTCCATTTTCCTGCAGATAAGTAGGGTGAAGGCTTTGCTAAAGCAGAGCCTGACTCCGCTGGGGATCGGGGCCCAGGCTTGCCCACCCCGGTTACTGGCCGGGGTGGGGGGCTCCTCCTTGCTCCCGAGAGGTGTCATTTTAACCCCAGCACTTCCCAGTCCAGCTGGCGTGAGCCTGGCCTTACCAGCTCCCCGGGCTATTTGTGGAAGCAGAACCTGCTGCTCGCTCTTTGCTGGTTCCAAAACCAGCAAGATCCTTTATTTATAATGTGCTATAATTGGCTTGAATGAAACCTGTGGTTCTCTGGGCTTTAGGGCCACAGGACTGGTGGTGCAGCAGCACCCTGATTCCGGGGGATGCTGCCGGGGGTGCTGAGATGGCTCTGCGTAAAGCCGAGGGATGTGTAGCTACACGGTGTGAGCCGCATGTTCACGGGCTCCCGGCTTCTGGAGCAGGCTGTGCTTGTCAGGGCCATGTAGGTCCCCGTCTCTAGATGAGGTTTGTGGGGATGGAGCCTCTCTGGAGCAAGGCAGAGTGAAATCTTCCCGCTGCAGCGGCATCACCGTGGAGATGCTGGAGTGCTGCAGGGAGCATCACCCTAACCGTGCTTTTTTCCCCCCAAGGCAGTTATAGCTGGGATGTGAGCAGGGCTCTGCGACTCAGAAATTACCTATTTGACCACCAGGCCTAAACAACTTGAGTTTGCCTGTGACTAGAGTATATTTAATTTTGGTGACGTGAGCGGCTCTTCAGACCTCGCTGTTCAGAGTGAAACTGTTCTGACCTTGTAGTTCATCGCAGGGCGAACTCCTCCTAGCTAAGAAAAAGAAAAGCAGCCACCTCACTTATCTTTAGAAGCAGGTATACGTGGTATAATGCTTACCCAAGGGTTGTACTTGATCAGGTTTTGCTGTATAAATCCCTCTGCCATTTGAATCCTAAAACTTCATAGATATAAGGCCAAGCAGAAAAATTAAAAAAAAACAAATTTGGCTAAGGCTTTGCACATCTTTGAGGACTTATTTTTATTCCCTTTTTTTCATTCTCTCTGCTCTTGGCTGCTGCTGGGTCTGTTGAAATAACAAACAGGGATGAGGAAAGAGGGCAGCTCTGTCATGAGCTTCCTTCGGTGGGAAGCGGCTGCGGTGCAGCAGTGAACTCTGACGGCAGCTGCCGCCGCAATAGGCAGATGTTCCTCTGTCACGCACTCCCCAGTAGGAAACCAGTTTTCTTCCTGAAAAAGACTGGATTATCAGTCAAAAGCCTTTTTGCTGCAAAGTGGTGTTTAGAAAGAGTCTTTCTTTCTCCCTTGTTTTGTAAAAAATAGTCAGAAGTCTTCTAATGCTGCCTGAAGCAGCTCTGCTGCCAAGAAAACCTCTGGGTCTGGTGAGGAGGCCTCTGTAATATTTCCGGTTTCTCTGTAATTATTTTCTAATGAATTTTCAAATCCAAGTATAATCAGGATGTTAGATCATAGCAAGTTCACAGCAGGGTTCTTCAGTGTGTTTTTTCTTTTTCTAAATCAGTAGCTATCCTCTATGCCGAGGCAGTAAGATCACGCTGTGCGTGTAAAGGCGCCTAAAATCAGGGGGGCAATGCCTTTTACCTGCAGCGTTCGGCACCGGCATTGCTTTATGCAATTCTCCATTTGGAAGCGTTGCCTTTGCCACTGAAATTATTGTAACTGCCTGATCAGATTCGTCCATTGGAATGTCTTTTTGTGGCTTAGTAAGTGGCTGGGGGCTTAGGGTGCAGCTGCCCTTGCCGGGGTTTCCCTCTGCTCCTGCACACGCAGTTTAGGGAAATGGGAAGGCTGATGTTTCCAAGGTGTTGCCAGTATTTTGTGATGCCTCCAGCCCAGAAAAGAGAAATAAAAGAAGGCTAAAAAGATGATGTGAGGTAAGGGGAAGATGAGATGCATGGCAAAAACAAGCCAGGTATAAATAGTGAGGCTGATATAAATAGTGAGGCTGAGGAACACTCGAGCCCAGCTGCTGAGCGCGGCAGAAAGGTCGGCTTGCTCCCTGCCACTGCCTGAGACGTGTAGGGTGAGTGTGGGGGCCCCGGCGGCTGCTCCCCCTCGGCTCTGCTCCCCAGACATCTCCTGCAGCTCAGCTCAGATACCGGGACCGGGCCGGGCTGACTGCGCTCACTCACCATCGCCATCCAGCTCAGCAGCAGGGCTGCCCGCCACGGGGCTGGAGCAGCAGCCGCTGATGAGCGCTGTGTTTGGAGCACCCACAGGTTTTTAATTTGCAGAAAAGTGCCAAGACCGTTTGGGCAAGGTCTTGGGCTCCTTCCGAGGTTTTCGCAGAGCAGCTGGGGCTGCAGAGCACGGCATGCTGCCGAGGCTGGGCAGAGCCGGTGGCCATGGCCGTGCTGGCCACGCAGCCTGTCTGTCCCCCACGCACGCCAGCGTGGCCCATCGCAGATAGGGGTTGTCTGCTGGGCTCCGGGGAGGGCTGTTCCTTGGCAGCTCACCTGGAGCTGGGTACGGCAGCATCTCCTGAAGTGCCTGACGATGCAGGTGGGAATTTCACATCAATAAAATGGGAATTTTTACTAAAATCAGTCAGAAGGCTGCTAACACAAGCAGGAGCACAGGTCTGTGCACGGTGAGTTACACGCAGCTCCAGGGACTGGAAATGTGTACGAATAATGAAGATTTCCAGCGTTTTATAGCTCATGCTAAGAAATACTGCAGGACACGGACAAAATACTCAGGCTCCCCTCTCCACATCTCTGCTTTGCTGCTGCCAGCCTTTAGCCCCACTCTTCTGCCCCCAAACCAGGGATGACAGAAGAAGTGCCTGTGTCCCAGTTTGCAGCCAGGTGTTTCAGCTTAAACTACTGGGGAAAGTGGGTCCGGGCTGATATACCACTGCAGTGTGGTGAAGGGATGTAGGTCCTGGAGTAATGCCTGTGCTCAGAAGACAGAACAGCCTTGGGCTGGGCTGGGCTTTTTTTAAGTGGTGTCAGCACTTGAGATCACTTATACTTGTGATTGGGTATAGACCACAGGAAACACAGGATTTCACATTGATTTACCCTGGAAAGCTTGCTGCTGTCTCTGTAGCACAAGTACTCCTGGAGACAGGCTGCTCGTGCAATTCGTGTGTTCTGTGGAGCAGAAAGAAGAACATTTTGGCGAGGATTCAAGCACCTTTCTCTGTTGTTCTGGTGATAAGTGCATGATAAGAGTTCAAGGTCTTTGCTTGCTTGTATAGAACAAAACCAGCTTTTCTTAAGTTGCTGCTGGCATCCCTCAGCTTCCTGAGGGTGCTGTTCTGCGCGAGTATGATAAGGTTGTGCTGTGTGGGTTGTGGTGTGTCCTACATCAGAGGTGGGCTTCCAGTCGCTGGCACGCCGCAGTGGCTATGCCACAGCAAGCATGTGGGATAAGCTGAATGCTCTCTCCGAGGGACTGGGACTTCATGGAAGGAGCGTGGGATGGTAGCACAAGTCCATTGCAGATGGTAGCCCACTGCAGTGGTCCTTGCAAGCAAGCCAAGGATGGCTGCTGTTTTAGCACCATCATTAGGTTTCACAGTTGACAGCCTGTGGAGATGTGAAGGCAAGGCAAGCCTTCTTGGTGCTGCTGCTTCCACCTTTTCACAGAATCACAGAATCACAGAATAGTAGGGGTTGGAAGGGACTTTTTGTCGTCTGGAGAAGATGGGACTGGTTCTCTAATGCTTGGTTTGTGCTCTCAAAGACTTAAGTGTGTCTGAAGGCTGGATATTTTTGGCAGAAGTGTAAGGATGGTGATGTGAGCAGAGGTGAGGCAAGTTCAGAGCAGCGGGATGTGACATTCAGGCCTGCTCTAGAGGCTCCGGTGGGCTGAACCAATCACCAGGAGCTGAACTCCTTGGGTCGCCTATGGTGGAAAGGACTGAGCTGCATCCACTCTGCTCGGCTGCCTTCCAGCCCCTGCTCTCATGGGGCTTCCCTGGCTCCGTCTGCCTGACGCCGTGGGTAACTTCCCAAAGCTGGAGCCCCCGCTGCCTCCATTTCTGCAAAGGCCTGTTAGTCATTTCCCACTTATAAACAAACGTTTTAGAGACGCTGGAGGAGCTGAGCCACCAAGAGGACAAAGCTCCATTGCTTTTAAACCAGCTCATTCATCGGTGAGTTGTGTCACGCAACAGCTCAGCTGCTGACGAACTGAAACCACCCTCTGCTTGCTGTGCAGGGGACAGCAAAACGTGCTGCTTGTGCCGGCCGGTCTGCCAGTCTTCGCTTTGACTTCCATTTTAAAGGTATTGTAGATGAGGTGGCTTTATTCAGAGATTTTTTTAAATTATTATTATTATTATTATTATTTAAAATACTTTTTTTGTATTTATTTAATTGTTTTTCCTCTTTTTTCGCAGAGAGGCCTGAGTTTGTCTCACCGCTTTTCCGCTGATGAGTCCATGCTGACTTGAGACCTTTCCTTCTTCCTTACACCCAGAGGGCTCCCCGGGTTTCTTGGAGGACGCTTGCAGTCGTAGGACAACAGGGAACTGAGGCGTTGCTGTTGCTGCAAGCTGAAGGCAAAGGACTCAAATCAGTCCTTGCAAAAGGAGGAATCTGCTCACCCGTGTTTAACCGCTGCCTGGCTTCGGCGCTTTTCTAACCTTCATTTCCACCTGCGTGACCTGCCCGTAGGTGTGGGCTCGCGCATTCCTCCTGCTAACCCGGGCAGGGCATCGGGCGCCTGGCGCGCGGTTCCACGCTGACGTCTTTCTTGAAAATCCGATGTGACTGAGGGCATGCACAGCTTGGGAATGAATTATTGCCAGAGCTCCTGGAGCAGTACCAAGCAGCCAGCCCTGGGGAACAACGCTCTCGCAGATGATCAGCCAGCCCCTTCCTCGAAGAGCTCTTTGGAAGAAAACGCTTGTAGGGCTTAAAGAGGAGAATTGCTTCACCACAAAATATTCCACAAAGAGGGCCAAGTATTGTAAAAAGAGTGGGAAGTGTTTAAACCAAATTTTTAACAGCCTATTAGGTATTTTAGTGAAGAGATTTATTCTTGACTCGTTAAAAAAAAGAGCCCAACTTGATTATTTACCTAAATGCTGTGTCACGAGGGGTGGAGGCTGCAAGCCTGAGGCTGGCAGAGCCGAGAGCTGCGGGGCTGCCCGGAGCTCCTGAATCTCGGCTCCAGGCAGAGTGGAGCCAAAATCAAACTGTGTTTGGCTGCTGGGGACAGACCTGCCATCAGGATTTTTTTCTCAGCTTAGCGGAGTTTCACCCCAAGATCCCCACTGACGAAGGGATGCTCGGTGCCCCACTGTCCCACCTCCACTCCCCGTCCCATGCTGCCTGCGCAGCATCCGTGGGTGTCCCGGGGGATGTGTGAGCTCTGATGGCCACCCAGAGCGGCGGCCTGGGACCTGGCTTGGGAATTAGTGTAACTCCCATCGAAGCTGCTGGGGTTCGCTTCAGAGCTCAGCGCAAGCCCAGTGCTCTCTGAACTGGGAGACCTCCTTGAGCTCCGGTGCGAGGGGTGTATTGCTGGGTTCTGTGAGCCTTCGAGGCTCCCTCCACTTCACTGTACCCTTCCAGGAGCTGGAAAGCAACATTTTCCCCCTCTGCAGCAGCAGCCTGTCTCTGTGTCCGTGAGACAGGCTCGGTTGTTCGGTCTGGGTGTCTCCAGTGACGCTGGTCAGGCACAAAAATCACGCAATCTGAAAGGAGCAAAATAAGAATTACCCCAAATGTCAGATTCTTTCTGTCTTTAGTCTTTTTTTTTTTCTTCACGTTATTTATCTTTAGGGCTCATTTTCCTAAGCTGTTTAAAACTAGGGAAACCAGCAGTTTGCTGTAGCTAAGCTGGGAGCGCGGTCCAATTCCCCAGGGCTCTGCCCCCGAGGGTCGCCGCCGCGGGGCCGCTGCGGGGCCGGCTGCCCCCACACGGCTGCAACAGCCGAGGGCTCCCCCTGCAGCTCGGCGGAAGCTACTGCAGGTCTGGCGGGAGCTGGGATGGGTTTGTCAGTGCTGATTTTCATGTTTATAAAAAAAACAAAAACGGAGACAGGACAAATGTAGCTTGCTCCACTAAAATCCCGAGTCAGTTCTACCGACTTCAGCAAACACGGATAGGGTTGTCACAGAATCACAGGTGGCAGGGGTCTGAAGGGACCTCTGTGGGTCATCTGGTCCCCCCCCCCCCCCGCCAAAGCAGGGTCACCTACAGCAGGCTGCACAGGA
>Ga0065711_1047507_pt1 | contig 12296 bp, 9 predicted proteins | sample Hoacrofraction12_FD_59098 | JGI IMG/M metagenome (GOLD analysis project Ga0065711, IMG submission 59098) | Hoatzin crop microbial communities from Cojedes, Venezuela - Epithelial fraction 12 v2 (version 2) | ecosystem: Host-associated > Birds > Digestive system > Esophagus > Crop | place... | reverse complement strand
GGGGGGAGGGGGAAGGCTAATTTAAGCTCTCTTTGATGTAGTTTTCTCTGTCTGTAAAATGAAGGTAACCCTTACCTTTCCTTACCAAGCTCTTCAAGATTTTCTGATTAGAAGTGTCATACAAATGCAGCATTTTTTTCCACCCAAATTACAAAATTAATATTAAAGAAAATACAGTCTTTCAAAACAAATGCATTCACCAAAAGGAAAGACCTCTTTTACTTTTTTTTTTTTTTTGCAACAGCATGTTTTGAATCCTAATACTGATTTCTTTAGTTTCTCAAGGAGGAAAATATTTTAGGTGGAACAGATTGATGACTATAATTGAACAGAAAGAGACTGGTTGCTCAAAGGAGACTGTTATGCTTCTGTGCTTCTATTTTATTTTACCATGGAGAGAAAGAAAATGTTGGGTTTATTTATAGCCAAGTAAACTAGGATTCATGCAGCTCTCATTTGTTACTGTGTGACTGTTCTGTACTTTTGGCAAAAGTGACTTTTTCTATGCCCATATTGCTTTTTATGTGTGTAAATGTGTCTGACTAAACCTTCTTCACATGTTATTATGCTAGCACAATAGGTGGCTATATGTAATTACTGGGTTCACCATTTGCACAGAGGCTTGCAGTGAGATTTCCCCTTTGTAGTTTTGGTTTAATTGAATTGATCCTTTGTGGCTATATTCACAAAATTCAAATAATTGTGTAATGATAACAGGAAATTATTGATAAAAGAATAGGGCTATGGAATATATGCAGTGTTTCTTCACTCACATATAACAAGCTTCTGATGAGACAAAGAGAGCATGTCGCAGAAAAGAACCAGATGGTTGATAAAAAAACTATTTATGTTTGTGGAAGTAACACAATAAAATGACTGCAAGTGGGTAGGTAGCATTTCACTTTGCTCACGTATATACATGTGACACATCACTATTCATCTATTGTGTTAAAAAGATTTTGTGACTAGGCTATCGGTTGTCATATGGCATATTTTTTATGCTGCAGTCAGGAACCATGAGGCTTTTTGTTTTGCTTTGTTTTGTTTTATGACAAAAGCATGAAAGAACAGAGCCAGAATCAGAGGTAAAAAATTAAGTGCACCACATCCCCCAGGAGTAAACCATCTTGTTTCATATCTTGCCTATCCTGCATCATATAAAGAATACAGCATGTCATACCAGTATTGCAAGCTGATCTTAGGTGAATCCCTGTATCCTTGCAGAATTCAGATTTAAATGTGACTAAGCCTCAGTTACAATAGGTGAACGTACTGAAGAGCTGCAGCTGGCAAATAGCTAACAAACACTACCTTTGCAAGCTTACTGAATGGTTGTTTACCAAATATAAATTTACCACTTCCCTAATAAGACAGTCACCTTCCGGTGGTACCGATAGTTCCTTTTGATCCATCAAATTCCTTTCCAAATTTTACATTTTTTCCATACAACACTCAAAAGGCTAAAGGAAACAGGTGGGTTTTACAGGAGAAGAATATTTGTTAGATGTTGGCATTTATGCACTTTCAAACCTTTAAAAAAATACATGTTTCAATAACAGTTCCATAAATTTTCAGTTGACACTTTTGCAAAGATAGTATGTTTTTTAAACTATCTTTCTACATACTTTCCTCTGGAATTTATCTGAATGGATAATGGACTGGTCTCTGATAAAGGATGATATTCATCCAACATAGCCTGACTGAGAAAACTTGAGATGGGTTGGATGAATCCCAACATTTACCAGGGCTTGAGAAAATTTAACTATCTGTTCTGAGCCAGCACAAGTTGTCTTTATAGTTGTTGGAAAGAAAAATCATATCCAAGGGAACAGTCATCATGTCTTATTACCGTAACCAAACATGACAAACAAAAGTTAAAATTTAAGGCCAATACCTGTTCCTAAATGTAGTCTCTGCTCTTATGTGGGGAGCATTTGCTAATGCTCACTGCTTCTTCACAGCAAGAGGAAGGTGCTCCACAGCGCTCTTAGGTCATGCTGCAGCTTCAGATTCCCTTAATACTGACAACTTGAAGTGGTTAAAAAACCCTGATTCAGTTCCGTAATTGAGGTTTACTCTTAAAAAATGTTCTTTATTATCAATTTACTTTGTATATGTTGATTTGCTTTTTGTTTTTTTTATGTCTTAGAGTTCAATTTTCAGACATTTCCTACAAAAAAAAACCTCCCAAAATTCTAAGTTTTCAAAAAAAAATGAACTTCACTTTTCATAGTTTCATTATCCTAGCAACTTGAACAGAAAAAACCATTACACTCTATAAAATCATGACTATTAGCAGCACTGTTGATTTACACAGCAAGAAGAAATGATTGACTGCATAAAGGAAACAAGCCATCCGTTATGTAAAGCTGTGCCATGGGTTCTGCCTTTCTTAGGTACTTCTGAAGTCTATCTAAACAGAGGAGACACTCTGCATTCTCTCCTACTCTACCTTCTCTTTTCATTGTTGCTGCTCATCATTTTTCCATTCTTTGCTTCTCTTCGCATTTTCCCCAGCTCCCAATTATCTCTCTTCATTTTTTAAAGTCGTAAGTTTCATAGTCTCTGCACTATTGACCATCTATTTGTCTCCTGTTCCCTGTCAGTCTCACTTAAGCCTGACTTTTCTTCAGCAAGGAGCTGTTCCCCAGCAGAGGTAGCAATCACGAAGATTTATGCCTGTGGCTTTCGCAGTTGCTTTGACCTCACCGTTCTAGTTCTATTCTCATTTCTCTCCTTTCCCCAGACCATTCTGGTGTCTTTCCATTCTGTCGGCAAGTTGTTTTAATTTACCTTCATTTATGCCTTCTATCCAATGTTCACTTCTGGAGATACATGACATCTTATTAAAAATAGCTTCAGTGTTCAACTTAACATTGCTTCTATGTTTTTGCATTTCAATGGGATTCCTTTAGCTTCAGGTTTCATTTTATGTTTCTTGCTAGTTACTTTACGTTTTTGAGTTATGATTCGTCATCTAGCCTTCAACTGTAGATCAGCTTTTCCACATTGATATGGCTACATCATCTGTATATATATTTAAAAACAATGCTTCATGTAAAAAGAATTCCAATTGTAAAAATAATGTTTTTCTTTTTACCAAAAGTCTTCCACTAATTAAGATGGGATAATTATTTTATATATAAACTAATTTCAAAGCTAATATTCCCAAACCATTTTCATTTAGCTGTGGTTTTTGGAAACATATACGTTATGATGATTGTAGTTGCGGTTACAGTTTTCCTTAGTTTATTTAATTGGAGCTACAAAGATGTTAGTGCTTATTCTTAACCATATTTAAGATGTGTTTTAATCGGTTTTAACTTTTTTCTAAACCAACAGGAAGACAGCATAGTTCTATAAGTATTCTGCACTCCATGGCCACTAACTGAAAAGGGTAAACTAGAGTAGAAATTAACTACATGTGGTAGTTATTATTCTTCTAGTTTTTTATGTGTCTTTTCAGTACATTTTAAAAATGGACTGGGTCATTTCTGTGGAGCTAAGACGGCCTATTGATCTGCAGTCGTATTACCCTGGACTAGTATCACAGATATTTTGACAGGAGCTGGTAACTGAATTTATGCCTGAATTTAACTGGTGGATAAAAACTTGATAAGAATTCTCGTCTCTGTATAGCAAATACCATCAGATCAGGGAAAGCAGTTTGTTCATTCACTGATGGTATCAGGTCATATTTAATGTAGTGAAATCCACAAGGTTATAGAGATACTGTAGAGTTGCTAGGTTGGGGCATTATTGTAAGATTGCTAAATTGCTAAATTTTTTTTTTTTTTTTTATTTTCACAAAGAAGAAATCACCTATACAGGATATAATATGGTATAGCATATGTGATATTTGACAGTTTTGAGAATATTTCATATACATAAGCAGAATATATATGTATAAATTTGAAATGACAAGCAATATGTTTTATAAGAAAACTTATCACAGAATAACGAATTGATAGTAATTATTTTTTTCTAACATTAAGTTCTAATATGTTCTAATATTTTTCACTGAAAGATAAGAGAGAAAGCAAGAAAGCAGATGTTAGCTGTGTTGCTTAGGGTCTGATCCTGCACCGCTGAAGTCAGTGGAAGTTTTGTCATTGACTTCAATAGGAGCAGGATTTGAACCTTATGCTCGATCAGAACACACAGGAACCAAAGCAATGGGCACTCTGTCATCCTGAAAGGAAACTTTAACTTTATATCATGTTTTGATTCTGACTCTAGCAGGTTTTTGCACATCAGTTTGTGGCTGAATATCATTTGAGTTCAGGAGGTTTTTTTAGTATACTGAAGATATGATTTTTTTTTTTCCCAAATGGGTGTCAGAACTCTTCTCTGTCCAGTTTACCATAAAAGCTTTTTAGAAATAGAAGTAATCATTTTTTGTTAAGAAACTAAGTAAGTTTTTCTAGTAGAGACTATGTGACTTTTACAATATTTAGAAATAAAAATAGTTGGAAGCTACACTCTAGTGTAGCTACACAAAGACAAAGTAAACCTTCGGCTTGATAGAACCAAAGCTCTGCATTAGAAATAGTCAGATTAAGCTTCTATGTATGTTAAAAGTTTGGTAGCAACCTTCTAGGAGAAGGATAACAGCCACAGGGGTCTTAACTTTCCCATGCACTGAGCTATTGAAATAGTAGGTTATGTCACCACAGTCAAATGTACACTACTAAAGCATAATTTGACCAGCTATACAATAAATAATTGTGTACTTGAGGAAGAAAATGAGTGATATGAAGTGCAATTTAGCCAAAGAAGGGAGAGATTGGTTTGCTAATGTGACACAAAGGACTAAGAACCACTTTTTTTGTCTAATGTTGCAATCACAGGCCAGACATCTCCTCGGTGTTCATGAGTTACACCAATTGTCTTCTTAAAAGTAGACATGAAAAACAGATCCTGGCCTTGAAAAGAAAATAAGTATGTTAACATCACTTTTTTTGTGATCAGTCACAGAAAGGTTTGTGAAATAAAAGAGCTTTACTTGTGACACCTGCTGGGTGGGATTTTAGCCACTCATTAGCTCATTGTTATTTGTCTGCTATATTTGCCACAGGTATCATTCTTTTACCAAAATAATGTCGTGACGATGATTATGAAATGTGGGAAAATATTTGCCCCAATACTTCAGAATTTCCGTAGGAAATCATTTTAGGTGAAACACTGTCACGTCTATGTTGAGACCTAGGTGTAAAAGAGAAAAAGAGCCAGTAAACTGGCAAAAAGAAAAGCCTGTTCTGATTCTGTCATAAAATGTCTCAATGATATCTTTCATTTGTTTGTCTGAGCTTCTTGTTTCTTATTTGTAGCTAGTAACAACACATAGCTGGCCTCATAAAAGCACAAGGAAGATTTGGGCTTCAGTATTTATGAAATAGATTTGAACTCCTTCAATGAACGAAACTGTATGTTGATATCAGCAGGACAGAATTATACATAGTGTTTGAATTAATCTAGCCAAAACCCACTGTGCTAGTGAGTTTTGAGATCTTACTTTAGTACAGTGTAATTTATTATTAAGGTGTTTCATTTCTTTGTTATTTTGCCTAGAAAAAACAAAATTCAAAGAAAAAAAACATAACATAATATTCATAGCAAAATAAGACATAAGCAGTTTTGTCCCTGAATTTCCTAATATTTGATGGTTTGTTTCAGACCTTTTGAAGACTGAAGTACCGTTGTCATTAGAACAAACAATATCTTCTAAGTGGACAGATGTTTTTTTGATGAGAAACAAGCATCACTACTGAAAGGCACGATTGCAAGTGCATAAGCGCCACCAAATGTGAAATCCTAATAGAGATTGTATGTAGTAAATTTAAAAATTCTTTAACTGTAACATCTCTATAGTGAAGCATTTGATGACAGCATGGCCTGGAGCCAGCCTACTGTAATGACTCCTGTGGAAATATTTACAAGAGAGAAGATAGTTTATACAGGGAGAGCCAAGGAAGTTTCTCCATTAAGCTTAAATGATAGAGTAGCTAAACATGCAACTTCTAGATGGGCTAGATTGAATCATAGAAACATACATTGAAAAAGACCTCTAAGATCATCAAGTCCAGCCATCCACCCAACACCACTATGCCTACTAAACTATATCCCAAAATGCCACATCTACACATTTTTTGAACACCTCCAGGGATGTTCACTCCACCACTTCCCTGGGCAGCCTGTTCCAATGACCACTCTTTCAATAAAGAAATTTTTCCTAATATGTATTCTAAACCTCCCCTGAAGCAGCTTGAGGCCATTGCCTCTTGTTCTATCACTAGCTACCTGAGAGATGAGACCAACACCTGCCTCACTACAACCTTCTTTCAGATAGTTGTTGAGAGCAATAAGGTCCCCCATCAGCCTCCTCTTCTCCAGACTAAACAACCCCAGTTTCTTCAGTCGATCCTCATAAGACTTGTTCTCTAGACCTGTTTAGTAGCTGGAAGACCACTGTGGTGAGTCTATCACAGCTAGTGTAGTTAGTGTGCCAAAAATGCATGGCAGGAAGGGATGAAGAATGTCTTGAATCAAGAGCTTTCATAAAGCAAGGTTCAAGTCCATCATTTAGCGATGAAGTTTAATCTCACAATTTACTGTCTAGAAAGAGGTACCATGTAGATTTGTCCAGCATTTTAAGACAGTGTATTTCCGGTTTGCTTTGTGTATGTATTCTCTTTAAAAATAGAGTCAGAGGTTCTGCTGCTGCTCTTTTGGAACAAATCATAGTTTATTCAGTTACTTAGCTTTTATTTGTTGCATGTGCCAGCAACCTGCTTTTTTAGAAGGAAGAAAGGAATTTTGGCTAAATGGACCCTCGGGTGAAAAATACAGATCTTCCCCTTCTGACCTATAGCCTTCTGGCAATTTAGGAAGTATTTGTCACCCAAGAATTAATGGTTCACTTCTGGCAGGTAAAGGTGAAGATAGCTGAGGTAGGTTGGAAAGTCAGGACAAAATAAAGGGCTGTGAAGACCTGGGCTTGATCTTTCTGATGCTGCTGGGATAACAAGAACAGGAGACATTCTCCTTAACAGTGGTAGCCATTGCTGACTTCCCTACTATGACAGCTCCATGCATGGCAGCATGTTTTTCAGGTGTTGGAATAGCCTGGGTAATTAATAACTCTGGACAATTTTTGCCATTTCTGACATATTGCTGCCTTATGTAATTTCTTCTGCTTGCACGTCATAGAATCAGCCCTAACTCCACAGGGCATATTCCTAATTGAACAGCTACATCTACTGCTATTTTGTGTATGAAATTTTTGTACAGTTTGGCATTTCTGTAGTCTTTCCCCGTTATAGTCAAAATATATCATTGGATCTATTTCTAGAGGAAATTCTCTGGGCAATTTACTGAGGAAGCCATGGTTGAAGGCTGCAAATTGAGAACAATAAAAGTGTTATCCTGAGTTCAATAGTTAATGTTAAGATAGGAGATGCTGATTATCTTTTTCTTTGCTTCGTTAGTGATGAATAGAAGCAAATTTGATGCAGACAGCAATCTGGTGGAATGATGCAGAGCTATCTATGAAAACATCTGTACTAATCCACCAATGCAGTAAATTACAGCTACAAGCAAAAGACATTGATCCAAGAGGATCATTAACAGCTTTAACCAACTGATCCAAGTAATAGGGTAAATGAGAGAACATTATGAAGATCTGATTTTTGCAGCTGTCAACCACAATTGCTAAAACATGGTTACCGCTTTCTCTCAATTTCAACCATTTTATGACTTAAGTGTAGTATATTCTATTGTGGGCAGTCAACAAGGATCAATTAAGTGGCAAAATGCACAGGAAAAAATTACCCAGCTGTCATGCACTCCATTTGCCAGGAGGTCAGTCACAAAGGGAGAGATAATTGCTGCAAGCCAGCAAAATTAATCGGGGATAAGCCAGAAAGGATGATGTATGTTCTGTGACAACGTACGTGACAGAGATGTACGCGTAAACCTGTAGATGCTTGCCTTGTGGAGGACACAAGGACAAGAGAAGGAGACCTGTGAAAAACAATTAGCATGACTTCAGAGTGAGCAATTCTTAATTATCCATAACATGTCGACATCAGATAATTAGTGTCCCAATTTTTAACAATATTTGGTCATTAACTACAGTAAAATAGGGAAGATCAAGAACAGAGACATTTGTCTGAGCTAAGTGTTACATAACGGTGTCTGCATGCGAACATAAGTCAGCTAAATCATGCTCATGATAATGACACAGAAATCTTCTTATTGTGGGACTAATAGAAATGTCCCAAATTCAAGCTTATCAAAAGCTACATTTTATGTTTCCTTAAGGTAGTTTGTTTGTGAAAGCAACCCACAAAATAAAGCAGGCTTTAATGACAGCTGTAGTTTAAACTCCCTAACTTACTGCTTTTTCATCTGTACATTTAAATTTTCACAGCAAGCAATAGAAGTCATATGACTCAGAACATTGAAGTATTAATGCTGATTAGGAAAAAATTATTTTTAGCTCAGTTTTCTCAAGATACAAGTGTATATGAACACACAAAATGTGTATCTCTTTGGGCAATTTTCTGTCAGCTTCATTCATAGAATGATAAAATCATAGAATGGTTTGTGTTGCAAGGGAGCATAAAGATCATTTAGTTCCGTCCTCCCCATCATGGGCAAGAGCACCTTCCACTAGACCAGGTTGCTCAAAGCCCCATTCAACCTGGCTTTGAACACTTCTAGGGAGGGGGCAGCCACAGCTTTTCTGGGCAACCTGTTCCAGTGCCTCACCACTCTCATAGTAAAGATTTTCTTTCATATGTCTAATCTAAATCTACCCTCTTTGAGTTTAAAACCATTACCCCTTGTCCTTTCACTACATGACCTTGTAAAAAGTTTCTCTCCAGCTTTCTTGTGGTCCCCCTTCAGGTACTGGAATGCTGTTGTAAGGTCCCCCTGGAGCCTTCTCCAGGCTGAACAACCCCAACTCTCTCAGGCTTTCTTCATAGCAGAGCTGTTCCAGCCCTCTGATCATTTTTGTGGCTCTCCTGTGGACCTGCTCCAACAGATCTATGTCGTTGTTATGTTGGGAGCCCCAGATCTGCACACGGTACTCCATGTGGGGTTTCATCAGTGCAGAATAGAGGGCCAGAATCACCTCCCTCGACCTGCTGGCCATGCTGCTTTTGATGCAGCCCAGGATACAGTCGGCTTTCTGGGCTGTGAGCGCACATTGCCGAGTCACATCGAGCTTCTCGTCAACCTACACCCACAAGTCCTTATCCTCAGGGCTGCTCTCAATCTATTCTTCACCCAGCCTGTATTTATGCTTGGGATTGCCCTGACCCATGTGCAGGACCTTGCACTTGGCCTTATTGAACCTCATGAGGACTGCATGGGCCCACCCCTCAAGCCTATCCACATCCCTCTGGATGGTATCCCTTCCCTCCAGCATGTCGACTACACCAGACAGCTTGGTGTCGTCAGCAAACTTGCTGAGGGTGCACTCAATCCCACTGCCCATGTCACTGACAAAGATCTTTGTCCTCTGTCAACAGTTTTTTACCAGTTTTGTCTATGTTTGACAGAGAGGTAGAAATCTTGAACTCCTACATGAAGTCAATAGGCCAATGAAGACCTGAATGGGTTAAATTGTGTATCAGACATAAGAGAATCCATATGCGCAGAAATACAGAAATCTTTAAGAAAAATTATTCACGAACACCTGTTAGTTTTTCTAGTGTTAGTGAAAGAAATCTTAGAATTGCAGACTGGGATGTTTCATATCTTACTTCCATCTTGTTTATGCCATATACAGGCACAGAGAAAGGAAAAGAGACGGAGAGAGGTGCACACAAGTATATGCACACACCTGCATACAGGTAGCTTAATCTGTTTTTAATCTAGCTTTCTTCTAGCCTGTTAGTGTATTAGTTCAGAATTTTTAGGCCAGATCTCAGTTCCTCTGAAGTGAGCTTAATACTCTAGGGATGAGGTCCTGTCACTGTGAGCCTTAGCTTTTCTTTTTCAGAATGACCCTCTTAAACTTCTACCTACATTTCAAAAGCTTGATGTACAGAATTATCCGTTGAATCTGGGGTTACCTCTCACATGTATGTGTTTGCAGCAGCAAACCCTTCAGTTTCTGTATCTTCCATCTCATACCTGCTGATGGATCTCTTTACCATCTCTCCTTTTGACCTTTTCTGTCTGTCATCTAAGCATTTCTCTTTTTTGAGTATCTCATTTTTTTCCATAGCACCCAAGCTCCTCTCAGGCAGTAGTGGCTGAGTCAGCAGGCCAGATTCAGAGCTAGTAAACCCTGCTACTTATGTGGAGAAATGCCATTTACTTCGCTAAAGAATCTATTTAAGTTCATAGAGCCTCTAATCATGGCTGTGAAATAAGGAATTGGATGTTAATACCTCAGAGCCAATACTCTAATGATCTGTCTCTGTGGACCTCCTGTGGAACTGTTCCAAATATTCCCCTGTGTAGCTGAGATCAAAATTTCACCCTTAGTTCTAATTTTTTGTATTGCAGCTTCACTGGTAATGAAGAAGGAAAAGTGTCATTGATCTTTATATTATATAGAGTTAATCACATGAAGCATTTTAGGGCTAAAGATTCTGTTCTCTGATGTTGGCATTAAACATTAGCATCTAAATCTTTGGTGGATATTTACATTGTTGTAGTCAATTAAGAGTGATAGATTTCTTTAGGGAGAGATTTGGAACAGGAGCCATATTTAGGAATTGTGTATTGACTCATCCTTAATTACAGAGGAAGTTTTATATTACCTTCCCTATTTAGCCACCTAAATTAACTGCCAAAAGTTGATGACATGAATGCCCTCTTCCTCCCACCACCACATATAGAAATGTTAATTTCTGCCACAAAGTTAACATTAAATATTTACATGTTCTATATGTTTTCAAGAAAATACTTAACAAGCTAGCAAATTTTAAAATAATTTCTTGTTTTCAGGATTTTTAAACTCCTTAAAAATAATTTGCTGGTCCAGTAAGTAATTCATGTTGTTAAGACCCGTAGAAACCTTTCGTTGTTGACTGAATTAACTAAGATGCTTAGTGATGATATGCTTATACAGGTGTGTCTTAAAAATAGGGATATTTCACTTCATTGCAGTTTATAGCATTAATGTTAAAATGTTTAAAAAATGTAAAATACTTATTCTAAGCTTTCTTTTTATTCTAATGCTAGTTAAGAGTCCCCATTAGGAGGGCTGCAGGTTCCCTACAGTTTATCTTGCCCACAATAATGCAGTGATGACCACTCATCAGTGTTATATACTTCTGTGTAAGCAATAAATTAACTCAGCCATGCAGCGGCACAGAACAATTACAAACAGATAACCTTCAATGAGTAATACATAAGGAAAGTGAACTCCTTCACCATCCTGCTGGGAGCTGTTTCTCAACCTTTGCCCTAGCAGGTACCCCAGGCTCTCAGACTATTATCACATTCATGATGCTTTGGAGAGTAATTTCTAGATGCCAAAGAGGAAACTTTCACACCTCTGCTGACTACAGCAGGGGTAAAGAAAGGAGGTGATCTCTCAGGCAGACAAGTCTCATCCCATTTAGCAATCTATAGATCTAAATCAATAGCTCGAACTCCACTTGGACACTAGCAAACGGACAGTGAGACTCCAAAGAAGCTAATATGTGTTTCCTGTCTAAGAATGCTGTCCCTACATGAAAGGGATCAGGGTCCATCCTCTGTTCCTGGCATGTCAGGGCTCGCGCTTGCAAGGTTAAACTTCTTTGTCTCCCAAAACAGCATGGCCACACTGAGATTGCCGCAACTATGCCAAACTAGCTAACCATGCTACCAAATTAATGGTATGGGCAAGCATGCGTTCATACTCCGTCCTCAACTCTACTACAGTTTACTTTACTAGACTGAGTTTAATAAGTTTACTGAGCTATAGATTAGGAGGTTTATACAATTTGATTTCTTGGGAAACATTGTAATAGGCTAATCTCAAAGTGATTAAACTATGCACAAAATCAGCTCAACTCCTTTTCTGGGGGAAATGCCACAGTCACCAACTGTAGTCAAACTGGTGACTTAGTACCATGCCTCTTTTTGTCACACAATCGTATAAAATTCTGTGAATATTATATCTATATATATAAAATATATATATATAATGGCAGAACTCAGAGGGTTGTCATCAGTGACGCTGAGTCTAGTTGGAGGCTGGTGACAAGTGGTGTCCCTCAGGGGTCAGTACTGGGCCCAGTCTTGTTTAACTTCTTCATCAACGACCTGGATGAAGAGTTAGAATG
>Ga0065711_1047506_pt1 | contig 12296 bp, 6 predicted proteins | sample Hoacrofraction12_FD_59098 | JGI IMG/M metagenome (GOLD analysis project Ga0065711, IMG submission 59098) | Hoatzin crop microbial communities from Cojedes, Venezuela - Epithelial fraction 12 v2 (version 2) | ecosystem: Host-associated > Birds > Digestive system > Esophagus > Crop | place... | reverse complement strand
CATCTAGTCCAACCCCTCCGCAGCGAGCAGGGACACCACTAACTAGATCAGGTTGCTCAGAGCCCTGTCCAACCTGGTCTTGAATGTTTCCAGGGATGGGGCCTCCACTACCTCCCTGGGCAACCACGTAAATGTAACTGCTAGCCTTCTTGTCAGGTCAGGTTTGGTTTTGTTGTTTTATTTCGAGTTTTTTTTTTTCCAATTCCTTAGTAATATTCAGCAACTTAGTTTTAAAACATAACAAAACTGACCACTGTTGTCCTGCAGATACCTAATACAGCAACTCACTATCAGACTGGTGTTTGAAACAATTTTGCTTGTAATGTTTCGGCACATACAGAACATGAAAAAAAAAATACTACACCTGCGAACACTCTGGCTGACTTATAACACGTTCTTCAGCTCATTGTGGTATATATCTCGACCTACAAGTACCAGTTTGGCCATCGATCCTATGTAGCCATATTTAAAACCATAAGTTAGATTTGCTCTTTATGTTTAGATTCAGGAGAACATCTTCCCAAATAAAAAAAGAAAAAAGCATATCTGCATAACTCAAAGCTTGAAAAGGAGTGGCTAAAAGCGTAATAATGATTTACTAAGCCTTTGTTACTGATGACAAGGTACATGACTGAAAGATGCACAACTGTGTCTCAAAGTCAGCTAGACTTTTACAGGACTGGCACTTGACAACCCCCACACCCCGTGACCTACCTAACTAGTTGAGGGGGAAAAAGGGAGGGGGAATTTCAGTCACTTCTGAGAATATCTGGGAACAGAAAGAGGTATCTTAAGGTCCAATTCTTGGTAAAATACCTCATATTCAAGATCTGTTACATCTCTTTTACTCTAAGTGAGTTTGTCAAGAAGACACGTATTTAAGATCCAGTTTCAGATTTAATGAGTTGCAATGTTATCCAAGCAAGCCAAGCAGTTCAGACATGCTCAAAAGTCACTTCCATACAAGAAGTTCCTCAACGGACAGGATAATCCCTTACATCAAAATTGCTTACTCACTTTGGTCCTATCCTCCCTCTTGTTTTCCCATATAGATTTTGCCCATATTGGTAGAGAAATTGCAATTCTTGTTTAATTAGTCATCTGCGATTTTCGAACACAGGAAACCAGTAAAATAAACCAAGTTTCTATATAATGTGCATTACATGTGCTAGTGTTAGAGAGGAACCCCAACACAAGATGAACTTAGGTGGATCCCAGAAATCCAGTCAACACTGAAGCACGTAACAAGTGATACACATGTATGCATGTAATTGTATGTATGAAGCAGGAATACAGTATCATTCCTACCCATTTTGTCATATATTGGGAAGGATGTGGCCTGCAGAATATCTCACATACTAGACAGAGAATTAAAATATTTTGTTTAAAAACGTCTCTCAAGCTTTCTCAATGGACCAAAGAGTCATCTTTGGTTAAGGCCACTAAAACACATCCTCTCTGTAAATTCCAAAGCTTTTTTAGAATTACATCAGTATGGAAAAATCTGTGTTTGCACACAGTGATACAAACTCTGTCAATATTTATGCTTGGTTTTCAAAGATTTGCAGGAACCACCACAGTTTAATTGTTTTCCTACCTGGCACCCAAATGCCTTAATTTATTCTTTCCAAACACATGCAACATTTTTTTCAAATTAGATTGCCATCCCCCATCTTATGTTTTTATTCCTGACATAGTAGGGCATCTATACCCAGTTAAGATTTGTTTTCCAAAAGATTTGTTTGTTGAACTGTTCAACTGGACAACCAAATACTTTTTAAGGTTTTTTTTATTATTGTTTTTTTTTATAAGCCTTTGTGCTCAAACCACAACTTGTAGTATTACTATAATGAATGTATCTGTGTCAGTGAACATCAAGCATCTCAACTGGTTTACTGAGGTTACATGCAGTATCCTTTGTACTGTTCCCTTTGATACATTATTTATCAACTTTAAAAGGAAAACTGTTTTCACTTAAAGTACACAAAATATGTGCTCCTTCAAAACGCTTCCCATGCTGAAAAAGTATTCTGTTTTGCAGTATGAATTCAACACACTCCAACATATTCTCTCTCAGGCTTGTATACACATAGATCTTATGTAAAATCACGTAGACAAACTCCTTGTGGATTTGATATGTGATTTGAGCACAATATGCTACATTTAGTCAGATCAGTCTACGTAGGCTGTATTTTTAATGAAAGTAAGACTGCTTCTAGATACCATAATGTTTTATGCAACTTTTGTGGTTTGGTGGTGGTTGTTTTTCATTGAAGTTGTTCTACAAATGTGATGTCTGCTTGTTAGAAAGGAAAAATGAGAAACTAGTTTTGTTCCTTCTCTTATTAGATGGTACTCCTGTTTAGAATATGAATAGCTCTTTAGAGGGATGGCATTTTTAACCTATACAACACAAATCAACAAACCGTAAAGCTATGCTCTCACTAACTTCTTTCTTGACTTTCTTCCTGAAGGAGGCCAGCTTTCTCTGTTGGACCTGTAACAATTAAGTAAATACTCCTAGAAAAAAAGGCGCATGCACAGGACCGTTTTGGGATAACTTTTCTCAGAAATTCTCAGAGGACATAACAATCTGCACATCCAGGATAATGGGGTTTCAAACCCACAACATTATCAGCGACTGTCACATTCTGTTCTCTGGCAGAATAGTTTTTCAGAGGGCTGAAATGCAAGATAGAAACAAATAGAAGGAAGGTTCGGAAGAAAATGAACCAAACCCAAAAGGCGTATCAAAACCTATGAACTTTAAAGGCATTTCTCTACTTTCTCAAATTCATCCCAAACCCTTTACCTCCCACAGAAGAACAAAAGTATTTTATAATAAAAACCATGTTCAGAATTTGCTATTGAAAAGAAACTTGTGAGCAAATGTCACAATTGGCTATTATCAGTATCTCAAAACCCATCCTAAATTATTTTCAAATGCATGAAGTAGCCCAAAATTAAAACTGGAATCATGATTCTTTAACTGGCTGTATTAAAAGTTACCAGCAAAAGTTCAGCTGATTTACCTTAAAATTTTATCTCTTCTTACTGATCTATGCTGTAATGCACGAACCACCTGTGCATTTGGGGTTTGTTTTAAAACCAAATAATTAACTAGAGGTGCATGCAATAACAATAAGTGTGATGGCTTTTGTGATACTGATGCAGTAAAGTACCACATGTATCAAAACGTTTTATTAATTTAAAAGATTACCGTTAACATAAGGAAGATGAATGCAGTTATTCCTAGAATGAGGATTTCTTTATTCCCTTTGCTTTCTGCATGCAACTTGCGATAATACGGTCCGATGAGGTAAGTCTTTATAACAAGACATATAAGAAAAACAGCAGCCAGAGAAAAGAGAATTTGGCCAATCAGTATCAGTATTCTCAGTATTTCCTTGAAAATGCTGGAAGAGAAGAACAAACAAAACATTTCTTTCCAGTGCTCTCATGCCTTCCAACCAGTTCCCCTTAAGTGAAAATATTTAATTCCACAGATGTTCAAAACTGACTATCTACGGTAAGATATTTAGATACAGTAGTAAACAAGACAAATATTAAATCTGTTGAGTGCCCAGCAATCTCTTTTACAGCCTAGAATTTACTTCCATGTTGATTCAAAAGGATTTTTGTTGATTGATCTTCAAGGTAAGCCATCAGGCTCAATAATACTATCATATAGTCTTTGACAAAAATACGTCTTGAGGGAATAAAGTAACTGAAGAAATTAACTTGTTTTCTACAATAACAAACTTCTCACTACAAATTTCAAGTACTGGACAGGACTAAGGCAGCTAGAGCAGCAAGAATATCCTCACACAACCTGGCAAGTACAAATAGTAAAGGGAACTCACAGAATAGAGTGAGTAGTTTTCACAGAACTGACATTAACTGTAGTACTCTCATATTCATATTTGCAATCCATATACTAATTGGAAGGGGGGGTGGAGAAGATACATACAATTTTTTTTTTTTTTTACCTGGAATATGTGCTCGCTCCTGCTTGAATCAGTGTAGGCATGACAGCTATAAATAAACCAAGCTGCACATCCTGCATCACCAACATGCCAAGTAGTACGCTACTGTAGTCAATATCCCCTGTACACCAACAAAGAAGTGATGGAAACATTCATCAGAATTTAAGAATATTTGCAGTGCTCAGAAATCTAGAAATGTCTTAATCAAATGGAGGCTAAGTATAGTTCTCAGTGGGGTAAGGTCATTCAGAGCATTCTGTTGTTCCCCCCCCCGTAAGTAAATTAAAAAAAAATATATATAAAAAAGATATATTAAAATATTAATAAAATATTCACATGAAGCTTCTGTTACACAATAAAAATACAGACTTTGCTTAGCAGTTAAGCAGTAGTTACACATTTACTGGAGCTTCTTTACTGAAAACACACAGTCTTTAGAATAACAGACACATATAAGATCCAGCATGTATAAAATATATGCTTTGAGTTTAGGCATTAGAATATGAATATTCTAGGGAGTAGGGAGAACTTGAATGCAGTATGCATAAGGGAGGTTTAAGTGGAAGAAAGCAAGATGGCAAAACTTCTGAAAGGAAACATTCAGAAGTGTTTGAGAAGCTAGCAATATGGCACTTGAAGGTACTTACTTGAAGAGCTGTTAGCTATGAAAGACTACCTGAGCTGGTCTTAGTTTGCTGAAGAAGGATGTGAATTATTTAAGTTAGCATTTCTGCCCTGATGATAGACTGGTAATAATGGTCTAACCTGGTAACCTCTTAAAAAGTACAAGGATTCCAGACCCTCAGTGAAGTCAATTCTTAACCTGGAGAGTACTGACTAGGCTACACTGTATTCCTCCAGAGAGGACTGGTTATCTAAATAGCAAGTACACCTCATAACGAGTACACACAACACTGGTCAGTGTTAAAAGAGGATGATCACTTGTAAACCAAACTTAACAGTGGGGTTTGTTTAGTTTTGTTTCATTTTTTAACTAGTTTATCTCATAACATTACAAAGTCAACTTCTTTCAAATTTTATTGTAGATGTTACAGTAGTCCATATTTAAAACCATACTTGCCTTCTTTGTCGCCTCGAACACTGCCTGCAAGAAATCGTGACACCAATGGCGTGCTTGATAAAGATAAACAAGTGGAAATGAAGACACTTTGTGTTGGTCTAATTTGGAGCAAGTGTCCCCACAGTAAACCAAAGGCAATCATCAGAACTGTCATGTAGCAGGGTCCTTGCAAAGATATTTTCCATACCTTAGGAAGAAAACAAGCTCTTATGATAAAGTCTGATGACACTTTCCTCACTGATAAGTTACAAGGATTTTCAGCGCAAACAAGCAGTTAAAGATGCATGATTTGGGGCTGCAGCGTTGGGCCACAGAAGCAATGCGCTGTCATCCTATACATCCTAAAACTCTGAAGTTATTATGCCTAGTAGATAATATTCTATGCCAGAAGGCTCATTACCAGGAATTAGGTAAATTTCGCAGAGCTCACAGACAAATTAAGGGCCAAAGGTCCAGCATGGGGTGAAATATATTAAAATCATCAAATGGAAGACCAGTTATTTGATGTGATTCCAGGGCGACGAAAAAAATGGGAGAGGCAAAGACCATCATCAATACCAACAGCCCATTCCACACTAGTGAGCACACAATTCTGAAGTAACAATTTACATACTACAGTTTATGAACCCTTGAATTACTGATTTTTATCTTTGATTTGACATGGACTAGAAATAGCGGATTAAGATGAATGTTCATAAATTTTAATACATTTCAATTAAAGCTTTTATAGTCTCATGAACTCACAACCATCAGTTTAGGAACAAATCACGCAATGCAACTCTTTACATACAGTCCTTATGTATTTTTCAGCAGTATTTTCCACTATTAAAATTCTAGCTGGTTTATGAGACAACTGTGGGTTTTTTTAATTAAGACCAAAAGAAACTTGTACTTTTTTACTGAATCCTGATGGCCACATCATGTAATATTCCAGATTGTGCTAACACACTTGCAGAATCAGTTTATTAGCCAGTACAGCATGTATCATCAACTCTGCACGCAGTACTTCACAAACCGATTTTTTTAATAACAGGACTGGCAAACATCACTGGATACTCCATAACAGCAACTGACTGTTGCTGCATGTTGAAATAAAGGAGAGATGGATTGCCATAAATTGTGTGAGGTTTTTCCAGTAATCTGTTTTACTAAAACAAAGAGGAATAGCAAAAGTTTTACTGAGACCGAATAAATAATACATTCTGTTCTTTCCAAAGAGTTAAAGAGAAGAACCGTCACATTTGTCTTTTTGAAAATGTGGAGTTATATCAGCATATTATGGGGAGAATGTAAAAATCTGAAATAGAACTGATAACTTCAACATTAGTAATTAAATCCTCTAATGTAGAGGTATTATACAAAAATACCTTTCTTAATCTTTCAGGAGAAAATTCCAGACCAACCACAAAGAGAGTGAAGAATACACCAAACTCTCCTAACGTCTCTACCTGTACAATAGACTGTAAGAAAAAAAAAAAAAAAATCAGTGCACAGCAGTCTACTTACAATACTAATTCTAAGTTCACTTATGAAACAAATTGTTTCTGATTATGTTTCCACAGGCAGTTCACTTGCTGGTCATATAACATCAGAAGTGCCTCAGCATCTTTAGGGTTCAAACATTTTTCCCATCACCTGGCTGCTACTAGATAACTTGGTTGGATAGTGCTGGTCACCCAAAATGCACACGTGTGTTGATCTAGGCAAGCTTTCTTGCTTGTTGAAAATAACTAGGTTATGTTTTGTGTATATGCTTATTAACTCCCCAAGGCTTGCACTCCAGAAGATACTTCTGGCTAGTTATTTTATTGGCCTATTGGCATAATCATTCTGCTAGGCTATAGTTGCTGTTCTGCTATCTGCCCCGTAGACTCCGTGCATCCATCTCTCAGACCAGTACAACTACCAGCCTTTCCCCTTCAGAGAGAAGCGTACAACAGCAAGAAAAGTGGCTGTCTTGTCACAACAGAAAAACCTAACATTTCTTTTCCATGTATTTACAGTCCAGAGCAGAAGAGGACAGAGTCTATCATCAGTCCCAGAGAAGTGGGGATGGAAACGATCTTCCCTGCCAGATTAGAATCTGCCTGCCTCCTCAGTTCCTCTGACATTCTACATTTTTTATGAAATACAGAAGAGAGAAGGAGAGAGCATACAGAAGAGACCCAGTCAACATGAACATCATCCGGATGAATAATGTTTAATCACAGCTCCACAAGAAACAGGCAGCTCACTAAGATATTGTCCTAAAGAAACCTCCCTCATCTCTGTTCTGACCACATCATCTTCCTCGGCATAAGTCTCTGAAAATTCATTGTTGAATCTCCTTCTAATGCCAAGCTTACAAACTTGTTTTTCAGTCTCAGTAGTCAAGCTTTCCAGACCTTCTCAACCCAGGAGTTATGTATGACACGAAGGTTATTATTTAATTTCAATTTTAGAATATGAAATTTTGCAAGTGTAGCATTGGCCTTCTCTTCCAATAGGAGATCAACAAAATCCTACAATTTCTACTCATCCCTACTTACTTTTGAGCCCAACAGCCATTTTCAACAAACGTCCACGTAAAAGCAGAGGTTGCAAAGACAGTAAGTTCCAAGCAGTTACGTGGATATCAGTGGAATAGACACGTGTAACTTAATCGGACATTACCACGCAACCTCAACATGTGTTCTGTTTTGCCTGCTGGCTAAACAATCCGTTAATGCACACCAGACCACTGATCAAGACATGTGCAATGCCTAGCCAACACCAGCCCACGGTTTCGTATTGAGCTAGTAATCAGGGTACACGTGATGGAGCTAAAAAGGTTCCAGAGACTTCAGAAATGTGGGCAGGGGACTGGAAAAGAACTAGGGTGACTAGGATGGATAAAAGAGCTACAGAGATGCAAAATAACCCTCTAGGAAGCCAAACTATGCTACTCCGGGAACTACTTTTTTTAAATACTTCCTCCACTGCCAACACTGACTTTGTGCAAGTTTCTGCATGTCTGATGTAATTTAAATAATTTGGCTCTCAAATGTAACGCTTTACGATTAAATACGAAAAGAAAAAAAAAACCAACCAAACAAAAAACCCTGACAATGTGCAACCTTCAGCTTTCACTTTCAACAATTGCTTAGGTCATGATTATATAGGAGAAAAAAACCTGAAAACAAAATGATTCAAAGACATAAAATTTTAAGGCCTCATTTTGCAAAGGTCCAGGTTTGGGGGACTTTTTTTCTTTAAATACATTTGAGGTTGGCAATACCATATTCTTCTAAAACTACTTTCCAATATTTCAACAAAATGGAATCAGTCAAGAAGCAGCTTGCACACTTACCTTGATACTATTTAGTCCTGATGGTCCTAAGAGTACTCCACAGATGATATACCCAAACATGGTTGGCAATCCTATGGTAGTGCACAGCCAGCCACATGGCAAAGACAACATTCCTATTGTCACAATATCCTAAATATATAAGGTTTACAAATGTGTTAATATAAAGGACACAAAAATTTGTGATGAAATTAACGACTATTATCTTTCAAAAGATACATAGCATTGTGAAATTAAATGTAGAATCATAGAATCATAGAATGGTTTGGGTTGGAAGGGACCTTAAAGATTATCTGGCTCCAACCCCCCTGCCATGAGCATGTGTTAAAACACATGAAAGCTTGTCGTATAAATCGGAAGCGTCAGACCAGTCCTTGCTATAAAACTACTACCAACTATGCGTGATTTTAAAAAATTATGCCCTGTGAGACTTCAGCTATTAATCATTCAAGACAGAGACAATGTCAGCTTTCGCTGTGGACGGGTCCCAGGCAGCCCTGGCCTGGCTGGGGCAGCTGTGCCCTCTGCCCGCTGGAGATGCTGAGGGACTCCCACTCCACCCTCAAACCCGAGAGGCTCCCAGCGTCGCACAAGAGCCCAATCCCACAACACGCCCACCAACACGTTGTTTTCAGGCAATACAGTGTCAGCAGTTCCCACAATCACTTGGGATTTGTTCTTCTGTTCCTGCTTGGCTTGCAAATAAATTTCTTTCTGTGCTCTCTCTTTTCTTCTGAAGTCAGCAGTCTGGTAGTCCTTGGAGAGTTACCAAGCTGCTCTTTAGTAGTTAGAAAACCTAGTGTCTGGCAAACGATATTCTTGCTATAGGTCTTAAAAAAACCCCCCAAAACAGAAAGCAAATTTCTGTAATAAATTTTGAAGCAAAACTATACTGTTGTGAAAATATAATCACATTACTGTGTATAAATTTGCAAGTATTTTTCATGCATTCTCCTTTAAGATGAGCTGTAAAAGGAAGAAAATTCATTACTGCACCCTCTTCCTCCCTCTTCTTGGTTTTATGAACCGCAAGGGAAGTTTTCTCACAGAATAAAACATTTTTTTTCCTGCCTTTCTTTTTAAAATTAAATATTCAGGTTTCATCTCCCTCTCAACAGGTCAGAACTAGCAACCTTATGTTATCACGGGTAGCAAACAAAATCTGCTTAACTGAAATGGAGGGGATTTCTTTTTAATAGTATTTAAATCTATTAGATGGCAACAAGAAACTTCTGTTTCATTAAAAAACACCTGAGACAAAAAACTTGTTGCTAAATATTGAGCGACGTTGCTCTGTCAGCAGCGCGCTGAAAGCTCTTAATCCAGACCCACGGATCACGCAAAGAACTCTCCCACCAAGGGAAGCTGAACCAGCAACAGCCCTGCTAGCTCAGGCAACACGAGGAGGGAAAGCCGCATGAAGTCAGACAATGAAAAGAAAAAAGGAAAAGCACATGAAATATTCAAAAGGTTGATGTTTGTTTTTTTTTCTCCAATCACAAGCAGAACTAAACTAATTTCTATTCTCTAATGTGCCTTCCTTTACAAAATGTGTTCCAACTTTATCTGTTTTCAACAGAAGTGCTAATAGGCTATGTACAGAGTAGAAGTGCACACGTAATCTAGATATAATTTAGCACCTAAATTATCTTTGTGGTAAAGGTCCATTACTAAATCACTTCACTGGAAAATTAATAATAATGAAATAGTTATTAGCATCCCTTGGACATACATGCCATCCTCAGCATGTTTGTGATAATAAAGTGGTCCTTACCCTGCGCCAGCTAACTCTGTCAACGCCTACTAACTTGCTTCAGAAGACACAGGACTCTTTGCTTGAAAACTACTTAGCAGCCAAAAATGGACCGAAATCTTTGCCTCACACTTAAAGGCTACAACATTTTATCTGATGCTCATTCCGTAGTCAACAAAAATATAGGCTCAGTTTTTAAAGAAAAAACCCAACCTATATGGAAGAGAGGAAAACCAAAAAGCAAATGCTAGCACTAAATACAGGGCAGGAACTCTTGAAAGCAGCGTTCAAGCAAGATGATGCAAGCAGAAATTCTCCAGGCAGCCAAATTAAAGACTAAAGACATTTTAAAATACACTAAAAGTGACAGTAATAATGCAGAAAGTACTCAAAAACAGTTTTCATTCCACAGCAGCAGATAACAAAATGCTTCAATTCTAACCAGTAACACAAGGCTGTTAAACAGCAGTTATTAAATTTAGACTTTTTAAGGCAGGTAACCTGCTCTGAAGAGTTTAAAAGAGCTGGCTGACAGGAGGCAATAAAAATACTGTTTATTTTCACTAAATTTTAGAATACTCATGTCATTCCAGGAAAGTCAAAGAAAGCTAATGTTACGTCAGAGTTTAAATACAGTAAACAAGCGCTTATCGACCTGTTAACCTAATATCAGTTTTAGCTAATCTAAGGGAATGAATTATATTTGTCTTTACAACAATCAACATAAGCTTATAAAAAAAGATCCTGTCAAATGAATCCGTTGTCTTCCTCAGTGGCCTACCAGCCTTACAGAAATAACAGGTTTCGGAGCTTACTGAAGCAGATGTGAAGAGCAATTCGATTACTGGCTGGGAGCGCCTACCTGGCAAACAAAAATCGAGCATGAGCAAGTTCATTTAGCCCAGCAGGGAAGCCTACTGTGCTCCAGTGACTTTAGGTTGAAGCTAAGTTCAGACTGGAAGTGTAACATCATTTCTAGGAGCTAATAAATCTCAGAACAGCGTTGCAGAGTCCACTGCTGGTTCTGCAGCAGTAAGCTGGTAAATGAAATTCTGATCTTTGAAGGGATGAAAGAAGAAAGGGGAACCACCTGTCCACGAAGCAAAGAGCAAATCCTGGGCAATCACACAGAAGACAGCTCTGCTCTCACCTGTGCCCAAACCCATTTCAGAACATAAGAATCAGTGTTCAAGGAAGATTTATATTTCCACATGTGCTATGTCTGCAGGCTGCCCATGCTCAGGGAGAGAACAGGATCCCCCAGACAGAAGGACAGGCGTTTCAATGAGAAGCAGATGCTAATGCACCACTAGTGCTGCCAGACTACTGGTACTAACCTCTAGAACAATTACTAAAGCAAAAAAATGAACATGAATAGTTATCTAGCTACTGCAAATTGGTATTATGAAAATGAGTCCTGAAGTTATTACAAAATTTTGCGTGCTTCATAAACCATTAAATACTGAGATGTAACAAGGTAGCTATCAAAGTAGTCAGGAAATGATCACTGGAAAATAAACTAACCAACTGTTTAGCCCAGGCCCCGATTATGCAAAGCAGTGACCGGCCAGTCTCGTCAAACGAAAGCCACCGTCTACAGCATCAAAGTGCCCAGGAAACATGAGCTGGAAAACAAATAGGTGAAAACGGGCATCACGTGCAACAGTCGGAACTGCAGTACCTCCCATCAGACATCAGCAAGCAGAGCAGCACCGATATACCCTGTGATGTTCAGCAAGGCAGAAGCGACCGAGCTGCAGTCATGCTAGGCTGGGCAGAAGACAGAAAGCCCCCGCAGCAGACCATAAACCATAAAAAACAACTGAGTGAACCAGGCTCAAAAAGCATTGCATCCCGAGTGAAATGGAATCTCTTAAGATATTTGCAGGCCAATGCAAAGGAAGGAACACACCAAGATGGACACACTGGGGGAGAAGGGGCCGAGATCATTTCGGGAAAACAAATGGAAGAGGTTACTAACATAAAGAAGACATGCTTACAAATATCTGAAGGGTGGGTGTCAGGAGGATGGGGCCAGACTCTTTTCAGTGGTGCCCAGTGACAGGACAAGGGGCAATGGGCACAAACTGAGGCACAGGAAGTTCCAGCTGAACATGAGGAAGAACTTCTTCCCTCTGAGGGTGACGGAGC
>Ga0065711_1047505_pt1 | contig 12297 bp, 10 predicted proteins | sample Hoacrofraction12_FD_59098 | JGI IMG/M metagenome (GOLD analysis project Ga0065711, IMG submission 59098) | Hoatzin crop microbial communities from Cojedes, Venezuela - Epithelial fraction 12 v2 (version 2) | ecosystem: Host-associated > Birds > Digestive system > Esophagus > Crop | place... | reverse complement strand
CCCCCCCCAACTTATAGCTGCATGGGTCTGAGTAAGTGCATTGCAGTACAAAGTGAAGTATCGTTGCTACCTAAGGATCATGAATCATGTTCCATTTGTAAAAGGTCTTAAGCCCTATTGTGACTTCTTTGAAAAAAACACACCAAAGTACAACTTCTCAGCTTTATATTTACTTGACACAGTCTGTTTTATAGCAGACTTGGTGGAGAAGTTTGTCTTAAATCTTACTTTATTCTTCTCCAAATCACAGCCCAACCTTCCAGAAGAGCAAGTTTTGAATGCTTACAATTATTTGTTATTGTAGGACAGTAATACCCAGGTTCCTCCGAGAAGGATCCCAGGGCCCTGTTGTGCTAGGCATAGTGAAAAACACAGCGTAAACAAGAAGTCCTCACCAAGCTATTGAAGTAGCACATGGCTCTTCAGAGACGGAACATGGCTTTCCTGCATTGCGGTAGCTTCTCCTTAAAAGAACAAAAACCAAGGCACCTTAAGATCTTATCCTTCAAGGGCTCCTGTTTACTTGCAATCAAACATCGCAGCAGAGTGTTGAACGCAGTCTTATTGCCGCTGAGTCAAATTCAAGGGAAGCCCTTAATGAGAACAAGCATTCCTGTTTCTTTGTTTGGAGAATCATTATTCCTCTTTCGTATTTTGTGCTTGCCAAGAAGTACTTGCGTGGTTAAAGTTGTTTGTTGTTTTAGATCGATCATTCGGGTGTGGGATACAAGAATTGCATCATCCAGCTTCCCAGGACCAGAAAATCTAAGTGAGCTCACTGCTGCTCTAGCTTCCGGCAGAGGGAGAGATCTTCGTGGGATCTGTAAGGACTAGCAGTTGCGTGAATAAAGATCTTTATGAGATGAATGTTTGTGACACGAACCTGCCTCTTCCAGGCAAACACACTGGCGTTTTATTGTCAGTCTGTGATAGGGAACAAGCTGTTAGGAAAAAGGAATTTCTGGGAATTGCAACATTTGCAAACCTTGTGTTGTTCCAGATCAGAATGAAAAGAAAAAACTTCCCATTGAAGGAAAACTCTGGGGTAGGAGAAAGCCGATTTTCGGCCACAGAAACATTTCATACCTTTATATTCAGCCTAACATGCTGATGCTGCAAACCTCAGTGCTAACATGTTGTAAGTTGAAGAAAAAGAAATCCGGTTAATTGGAAGCACGTTGCTTTGACATTTTTACCTCTACCAGATTTCCACCCATGTCACAAGACCAAAAGAACCACCACACTTAATTCACATCAATAGTTCTTTTCATCTGAGGGGACATGATCTGGAGAGGGACTTTTCCGAAGGTAAGACTCACCCCTTACGAGCCGGATGGGTTGTTCGTGCGATTTCCCCAAACATGGGAAAATAAACTGCAACATCTGTGGTAGCAGGGAACTGCATTTGCGTTTCACCCTGGAAGTTTAAAATGAACAGAAGTGCCCTGCTCCAGGTGCTTTGGGAAAGAGCATGAGAACAGGGAGAAGCTCAGCAGAGCTTTGTTTCAATGCCTCTCCCATTGTTTCCTGGTATCAGGATGCCTGCAGTATATAAAGTTCTGGAGACACAAAGAGCTGGAGAGAATCTCCAGTTTGCTGTGGTTTGTTGTTACTGCACCTTTCTCTCATGACTTTTTCTATTGGTTTGTAATGTACGTAATTTTGTCATCTTAAACAATTTGTATTGATTAGTTTTGTGATTCAGTTTTGCTGAGTGAAATAGTAATTACTGGGTTAAACTTGAGGCCTGATGTTCTTGGATCTCCCTTAGGTCTTTTCTTTGAGAGTTAGCAGATAAACATTTCCCTTCACCTGTTTCATGCCAGCCATGATTTTACAGGCCCCAGTTTCCTTACTGATTTCTTTCCCAAGATGGAGAGTCCTGATCAATTCAAATGCTTCTCACGTAGAAGCCGTATCGTATTGCTCATTTGTCCTCTTTGCACTTTTTCTAGTTCTGTTACAGTCTTTCTGGGAGCAGAATTGTATGCATATCAAAGATATTGTTGCATGACTAATTCTGACGTGGGCAACGATTTCTTTTTTATTTTCTCATCTTAATAATGATTAATGTTCTTTGTGCCTGTTAGATATTATTGTTCAGGGAACTATTGCTGCCAGAGAAGGAGCCAAAATAAGTTCAAGATCTCTCTTCTCTAATGCACTTTCTAGTGATAATAATATATTAGGGACCATTATTTTATATACCTAGAGAAATTTTTTTTTCACGCTTATGTTTCTCGGTATTGAATTTAACCTGCTATTTTACTTCCCAGTTGCTGGCTGTATTAAAACTCTTGCACAGCTCATAGTTGGATAACACAATGATCTGACAAAGCTTGCTAATGATGGTGAATAAGTTGGTGTTGTAAAGATTAGTGCCACCATATAAGATAGCCGGAAGACTCTTCTGTGAAAGCCATTTTAACGCCAGACAAATTAAATCTCAGTGTTGGTATGTGCAAGTGATGAGCAAATCTCTCATCAGCTTAAAAAAAGGTGTGTTCTGTGCTGACCACAGCTATTTGGGTATGAGACCTTGCAACTATATTAATGAGTGAAAAAATCACTCTGATACAGTCAAAAAAGCAAATCAAATGTTAAGAATTAGTATGGGAGGAGGAAAATGAAATAGAGCACAAACATTTGCTGCTGTATAAATCCAAAGTGTGCCCATCCCATGACTGCTGTGTGCAGTTCAGCTGTACCTGCCCCCTAGCTTGAAAAGAGCTAGAGCAGAACTAGTTTTAGACATATGGATAGACTAGAAAGGTGGGCAACCGCCAACTGTATGAAATTTAACAAGAGCAAGTGCTGAATTCTCCGCCTGGGACAGGGCAATCCTGGTTACACGTACAGGCCGGGGGGTGAGAGGCTGGAGAGCAGCCCTGTGGAATGGGATCTGGGGGTTTGGGTCGATGGCAGGTTGGATACAAGTCCGCAGCGTGGCCTGCAGCCCAAAGGGCCAGCCGTGCTTGGGTGCCCTCAGCCCAGCATGGCCAGCCGCATGAAGGGGGCGATTGCCCCACTCTGTGTTGCACTGGGGGGCCCCTCCTCGAGCGCTGGGTGCAGTTTGGGGCACCTCGATTCAAGGACATCAAACTACACTGGAGTAGTGCTCTGGAGTGTGTCCAGAGGAGGGCAACCAGGACGGTGAAAGGCCTCGAGGGCAGCACTTCCGAGGTGCGGCTGAGGTTGCTTGCCTTGGAGAAGGCTGAGGGACAACCTCGTCGCAGTTGACAGTGTCCTCACGGGGCGGGCAGCAGAGGGGGAGGCGCTGACCCCCTCTCTCTGGTGACCAGCGACAGGGCACTGGGAAATGGAATGAAGCTGCATCGGGGGAAGTTCAGACTGGACGTTAGGAAAAGATTCTTCACTGAGAAGGTGGTCAGTCACTGGAGCAGGCTCCCCAGGGAAGTGGTCATGGCACCGAGCCTGTCAGAGTTCAAGGAGCATCCGGACAACGTTCTTAGTCATATGGTTTAGTGTTAGGTGGTGCTGTGAGGAGCCGGGAGTTAGACTCGATGATCCTTATGGGTCCCTTCCAGCTTGAGGTAGTCTGTGATTCTGTGATTCTAGTTTAGAGAAGGGCAAAGGTGATCAAAAGATATGGAGTGGCTTCTGCAGGAAGAATGAGTACATCAGCTTTTCTGCCTGGGAAAGATATAACTGAAAGGGAATATAGCAAAGTTATATAATTCATAGATGATATGGAGATGGTTAATAGAAAAAGATTGTGCTTGTATGGGAAGAGACAGTAAATTTGGGACCATGGAGTAAGGCTTATAGGAAACACGTGGCACATAAAAGGATGCCTTTATTCACACATGCAGGTAAGCTATGGAACTCCTGCCAGAAAATACAGAGTGATAGAACAAGTCCATTTATCATAGTTCCATTAAGGTCAAGGAATGCTAAGAGGAAGTTACTGCTTTACTTCTTTACCAACCACCTGTGCAGTGGGATGGGCTGCACCTTCATGAAACTCATGGATGACACTGAATTGGAGAAAGCAGCCAGTCTACTGGAGGGCAGGACGTCTTACTCCTCCAGCTTAGCAAATTCCTTCTAAATGGCCAACAAAAACCTTATGGAGTTCAAGAAAGGTAAACACAAGTAAATGCAAAATCCTGCATCTGGGATGCCATAACCCCATGTACCAGTGCAGGCTGGGGATACACAGGATAAAAAATAGTTTTGCAGAAAGGTGCTGGTGAGCAACCAGTTGAATAGGCATCTGCAGTTCCTCTTGCAGCAATGAGGACTATCCACATACCGGTCTGTGTTAGCAAGACCATTGCTAGCAGGTTCAATGAAGTGATTATTCCTCTGTATTTAACACTTCATGTGGCCATGTCTGGAGTACTGTGTTCAGTTTGGGCCACCTCAGAGCAAGAGGAATATTTACAAACTGGAGAGGGTCCAGGGAGGATCATCAAGATTGTCAGGACACTGGAGACAACCTGCTGCATGAGCAGAGGCTGGGAGGGCTGGGTTTGTTCAGCCTCCAGATGAGAAGAGTAAGAGAGGGCTCTAATTCCTGCTTTCTACCACCTAATGGGTCGTTAGCCAATAGGAAATATTCAAATAAGCCTACCCTGCATCTGTGTTTCCCAAGAGTTGTCATGCCTTTCTGCCTCCTGTGTCTCACCCAGGCTTACTCTAAGCGGTACAGTTGTTCGGAGCAGGCAGAGAGGTGAAGGCAAGCGGCTGGGGCAGGTGTGAGGGCCTGCACTGAGGACAGGGGGCAAGAGGTGTGTACCTCTGGGCTGGGGCTTCCTGGGGTAGGAAGGCTGGGGATGGAGAGGAGAGTGAGAGTAGGGGGAAAGGAGGAAATGTTGGGAGGAGAGAGAATTTAGGGAAGGATGGGAAAGAAGGTGGCAAATGGTGGAGGTTCTGGATTGAAATTATGGGGAGAAATGGTTTGAGACTGAAAGTTGGGGCAGGTTGTGAAACGAGTTTGAGACAGAAGGGCTTGGGACATAAAACATTGCAGCTGGGAAAAAGTGGATGAGGGGGGAGAGGCAAGGGATGAGCATGCTGTGCTGCACAGGATTTGGGATGCGAATGGGCAGGGATTACCATGGTGCCTTCTCTGCTGCCTCTAACCAGCTCTGGTCTGGAAACAGAAATTTGCAGAGACCTGGTCTTCCTCTCCCAGCAGCATGGGGTTTGCCTCCCCAACATTCTCTTTTTGTCACTCAAAAGTCTAAAATTTCAAGTTTAATTTCCAGAAGAGAAGACAACAATAATTTTGCTGGCTATGTATTTTTAAATCCACGTCTCGGCAAATCACAGTAGAGTCATGGATCCCCCAAAGCCACCTCTATCGTTTTTCTCCTCCTTTCCCAGCGTGAGGTGGGGACATAGGCGCAGGCTTCTGTCCTGGTGTGCAGCCTCCACTGCCGCTTGCGCCGTCCTGCTCCCACGTTGTCTGCTTTGCTCAAATCCATTTCCAAATTTAGCCAAGGAGACAAAGATATTTTGGGCAAAGACCGTTCCTGGCTTGGCCGGCAGATGGCAATTACTGCTCTCTAAGACATGCTTAGCCGGCCTTTAAAGCGTACACAAACATGAGTTTGCAGTAGATGACTTTCAGTAATATTACACTGAGTGTAAGAAATCTGGAATTAGAAGTTCTGCACGTTGAGTTCAGCTTGTCTGTCATCTATAAACAGAGCAGATATCGAAGCTTCTCAGTCTGTGGAAGAAGCACTGCCACACTTTAAGGAGAAAAGCACTTAATGTTGTTCTGAGTTGTTCACTCAGCAGTTCTCTCTGTTACGCTGCCATAACAAGCAGTACAGGAACTTTGGGTCCCTTTTTAAAGTTATTGTAAAATCTATGTTGTTTCTGGAATGCTTCCTGTCACGTCAAAAGGTTCTGATATGCGTTGACGTGAAAAGTTGAAATCAATTAAAAATTTAATATATGTATTTCCCATTGTTGTTACAGATCTAGGGGAAATGCGCTGCTGAATTTCAGAAGGAGAAAAAGCAGAGCGTGCAGGTACGGATAATATATGAAATAAATGACAAACCTCTGGAACAGGTTAGAGGAGAAATCTGCTTCAGGAAAACAATGTAAACTCAGGTTAGGTTCTCTGCTGAATACGGAGAATGTTTCAGGGATGATGTAAGAAGCCAGCAAGGAAGCTAGTCAGAACTGCAGTTGATGGACAAATATACCAACATTTTCCTTTGCCTTGCCTGAATTTCTCTTTCATTTGCACAGTGAGATGGCTCTGTAGAGCTAACTACAAGGTGGTATTTAGGGAACGCTGTGAGTTTTTACAGCTTGGGAGGGTAACTCCCAGTGTGGGGAGGCGGGAGGGTTAAACAGGCGGCTCAAGCTGGCATTACAATTTTGTTGCTAGCTATCACGCTGAGTGGGCCAGAGAGGAGTACAGAGGTCCTGAGTAAGTGTGGGGGAAAAAGCTTTTTAAATAATTCTCTTGTGACCTCTTTACTTTCAGAAGCATAAATAGGATATGAAACAAGCTTTATCTAGCTTTGCTTGGCTCAAAGTTTAGTTACCCTGATGTAAGACCAAGGGCTGAAGGGAGCAAAGAAGGAAAACTGGTGGGAAGAGGAACTCAGGCTCCTGCCAAAAAGGCTGGTTTACTTTTAAACACTTGGTATTTCAGACTGACTGAAATACTATGTTTTACTTTCCAGCCATACTAATACGGTCCAACTATAACGAGAAAACGAATCCCTAGACTGAGAGTGTGATTAACATTTTTTAACTTCAGGTCCTTTTCCGCGCTGTTGCAGACAGACCAGAGGCGTGCGATGTCCGCCCTTGTATTTCTATCGCTAGTGGCCAGTGCTCTGTGAAACCCCGCGTTACAGAAGCCCTCTCATTGTCCATAAAGAAAGTGCTTCCTTGGGTAAGAGAGAGAGTCTGTGCCACCAGAAACAAGCCAGCTGAAGCGGAAGTCTGGAGGGGCTGTCTGGCCTCGGGCTTCAAAGGAAGCCCAGGATTTGTGGTGGTGAACAGTTTAAGCAGACCACAGGGACTACGTTCAAAAGTTTGTTTAAAAACAAACAAACCTGTCACTCTTGCATGTTCACGGGTAAGAAATTCCTGTACTAAGCCTGTGCCCCTTGCTTTAGCACCAAAGTTGTTTGTGAAAACTATTGTTAGGAAACCATGTTATTAGGGAGCAGAAAGGTAGACTCAGAAGGAATTTATCCAAGTAATAAGGAGGGTTGGTTTGGGAGTAAGAGGCAAAGAGACTCATGGTGGTGAGAATGGGGTTAAACATGGGACCTGTACCTGGTGATTTGCTTGAGAAACCCAGAGCTAGGAACACTGGGTACCTGCACCAGCGAGCCTTTGAAACACGGGAGACTGCGGCTGGACACAATCACAACCAATCGATGTCTAACAAGAGAAGAGAAATCAGCCCACCTGTGACAATTAGTGCTTCCAGTTAGTATCTCATAGATATATTGCTCCCCAAAATGAGCTTGACATCTCTCCTTTACAAGAAGCACCTATCTTGGCTAGAAAAAAATCAGAAGTCTAGCTCTCTCACATTGCTCCTGCATATCAGAAAAAGCAAAATGAGAAAAAATGGCACTCAAATCCACCTGTAGGTTACCCTGAAGTATCAGCGCTACTGTGAAAGCTGAAGTCAAACACAAGATTGGGGATTTATGTTTGTGTCTTTAACTCCTGGCTACGACTAGATTCATTGCACAACCAGAAAACTGCTTTTTCCAACTGGTAGCCTTGCAAAGTCAGACTGGAAACAGAAAACAGTGTGTACTTTGGCTGAGCTATCACCAGCCAGGAAGATCTGGCAACTGCAGCTTGCGTAACAATTTTGCTAATTGCATTTAAATTGGAGTGAATCAACCCTTCTAACATTGAATAAAGAACAACTTTATTTTTCCCAAGGAGAAAAGCAGATAGGAAACTGCATGTATTCAGGTGAGCAGGTTTTAAACAAGTGTTTCCACACTAAGATTTAACTATACCCACTCGTTAGGCTGGTGCAAGCTATCACACTGTGTAAAGGAGAAGACGGTCTGAAGTTAAAGCTCTGTAGTTTGTCCACAATAGTTGGGGTGCGAACAGAGGTTAAAGCTCTGTCGTTATTCCACAACAGTTCATATGTGAACAGTCTTATATCAGAATAATTTTTTTTCTTCTTGTTCAACTTTTTCCACTTGTCCGTGATATATTAAGGTAATTCATGAAAAAATAAACCCTCTTCTATATGTGATTATACACCAGTATGTAGAAGAAAGGGCTCCTAGTCCTTTAGCTTCTGCTTTTCTACTGACTGGTGGGAGTATATCAGGTATCCTGCGGAAGTACAATTAGCAAAATGCCTTAAGATCAAAGGAACTACAGGGAACAAAGCGGGTTGTAAAAGGTCAGAAAGTATTCTTTCTGTAAAAATAAGGGTCCTGGGTTATTTTGAAGATCACCTCCTTATGCCAGTGGTGACTTTCTTAGTGAGAATACTAGGCATGTTGGGATAGTGATATAGAAATCTGAGATGACTTAATGATTAATAATGTTATTCTCCCCAGCAAATTTCCCTCCAGTAGAAGAATTGTCTATCATTTAGTACACAGTTTTCCTGCCCAGTAAGTAGCATTATAGGTCTTATTAATTGTAAAATCCTGTTAGTACACAGTAGTATCCTGCAGTACATTCCAGCAAAGTGAATTTTGGAACTATGACACTGTTTCTTGTGTATGATTATAAATCAGATTCCTCAGTGTTTAGGAATCATTCCTGTGGTTTAAGTGGCTTGGTTTTATATAATCTTATTGCTTATTTGGCCCCATCTGAGCACATGATCTCTCCCTTAAAGGGTGATACTCTGTGTACTGTATTATTCAAACGGTTGGCAACTTCTTAAAAGTTTAGAAGATGCTACTTGGAGATCTCAGAGGAGTTGAAGGCTTTTAGTAAAATAATTTAGGTGGAGTGTCATTTAATTTTAAATATTACGATCTCAGGGAGAATTTACTCTTAAATAAGATGACCTTGATTTCACCCTGGTAAGGGAAGGAGGGAAGACTCACCTTTTTCTTTAAACTGTTTGTAACCAAAATGTAAGACACAGCCAGCCACCTAAGCAGCGAGACATTTTATATACTGAATAATTCTGCCTGAAAACTGATACTGCGTCTGTTGTGTCACATCTCTGGGATCACACGCTGCTGTAATGCAGAATCTTTTCATGGTCATTCTTTTAAATAATTGGGAGGATGATTATGACGATAAAGCAAATTGATTATGAATTTTATCCATCTTAGCAAATGCAATCTAGGTTTCCAAGGGAGGAGTCTTAGTCTGTTTGCATCCCGAGTTACCAAAATGCCATTTTGAAGGGAGTGCAAACAGCACTGGGGAGCTACCGAATCTGGACGGTACACATCTGGCTTTCAAGTGAGTGCTGGACTACGAATGACCAGCTCTTTGGTAACCCGCTAGTCCTTGCGAGTGGGGCTAGCCAGGGGTAGCGTGCAGTCTTTCTCAACCCAAGCAATATGGGAGCCAGTAGCAGTTAAATTTAGGACTCCTTTATGAAATTGTGTAAATACATGCTATACTATAGATCCCTTTTTTTTCTGTAATCATTTCTTTTATTTCTATGTCTAAATTATGGGTTATCCCACTAATCTGGTAGGGATGGGTTTTTGTCAGAGTACAAATAGATAGTGCAGGGCCTATGTGTGTGCTTACTTTTGAACAAGGGATATATTTTTATTTAGCCACTAAGTAAATACATATTCAGACGAAGGGCATTGATATGGGATTTATTTAACTTAAAAAAAAAATCCCTATCAATTCAAGGATTAACTTAGTTCTGCTTTTGAAAAACAGGAGATATTTGATGGCACTAACAAAATTTGTTATGTTTATTTCACAAAATACAGTTGTTGCAAACAGAATGACGCGTTTCCATATACCTTTTTTTGAAATGTTTTACCCATATTACCAGACATGGGATGAATTGTGGGTTAAATAATCCGTCAGCTGGAGAAAATTGATCCAGAGAGAGTTTGTAAATTTTGTTCTGATCTGACCTGCAACAGACTGGATTTTTTGCTGTGGGATACTGAACTTTAAGTTCACGATTTCAGAAAATAGTTAAGAAACAGGTGTAGACCTAGCACAATAATTAAAAAAAAAAAACTGGAAGAAGATTGCCTTTCTATTACTCCTTCATAGTAACAGAAATGTGCTTAACGCTGAAACACACAGTTGCAATTCCATCCTTTTTCGTATACAATGCAGTTGCACAAACCAAGCTTGGGTTGTTTTTTTCCTCAGTATTTCAGGGCAGAGTCACTGCGAACAGGCAGTGGTGGTCTGTCATTCTGCTGCTCTGGCTATTATTTAAGGTTTGTGGAATGTTTACACTCTCCTACACTGATTTTTCATGTGGCTGTATTTTAAAACACGTACACACATACAAACTCAGAGTAACTCTTTGTGAGTAGAAAAGTAGAATGAAATGAAGATCTTCTGTGCCAGCTGCAAGGTAATATTCTGTATGAAGTGATTTATCATACATTTAATACATCCTACATAGTTGAAGTATTTTGATGCAAATATGTACAACCTGAAAATATTCCTTAATATATTTAGTATCCTTATATTACTCTTAAAATGTCAGAATTTTTTGATGTTTGTATTTCTTGACACAAATCTGTTCAGATTGCAAAGGCAAGTAGACTTTCTACGTGGAAGACTTTGTTAACAGTTTTCATATGCCTTAATATTTGAATTCACTTCGATACACAGTTTTGCTTGTCTAGCAAGTAAAATGCTGACAGCGTTGCAAATCATATCTTGAAATGGGGCCACTAACACCTGCTAACCCTCACTATAGCCTTTCATACAAAAGCATTTTCAAAGTGACAAAAAGAAAATGGTGATAAACAAAGTTAATTTAATTTCAATAGAAATTAGAATTCTTAAAAAGCCAGCAAGCGAGACTAGTGTCACTTCTGTTCCTGGTGGGTTTGCTCTTAGGTCATATTAGTGGAGGTAGCAGGGCTTTGCTTTTTGGACTTTTTGCAACCTGAAAAGTCAATTGAATAGCAACTGAGCAGACAACCGAAATCTGCTCCTAGACAACAATCGAATTGGGTTTATTTGATAAAACATTTGTTCCTCTGATCCTCTGAACTTTTGTTGAAAACAAAATGGAGTTCTGGAGATTGCAAAGGTGGTCTGGAAGATACTAAATCTATGTAAACAAAGGAAGGAACTCTGAGGTGCTTAGATCCTATGATAATGGATGCACTATGAAATACTTGACCTGGATAGTGGTATCAAACCAAGCCTGAAGACAGCCTGAAACAATGGCTTGAAGCAGTTCCTGCTCATTTGAAAGAAATGTTGACTTTGAAGCTGAATGTTGCCAACAGCGTAAGTTATTTCACTGCCAAGAAAGAGGTGAATCGTCATGCTACGACAATGTATTCTTCATGCTTCCTCATTTAGCAATGGGATCAAAACAAATTCCATGTTTGGGGTCGGAATAAAAAATATCTTCAGATGTTCTTCAACTTAATATCCGAGGGTGGGATTCATTTCACTAAATTTTAGGTGCCTGGAGTTCTCACATCTACATCTAAGCTAGTCATCTGGGCTTCCTTTATATCACTTCTCTCTTCATAAATGTTAAGGTTTAAAGTCATTTGGCCCTCGGAATTCCCTATTCCCTCCTTCCAACACTATGTAGCTGACAAGCTCTGGTCAGATCATCACAGCAGAGAGAATGACCAGGTAGGCTAGAGGAATCCTACACTAAAAGTCTGCCATCAAATACTTCGCCTTGTGCAACTGCAGATTTGCAGGGGGCAGAAGGCTTTTACCATTAATGACTATCACTTGCTTTCACTTGCCTGCCTTTAACAATAGCCCTTATATGTAGACTATGTACCAGATAACAGCCTGATAAGTCCGATCTACACTTCGCTGAAGAATTTAATCTGTAAAGGAGGCAGACCTGAGCCATAACCCATGCGTTAGGTGACCCTAAAAGAGGAAAATGTTAAGAGAAATCTGGAACTGTTGTTTTAAATGAAAGTGGGAGAGGCAATCAGGCCTATTGCTTGCCCTCACTTCACCGGTTACACATTTAGGTTACTCTCTTTCCCTTTATCATTCTGCTCACTTTCTCTTTAGAAAGGACAGAAAAGAAAATTCTCTAGCTATTGACGAAATAGGAGGGAACCTGTGTTTTGACAAATAATAGCACTTTAGGAAACTTTTACTGTAGGCATTATAAAATGCTAAAACTAAGGTTGACAC